>FSWQ01000581.1_pt1 | contig 12763 bp, 13 predicted proteins | sample 1637691 | NCBI WGS metagenome assembly FSWQ01 (sample SAMEA3914814, study PRJEB12502) | metagenome | biome: forest; material: soil | place: USA | collected 2011-09-16 | depth 0.1 m | reverse complement strand
GTGGCAGCGCGGGCGTCGGCGGTGCTTAGCTCGCGCCGGGACGCACGTACTGATCGAGCACGTTGGAAATCAAATCCGCCAAGATGCCGTCGGCCACACGCAGTCGTCGGCTGAGCTCGCGTGCCAGGTTCAGCACGATCAGCGAATAGGAGCGCAAATCGTAGCGATACAACGCGTCGAGATCCGCCGCGCTGATGCGTAGCAGGCGACCGGGCGCGAGCGCACGAACCGTGGCCGAGCGCGGCTGGATGTCGACGATGCTCATCTCACCGAACCAATCGCCTGGGCCGAGCAACGCCACGCGCGCCTCGGTGGAGCGCTTGCTCTTTTTCAGCACCTCCATCTCGCCGCGCAGCACGACATACATCGCGTTGGCGTCGTCGCCCTCCCGGAACACGGTTTCGCCCGACTCCGGAGTCTGCACGCTGAGGGTGTTGCTCAGATGCAGGAGCACGTCATCGCTCAGCGCCCCGAACAAGCCAATCAACCGTAGCTCGGCGGGGGAGACGCTGCTTTCGGAGGGGTTGCTCATGTCCGCTCCAGGCAGCTTCTAACGCCCACGGGCCGCGCGTCAAATGGCAGGCCACCAGGAGCTCGACAAACGCCCTCGAATTCACGCTGGCGCGCCGACCAAGTCCCAGAAATCAGAGGCTCTTGTTGAACACGACGCGTGGCCGCGCAGGCCCCGCGTAGTCCTCCACACTGGTGACGCTCCAGCCGGTGGCGCGATGGAACGCGATGGACCCTTCGTTGCCGCTAGTGGTGATGGCCTTTAGCCGAGTGCAACCCGTCGCACGCGCGTCGTCCTCGAAGGTTTGATAGAGCACCTTGCCAACGCCCCGGCGACGATAGTCGGGGTGAATGCCCACGAGGTGCACGTAGCCGGTCTTGGGCGGGCCGGGTGCCACGAAGCCGAGCAAGAACCCGACTAAAATGCCGTCGTGCTCCACCACGCGCGCCATCGAACCGAGCTCGTGAAAAAAGATCGGATGCGCCAACGCTGTTGTCGGACCGCCCCACCAGCGATCGATGATCTGCACGATGTGATCGTAGTCTTGCTTACCGAGTGGCCGAGTGATCATGGCTCAGTCTTCCGCTGCAGATTTCCGAAAATCGGCGTTGTTCTCAGAATAACACGCATTTCCCACGGGGCTTACCCGAAACCGCACGCCATCTCGCCAGACGCTCGACGGCTGGAACCAGTAGCCGCAATGGCTCGTGCCTGTTAACACTGAGCCATCCCGATGGCGCTTTCTCATCAGCCTCGTCAGCCGCATCAATCTCGAGTCGCTCGAGTCGCTCGAATTGCGCCGTCGATCCTGAGTGCGGATCTCGGACGGCTGGCCGAGGAGGTCCAAGAAGCGGAGGCCGCTGGTGCCGATTGGATTCACGTCGATGTGATGGATGGGCGCTTCGTGCCAAACATCACGCTCGGCCCACTGGTGGTGAACGCTGTCCGCCGCGCAACCAAGGTTCACGTCGACGTGCACTTGATGATCGTCGAGCCTGAGCGCTATGTCGCGGCTTTTGCCGACGCAGGAGCCGACTCGATCAGCGTACACGTGGAAGCATCGACGCATTTGCAACGCACGTTGCATCAGCTGCGCGAGCTGAAGGTGCAAGCCGGCGTCGTGCTGAACCCACACACCACCGAAGACGTGCTGCGCTACGTCATGTCCGACTTGGATTTGATCTTGCTGATGTCGGTAAATCCCGGTTTTGGTGGGCAAAAGTTCTTGTCCCACGTGCTGCCTAAGATCGCGGCGGTGCGTCGCATGATCGACGACGCGGGGCTGAACGTCGAGCTCGAGGTCGATGGCGGCGTCGCCCCAGACACGGCGGCGAGCGTCGTCAAAGCCGGGGCAACCATGCTGGTGGCGGGCAACGCGATTTTTGGCCAGCCCGATCGCAAGGCCGCGCTCGAAGCGTTGCGCGCTGCCGCGCGTCAATGAGCGCCGTTCGTCACTGGCTGACGCTGACGCTCGGCTGCGCGCTCGCTGCGGCGTGCGCAAACCCGCAGCCGAGCGTTGCTCCGATCGCGATCCCGGCTGCAGCGGCGGGATCATCCGGCGCATCCGGCTCGTCCGTCGCTGAAACCGCGCAGCCGTCCAGTATTGGCGCACCGACCATGCGGCCAGACGCCACTGCGGAAGCCACCGTGGCGCGCGCGCTGAGCTACGTGTCTCGGCTGCGCGAGCTCGACGCAACCGAGCCGGTGAAGGGTCGCGTGATCACGCGCGACGAAATGGTGTCTCGCGTCGAGCACAGCCTCGATACCGAAATTCCCCCTGCCGTCGTGAAAGCTTCCGGGGAAATCTTGTTCGCTCTCGGCACGGTGCCGGCGTCTTTCGACTACCGGCTCGGGCTGTTACAGGTGATGCGTTCGGAGCTGCTCGGCTTTTACGAACCCCACGAAAAGACCATGTTCATCGGCGCGGACGTGCGAGGCCAAGAGCTCGATGCGACCCTCTGGCACGAGCTGGTACATGCCCTGCAAGACCAACACTACGGCCTGGAAAAACTGCTCGATTTTCAGGACGACGCGGGGGATTGGCAAGGCGCCGTCCACGCTCTGGCCGAAGGCGACGCAACCAGTGCCATGCTCGACGCGCTGTTCGCCGACAAGCACGTTCGAGCACCGGACCTCCCCGACAAGATGATGAATCTGCAGAACGCGCTGTCTGCTGGGTCGGTGGAAGGTGTGCCGGCCATCATCAAGCGCTCGGTCGTGGCCCCGTACCTGGATGGCTTGTCTTTCGTGAACGCGTTGCGCCGGCGTGGCGGCTGGCCGGCAGTGACCGCCGCTTGGCAACGCCTGCCCGCGAGCACCGAACAAGTACTGCACCTAGACAAGTACGACGCGCACGAGGCCCCCGAGCCACTCCCGCCTTTGGTGGCCAGCAGCTCCGCCCCAACCCAGGCCGTGTACAGCGACGTTTACGGCGAGCAAACGCTGCGTATCCTATTCGAAGAATGGATGCCGGGGCGCGCTGCGCGCGAAGCCGCCTCGGGCTGGGCGGGTGATCGCCTCACGTCGTACTCGGATGGCGATCGCACCAGCGTTGCTTGGCGTATCCGCTATGACAATGAAGCCGCAGCGCTGAACGGCCTACATGCCTTCGCGCGTGGTGTACTCGCCCCGGAGGACCAAACGACGGACGCCAGCGGTCGACTGTCCGAGTTCGTGTCCGCCGCGGACGCCGAGCGGGCAACTCGAACCGGACACGTGTGTCGCGAGCGGCACACCCGTGGCCCATTCGCGGTGTTACGCCATGGTCGCGAGTTGGGTGTGATACTCGGTCCGTTTCGACGAAACTCGCAGTCAGCGGTGTCCGAAGGGCAGTGCAGCGCAGCATTGGGCTGGGCGGCCGCCTTATTTACCCAGCCCAAAGCCGCGCATTAGCGTGCTTTCTGCCCGTTTTGCGTAGGGCGGGTCGATCTCGACCCCTGGCTGGGTGCTGCGGGACCTCAATCGATCGCTAGAAACGCGACTAAGTGTCCAATCTGGGATGCCTGAACGTCTCGATCTGCCTGGCACGAAACCTGCTTAATCAAAAGCATTGAAACGAACTGCTCGCTTCGAGCGTTGTTCAAGAAGGCAGAGGCAACTTTGGCAAACCCGCAAATGACCGAAACCCGAACGCGAAAAGCGCGCTCGTCTGTCGTGAGCTCAGCGGCTGCCAGCGCCTCGTGGATGGCGCTGCTCGCCGCCACCAGCATCGGCGCGGTGTCGGTCGAACGGATGCGCGCCGAGGTGTCTGCACAGGACTTAGGCGCGGCCACCAGCGCTGGGTATCGCCTGATCGTTCAGTCGTATGCGCGGAGCAGCGTCACGGCCAATCAGCTACCGGGCGCCGGCCATCGGCCGCTCGCCTCGGTTCAGCGCGCAGTGACCGCTGAAGAGCTCGCGCGCGGCATCGCGGTAGACGTACTTCAAATCGATCAGGCCAGCGGCGAGCACGCGCCGGTCATCGTCGCTTGGATAGAGCACGGCGCTCCCGATCTCGAATTGGACGCCTTGCGCGCGCGCCCGAGCCGCAGCGCCGTTTACGGCGTGGCACAGACACTCGCCGGGTCCGCGCAAGTCGTGCTTCGTCGTCGGGTCGTCGCATCCGACGCACCGCAAGCCGCCTAAAAACGTCAGGCGGCCGCTTTTTCGCTGTTCAGCCTGAGGGTGCGGAGCGCGCGCACGCGCCGCGAGAAGTCACGCCGTTCCTCCGAGTTCAGCACTTCGTGCCCGAATCGGGAAGACAAGTAACGCTCCGTGAGCGCGAGCGTTTCGTCTCCGAGCGGATGACCTATGGCGACGAGTGCCGCAGCGTGGGCGCGTGGCGGCGTGCCGGTGGGTCGCGCGACGCCCCGTGCGGCGAGCGCCGCCTCCAACTGCCGATACAGCTCGACGATTTCCCGCGCTGCGGTCTCGCGCTCGGTCGCCGCGCGCGCCGCTGGGGACAGCGCCTTGCGGCGCCGCGTGAGCCACAGGGCGCCGTACGCCGCGACAATCAGCGCGATCACCGCCAGCAGTGTCAGCCTGGGCGATGACAAGAGCTTGCCGAGGGTGCCCGGTCTGTCGCGCAGCGCGCTGTAACCGCGATGAACTGAGCGCAGTAACCCGACTTGTTGCTTCAGGTCGTAGCCAATCACGTGGCGGTTCCAGCGTTGCGTGGTGGCCTCCACGAAATCGCGCACGAAAGCGAGTAGTCCGGTGATGTCGCTCTGCGGTGCCGCGTTCGCCGGCGGTGTCGGGTCGAAACGCGTCCAGCCGGTGTCGTCCAGGTACACTTCGACCCAAGAGTGTGCGTCGCCTTGGCGAACCGCGTAGGAGCGGGCAAACCGATTGTAAGTGCCGCCAATGAAGCCAGTGACGTTGCGCGTCGGCACCCCCAACGTGCGCAGCATCACGGCCATGGCTGTCGAATAGAACTCACAGTGACCGCGCTTGGACACGAACAGGAAGTCGTACAACGGGTTTTTGGCCGAGCCAGAAGGCGAGTCGACGTCGTACCGGTAGTCTTTGCGCAGCTTGGCCTCGATCAAACGCGCTTCGAGACGCGGGTCCTTGGTTGCGCCCACCCAGGAACGCGCGAGTTCTGCTACGCGTGGCGGGAGGTCCGAGGGTAACGCGAGATAGCGTGGTCGCTCGCTCGAGGGCAGCGAGACCGAGGTCGGCTCGTCAGCTCCCGCGAGGGAGACGTCGTAGCGCAAGCCGCGTTCGTCCTGCGTTTTGTAGGTCAGGGAACCCTCCGGGCCGCCGGTCACCTGAGGCACATTGTTCAGGAGTGCGGCGCCCTGCACCGCCACCGTCATTGCGACCGCTTCGGGCGGCAAGAACACCACCGCGGGTTCGATCGGTTCGAGATCGATGTGCATCGTGCGGTCGTGCAGTGCATCGGGGAAGCGCAGGACCTGCACCTGCCGGCCGTGTTGCTCGGCGCGCAGCGTACCCCCGGAGCTGCGCGACCAGCTCTTGCCGCGGTAACTGTCGAAAGCGGCGCCCCGCAGATACAACGCGACCCGCGGCGGCGGCTCCTTCGGCAAATTGGGCACGTCCACGCGCATCACGATCGTCGGATCGCTGCGCAGTCGGCCCACGCCGCCCAAATCGACGTGTTCGGTGAAGCCGACCATGCGCTCGGCCTTGGGATGGCTGAGGAGCAACAATGACAAGCCAACCCGCGGAAACGCCACGAACAGACCCAGCGTGAACAGGAAGATCGGCACCGATAGCAGGCAGGTGAAGACCAAGAACGAACGGCCGATCACACGCCGGCTGCGCAAGATGCGCGGCACGTCCACGGGTAAGCCAGTGCGGTCGCGCGCGCCTTGACGATAATTCCCCTCTACCTCGCGGCGCAGGTGGCTGAGCACGAGCGCGCCGGGCGCGATCACCAAAAAGCCGAGGAAACACAGGCCATACGCCAACCCGCTGCCGAGTACCGTGGCGGCGATCAGGTGCAGCAAAGCCAGCACGATCACCTGCTGATCGTGAGCCGCGCCGCGCCGAGTTCCCAGACGGATCACCTGTAACCCGGCGGCGAACTCGACCGCGGTTTCGAGCAAGCTCGCACCCATGAATAGGCGCACGGCCTGCGCGCCGAGCAGCACCAAGGGCAGCGCGACGCCGATGCGTCGTACCAACGGGCGATCCTGAAAGCTTTCGGGCACGATCACGGCCACGGCCAGGCCGATCAAGATCGCGATGGTCAGCCAATGATTTAGCTCACCGCTCGTGATCAACGCGAGCAGCCCGAGCGCTGCCAGGCTGTCGGTCATGATTCGGTGAATCAGCCCGAATCTCACGCGCTCTCTCGGGTGGCGTCGCGGCTCCGTGCGCCGTCGGTATCGGCGCTGGCTGCGGCGGGTTTTGGCTCGAGCAAAACGAGGAAAAGCAGCACCGGATCGGCGCCGACTGCGCTCGTCGCGCGCACGCGTTCGCCGCTGCGCGCCCGCACGGTGACGCCGTCGCCGCGCTTGATGTGCGCCACGGCCCGTGAAGCCACGTCGCGGATGCGGCGCTCGAAGCGCGCTGTCCAATCGTCATCCGGCATGCGACCGGGATGCGTGGAGTCGATCACGTAAGAGACGTCGCGCCGTACCTCGCGAGCTCGTTCGCGCACGATCATTTGCTGGGCGCTCTTGCGCCAATAAATGTCGCGCGGGTCATCGCCTTCGCGCATGTGGCGCAAAGAGAGGATCTCGTCGCCTGAGCCGCGTCCGAGTGCGGAATTGCCGCCCAAGCGGTCGCCGGGGAGGTTGCTCGGCAGCTGCACCGGGTCGACGGCGGGATAGATGATGAGGTCCCCGTCCGCAGTCAACTCACGCGACTTTTCGAACAGACCGAATGGGAAGCGCGTGGCCACGCGGAAGCCGACGTGCCGATCGCGGCCGCGCCGGGCGGGGGTGCGGCGGTAAGCGGCGACCTGCGCCGAGCGAGGGCTGATTTTCAGGAAGAAACAACGCTTATCTGCGGGTTGCCCAGCGCGCAGATCTTCGACCTCGATCGCGTACGACGGAATGCGGCGCTTGTGATTGAACACCTCGATTTCGACCAGGTGCGGACGCGCGACTTGTGCCCGCGGTGGCAAGCGGCGCACGACGGTCAGCTCACGCAGGCTGAGCTCGCTCAGCACTCCAGAGACAACGATCATCGACAGCAGCATGCCGAGCAACAGGTAGAGCAAATTGTTGCCTGTGTTGATGGCCGCGAAGCCCACGCCGAACGTGATACCGATGAAGTACTTGCCCTCGCGCGTTAACTTGAGCCGACGAGGCGGTCGAAACCAGCGCCGCAAACGCGCGAAGAAGAGGCCCACCCGTTGATGAACGGCCAGCGTGGGCGCGGCTGGGCGCACCCCGCGCCCCGATGCCGGTGCAGACGGGGGCGAAGGAGACTCGATAGGGACGGTCCGAGGATCTGGCACCGCTGATCCGTGGTTAGAGCGGCACTGGGACGCGAGCGATGACCTCGCGAATCGCGGCTTCGGTCTCTTCTCGGGTGGGAGCGTAGCCCTCGGCGTGGGCGGCCAGCCGCACCCGGTGCGCAAACACCGGCACTGCCAAGCTGTGGATGTCATCGGCGATGCAGTAGTCGCGGCCGTTCAGCAGCGCTCGCGCACGTGCTGCGCGCGACAGATTCATCCCGGCGCGAGTGCTGGCGCCCAGGGACAGCGCTGGACTACCGCGGGTCGCAGTGACCAGCGCTTGCAAGTAGGTCCCGAGCGAGCCGTCCATCGTCACGCGCTCGACCTCACGCTGCAGGCTGACGAGGGCCTTAGGATCGAGCACGACGGGCACGTTCTGAATGCGATCGTGATCGGGCTCCATCATCAGGCGCATCTCCACCTGCGGCGGCGGATAGCCGATGCGAATGCGCATCATGAACCGGTCGAGTTGGGACTCGGGGAGCGGGAAAGTCCCGGCGAAATCCTGCGGATTCTGCGTGGCCACGACCAGGAATGGCTCAGGCAGCGGATGAGTTTTACCGTCGAGCGACACCTGTTCGTCACTCATTGCCTCGAGCAACGCCGACTGTGTGCGAGGGCTAGCGCGATTGATTTCGTCGGCGAGCAGTACGTTCGAAAACACCGGACCGTGACGCAACACGAACTCGGACGTGCGCTGATCGAAGATCGAGACACCGAGGACGTCGCTCGGTAGCAAGTCACTGGTGAACTGGACGCGCCGCATCTCGCCACCAACTGCGCGTGCTAGAGCTCGCGCCAGGGTAGTCTTTCCGACGCCCGGCACGTCCTCGATCAGGATGTGGCCGCGTGCGAGCAAGGCGGTCAGCGCTAGCTCGACGACCTCCGACTTACCTTCGAGCGCACCCTCCACGGCGCGGCGTAATTCGAGCAAGTGCTCGAGACGCTGAGCTGGCATCGCAAGTGCGGAAGAACTCATTCGGAGAGCATGTTAGCATGCGATGGGCGTATTCTGGGTCAACCCGAAATGACCCCAATTTAGTGCGTGAATCGATGTATCTGTCTCATTTGCCGCGAACTCTGACGGGTGCTGCGCCTTTGGCTCGGTGTTTGGGCCGGCAACCGCGCGACGGAACCGGCATGGGCGTGATTGCAACGGTGGTCAGTCTGATGCGGGAGCGCGAGCTCGTCCGCCGTTCCAAAGGCTGCCTCGGGCGAGCTCGGCCATGATCGAGCACATCGAAGTCCGAGGCGTCACCCGTCTCTTCGGCGCGACGCCTGCCCTGCGAGCGGTCAACACTCGCTTCGAGGCGGGAAGCATCACGTTTTTGGAGGGACCGAACGGCGCCGGCAAGAGCACGCTGCTGGCTGTGATTGGGACCGTGCTCGCGCCGACGAGCGGCGAGGTCGTCTACTATCCGCTCGGTACGGATCTCGAGCTCGTGAGGCCGCACATCGGCTGGGTCGCTCACGACTCGCTTTGCTATCGCGAGCTGACGGCGCGCCAGAACGTCGAGCTGGCGGCGCGGGTTTACGGCGTCACGGTCGAGGGCGCTTGGGATCGCGTGGCGCGTCGCGTAGGCGCGGAAGCGTTGGCTGAGCGCCGTGTCGGGACGCTTTCTCGCGGCCAGCGGCAGCGCGTGTCTTTGGCTCGGGCGCTGGTCAATGATCCGGCTCTTTTGTTGCTGGATGAGCCTTGGTCAGGGCTCGATCGTGCGAGCGCTGAGCACTTGCAGAACGCGCTCTTGGAGGAGCGCGCGCGGGGCGCGTTGGTGATCGTCGTCAATCACGCCGATGGCCTGGCCGATCGCTTGGGTGCTCGCTGCGTTCGGCTCGAAAACGGGCGCGTCGTCTAGCCGACGCTCTGACGAGCCGCCGACGCGAGCAATCGAACGACGACTGGTTCTAATCCTCGATCGTCGTTGCGCTCGAGTACGGCGGCGGGCGTCGCGATGCCAAGGGAGCGGAGCTCCACCGCATTGCCACCCGTGCTCGCGTCGGGTGCTCGTGCCTGTGAGAGCACGAGATAATCCGCGGGGCGGCCGCGGGCGCTCAGCGCTTCGTTAGTCGCACTGACGTCGTGCAAGACGCCCAAAGCGTCGGCCGCGACGAGTAACCAAATCGCCGGCTCGAGGATTCGGGCTAGGTCGAAGTTGGTGAGGCCCGGCGCCAATGGCGACAAGACGCCGCCCGCCGTCTCGACGATCGACCAAATTGCCCTATCTGACGATACAAGCGATGCCACCTCCATTTCGGCTCCGTTGACCCAGGCAAGCACCTGGGAAAGCTCGATGGCCAATCCGGAATTGCGAGCGGCTAGATGCGGAGAAACGGGTTCGCGCAGCGCGTACAATGGATGCGCCTGGGCGGTGCGTAGTGTGCCGGCCTGGCTCAGCAGCGCTGCGTCCGAGTGTTCGGGTGGTGTGCCTGAACGAGCCGCAATCACACCGCTCTCGATTGGTTTCAAACCGATGCAGGGTTGATTGCGGGCGGCGAGCGCGCGAAGCAGCGCCCGACTGACGCGAGTCTTCCCCACTCCAGTTCCGCAGCCCAGGACTACGACGCGCGGCATGCTTCCACCACCGAGCTGGCCAACCGTTTCACGTCGCTTGGTGTAAATGTGGCCTTCACCGTCAGGCGAAGCCGCGCGGACCCCGTCGGCACCGTAGGTGGTCGAATCGCTTGAGCCAAAATACCAAGGCTTCGCAGGCGATCGGCGGCGTTGAGCGCGCGTTGGTTGTCACCCAAAATGACTGAAATGATGGGTCCGAATGAGGCCGGCGCGAGTCGTAGGTCATGTGCGCTAAGTGCATCGCGTAACTCGGCGGCGTTGTGCGCAAGGCTAGCTCGCAAATCGTTCGCGGCGATAACCTGCCCTACCTGAGAAGTGGTCAATGCCGCGTGTCGTGGTGAGGTCGCGGTAGAAAAAACGAAGCTGCGGGCCTTGTTCCATAGGTAAGTGCGGAGGGGCACCGAACTGGCAACGAAGCCCCCGTGGCTTCCAACCGCTTTGCCGAGAGCCCCGGTCAGCACGTCGGCTCGCACCGCCAGTTCCGCGCAACGACCTGCTCCCTGCGGACCAAAGACGCCCAGCGCGTGCGCCTCGTCCACGATCAGGCAAGCGTCGTTTGCGTCGCAGAGTTCACGCAGCGCGACCAGGTCCGGCCCATCGCCGTCCATGCTGAAGTATGACTCCGTGATGACCCAGCAAGCCTTGGCGCCGCGTGATTCGTTGAGCGCCCGACGGATCGCTTCTAGGTCGAGATGAGGGATGACGCGGAGGTCTGCTTTGGCCAGCCGGGCACCGTCAATCAAAGAAGCGTGGTTGGCGGCATCGGAGATAATCATCGATTCAGCCACACCCAGGGCAGACACCAAGCCAAGGTTGGCCGAATACGCTGAGGCAAAGAGCAGAGCGCTCTCCGAGTTCACCCAGCCCGCCAATCGAGACTCGAGGGCGAGGTGTTCCGGGGAAGTGCCGTGGACGAGGCGAGAAGCCGCTGCGCCGGGGTTCCCCTGCGTTTCACGTGAAACGTCTCGCGACGCTAGACCCAGATAGTCGTTTGAAGAAGCGTCGATCGCCAGCATTCCAAGACGTGCAGCGGCCGCCTCCACCGACCCTCGAGTCGAACCATCATCTGGGTTGCGGAGCAGATCGCTCTCCTGAAGGGCGGAGAGCGACTTATTGATCAGAGACTCATGACGCACCGATCGGTACTAGCACCTTAAAGGGCGCATAGGAGATTGGCGCTGAACCAGCACCGCTCGGAGCCAGAACGGGTGGTGACGCGGTCTCGCGTTCATTGTCGCGGTCGCTGGCGACCGAGGGGCCGAGTGAGCTCCGCGGCATTCCAACGATCTTCAATGAGCGCCTTTGCCGCGCCGCCACGCGGCACGGCGAGAATCCACCACAGCTGCAGCGGCGACGGTCCTGCGCTCGTCAGTGAGGGCCACGGCGCCGCGAAAGATGCGATCTTATCCTCAATCCACACTCCGCCTGGTCGCGAAGGGATTTGGAGCCGCTGGACCCCTCGTCTAATGCGCGGCCATGGCTTTAATGCGGCGAGAGCAATGATCATGCGCTTCACAGCACCTCCAGGATAGTTCGGGGCTCTTTCAGGGGAGGTGCTGAACAGTGCGTGATCCGCAGCTGCGCGGCACCCGGGCGGCAATCGCGAGCCAAGTAGTTACGTTTCAAACGACTCCGGTGCCTGCCTCGCACCTCCGCCGACGGAACCACTACGCATCGAAATCGGTAAACAAGCGTGCCGCGTTTCACGTGAAACGCATAGATACCTCGCGTAGTTATTATAATAGTTAATAATTGCAATGTGTTACGAGACAATTGGACCCTTATAAAAACGTCGAGTACTTTCAATATTGATCCTCTGCCCTGCCATGTAGCGTTTCAGGAGCTGGTTCCGCTTCATTGAGATACAATTCATCCTATGAAGGTCGAGTCCGAGCTCGTGCCCGCTCCAAAGCGTGGGCAATACGATCGGGCTCTGACTCGGAGTGAGCGTCATGCTGCGCAGCGCGAGCGTGTGGTCGCGGCCATCACCGTGCTCATCGCATCGGAGCGCGCGCTGAACGTCGCGAACGTCGTTCAAGTCGCGGGCATCGGCCGGAACACTTTCTACGAATATTTCGACGACATCGAGCACGCGCTCGTCTCGATCACGGCACGCGCGCTGCGCGATTTCTCGCTGCGCGTCGATGCGGCGCTTCAGAATGCGCGTACACCACTCGAGGGCATTCGCGCGCTGTCACGCGCGTGGGCCGAGCATTTGCTCGAAGCGCCCACGCTTGCGCGGATTGCACTCCGCGCCCAATCAGAGGCGACTGAACCAACGCAACTCTCCACGCTCGCTCAGCACGTGATGAAGGTGCTGAGCTCGGACTTGCCAGCTCGTGACGGGCTGACAGGGCTCAATGACCCGCTACGCGTACTCGTGGTTGCGGCGCTGTTCGACGCAGTGAGCAGGTCGCATTTCTCCGTGCGCCCGCAGGCTCTTGAAGCGCTCCAGCGCTCACTCTCTGAACTCGCTCTACGTCTTCTCCGCTGAGCTCAACGACGTCTCGCTGCGGGACGAACAGTGGACAGGCTCGGGTTAGCCGAAGTTTCGGCTAGCGATCCGGGGGAGCACTCCACGCTGTTTGTCGTTCATTTTGTGCACAAGCGGCTGTGGAAAACCTGCGTGCTTTTTGGCTCAATGAGCGCAGACAAACAGGATTGCGAAACAAGTGACCGAGCATTTCCATTGGGCCCTTGGGGTGCTACCGTCGCTCGCGCATGCCAAAAGGTCCGGTCGAGCTCCGCGTTGGAGGGCAGACCTACCGCG
>FSWQ01003231.1_pt1 | contig 12791 bp, 10 predicted proteins | sample 1637691 | NCBI WGS metagenome assembly FSWQ01 (sample SAMEA3914814, study PRJEB12502) | metagenome | biome: forest; material: soil | place: USA | collected 2011-09-16 | depth 0.1 m | reverse complement strand
GGCACTCGCAATTTCAAACGACGGTCGATCGCTATGCCCGGTCGGTCAAGCGATGTTGCTGGACCCGCGCCGTCGTCGGCGCGTCCTGATCGCGATTGTCCAGCGCCGCCTGCCCGACCCGCTCGGTAATACGGTCGTTGCGACGCTGAGCCGCGCCGTCGTTGGCGCGTCCTGATCGCGATTGTCCAGCGCCGCCTGCCAGCAAGATCGCTCGACCGACAGAGCATAGCGATCGACGGTCGTCTGAACTTGCGAGCGCCCGAGCTGGTTCGTGACGCGGGGTGGCGCAAGGTCGGGACAGAATTGACGAATGCTCGGGGTCACGCGAACTTCAGCCGGCAGCGCGGGCGGCGAACCTCAGCGGCTATATTCCGCGCGATTCGAAGCCGACGCGTTCTGCGTGATCGACGGCACCGATTCGCTGCCCTCGAACGAGATCGCGGCAAGGCCTTGATTCTGCGCGGCTAGCCTGAATCGCCGCCCGCTGAAACCGAGCGGACACACGGGTGGCGTGAGGCTACCGACTTGAGGCTCGAGCTCCAAGACATCACCAAGCATTACCCTGGGGTACGTGCCAACGACGGCATTTCGCTGCAGGTCGGGGCCGGTGAGATCCACGCCGTGCTGGGCGAGAACGGCGCCGGCAAATCGACGTTGATGAAGATCATCTACGGCGTCACTCAGCCCGACTCCGGGCGTATGTCGTGGAACGGTCGCGAGGTCCGCATCACGAGCCCCGAGCAAGCGCGAGCGCTGGGCATCGCCATGGTGTTTCAGCACTTCTCGTTGTTCGAGTCGCTGACGGTCGTGGAGAACGTGTGGCTCGGCTTGGCCGAGAAGTCCAAGCCACGCGTGGCCGAGCGCATCCGTGAGCTCGGCGTGAGTTACGGCCTCGAGGTGGATCCCGAGCGGCCCGTGCACACGCTCTCGGTGGGCGAGCGGCAGCGCGTCGAGATCGTGCGCGCCCTGCTCACCGATCCGCAACTCTTGATCTTGGATGAGCCCACGAGCGTGCTCACACCGCAAGCCGTCGAACGTCTGTTCGAGACGCTGCGCAGGCTCGCGAAAGCGGGTTGCTCGATCTTGTACATCAGCCACAAATTGGACGAGATTCGCGCGCTTTGTGACCGTTGCACGGTGCTTCGCGCGGGCAAAGTCAGCGGCCTCGTCGCAAGCCCGAAGGCGGAAACCAACGTCAGCTTGTCGCGCTTGATGCTCGGCGCGGAGCCTCCCCCGCTCGAACATCACGAGCGTCAGCCGGGCGCGGTCGTGCTGCAGGTCAACGACTTGAGTTTGGCGAAGCAAGATGAATTCGGCGTTGCGCTCCGCAGCGTCTCGTTCAGCGTTGCGGCGGGCGAAGTGCTGGGCATCGCGGGCGTCTCGGGCAACGGTCAAGCCGCGTTGCTCGCGGCGCTGTCCGGCGAAGATCGCCGCGCTCCAGCGCGCAGCATCGAGCTGTTTGGTCGGGACATCGCTGGCGCGAGCCCCGCGTGGCGCCGCCGCCAGGGGCTGTACTTCGTGCCCGAAGAGCGGCTCGGGCGCGCGACCGTGCCCGTGCACTCTCTGTCCGAGAACACGCTCCTCACGCGCAAGGATTCGGTCGCGCCTGGGCCCTGGCTGCGCCGCGCTCCGTTGCGCGAGTTGGCGCGCGACATCATCGCTCGCTTTCGGGTTCAGGCGCGCGGTCCGAACACGCTCGCGCGCAGCCTGTCGGGCGGCAACTTGCAGAAATACGTGGTCGGGCGCGAGATCGACGCGCGCCCCAAGCTGCTGATCGTGGCGCAGCCGACGTGGGGCGTGGACGTGGGCGCCGCCGCGCAAATCAGGCGCGAGCTGCTTGCGTTGCGCGACGCCGGTTCGGCGTTGCTCGTCGTCAGTGAGGAGCTCGACGAGCTGTTCGAGTTGAGTGACAACCTGGTCGTGATCGCCAACGGACGAGTCTCGCCGCGCATCGAGCGGCGCGCGGCGACGCGCGCCTTGATCGGTGAATGGATGAGCGGGCTCTGGCCCGAGCCGAGCGCGCTGCGACCCGTGCCCGAGGAGGTGCCGCGTGCTGAAGCTCGAGTCGAGGCCTGAGCCGTCGCGTGTGCTTTCGCTGCTCTCGCCGCTGATCGCGCTCGGGTTGACCGTGCTGATCGGGCTCTTGCTATTCGTGGCCCTGGGCAAAGATCCGTTGCAGGCGCTGTCGATGTTCTTCTACGAGCCATTGAAGAGCGCGCGCGCCATCGGCGAACTCTCGATCAAAGCGGCGCCCCTTTTGCTCATCGCGCTCGGGCTGTCCGTCTGCTTTCGCTCGGGGATTTGGAACATCGGCGCTGAGGGACAGTTCATCCTCGGTACCGTCGGCGCGACCGGTGTCGCTCTGCACGCCACGCCGGCGAGCTCGAGCTTGCTGGTGGTGGGCGTGCTGCTCGGCGGTACCGCCGCGGGCATGCTGTGGGCCGGGCTCACCGCGCTCTTGCGCGATCGCTTCAATACCAGTGAAATCCTAGTCAGCTTGATGCTCGTGTACGTCGCCGAGCAAGTCTTGAGCTACTTCGTCCACGGGCCGTGGAAGGATCCGAACGGCTACAATTTCCCGCAAACCATCACTTTTCTGAGCCAGGCGCGCGTGCCGCGCTTGGCCGCGGGCACGCGCGCCAATTGGGGCGCCGTGATCGCGCTCGCCAGCATGGGCGGGTTCTGGCTCTTCATGCATCGCACGCTGGCCGGCTACAAGCTGGAGGTAGCGGGGCTCGCGCCACGGGCGGCGCGCTATGCCGGCTTCTCGTCGCGTGGCGCGCTTTGGACCACGCTGCTCTTGTCCGGCGCCACGGCGGGCCTCGCCGGCGCACTGGAGGTCGCCGGACCGGTCGGTCAGCTCACCATGGACGTGCCGCTCGGTTACGGCTTTGCCGCGATCATCGTGGCCTTCGTCGGTCGGCTCGAGCCGCTCGGTGTGACCTTGGCGTCGCTCTTGATGAGCCTGTTTTACATCGGCGGCGAGCTGTCTCAGTCGCGCCTCGGTTTGCCCAAGTCGATCACGGGGGTTTTTCAGGGGCTACTCTTGTTCTCGCTGCTCACCTGCGACGCGCTGATCAACTATCGCGTGCGCTTCACGGCTCGCCTCGGTCGCGCTCGGCCCGCGCCGGCGCCAGCGACGGAGGCCCCGTGAACGAGCTCGCGTTGCTGATCGCCTCGGCGATCGCATCCGGAACGCCGCTCGCGCTCGCCGCGCTCGGCCTGATCATCAACGAACGCGCGGGCGTGATCAACCTGGGCGCCGAAGGCTTGATGCTGGTGGCCGCGATTGCCGGCTTTGCGGGCGCGGTGGTGACGCACAGTGAGGCGCTCGGGCTACTCGCCGGTGCGGGCGCAGCAGCCCTGCTTTCTGCGCTGTTCGGTGTGATCGTGATTTGGCTCAACACCAATCAGTACGCGAGTGGCCTCGCGCTCTCGCTGTTCGGGGCCGGGCTGTCGGCGTTCGTGGGTGTGGGCTACACCCAAATGCACCTCGCGGCGCAAGCCAGCACGGGGCTACCCGGTCTACGCCGCTTGCCGTGGCTCGGTCCCGCGCTCTTTACCCAGCACCCGCTGGCCTACGTCGCCATCGGGCTCTCGATTGGGCTCGGTTGGTTCTTCTTTCGCTCCAAGACCGGCCTCGTGCTGCGCTCGGTGGGCGAGTCGCCCGAGGCGGCTCAAGCGCTCGGCTACCGCGTGCGTCGCATTCGTTTGCTCGCAGTGATCGCGGGCGGCAGCTTGGTTGGTCTCGGCGGCGCGTACGTCTCAGTCGTCGCGACTCCACTTTGGGTGGAGGGCATGATCGCCGGCAAGGGCTGGATCGCGCTCGCCCTGACGACCTTCGCGACGTGGCGCCCGGCGCGTGCACTGTGGGGCGCGTACCTGTTTGGGGGCGTCACCATGCTGCAACTCCACCTGCAAGGACGCGGCGTCAGCGTGCCGGTCGAACTTTTGACCGCGTTGCCGTACCTGTCGACGATCTGCGTGCTCGTGCTGATCTCTCGCAATCCGCGCTGGATTGCTGCCAACATGCCCGCTTCCCTCGGGAAACCGTTTCATCCAGGAGCCTGAATCATGCCCATTCCGAACCTCGTCGCGCGCCGTCTGCTGCTCTTGAAAAGCGCTTCGCTGCTGGCCCTCGCCGGCCTCTCTGGTTGTGACAAGAAGCCTACGCCTGAAGCGACGCCACCGAGCGCGGCGGCGTCGGCGAGCGCGGCGCCCGAACCCAAAAAAGAAGCGGGTCCACTGAAGGTCGCGTTCGCGTACGTGGGGCCAGTGGGCGATGCCGGTTGGACGTTCGCCCACGACAAGGCGCGCAAGGAAGCGGAGGCCGCCTTCGCGGGCAAGGTGAAGACCAGCTTCGTCGAGAACGTGCCCGAAGGCGCGGACGCCGAGCGCGTGATTCGAGACCTGGTAGACCAAGGCAACACGCTCGTGTTCGGCACCACGTTCGGCTACATGGAGCCGATGCTCAAGGTGGCGGCCGACTCCAAGGGCGTCAAATTCGAGCACGCCACCGGCTACAAGACGGCGGACAATATGCGCACCTACGACTCGCATACCTACGAGGGCGCCTACCTCGCCGGCATCGTCGCCGGCGCGATGACCAAGTCGAAGACGCTCGGCGTCGTCGCTTCGATTCCAATCCCCGAGGTCATTCGCAACATCGACTCGTTCACCTTGGGCGCGCAAAGCGTGAACCCGGACGTGAAGACCAAGGTCGTGTGGGTGAACAAGTGGTTCGATCCGCCGAAAGAGACCGAAGCCGCCCAGGCGCTGATCGATCAAGGCGCCGACGTGCTGATGCAGAACACCGACTCCCCGGCGGTGCTCCAAACCGCCGAGAAGGCGGGCAAAATGGCGTTCGGCTGGGATTCGGACATGAGCAAGTTCGGGCCCCACGCGCACTTGGCGTCCGCCGTCATCAACTGGGCCCCGTATTACGAGAAGGCCATCAAGGACGTGCTGGAAGGCACTTGGAAGGTCGAGCAAACCTGGTGGGGCGTCAAAGAGGGTGCCATCGATTTGGTCAACATCTCCGACAAGGTACCCGCTGCGACCAAAGCCAAGGTCGAAGAGGTCAAGAAGGGCCTCCGCGATGGTACGTTCGTGATTTGGAAGGGCCCGCTCAAAGACCAAGCAGGTAAAGAATTGCTCAAGGACGGCGACGCCGCTGATGCCAAAATGCTGCTCGGGATGAGCCGCTATGTGAAGGGCGTCGAAGGCTCACTGCCCGCGAGCAAGTAAGTCGACTCGACTAGCCTCGGAAGGCTAGAGGCCGTGGGGCTGTCGAGTTTCGCCGCGGCACGTGGGCAGTGGAATTTGCGCTCGAGGGGGAGCGGCCCTACGCTCCTCGGTGCATGCGTGAGCGTCGTTCATGAGGGAGGGGACCCCCAAGCAACTCGGCGAAATCGCGACCGCGATTGGTGAGTTCTCGGAAGCCATTTCGGACTATCCGAGGCTGGTCGAGACCATCGTGCGCAGCACGGCTCGCGTGTGCGGCGGCTTTTGCTCGATCGGCCTGATCTCCGCGGACGGGCTGTGGCTCGAGCCGGTCGCCAAATACGACGCTGACCCCGAGGCGCGCGCGCTGATCGATCAAATTTCGCTGATTGGCCGGTTGCCGCTGAATTCCAAGGCGCCGGCCAGCGAAGTGATTCGCACGGGGCAGCCCTTCGTCACGCCGTCCGTGACCAAAGAAATGCTGCACACGCGTTTCCCGCCCGAGAGCTGGCCCTTGCTCGAGCGCTTGGCGATCAAGAGCGTGATGCAAGTGCCGCTGCGCAGTCAGGGCAAGGTGCTCGGGGTGCTGACGCTCAATCGTCACGGGGAAGGTGCGGCCGAGTTCGACGAAGTGGACTTGAACATCGCGCTGCAAGTCGCCGACCACGCGGCGCTGTCTCTGGTGAACGCTCGGCGCTTCGACGAGGCACGGCGCATCAACCAACGCCTGCGCCTGATTTCGGAAGCCGCTCAGGAGTTCTCCGAGGCAACGAGTGATCTCGCGCGGCTATTTCAGGTGATTGCCGATCGCTTGTCCGGCGTTCTGGGCGGTTTGTGCGTGCTGCGCTTGCTGAGCGAGGACGGGCTGTACCTCGACCCCCAGGCCACGAGTTTCAACGACGAGTCGGCGTCCGTGGGGCTGGCCAACGCCGTGCACCAAGCCGCGCGTTGGCGCGTCGATGAAGGATTTCCCGGGCGCGTCTTCGCGAGCGGCAAGCCTCTTTTGATGGAGCCAGCCGAGCAAGCTGCGTTCACCGCCGAGCTGCCGTCCGAGCGCGGGCGCCTGCTGCAACAGCTCGACGCCTCCTCGGTCATTGGTACGCCGCTGCTCGTGCGCGGCAAGGTGATTGGCACGCTCAGCGCCGCGCGCCGCAGCCCCGAGCCCCCCTACGTCCCCGAGGATTTGCAGCTGCTTCAAGATTTGGCGGCCTACGCCTCGCTGGCCATTTCGAACGGCCAATTCCTGGACAGCGCGCGGAGCGAGCTTCGGGAGCGCAAACGCGCCGAGGCCGCGCTGGCCTTGGTAGAGGATCAGCTGCGCCAAGCCCAGAAGATGGACGCGGTGGGCAAGCTCGCGGGCGGCGTCGCGCACGACTTCAACAACCTGCTCTCGGTGATCTTGAGCTACTCGGCGTTGCTGCGCGATCAGTTCGACGTGAGCGACGCGCGCCGCTTGGATTTGCACGAGATCCAACGCGCGGCGGAGCGCGCCGCGGGGCTCACTCATCAGCTGCTCGCCTTCAGTCGTCAACAGGTGCTGAGTCCGCGGCTCGTCGATCTGAATGCGTTGATTCGTGACTTGACGCGGATGTTCGAGACGCTGACCGGCGAACACCTCGCGCTCCAGCTACGGCTCGAGGCCGAGCTCGGATCCGTCAAGGCAGATCCGGGACACTTGGAACAAGTGCTGATGAACTTGGTGGTCAACGCCCGCGATGCCATGCCAAACGGCGGAACCTTGACGATCGAGACCGCCAATGTCGAGTTGAGCGAGGACTACGCCACGCAGCACCTCGGTGTGGCGCCGGGGCTGCACGTCATGTTCGCGGTCAGCGATACCGGCGTTGGGATGGACCGCGCGACGCAGGCTCGTATTTTCGAGCCGTTTTTCACGACCAAAGAAGTCGGCAAGGGAACTGGGCTCGGGCTGTCCACGACCTTCGGCATCGTGAAGCAGAACGCGGGGAGCATCTGGGTGTACAGCGAACTCGGGCGCGGCACGACGTTCAAAGTCTATTTACCGCGCAGCTTCGAAGCCGAGCGGGTGCTGCCGCGATCGCTGCCGCCGACGCGGCTTTACGGTACCGAAACCGTCCTGCTCGTCGAGGACGAAGAGCAAGTGCGCTCGGTGGCGCGCACCATCCTCGAGGCACAGGGCTATCAGGTGCTGGAGGCTGCCGACGGTGAAGACGCGCTGACCCGCGCCAGCCAATACTCGGGCCAGATTGACCTGCTCTTTACCGACGTGGTGATGCCCGGCATCGGGGGGCCCGAATTGGCTCGACGGCTGATGGAGCGTCGGCCAGAGCTACGCGTCCTGTACGCCTCGGGCTACACCGAGACCGCGATCGTTCATCACGGAGTGCTCGATGACGGTCTCGACTTGCTGCAAAAGCCCTTCACGCCAGAGTCGCTTTTGCGAAAAGTCCGGGAGGTGCTCGGCGATCGCTCGTGAGACCGGTGCGCGGTTTCCGCCGGCAGAGGGGCCCAGCGCCGCAGCCGAATAAATGACCAATCGCGTCGCGGCGCACTTCGGACTCTAATCACGCGATGAGGAGTGATCGGCAGGGTCGCGGCAGCCGGTGGCGGCACGCGCGGTCCGGCTCGTTCGCCGCTCTCGTGCTTGGGCTCGCGCGCGGCCTTTGGAGCCGCCATTGCCGCTATGCTCGGCCGAGTGAGCGCGCCCCCGGCACCTGGTCGGACGAGTCGCCTCTGCCTTGGCCACGGCCGTTCAACTATTTGAGCTTTGAGCAAGACGCTCGCGGCGTTCGCGTTCACGTTCGGGCATTGAACCAGGGGGAATGTACGGTACACGAGCTGGATCAGGAAGGAGTCGCGCTCGCGTTTCAGCCATGAGCGTTGCTCGGCCGCCTTCTCGTGCGCTGCGCCTCGGGGTGTGCCTCGCCAGCCTGGCTTGCTTCACCGCTTGGGATCTTCTCTATTTCGAGGGCCGCGCGCGGGCCGAAGGCGCGCCCAATACGGCGCGCTCGGACGCTTACTATCGCAGCAACGGGGCCGCGATCGGCCTGCTCTTCGGGAGCGCCGCGCTGTTCGACGCACTCGTGCCGATGCAAGACTGCGCGTGCGACTTCGATTGGTTCCCTGGCGACGTAGGGCGCCGCGGCAAGAGCTCATCGTCGGCCGATGCGCTGAGCAATCGCCTCGTGTACGTGGCCATCGCCGAACCCGCCCTCCTCGGCGCGGCGCACGGTGAAGGCTATCGCTTTCTCAACAGCAGTATCGTCTTCAGTGAAGCGCTGGCCGCCAACCTCACGCTCAACACCATCACTAAATTGTTATTTCCGCGCTCGCGTCCGTACAGCTACGCGAGCCATCGGGACAGCGCCTTCTACGTCCCGCGCGACTATCACGTCTCGTTTTACTCGAGTCATTCCAGTAACTCGTTCGCGGCGGCGGCTTCCGGCGCGTACCTGTTCGCCGAGTCGGCCCGCGATGCGTGGGCAAAACGCGCGGCCTGGGGCGCCTCCTTCGCTTTGGCCGGAACCACGGCCCTGCTGCGGGTCCGGGCCGGTCGGCACTACTACAGCGACGTGCTCGTTGGCGCACTCGTGGGTTCGGTGATTGGTTTCGGCGTGCCCGTGCTCCACGGTGAGCGCTATCATCCCGACGTTGGCGAGTGCGTGGCGGCCGCATCGGGGCTCGGGCTCGGCGTGCTGGTGAGCGAGCTCTTGCCGTTGCCGGAGCGCGCCGGCGAGGCTTCATTTTGGCTGGCACCGTATGCGGTGGGCGGCGCATTGGGTCTGCAGGGGGCAGGTAAATTTTGAGCATCATGACTCGGCTCGCCATCGGCGGTGCGTTTGCTTCGCTGCTCGTTCCGGCGTGCTATTGCTCATCGCCCGCGCCATCGCCCGCGCAAGCATTGCTCTCGAATCGCCCCATCGTCGTGGTGGACGCCGACGGGGGCACTCGCTTCGGCATCGCGGACCAGCTCGAAGGCGGCTTACCACTCGCGCTGAACGACAGCACCAGCTTGCAACGAAACGAGTGCTACTCGGAGCTCGAGATCGATCAGCGCTTTGGGGCGCGCTGCGCGCGCAGCGAGCTACAAACCGCGCCGCTTGGCGCGCTTGGCGCGCTTGGCGCGGCACAGCGAGCCGAAGCCGCCGCTGCGCGTTGGTACTGCAGCGACGAGTGGCTCACTCGAGTCCTGCTCGCGCCCTGCAATGAACCCGCGGCCTCTGCGCGGCCGGGCGTGCCGAGCTTCAAGATCGTGCAGATCGCCCTCCGAAGTCTGGCAAAGTTACCATGAACGCTCAAGGCTCACGTCTCGTCTCGAGTGCGGCTTTGTTCGCCTGCCTTTTGCTCTCACGCGCCGCCGCCTGCGAGGAGTCGACGTATCACGAGTCGGTGTACGTGCCTCCGCGTGCGCGTTGGATCACCGTGCCCATCGAGGTCGGACATTCCACCGCCTGGACGCAGCAGCGAACGGGCCCATTGTACGAGTTCGACGCGGCGTTGCTGCCCGGGCTGCTCGTCGCCGATCGCTTGGGTTTCCACCTCGGTGGCGAGCTGCATTACCGCAACCCGGGTTGGGATGGCGGCCCGGCTGCCCGCGTCGACTGCGTGGTCGCGGAGCTCGCGGGCGGCTTCGTCCCGGTGCGAGTGCTCGCGGGCACGAATTGGCTGACCCACGCCGGCGCGCTCCGCTTGGACGGCGGCCTCGGGATCGGCCTCGGCAAGCTGCTCACGCTCACGCTCACCGGCGGCTACGAGACCGACCGCGAAGTGAAATTTTTGCACCTCGGCTTGGGCATCGATCTGTACGAATTGTCCGATCCTGTGGCGGGCATCACCCACTATGTGCCGCAGGAGACGCGCTGATGGATTGCCGTCGCGCATTTTCCCCGCCGCCGCCGGCGACCGCGCCGTCCAGCCCATGGCGAAACTGGAGTGGCACGCAAGAGGTGTACGCCAAGCACGTGCTGCGGCCGCACTCTTTGCAGGATTTACAGCAGGTGATCCGAGAAGCAACCGAGCGCGGCGGTCGAGCGCGCGTGGTCGCGACCGGCTTGTCGTTCTCGGACGTGCTGCAGGCCGATGACACGCTGATCGAAGCCACCGGTCTGATGGGCGAGGGCGGAGCCGTGCTCTTACCACTCGAACAAGAGCTGTGGCGCGATCCGCAGCACGTCGAGCCATTGGTTCGCATCGTGTGTGGCGCGCGCATCCGGCACCTGAATGCCGCGCTGGCCTGCGCCGGGCTCGGCTTCGAGAACCTCGGCGGTTACGACGGGCAGACGATGATCGGCGCTATTTCCACTTCGACGCACGGCTCGGGCCTGAAAATCCCGCCGCTATGCGATGGCGTGCGCGGGCTCGATCTCGTGTCCACGGGCGGCAAGTTCTTCCGCTTGGAGCCCACGAGCGGCCTCACTTGCCCGAAGAAATATCGGGAGCGCTACGGCGCGTCCCGAACATTGGTGCAAAACGACGCTGAGTTTTGGGCCGCGGTCGTGTCACTCGGTTGCCTCGGGGTCGTCTATTCGGTGACGATGAAAGTGCGTTCGGCGTATCGCCTGCGCGAGCGCCGCACGCTACGCCGCTGGGGCGAGGTGAAGGCCGAGCTGTGCAGTAGCCGGGCGCCACTCGAGCACGTGCGCAACTACGAAGTGGCCATCAACCCTTACCTTCGCCGAGACGGCGACTACACTTGCTTGGTCACCGAGCGCTGGTTGGCCGAGCCCAACCTTGCCACCGTGCCTCTGCCAGACGCGCGCCAACAAGCCGAGAACCTGACCTTCACTCCGTCTACGCAGTCTGCCATTCAGGCGCTCATGGAAAGCGAGCCGCGTTTGATCGCCGGCATTCTCGAGACCGGGCTGGAAGCGCTGGTGACTGCCGTGGATCACGTGGACGATAGCTTCGTGGTGTACAACATCGGCAAGATCAACACCGCCGACGTGGTGTCCGGCGAGTATTTCTTTCCGCTTTCCGGTGCCGGCTATTTGCAGGGAATTCAGGCGATTTTGGACACGGTGGAGCGGAATCGCGGGGAAGGCATCCATCAGACCACGCCGCTCGCGCTGCGCTTCGTCAAAAACTCGCAGGCCTCTTTGTCGATGGCGCAGGCTGAGCCGCACGCGACGGTGGAAATGTCACTTTGGCGTCATCAGCCAGGCGCCGTGGAGGCATTGCTCAGCTACGAGCGTGCTTGTCTGGCGCACCACGGGCGCCCGCATTGGGGAGAGTTGCACTTGCTCACCGGCGACAAGGCCTGGTTCACCGCTGCCTACCCGCGTCACCAGGCGTGGTTACGAGTTTACGACAAGTACAACGACCGAGGGGTGTTCGACAATCATTTCACCGATCGCGTGCTCAAGGGGATCGCCCGCACATGACGCGCGCATTTTCACGACGGCAGTTGTTCACAGACAGCGCTCGCGCGAGCCTTTGCGCGGTCTGCGGCCGCGCGCCACTGCCCGTGCCGGTGAGTCGACTGAACGTGTTCGTTTGGCTGCGCGGCGGTGCGGACGCGTTGAGCCTGCTCGTGCCGTATCGAGACGACGCTTACTACCGCGCTCGCCCGCGCACCGCGCTGCTCCCGCCGGGGCGCGCGCTGGGCTCGGCCCTACCGTTGACGTCCGAGTTCGCGCTGCATCCGCAATTGGCGCCGTTATTGCCCCTGCTGCGGGAAGGCGAAGCCGCCATTGTCCTGGGCGTCGGTGAATCGAACTTCTGCGCGTCCCACGCGGACGCTGAACGTGCGCTCCAGGGCGCGCTCGAGCGCGTGGCGGGCACTGTCGTGGCCCAGCCGAGTGAGGCGCCGCTGGCCGCGCAGTTTGCCGCGCTCGCCGCGCTCTTCCAACGCGGTGCGGCGCCTGCCTGCGCATCGATCGAGGCACGAGGTTGGGACACGCACGCCGCGCAGGGCAGGGGCGGGCAGGGGCTACTCGCGGCGGCGGTCGCGGACTTGAGTCAATCGCTCTGTGAATTCCGGCGTGGGCTGGGCAGTGCTTGGCGCAACGTGCGCGTGGTCGTCGCCAGCGAGTTCGGTCGCAGCCTGAATGAAACCGCGCTGGCCGGCACGGACGACGGCCACGCCTCGATCGCCCTGCTGCTCGGCGCGCCGCAACCAGCGAGCATCATCGGGCAACCGCCGAGCTTGCAGCCGGCTGGCCTGTCCCAGGCGCGCCACCTGTTCCCCCATCGCACGTTGGAGAGCGTGCTCCGCGCCCATTGGCTCGAGGAGCGGAACGCGTGAGCCGCTCGCTTTGGCTCGCCTGCGGGTGTCTCGTCGCCTGCGCGCCAGCGGACTTTGACGGTATCGACGTGGCGTCTGCGCGCGCGAGCCAAGCCCAATTCAGACCCGACGCGCGCTTGGATTTCTCTGGAACCTACGAATCTCCGCAGTCGGGCCGGGTGCTTCTCTGGCAACGTGGCGAGGCGCTGCAAGGCAGCTACCTGCTCGCCGACGGTGAACAGTCGATTCGCGGACAGCTCAGCGGCACCGTGCACGGCAACTTGGCGAAGGTCACCTGGAACGAAATTCAAAACGCTAGCGGGGTTCCGAAACAATACGCGAGCGCGGGCTATTTTTACCTCACGCG
>FSWQ01003171.1_pt1 | contig 12795 bp, 11 predicted proteins | sample 1637691 | NCBI WGS metagenome assembly FSWQ01 (sample SAMEA3914814, study PRJEB12502) | metagenome | biome: forest; material: soil | place: USA | collected 2011-09-16 | depth 0.1 m | reverse complement strand
GTGTTCAGCGTGAAGGCCACCGGCGGCGACACCCACCTGGGCGGTGAAGACTTCGACGCCCGCATCATCGACAAATTGAGCGACGAATTTCTGGCTCAGCACAAGATCGATCTGCGCAAAGAGCGCACCTCGTTGCAGCGCTTGCGTGAGGCGGCCGAGAAGGCCAAGCACGAGCTCAGCTCGTCTCTGGAGACCGAGGTGAACATCCCGTTCATCGCTTCCGGCGCTTCGGGCCCCGTGCACTTGCAGCGCGCGATGAAGCGCAGCGAGCTCGAGATCCTGACTCGTGATCTGGTCGACCGTACCATCGTCGCGTGCAAGACCGTACTCGCGGACGCGAAAGTGACGCCGGCGGGTATCGGTCAGATCGTGCTCGTGGGCGGCATGACGCGCATGCCCGCCGTGCAAAAGGCGGTGCGCGAGTTCTTCGGCAAAGATCCGCACAAGGGCGTGAACCCCGACGAGGTCGTGTCCGTCGGCGCGGCGATTCAAGGCGGCGCGCTGTCGGGCGCGATCGACGAAGTGCTGCTGCTCGATGTGACGCCGTTGTCCATCGGCGTCGAGACGGGCGGCGGCGTATTCACCAAGCTCATTCCGCGCAACACCACGGTGCCCACGGAAAAGAGCGAGGTGTTCACGACCAGCGTCGACAATCAGTCATTCGTGCCGATTCACGTGCTGCAGGGCGAGCGTGAAATGGCGCTCGACAACCGCAGCTTGGCGCGCTTCGAGCTCACCGGGATCCCGCCTGCGCCGCGCGGCGTACCCAAGGTGCAAGTGACGTTCGCGATCGACGCCAACGGCATCCTGTCGGTCGAGGCGCGCGATCTCGGGACCGGGCGCAGCCAGGCCGTCAGTGTGACCGCGACCAGTGGCTTGAATCAGGCCGAAGTCGACTCACTCGTGCAAGAGGGCGAGCGCTTCAAAGAGACGGACCAGCTGCGCCGCGATCTGGCCGAGATGCGCAACCAAGCCGAGACCTTGATCTACACCACCGAGCAAGCGCTCGAGGGCTACGCGGATTTGCTCGAGCCCGCGAAGCTCGAGAGCGTGCGCCAAGAGGTGTCGATCTTGAAGAAGATGCTCGAGACCGGCGCCAACCTCGACGCGGTGCGCGAGGCGTACTCGCGACTCGAGAATGCCACCTTCGAAATCGCCGAGGCGATGTACGCGACCGAGGGCGAAGCGGGCGCGAGCTAACTGGGCGCGGCTCGCCGGACCAGACTCTCGACGAGTATATTTTTTGAAGTCACGGCGCCGCAGTTGGGCGCCCGAGGTACGGGTTCGTTGGAATCAACATCGTTTGGTGACTCGCGGAGCTGATTGGCGGAATCGGCGGCTTCGCTGGAATTTTGACTTGTGCCGCCCGTGGAGAGCGCGATCCAAGTTGGCGTCTGGGATCCGCGCGCGCCACGATCCCGTCAGACCAATGTTCGACCGTTGGCCAGCAATAAGCGGCTACCTTCCGCGCCCGTGATCGCCAAGGGCGGCTGCGTCGTTGCGTGCCGACAGTACGGACGCCAAACGTGCGGCGAGCCGTTCACCAACCAATCGGGCAATTGCGCTTCAGACACCCTCGAACCTACGGCGAGCGCAGACCGAGAACAACGGTGATTCGCTGCGCGGTTCTACGCATCCGTCGGGCACGGCCGAGTCTGTGCGGGGCGCACTCGGCTGATTTCTCAATCCGCCGCCCTGGGCGCCCGCGTGACCCGCTCACCTCCCCCCGGGTAACTCCGATTCGGCAGCGCTAGCCGCCGCTCTGCTTACCGTGCGTGCGATTCACGCGGGCACTGCGCCCGCGGCGGCGACTTCCGCGACGCCGAGCACGTCTTTCAGTTCGACGCGCTCTACCTTGGCGAGACCGGGGCCCGCGTCGGCCGTCCAGATCGTGACCTGGGTGTCGTTGTCTGGGAAAAAAGTGTCGACACGCATGATCTTGCCCGTACGACCGTCGGCGAGCTGCACCAAGCGGCGCTCGTTCATAATTTGATGGATATGGCGGAGTGATGCCATCCGGTGGCCTTCCTGTTCGCGTGTTGTCCCGATGATAAGTCGGGATCTTCGGCTTGTCAGGTTTCGTGCGCGCGGCAGGGGCGTGCCAGGTCGGCAAAATCACCTGAAACTTGCCTCTGCCCTAGGCCCTTCCGATATCGTTTCATCACCATGATCTCTCGCATTTCTCGGCTATTTCTCGCGGCCAGCGTCGTTCTGGCCGGCGGCTGCAATTTGGAACACCATGCCCCGCTGCGCTCGGCCGAGTTGCCCCCGCTTTCGCCCACCGTTCTGCACGCCAATCGGCTGTGGATCGAGGTTGCCGAGCGCGTGCCGGAAAATGACTGCGTGGCGCCCAACGACGCGCGCCTGTTGTGCTTCGAACGCCTGCGCACGACCCTCGGCTTTGCCCTGACGCGCTCGCTCTGGACCAGCTTCCCGGGCGTGGAAATGGCGCGCGCCATCCAGGCGGTACCCGCCGGCGACTACGTGCTGCACATCGATCTCGATCTGGAAGCGCTGCCCCCCGACCAAACTGGCCCGGGCTGGTCCGCCGGTGCGCGCGGCAACTGGCGCCTGGAGCGCGACGGCCAAACCCTGGCCGGTGAACAAGTCGCCTCGCGCTCCCGCGCAGACTTCGCCTATGGCGCCCCGCTCGGCGCCGGTGCGAGCGAAGTCGTCGACGCGATCGCCGTGCGCATCGGCATGACCCTGGGCGGAGTCCCCGAATCACGCGTGATTTCCCCCGTCCCGCTGCCGGAGGTCGCCACCGCGCCGCTCGACACGCCGCCTTCTGCCGCTGCCTCGCCGTCCCCGGCGATCTCGCCCGCCGTGCCGTCGGCACCCGCGCTCGCGCCCAGCGATCCCGGCGTCGCTCCCGAACTTTCGCCGCTCGCTGCGCAGAAGTCGCCCGAGACCCCGCCGTCCGCCCAGAGCTTCGCCAAATCACAGTGAGCCTCGGCTTGCGCTGCGAGCCGGCTCGCTATTCTGCCCGCGGGCGACTCGCAGCGGCGCTGCTGTTCGTCTCCAGCGCGGCAGCGGCCGAGCCCGCTGTTCCGCCGGAGGCGAGCGCGGCGGGGACGGCGGCGAGTTTGTCCTTCGAATGGCGTGCGCCGCTGGGATGTCCGGTGCGCGCCGAGGTCTTGGCGCGCGCCGAGCACCTGATCGGGCACAGCCTGACGCGCACCTCCAGCACGCGGCCGATCACGTTGCTGGCCACCGTGCTGCCGCTCGACGACACGACTTGGCGACTCGATGTTTCGTCCGATTCGCAAGGGGCGAGCGGCCGCGCGGTGACCGCGCCCTCGTGCGACGAGCTCGCAGACGCGATGGCTCTGTTGATCGCGTTGTCGATCGATCCGGATTACGCGGCGCGGCAGAAGTCCACGCCGTTGGCGGCGACCGCGCAGTCCGCGTTTCCGGACGTGCCCCGTGAGCCGGTGGTCGTCGCTACGCCCGCGCCCGCGCCGCCGATCGCGTCGACACGGCCGGTCGCGAGCGCACGGCTCGCGGCGCCGCGGGCGCGCTCCGCGGCGCCGCTGCACGTCGCGGTGGGAGCGCTGGGCGCGCTTTGGGCCGACCGCTTGCCGAACGCCGCGCCGGGCGGTGTCCTGCGTGGCGCGCTTTCGTTGCGAAAGCTCGCGTTCGACGTGGAGCTCGGGCTTTTTCCGACCCAGCACGTGGCAGCGCCAGGCGGGGCGGGTGATTTGTGGCTCGGCACATTCGGCGGCTCCCTCGGCTACGCTGTGTTCGACGGCCTGCTCACGCCTCACGCTGGCTTCGAGCTCGATCTGCTGCACGGCGCCGGCAGCGGCTTACGGCACCCGGACTCGGGCACGATCTGGTTGCTCGGCTTGGACGCGGGGCTCCTCGTCCGGTACCCCGTGCAGCAATCAATCCACCTGCTAGTGGCAGGAGACCTCTCGTTTCTGCCGGAGCAAGCGCGATTTCACATCGATCCGAACGTCGACTTGTTCCAGCCCAGCCGGGTGGGGGCTCGGTTTGGTCTGGGGGCCGAAATGACGATTCGCTGACTCCAAGCGTGCTTTTCGTCACTGAACGTTTTCCCCCGATCCACTCACTCTCGGTGGCGGTACGAGATCTCGAGCAGCCTGCGGTGCTCGGCGCTCGGCCCCCAGAAGAGCCGAGCCCGCATGCCTGCGAATTCGACGCCGTCTATGAGCAGCAATTCGAGCTGGTTTGGCGCACCCTGCGCCGGCTGGGGGTCGCGCGCTCGGCGCTCGATGACGCGCTGCAAGACGTGTTTCTGGTTGTGCATCGGCGGCTGCCCGAGTTCGAACAGCGTTCGTCGATTCGAACTTGGATCTTCGGCATCACGCTGCGCGTCGCGAGCGACTACTTGCGCCGTGGACGACGCCTGCAAGCGACCACGAGCGACATCGAGCAGCGGGATGAACTGCGAGACGAGGCGGCCCTCGACCCGCTCGAGCAGCGCGCGCGCAACGAGGCGGTCGCGCTCTTGTACGCCGCGCTGGCGGAGCTCGACCCCGACAAGCGAGCCGCGTTCGTGCTCGCCGAGCTCGAGGAAATGACGTTGCCCGAAGTGGCACTCGCCGTCGGCGCAAACGTCCATACCGTGGCTTCGCGGGTGAAGGCGGGGCGCAGGCAATTCGAGGCCGCGCTGCGACGGCTGCGCGCCAAAGACGACTGGAGATCGCGCCCGTGAGCCGTGAGCTGAGTGACGACACGCGTCGCTTGATTCGCGCGGCTTTGGCGGAAGAGCCCACGCCCGACGGAGCGCATCGCGCACAGCTGCGACGAAAGGTGTTGGCGCGCGCCGCCGCGGGCACGGTCGTGTCGCTCGTGGGCACCTCCGTCGCGAAGGCGAGCGCCTCCTCTGTACTGTCGGTGGCCGCGAGTGGCGTCGGGCTCGGCTTTGGTGTCGGCTTGGCGCTCGTGGGCGCGGCTCACTTCGCGTTCGAGCCGAGCGCGCCAGCGGGTATCGCAGGTTCGGCGGCCGCGCAGAGTACGCGCTCAGCCCCCGCGCGAAGTATCGAGCACGCCGCCCTGCGCGCCGCGCGGCCATCGGCTTTGCCGCCACCGGCCTCGGCCGAAGTGCTCGCGGGCGAGCGCGTTACCGCGCCGCCCGCATCGGCTCCGCTTTCGCTCAGCCCGCGCGCGCCCGTCAGCGCGTCGAGCATCGCCTCGAGCCGGACCGATAGCGGCCCGCTGCGTGCCGAACTCGATCTGATGGCGCGAGTGCAAGGCGCTTTGAGGGACGGTGACGGCGCGCGCGCCTTAGAGCTGATCGCGCTTTACGACGCGCGCCATCCGAGCGGCGTGCTCGAGACAGAGCGCTTGGCGGCCGAGGTATTTGCGGCTTGCCAAATCGGAGACGGCGCGCGCGCGCGCCGCGCCGCCCCCCGCTTCTTGGCGCGGGACAGCGCGTCAGCGCTCGCTGCGCGCGTCAAAAGCTCCTGCGCGAGCGATCCATGACGGGCCAATGATTTCGTGTCACTGCGCCGGCGCGGGGCGACCACTCACTAGCAAAGGGAGTCGAGATCCATGACCACACAATCACTTTCGTCACGCGCGTTGCTCTCGGGCATCGCGCTGACCTTCGTGGCCGCCAAGGGTTGTATCGGGGGCGACGTCTCGCTCGGCAACGACGGTATCGTGGCGACGGCGGGGAGTAGCAACGCGGCCTCTGGGGGGAGCGCGCCCGCGTCGGCGGGAGCCACCGGGATCGGGGGCGGTCACGCCACTTCGCTCTGTCGGCTGCCCGCTCAGTTTCTGCCCTGTGCCGACTCTTCTATCGGCTACAGCTTCGACCCAGGACAAGGCGCCTGCTTGCCATACTGCTCGAGCAACGCCGTATTCGATTCGCTCGACGCTTGTGAAGCCTCGTGTGGCCCGGCGAATGTGAGCGGCAGCGCCGGGGACGGCGAAAATAGCGACACGCCGCTGACCGTGGATTCGAGCGGCCACGTCACGAGCCGCGCCGATCTCGGCGTTTCGGGTGACTTTTATAGCATCAGCGACTCCGTGGGCTTGGACCTCATGCATGCATCGGGCGATTGTGAGCTCGCAGGGCATGCCGTCGCGGAGTGCGCCAATGTGATCACGCCCCCGCTTTCGGCGGGAGGCGTGATTGATTGGAGCGTGGGCGGGCTGCTTTGCACGTCGGGCACGGTCGAGGCCCTGCTCGACGTTCCAGGCACGCCGGGCACGGTCGACTACGCCTCGATGTGGGGCGCCGGCATGGCCTTCAACTTCGCCGATAATCCGTCGGATCGGGTGCCTTTCGACGCGTCCGCGCACGGCGTGATCGGCATCGCGTTCGACATCGATCGAGTGCCGGCGCGAGGGCTGCGCGTCGAGTTTACGACGCCGAGCAGCGCCGACGCGCCCGATGCCTGGCAGCCGACGAGTCAGAATTTCACGAGCCCAGTGCAGCCCGGGCACAACGTCGTGCTTTTTCGAGACGTGACCGCTCTCTCGTTCTACGCGGACCAGTCATCGCTGGATCCGACGCAGCTCCTCGCGGTGCAATTCCACGTGCCGACCACGACCAGTGCCGAGGACTACCAATTCTGCCTCCACAATCTGGCGTTGGTTTTGGGTACGCCCACGCCGCCCGTCAGCAGCAACGGGTGTCCGCTGGGGGAGCAGCCGAACCCCGGTTACGAATACGACGCCGTCAACGCGTGCGTTGCGGCGTTCGCGACGGAGCTCGGTTGCTCGTCGCCTGACACCGCCGCGAAAGTGGTGCCGAGCGCGCCGGCGATCGACGGTCTGCCGTGCGTTCGCCGTTTGGCGGATGGCGCGTTGTTCGTTGCCCTGAGCTCGAGCAGCGGTCCTTTGGCTTGGCAAACGCAAGCGTCGAGCACGTGGTCTCAGCTGCCGGCGACCGAATGGGCCGAGTGCAACGCCGACGAAGCCGCGCTCGTCGCCGCTGCGCCGGTGTGTCCTGTCATCCTGCCGTAGAGCCGCCCGACGAGACGCGCGCCGCCCTGCGAGGTGCGTCGCAGGAACCTGCGAGCGCCCCCCAATCTCAACAAGAACGGGGAGCGCCTTGCAGGCTCACGACTCGGACGACGCGAGGCGCTGTTCGATCGCTTCCAGATGCAGGTTCACTTGCGGGTCGCGTTGGCGCAGGGCTTCGACGCGGCGGACGGCGGACATCACGGTCGTGTGATCGCGGTTGCCGAAGGCGCGGCCGAGTTCGGGGAAGCTGCACTTCAGACGTTGGCGGCACAGGTACATCGCGACCTGGCGTGCGAAGGCCACGCTCTTGTGGCGATCTTTGCTGAGCAGGTCGGAGTTCGAGAGGCGGAAGTGCCCGCAGACGGCGCGTTGGATGTCCTCGACGCTCATCAGCTCGGGACGGCGAGGGGAGACCAGCGCGAGCTCGCTCAGTGTGAACTCTTCGTCGATGAGTCGGCCGGTGAGAGAGGACTTGGCGGCCAGGCGGATCAGCGCGCCCTCCAGCTCGCGCACGTTGCTCTGCACGTTTTGCGCGAGCATCACCGCCACTTCGTCCGACAGCTCGATGCCTTCGAGCTCCGCTTTTTTGCGGACGATGGCGACGCGCGTTTCGAGCTGCGGCGTTTGGATGTCCGCCACCAAGCCGGAGGTGAAGCGCGAGACCAAGCGCTCGGGCATGCGCTGCAGCTGCTGCGGGTACTTGTCGCTGGTGACGATGATCGGGCGATCGGCGTCGTGCAGCGCGTTGAAGGTGTGGAAGAACTCTTCCTGCGTTTGCTCGCGGCCGGCCAAGAACTGGATGTCGTCGACCAAGAGCAGGTCGCAGTCCGTGCGGTAGCGCGCGCGGAACTCGTCCATCTTGTGGTGCTGCAGCGCCTCGATGAACTCGTTCGTGAAGTGCTCGGCCGAGACGTACACGATGCGCGCGTCGGGGCGCTCGCTCAGCACCTTGTGCGCAATGGCGTGCATCAAGTGCGTCTTGCCCAAGCCCGTGCCGCCCGCGATGAACAGCGGGTTGTAACGAGGACCGCCGCCGCCGGCGGAGGCGAACGCGGCGGCGTGCGCGAGCTCGTTCGACGGGCCGACCACGAAGTTGGGGAAGGTGTGCTTGGGGTTCAGCGCGGCGGTGAGCTGCGCGCGTGAGTAGCGTGAAGGGCGCTCGGAGCGCGGCCGACCGTTGCTCGAACTCGGGCCGGGCGGCGGGATCGAAGCGGGCGGCTCGGAGTTGCGCCGACGCGGTTGGCACACCGGGCGATCGAGCCCGTTCGAAATGTTCCACTTCACGCGCAGGCTGGCCGGATTCGGCTCACCGGCTAGGCGCGCCAAGTGGCTCAGAAGATCGGGGAGAAAATGCGCCTTCACCCAATCACGGACGAACTCGTCACGTGCCGTGAGCGAGAGCAAGCCGGTCTCGAAGCCGTCGTATTGGACGCTCGAAAACCACTGCTCAAAAGACGCGGGTGAGCGACTGCGGGTCTGCTCGAGCGCAGCTGTCCACAGGCGTTCCCCAGGGGTTGTGGGTTGGGAGGCTTGCAAGGTGTGGATATGAGGGGTTTCGATCGTCACGAGATAAAATTCCCCAACTTATCCACAGGTCTGTGGACAGGGAGAGCCTTGAAGCAACCCGGTATCTTCCAACAGCCGTTGGATCCCCAACCAGATTTTGACGTGTTCGAGCGAGCGTTGCGAGCGTTGATCGAGTTGTCCATCGCGCACGAACCGCTCTCGATGCGGAGCACAGTAGCTCCGAGCGACAACGGGGAGGCAGCTAGCATCGACCTCATTCAAAGTTCAATCCAAAGATTTTCAAAACACGAAAGGACGCCAAAAGACGCCGAATCGTAACACGGCTCCGATTGCGCTTACCCCATTTGCGGCGACGCTCATCCGAGCGCGATCAGTAACCTCGCAGACAGAGAAGAGAATTCATCCGCTCGCGCACGCGTCAGGATTTAGGCGGGCAAACTTTCGGTGTTTGAGGCGTCAAGAGGCAACGGTCGAAAACTTGTCCGTTCGTGACGCTTCTGTCTCGGTTCTCGTTTCGTCGTTGACGCGTTTCTGCGCTCGCTCGATTGCTCTGCTCGTCACACAACCTGGCCGAACGGCCGCTCCTCGTGCGCGCGCACTTTATGATTGCAACGATCGCCGCACGCATAAGTTGGCCGGCGCTCACTCACGAGGGTAAGCCGCACTGGTGAATGCGCGAAGGCGAATGCGATCGAGACGCGGAGCGTTCCTCTGAAGCACGTGCGAAGTAGTCGGCAACGATTCGAAACCTCCAGCTCGGGCATGCTTGCGTGCATCCGAGGCGCAGGGCTCGCCGCGCTCGTGTGCGCGTTCGCGACGCCCGCGCACGCCGACAAGAGCACGGTGCGGCCCGAGGTCGGCTACAACTATCAAGAGATAGAGACGCCGCGCCTGACCGCCACCAACGGCGCGACCCGAGCCCTCAGTAACTCCACCGAGGCCCTGTTCGACAACCCGGCGAACATGTCCACGTCGCGCGTGTATCACCTGGCGGCTTTGGCTCAAATTTGGCCCGAATCGCGACGCCAGAGCTACGGCGCGGCGGCGGTCGATTCGGTCGGTTCGAGTGCTCGCGTCGCGGGCGGCATCGGCGCGACGTACAACACGCAAGACACCGACGGCATCAATCGCAAATGGACCGACGTGCGCTTCGCGTTGTCGTATCCGTTCTCCGAGCAGCTGTACCTGGGTGTCGGTGGGCGTTACCTACGCCTCACTCAAGACGGCCAAGGGCCGCTCGGCGCGAGCGCGGCCTCCGCGGGCTTGTCGGGCGACCACATCATCGCCGGTTTCGCCTTGGATGCGGGCGCGACCTTCAAACCCACCGACGGCCTTTCGATCTCGATCGTGGGCGTGAACTTGAACAATCCGAACAACGGCTTTCAGCCGATGAGCCTGGCGGGCGGCATCGGCTTCGGCAAAGAGACGTTCAGCCTGGAGGGTGATCTGGCGGCCGACTTCACGACTTGGGATCGCACGACCGTGCGCGCGATGTTCGGCGGTGAGTTCTTGGCGGGGGATCATTTTCCACTGCGCGCGGGCTACCGCTACGACGACGGCGCGAAGGACCACTCCGTGAGCGGCGGCTTCGGCTACGTCGACACCACGTTCCAAGCGGAGCTCGCGGTGCGGCGCGTGGTGAGCGGCGATTCGGCGACCGCAGTCGTGATCGGGTTTACGTATCACTTGGATTCGGGCGGCCTCACCCAAGGCGAAAACGACTCGTTCTGAGACGGTATCTGGCGCGTCAGCGCCGTCAAAGACCCATTGGGAGACTCAGAGTGCGGCCTCGGTGCGTCCCAGAAACGCGGCCATGCCCGCGTTGAGCGTCGCTTCATCGGGTAGATCGGGGGCGGGCTCGCCCAGTTCGGCGCGCAGCTCGGCGATGGCGCGCGGATTGCGGAACCAATCTTCGTCGTGGCTTTGCACCAGGCGCTCGTAGCGGCCGGCCGCGAGCAGCGCGCCCGCAAAGCGTTGCGAGTCACGCGGGCGCACGCGAATGAACACGCCCGCGAGTTCGAACGGCAGCTCGAAGCCCAGCGCGTGGCTGCTGAGCTCCGGCAACTCGCTCCGCAAACGACGCGCGCCGCCCAGGAGCAGCTCGCGCAGCACGACGCGATACGCGGCCACGCGTAGATCGGAAAGCGCGGCTCGCGCGAGCGCTCGTTGCTGATCGCCCACACGCTGCGGGCTCAGGCCCAGCCGGCGGACCGCGAACGCGGCCGACAGCGGCAGCATGCCGAGCAGCGCGCCCACGCTGTGGCGACGGAGGTCGAACACGTCAGTCGAAAGCACGAAGGGTGAGCGCAGCGCGCTCGCCGCGTCGCAGATGGCGCGGCCGGCTTGGGCGAGGCCCAGCAGAAAGCTGCTCGCGCCGTATGCCTCGGGCACCGTGAACGAGCGCAGGTGTAGCCCGTGAGTCCAGCTGGCATCGCCCAGCAAATCCAGCATGGAACGCGGGGTCAAACGGGCGGGCCAGCCCTCATTCGCCGATTCCGCGAGCAACGCGGTCAGGAGCGCGGCGGGCTCGTGAATGTCGAGCGTCTCGAACGCGGCGCGCGTTTCCGTGATGAACGCGCGCGCCGCCGGCAAGAGCGCGCTGCTCGCGACCTCACACGAGTCGAGGGAGGCCCCGAGTGATTCGGCGAACACCTGTCGCTCTTCCCACAGCCGTCGCACGAGCTCGCCGAGTTCGGCCGAAACCGAGAAGTAACTACGCAGGTACGCGGCCCGCTCGCGCGGCCGCGCCAAACTCAGGCGCAAGAGCTCGGCGAGCGGGCGCAGCGCTTGCTCCGGCTCGCTGATCGGGCGCGGCACCTCGCGCTGCGCGCGCGACAGCTCACCACGCCGAGCCGCGAAGTGCGCTTGCTCACGCAGCCGGAGTAACCACGCCTCGAGCGCGGGCGCGAGCGGATCCTTCGTGCGCGACTCGCGGAGCCAATGCAGCGTCTCTTCGTCTTCTAGCCAGTCGGGCAGCGCGGGCGGCGTGCCTCCGGCGCGCGCCGAAGTCGGGCGCTGCAGCTCGCGCGCTGCGTCGCGCAGCGCGCGGTCGAACGAAAAGGACTCGAGCTCGCGCATGAAGGGCGGAGCTTACACGAGCCAAGCGTCACTGGCCCGCGCCGAGCACGATCGACAAGCGAACCGCGAAGCTACTGAAGCCGGTACCGTGGCCGTAGCTGCTTTCGTCTAGATCCGCGCACGTGCCACTCGCGCAGCGCTGCACGTGTTTGACGTTGAACGTCGTCCAATCGAAGGCGGGGCCGAGCCGCACGTGCGGGCTCAAGTAAAACTCCAAACCGCCGCCCGAGCGCAACGCGATGCCGGACGCGCTCTCTTCGGCCTCGCGGCTGTGCGCCGTCACGCTGGCCGAACCCAGGCCGAGCTCCAAATACGGATCGAACGAGCCCCGCTCGAAGAAATACACGCGCCCGAGCAGCCCCACGAACTGCCCGGTCGCGCGCGCGCCACTATCACCGAGCTCCGAGCTCTGGCCTGGGTGGAAGCCGAAGCGCAGCAAGTCGAACGTGCCGCCGAACGCGAAGTACGGCGTGGGACGCCAGAGCAAGCTCGCGCCGCCCGCGAGGCCCGCGGAAATGCCGCCGCAAACTTGGTTGTCGACGCTGCCGTCGGCGCAGCTCGGCAGACCCACGGCCAGCTCGGGCGTGAGCTCGAACGCCCGCCGCGGGTACTCAGCGGGCGGTAACTCCGGCGGCGGTGGTGGTTCGAGCACGATGGGCGGCGGCGGCGCGTGCTCGGCCGCGGCGCGCCCGGCGCACGCGAACGCCAACCCAAAAGACGCCAGGGCTAGGCAGCGCGCGCCCATCCGCGCCATGCTCGTGGACGCCATGGTGCGACGGCTCACCGTTCTGCAAAACCAAGACACGGACGACGCGGCCGCGGCACGCCGCCCACGTTGGCACTGGGTATTGATCGGCGCAGGCTTTGTCATCACGTTGTTCCTGCCCCTGTCGATGCTGGGGGTTTGGCTGGGCGCTGTGCTCAGCCGCGCGCTGCCTCGCGGGGGTCCGACACAAGTCGTCCTGGGCGCGGCGCCAGTTGCGTTGTCTTTTTTGGCGGCGTGCACGGCGGCAGGGGCGCTGGTCGGGCGCTTTGGTGGCAAAGCGAAGGCGCGCGAAGCGGCGCTCTCCGGCTCGCTCGGTGCGCTGGCCGGCTGGGGGCTCGCGGCACTGGGCGGCGCGCTCACGCCCTGGTTCGTTGCGCTCGCGTCACTCGTCGTGCTGGTCGCGTTGGGCGCGGCTGCCGCCTTCGTCGGGGCGCGCGTCGCGCTCGCTCGTCGGCCCTAGCTTTTCGCGCTTTCGCGCTTTC
>FSWQ01002517.1_pt1 | contig 12795 bp, 9 predicted proteins | sample 1637691 | NCBI WGS metagenome assembly FSWQ01 (sample SAMEA3914814, study PRJEB12502) | metagenome | biome: forest; material: soil | place: USA | collected 2011-09-16 | depth 0.1 m | reverse complement strand
GGCACCATCATCGCGCTGCTGCCCAGGCCCCAATTGCCGGGCGACGCGGCCGACACGTCGATCGGATCGACGCCCGCGCTGCTCGGCGTTTGCCAGATCGCGTACTTGGTCCCGTTGCCGTTGTCCCCGCCGTCGCGCCCGGCGCCCGAGCGATTGTTGTCGCCGGTGGGCTTGAACGCGCTGTTCGGGATGGCGGCCCAGTCCGCGCTGTTGCAGTTCACCTTCCACTGCAAGAGGGCCGACGCGCCGCCCGTGTTCTCGTACCAATCGAACTTGAAGTCGTGATCGCCGGCCGCTAAATACATGCTGCCGTACAGCGGCCCGTACGACCAGGTGTTCGCCACGCGTGTTTGGTCCAGCCAGAGCCGACCGCCATCATCGACGTTGTTCAGCGTCTGGAACTCGTACAGACCCGTGCAGGGCGCGCTCAAGAGTCCCGTCCAGCGCGCCGACCAATAGTCGCTGCTCGTGAGCTGCGAATACTCGGTGCGGCCCGCGCCGAAGTCGGCGTAGATATTGGGGTCGTAGCGGGTGAATGCGTTGGGCAACGTCGCGTTGAGTTGCTGCGTTTTGCCGAGCCCGGTGTCCGCGTAATACGTCGCGGTCAGCCCCGCGGTCGGCGCGCTGTACGTTGCGGGTGGGTACAGGTTCGACGTGGGGATGCGCTCTTCGATCGCCAAAAGGCCATAGTTCCAACGCAGGTTGAGCCGCGCGGTGCCGGTCTTCTCGACGTGATCGATGCGCAGGGGGTACTTCTGACCTTGCGTCAAAAGCTGCGGCAAGCTGCAGAAATCGAGCGAGATCACCGAGGACCGATCGATGATCAGCGTACCTTTCAAGGTCACCTTGACCCCGTCGTCTGCATCGACGCAAAACACGACCAGGCCGGTGTACGGGGATTCGAGCTGACCCTGCCAGGTGCTGCTGAAGTTGTCGCTCGGTAGCGCGCTGATTTCGCTCGCGGGCCCGTCGCTGCCCCAATTGGCGTTGATATCCGGCTCGAGCCGTTTCAAGGTTACGGGCGCCGTCCACGAGTTGTTGGCGTAGTAGCTGACTTCGAGCCCGTGAACACCGTCGTTCGGGTACAGCTGGGATTGGGGCACCAAGGTGCGCGGCACCGTGGGACTGCTCCAGTACAACTTGATCGAAGACTGCAGGGAGCTATCGAGCTGATCGAGCTGAATCGACACTTTGGCGCCCGCCGTCATCGCCAGCGAGCCCGAGAACGTGCTGGGCGCTTGCAATAGGCCCGCCTGGAAGCCCAGCTGATCGATCACGACGTTGCCGTTCACGGTCAGCTTCACACCGTCCGAAGTCTCGATCTCGAACAAGTAGGTCTCGCTAGTGTGGGCTTGGATTTGCCCGCTGCGACGCGCCGAAAAGTCGAGTGGCACGAGGCCGCCCGGGCTGAGGATCCCGAAGTCGAAGTTCACGAGCGGCTCGATGCGTTTCCACAGCGGGCTCGCGGCCGTAAAGGTTTTGTTCGGGAAATATTGGGCGAGCAGCCCCGTGCCCGAACCACCGGAGGTGATGCTGGTCGGCACACTGACGGTGCGAGTTGGCGCATCGATGCCGACGACGGTTTGATTGGTGTTGCCCCAGATGTTGTTGGCGGACAGCGCGTACTTGCCGTCGGGCGTGAGCGGCGCCCAGGCAAAGCCGCGCCAATCGGCCGCACCCGCGGTGTACGTGGCACGCGCCGGAGCCGCTACGAAATCGCTGAGCGGAGTCAGCACGCCGCCCGTCTGCACCTGAGACAAGCCGCCGTTCGTGCTGCCGCTGCTACCGCGATCGGAGGTCGCAAAGTAATTGCCGTTGGCGGATACGGAGTGACACACCGGGCAACCACTGACGGTCGCGAAGGCGCTGTGCGCGGCACTCGTGGAGCTCGGATCGGCGACCATCATGTTGGTCGAGCCGCCGCGCTGGTACTGCGTGTAATAGATCAGGCCTCGCACGGGCGCGTTGCTGAAGTGCAGCGTGCGACTCACGGCGGTCGCAGGGGTCGACCCGAGCACGCGCTGCAGCGTGAACTTCACGTCCTGTCCCTTGCCCGTGTTCTCGAAATCTTTCCAGATCGCTTGCGGAATGGCCGCGCTCGGTGGCGTCGTTTCGGCGATGATCTCCGACCAGCTGAAGGTCGGCGTGCCCGTCGCGGGGTAGCTCAGCGTGAGCTTCACCGCGCTGGCCGCAGTGCCGCCCGTGTCCCATTGCACGAGCGGCGCGGTCAGCCCGATCGGCAAGACCGTCTTGTCGTACGGGTAGAGCACCTTCATCGGGTCCGTGCCGGACGCCGTTTTCGCGAAGTTAGTGACCGCGTTGGTCGGGGCGTTGCTGGAGTCGGTCGCGTTCACCAGCACATTGAGTAGCCCGGTAGCGGAGAATTGCCCGGTATACGCCGTCACGTTCAGCGGTCCGGGCACCGCGCTAATCAGGTTGATCGCGCCGTTCGTCACGGTCGCGACATCGTAGCGGTCCAGTCCCCAAATCGGGCTCAGCGGGCCCGTGAAACAGCTCGCGGGTGACAGCGCGACGTTGAACTGCGGGTTGCTCGGACTCAGCGTGAGCCGGCTGTGCGCGCCGGTGGGTCCCGCTAGGTTCGCTGTTGGAATGATCTGTTTGGCGATCGTCGCCGAGCTCCAACGCAGCTTCGCCGAAGCTCCGCCCGCGTTCTCGTAGTATTCGAAGCGGAACAAGGCGGGCGTGCCCGCGGTCAGGTTCACGATCGCCGAGGTGTACTCGGTGGCGCCTTGGTCTTGCCACTTGTCGATCAGCAGCGTGCCGTTGACCCAGAGTCGCGCGCCGTCGTCGGTTTCCGTATAAAAGCGATAGGCTTCGCTCGTCGTCGGGATCACCGAGCCCGTCCAGCGCACGGAGAAGCCGTCGGCACCGATCCCCGCGGGGCCCGGCGCGCCCGAGCCCCAATCGAAATTAATGCTCGACTCGAGCCGCGTCGCGGTCGCGGTCCAGCTCGCCGGAATGGACGTCAGCGATTTATCGAATTGATTGAAATACTCGCCTTTGACGAACGCGGTGTTGATGCCCGTCACGGTGACCGTCTGCGGCGTGGGCGTCAGGCTGAGGCTCGTACAGCCGTTGCCCGTGGGCAAGGGCACGTTCTGACTCAGGGTGATGCCGCCGTCGGCTTTCAGCGGGCCGCCATCGGGCAAATTCAAGTTGGTCGAGTCGTCGACGAAGCGCTGACAGTACGGGTCGCACGGGTTGTCCGTGCACAGTTGCGAGATGCCGAGCCCCTGCGTCCGCGGTCCGCGCAGCGGCAAGCTCATCGTCGCCACGCTGTCACCGATGCATTGGCCCCACGTGCCGTCCGTACACGTGCGGTGCCCGATCGAACAACTCACATAATCGTCGGAGCGACGCTCGACCTGACCACAGTCGACGACGTCGTCGTCCGTCTCACAGGCGCAGCCTAGATTCGGCGTTGCGCACGGATCGACGTCGGGAACCGGCTGCTCCGGGCCCGCGTCGGGATCCAACGCGAGGTAGGGCGCGCCACCGTGCCGGTGCTGCGCGCACGCCGTGACCATGAGCGCGACCGCCGCCGTCGCCACGCACCGCATGACTCTCCCGAACATCGAACCTCAGCAGAGCTAACGGTCGCGTGTAGGTCGTTCTAAAAGTGGCAATGTGCAACGCACGGCCGACTCAGAGGCTGGCTCGAATATCGAATCATCCCGCTCGTCGTGGGGAGTGGACCGCCCGTCGCCGGCATGGCGCACCGCGGCGGCCGAGCGAGGCGCCAGCAAGTCGTCCGCGCAGGCCTTGCGATGGTCTGCGATTGAGCCTGCGCGCGGGTTACGGCAAAGCAGGTCATGGCGCTGAAACCGCACGCTTCGCCGCTGTTCGCGCTTGGCCCGCGACCCCGCTCCCCCGAGCGACATCAATGTAGGTGCGCGGCAGACATCTCTTACGTTCCAACGCCGCGCCACTGCGCGTAGAATGACCGACCTCACAACGGAGTGATGATGAGTTTGACCGTGAAAGGAATGGTACAGGTTGATGGCACGACGTATCGCATCGTCCGACTGAAGCGCGGTCACTACAAGGTCGTGCGCGTCCTCGACGACGTTTCGGTGGGCATGTTCTCCGTGGGTGCCACTTTCGAGATGGCCCCTGAAGGCATCGAGGACGAACTAATGCGCGAGATCGCCCGCGTCGCCATTCAGGGCGCGAAGACGACCTGGGTTGGTCGCGTCGAGTGAATTTACCTTGGCGAGCAAACGCAGCGCGGGGATCTTGCTCTTTCGACGTCCCGCAGGTCGCGTCGAAGTGCTGCTCGTTCACCCGGGTGGACCGTTTTGGAGCAAAAAGGACGACGGCGCGTGGTTCATGCCCAAGGGTGAGCTCGAGGCCGATGAAGAGCCGCTGCTCGCCGCGCGCCGGGAGTTCCGCGAAGAGCTCGGCACTGACCCACCGACGAGCGAGCCGCTCAGTCTCGGTACCGTCAAGAACAAGGGCGGCAAGCTGATCTACGGTTGGGCGCTCGAGGGCGATCTCGACTTGAACACGTTTCGCAGCAACACGTTTTCGCTCGAGTGGCCGCCCCGCTCCGGAAAAATGCGCGATTTTCCGGAGGTCGACCGCGCCGCGTTTTTCTCGCTCGATGCGGCTGCTCAAAAGCTTCATGAGGCCGAGCGACCACTGCTCGAACGACTCATGGCGTCCCTCGGCACCTTGCGTTAGCCCGCGCCCAGCCCCAGCTTGTGGGGAGTCGGCACTCGATGACTCCTCACTCTCTGTGGACTTTTTGGCGTTGGGCTTTCGCGCGCACCTATTTGCGCGACAAACGCCTGTGGGGTGAGTCGCAAGCCTCCTTGTGGTCGGCCATTACCGCGCTCAGCATCAACATGAGCTTCAACCTGCTGGCGCTGGTGGCGGCGTTGGCTTGGGCGTTGCGCTTGCCGAGCCACGTGAACCACCCGCGTGAGCTCGGTCTGGCGGTCATGGCGACCGCCCTAGTCGCCAATTACCTGCGTTTTGGCCGGCAGGGCGAGGCGGAGCAACTGGTTCGTTCGCTCGCGGTGGGCAACGCCGCTGTCACTCGTCGTGAAGAGCGCAAGCTGCTCGGCTACACCGTTGTCTCGTTCTTGGCGCCAGTGTTGATCGTCGTGGCGCGCTTGTGGCTGCACCGCTGAGCTGAGGCTCAGACGAGCCGCGCTGCCTTCAAACTCAGGTAGCGCTGTTCGGGTAGGCTCGCGGTCATGCGGGCCGCGCGCAGGTAGGCCTCGCGCGCGGCCGACTCTTCGCCAGCGAGCTCCAAAAGGTGCCCGCGCACGGCGTCCAGACGATGAGTGAGCGACAAGCGCTCGTCGGAGTCGAGCGCGCCGAGCAAGGCGAGCCCCGCGCGCGGCCCGTGCACCATCGAAAGCGCGACCGCGCGGTTGAGCGTCACCACCGGACCCGGTGAGATCTGCTCGAGCACGCCGTAGAGCGCCAGGATTTGTGGCCAATCGGTGTCCGCGGCGGACGTCGCCTCATCATGCACGGCGGCGATGGCGGCTTGCATTTGGTACGCGCCGACCGGGCCCTTGCCCAGGGTGCGCGTGATCACGGCCACCCCCTCTTCGATCAGGGCGGCGCTCCACAGCGAGCGATCTTGCTCGGCGAGAGGGATCAATGACCCGTCACTGTCCGTGCGGGCGGCGCGCCGTGCGTCGGTGAGCAACATCAAGGCGAGCAAGCCCGCGACCTCGCCTTCACTGGGCATCATTTGCACGAGCAGCCGAGTCAAGCGCACGGCCTCGTTCGTCAGCTCCGCGCGCTCTAGTGCCGGCCCGGAGCTGGCCGTGTAGCCTTCGTTGAAAATCAGGTACAGCACGTGCAGCACCACGCGCAGGCGCGCTTCGCGCTCGGCCTCGGCGGGTAGCTCGAACTCGATGCCCGAGCTCTTGATGCTTTGCTTGGCGCGGCTGATGCGCTGAGCCATCGTCGCTTCGGGGACCAGGAAGGCGCTGGCAATCTCGGCGGTCGTCAAGCCGCCGACGGCGCGCAACGTGAGCGCCAACTGCGACGGCACCGATAGCGACGGATGACAGCACAGGAACAACAAGCGCAGCGTGTCGTCACGCTCCGGCGCTTGCCATTCAGCGCCGTGTTCCGCCGCCTCGAGCTCACGGTTCGTCTCTTCGCGTCGCCGTCGCGCACTCGCGCTGCGCCACTCGTCGATCACCCGCCGTGAGGCGACGCTAATCAGCCACGCGCGCGGGTTCTCGGGTAGCCCCTCTTTCTGCCACTGCTGGGCTGCGCCGAGCAGCGCCTCCTGCACCGCGTCTTCGCACGCGTCGAACTGCCGGTAGCGACGCACGAGCGCGCCCAGGACCTGCGGCGAGAGCTCGCGCAGCAGGCCCTCGATGTCGTTCGGGCGAGTCACAGTTCTGGCGGTGCGTCCATGACTTGGCGAACCTCGATCGGGCAGTGGATGAAGTCGACGATGCGCGACGCGATCGCCAGCGCACGCGCCTCGGACTCGACGTCCACGATCCAGAAACCGGCGAGTGCCTCTTTCGCTTCCGCAAACGGGCCGTCCGTGGCAACCGGCATGCCGCTTTGGAAGCGAACGGTCTTGGCCTTGGTGGGATCAGCCAGCCCCTCGGCCGTCACCAGCTCGCCCGAGGTCTTCAGGTCCACGATCAAGTTTTGCATGAATTGAATCATGTCTTTCACCCAGGTAACGGTGCGCTGCTCCAGCATGGTGGCCTGGTCCCCAAACGTTAAAATCATGTATTTCATCGGCTTGTCCTTGGCTTGCTCGTTCGCCGGCGGGCGGTTCGGGAGAAAGTCGGAGCCAGGTTGCCTCAGCTCGACATCACCCAAAATAAAATTGGCATGGCGTAGACAGCGACGGAAGCGGTGAGCACATCCAGGGCTGGTCGCGGGGCGGACGAGCGATATTACACCCAGAGTAGACGCTTCGACCCGCGGGAAAGTACGAAAGAGTCAGTGATGGCAACTCAAGTGTTCAACGTTCCGGACACGGGTGGCACCCGTTGGCTAGTTGTCGTGTTGCTCGTCTCGTTGGCGATTCTCGTCTCGTTCACGGTGGCATTTTGGCCACGCCCGCTGCGCCTGGAGCTAACGCCGGACGCGCTTTCGATCCGCGGCAGCATCTACGGTCGTCGTGTGCCGCGCAGTGAACTGAGGCTCGCAGAGGCGCGCGTGGTTGACCTCGAGCAAGAGCCGACTCTGAAGCCGCGTCTGCGGACCAATGGCGTGGGGCTACCCAACTACCGGGTGGGCTGGTTTCGACTGCGCGATCGTGAACGCGCGCTGTGCTTCCTCACCAGCACCGATCGCGTGCTTTATCTACCGACCACGCAGAACTACGCGCTGCTCGTCAGCGCCGAGAACCCGAGCGCGTTGCTCTCGGCGCTGCGCACGAACTGAACGCGCTTTCTGCGTTCGAGCCGGCGCTCAGAACAACTTGCCGAGTAGGCCCTTGGCCTGATCCACGGCGCTGTCCACGTTCTCCCCAGTGAGCGCGCTTTCGACCGGGCCACGCAGCATCTCCGGCAACCGGCTGGCCAAGAACCCGCGCACCACCTCCGCCACTTTCTCGGCCTGACCTTCGCTGAGATCTGCCTGGGACACGAGTTGCGAGATGAGCTCTTTCATCCCTGGCGTTTACGCTGGCTCGCAGGCTGCAGCAACTCGGCATCGGGCGCGCGCAACTCGCTCGACACACGTGGGACATGTTTCGGCCGCGCGCGGCTCCTTAGGGTCGCGCCATGGCCGATGACCCGCATGTTCCGCAGTTCGGTGTCCCGCACGGTTTTCACCAGGATCGCGCAAAGGTGGCCGCGCTCAAGGGCCGACTGTTCGACGAAGGCGTGAAGAGCTGTGTTGCGACCTTTGTCGACATCTACGGGATCCCGAAGAGCAAAGTGACCCCTCTCGAGTCATTCGAGCACTTGTGTGACGGCAGCGAGTTGTACACCGTAGGCGCGGTGGAGGGCCTAGGCCTCGCTGGCCCTCAGGAAGACGAGTGCGCGACGGTGCCCGATCTGGACAGTGCGATCGTGCTGCCCTGGGACAAGACGCGCGCTTGGTTCAGCAGTGATCTGTATTATCACGGCGAGCCCTACGCTGGCGATCCGCGCGGCATCTTGAAGCGAGTGCTCGTGCGCGCCAAAGACATGGGCTTCACGTTCAACTTGGGCATCGAGCCCGAGTTCTTCGTGCTCAAGCCAGACGAGCAAGGCGTGCTTGGTCCGATCACCAAGACGCGCTTTCAAGGCCCGAACGCTTGTTACGATCTGACGCTGGCCAGTGAATCGTCCGAGTTCCTCGATCCGTTGGCTCAGTACCTGCGGGAGCTGAACTGGGGGCTCTATTCCTACGATCAGGAGTGCGGTCGTGGCCAGTACGAGTTCGACTTTGGCTACAGCAATGCGCTCACCATGGCCGATCGCTTCGTTTTCTTCCGCTTCATGGTCAAGAAGGTGGCAGAGCGCATCGGCGCGATTGCGACCTTCATGCCCAAGCCCTTCGCGGATGATTTCCGAAGCGGTGCGCACTTCAACATGTCGCTCGCCGACAGCCGCACTGGCCAGAATCTGTTTGCGCCGAACGCGGCTGCGGCGGGGAAATTGGCGAGCCGCTATGGCGTGTCGTGTTCGGACTTGGCCTTACACTTCATCGCCGGCCTGAAGGCGCACGCGGCGGCGATCACGGCCGTGACCTGCCCGACGTACAACTCGTATCAGGGCTTGATCGCGCAGGGCGATCTGGCCGATTTCTCCTGGGCTCCGGTGCTCGTGGCCTGGGGCAAAAATAATCGTAGCGCGATGCTGCGTTTGCCGGGCAACCGTTACTGCGTGGAAAATCGCGCCGTGGATATGTCGAACAACCCGTACTTGGCGGCGGCGATCTCGCTCAGCGCGGGGCTCGACGGCATCGAGCGTGAACTCGATCCGGGCGAGCCGCTGAACGATGACCTGTATCGACGCGGGCGCAAGGAGCTCAAGGCCGCGGGCATCGAGCTCTTGCCGCGCACGCTGCTGCATGCGCTGGAAGCCTTCGAGGCCAGCGAGTTGCCGAACCAGGCGTTGGGCGGCTTCTACCGGGACATCTATCTCAATCACAAACTGCGCGAGTGGGAGCGTGGCTTTTACCCCGTGCACGAAGAGCAGCGTCGCGCAGGGCTCACGTTCATCTGAGTCGGCGAGGCTCAGCTGCCGAGCAGCTCGCGAATCGCTTGCTCGATCAGAGCGCTCGCCCCAGGGTGACGCCCCGGGCCGCCTGCGACGTGGCCAAAGCTCGATTCGATCACGCGCAGTTCACCGTGCGCGAGCTGCCCGAGCTCCGAGCGATTGTCGTCGGGAGGAAAGTACAGATCCGTATCGACGGGCATCAGCAAGGTGCGGGCCGTGATGGCTCGCAATGCGCGCCCCAAGTCTCCCCCGAAGGATGGGTTGTCGCTGATGTCCGCGCGTTGCCAGCTGTCCAGCACGCACAGCAGATCATTGGCGTCGCACGCTTCGTGATCGGACGCCCAGGCGGCGAGCAACGACGCGGGCGAGGCATGACCGAGCGCTCGATACTCGTGGTTCCGAAAGAACGCCTGACTGTAGGCCCAGCCGGCGTACACCCGGCCAAATGCGGCCAAACCCCGGCGCGGCGGAGCGCGGTAGTGTCCCGCGGCGAACTCGGGGTCGGCCAAGAGCGCCGCCTTCACGCCTTCCAAGAACACCCAGTTGTGCGGTGAAGTCCGGGCCGAGCCGCACACGGCGAGCAGGTTTGCCACGCGCTCGGGGTAAAGCGTCGCATGATGATACGCCTGCTGGGCTCCCATCGACCAACCGAGCGCGAGCGCCACGCGTTCGATCCCGAAGTGCTCGCTCAATAGCTGCTGTTGCGCGTGCACGTTGTCGAGCAAACTGAGCCGCGGAAACGCCGCGCCCGCTTGTAGCGCATGGTTACTCGGCGACGACGACACGCCGTTACCGAACAAGTTGGGGATGATCACGAACCAGCGCGCGGGGTCGAGCGCCCCCCCGGCTCGAATGATCTTGCCGTTGTCGCAGTGAGTGCCCGTGTAATAGGTCGGGAATAGCACGGCGTTTTCCCGCGCTGGGCCCAGAGTCCCGTGGGTGGCAAAGGCCAGCCGCGCGCTGCGCAGCACCGCGCCCGATTGCAATTCGAGGTCGCCGAGCTCGAAGTATTGAAGCTCGCCAGGGGCCATGGCTCGAGTTTAACCCATGTTGAATCCTGCTCGAGCTTGCTCGGCTGTCGCTCGGCGAATTGTCGAAGCGAAGCCGTCACCGACTCGAAACGACCGACCGCGCACTACTCACTCGGTAGGATGAAGACGCCGCTGATGAACGCCCGCCGCCGCCTCCGCGCCAGTTTCAAACGCTCGCTGGCCGCTCTCAAGACCCCGACGGGCATGTTCCGCTTCATGCGACCGCGTCCGGATCACACGAGTGCGGCGGCGCCGCCTTCGCCAGTGCCGCCTCCGCGCTCGGTAGCGCCCAGCGACGTCGAGCGTCAGCGTCGATTGGACGGCGTGCTGACCGCCCTGCGTCAGCTCACGAGCAGCGCAACCTAGAACCGTAGCGCTCGGACTCGAACACCATCGCGGCGGAGGCTCGCGAGATCGCGCGCTCGGTCGCAACGCACGCGAAACGAACTTCAGCGTGCGACCGCGTGCGACTCGCGTGCGACTACAGTGTCCCACACGCCGGACGGCAACGGCGTGTACACGCACACGCGCGCAACAGCGCAGCAGCGCAGCAGCGCAGCAGCGCAGCAGCGCAACAGGCGTGTAGCAGCAGTATGTTTCCGACCATTTCGATCAAGGCAAAGCGAGCGCGCGCGCGAGCGTTGACAATTGTCCTATGCGGCCTCTCGCTGGCAGTAACAAATTCACACATTCCACGCGCCGCCCGCAGAATGCGGGCGAGGGCGGCAAAACGAGAGCGAGGCGAGCGAGGCAAGCGGGACGAACGCGAAAACTTGAGACTGAGACAGCGCGCGCGTTCGCGGAGCTCCGCACTCAAATCAGGCTTTGACAGTGCGGAGCCGAAGCGTGATGCTTTCGAGTTAGGTAGCAGCGGAGTTTTCGGCAGCGCGACCTCGGAACATTCATGCCCGCCAACGGATCGTCGCCAGACTCAAAGCCCAGCATCTTTCCGGGTGCCACCATCTCGGGCCGCTTCCGCCTCGAGCGCTTGCTCGGCCGTGGCTCCATGGGCTCGGTTTGGCTGGCGCGTCACTTGATGCTCGACGTCGACGTCGCGGTGAAGTTCATCGACGCCGCATTTCGCGATCAGAAAGATCATCGCAGTCGCTTCGCGCTAGAAGCCCAAGCGGCCGCGCGCATCAACAGCCCGCACGTCGTGAATGTGCTCGACTTCGGCGCGGAGAGCTCGGGTCGACTCTACATCGCCATGGAATACCTCCAGGGTGAGGACCTGAATAAGTTGCTCGAGCGCAACGGGCGCCTCTCTCCGGAGCTGACCGCGCGGGTCGTCAGTCACGCCGCTCGAGGCCTGGCTCGCGCCCACGCGCTCGGTATCGCTCACCGCGACGTCAAACCGGAGAACCTGTTTCTGTGCGGCGCGAGCGACGACGACGGCTTCGTGCTCAAGATTTTGGATTTTGGCGTCGCAAAAAGCGCGCAAACCCCGAGCAAGGATTTCACGGGGACGGTCGCGGGTCAGCTCGTGGGCAGCCCTGCATACATGAGCCCGGAGCAAGCGCACGGTTCGCTCAACGTCGATTTTCGTTCCGATCTGTTCTCGCTCGCGGTCGTTGCTTACCACTGCCTGACGGGCGTCGTGCCCTTTGGTGGCGACTCACTGGCCGAGCTCTTGATTGGCATCGTGAGTAAAGATCCGGTGCCTGCGACGCGCTTGGCGCCCGGCTTGCCACGCGCAATCGACGACTGGTTTCAGCGTGCGCTGGATAAAGACCCGGCTCGGCGTTTTGCGTCGGCCAAGGAGCTCGCTCAGGCGTTTCACATGGCCGTCGGTCAGCACGCCTCTTCGGTGACCGATTATTCGTCCACGTCGCAACCCGTCGTGTCCAGGACGATGACCGTGGCGCGTCCCGTTACGGGCAGCGATACCGTGCTGCACGTGGATCCAAGCCTAGCTCGCTTGCCCCGATCACACACGCCCAACGTGTCGAACCACACCGCGTCGACCGGTGTGCCCCTCGCGCTGGCGCAGGTCGCCGAGATCGCCAATGTGCTCGGCATCGCGTTGGTCGGCCCGGAAGGTGAACCGGTCGCCCACCACAGCTTGATGGGGCTGCCCTCGACGACGTTTTCGGACGTGATGGTGCGCGTGAGGGATTCGCTCGAACCGTTCGAGAGCCTCGAGAGTTCGCACAGCCAAGCATTGGCGTTGTATTTCGAGAGCGCGACAGTGCTACTGCGGTGGATCGAGTCGCACGCCGTGATCGTGATCGGCACCGAGCAGGTGCACCCGACCGTGCTCGCGGTGAGCTTGAACGCTGCGGCGTCCAAGTTACAGCACTTGGCCAAGGCCGCCGGCGGCGCCGCCCTCGCCTTCCGTTCCACGATTTCATCGCTGCCGGACAGCGAGTTTGCCGAGGTGTCGAACACCGGTATCGTGGCGCGCCCGGCCCCGACCGATCCGGTCTCCGACAGCGTGATCGCACGGCTCACGAACTTGTTCGCCAAGCCACTCGGCGCCGTGGGGCGGCTCGCCATCCAACAGCGGTTGAAGAGCGGCAAGCCGACAATCGCTGGCTATCCGGACTTCGTGCGGCGCATGGCCACCCTGCTCGAGGACGGCGCAGAGCGTGAAG
>FSWQ01004700.1_pt1 | contig 12819 bp, 8 predicted proteins | sample 1637691 | NCBI WGS metagenome assembly FSWQ01 (sample SAMEA3914814, study PRJEB12502) | metagenome | biome: forest; material: soil | place: USA | collected 2011-09-16 | depth 0.1 m | reverse complement strand
GGGGAGTCCAGCAAAACCGCCCTTTGCTGACACGCCGGCCGCACTGGGCGCCTCTGTTGGCTTGCCCTCGGCGATGGCTTCGGCGGCGGAGGCAGCCGCGCTAGCCGAAGTGACTTGCTGCGGCGTGAAGGAGGGCGCGCGACCCAACCAAAGCGCGAGCAAACCAAGCACGCCCAGCCCACCGGCAACGAGCGCCCAGCGACTCCGCCCGGCGAGCGTGCGCGCGCCAACGTCGGATTTGGTGGATGGATTCGGGAGCGGCGTGCTTGCGGTTAGCTCGGTCGCAGTGCCTGTGTTGAGGCTGCTCTGACTCGACTGTGGGTAGCGCCCGCTCAGGCTGGCAGTGCCGGAAATCGGCGCTTCGCCGCTCAGGGCCAACGCGGCGAGCAGCGCGTCCCAAAACAAGCCGGCGTTCGCATAGCGCTCTTTCGGATCCACCGCGAGCGCGACGGCCAATACGGCTTCCACGGCATCTCCTGGATCGACGCCCAGCGCGCGTAGCGTGGGTCGGCGCGAAGTGTCGGCGGCCGCGATGAACAACTGCGCAGCGTCCGCGCCCTCGAGCGCGCTGTGTCCGACCACGGCTTCGATCAACACCAGCGCAAGCGAGAACACGTCACTCCACGGGCCAGTAGCACCGTAGCGACGACTGAATTGCTCCGGCGAGCCGTAACGCGCCGTGAACGCTTGCAGTGAAGCGCCCGTTTCTTCGAAGGCTTTGGTGAAGCTCTCGGATTCACTCACGACTTTGGCGATGCCGAAGTCGAGCACTTTGAGCGTCTTGCGCCCGCCGACCTCAGCCAAGAACAGATTCGCGGGTTTGATGTCGCGGTGGGCAATGCCCTGCTCGTGCGCCAAGGCCAAAGCGCGCGCGGCGCTGTCCAACAGCTCGACTGCGCCTCGCAACGAGCGCCCGCCCAATCCCGCGCGCTGTCGCTCCGCGAAGTTCGCGTCCAGCGACTGCCCGTCGAGCCATTCCAGCACGATGAACGGGGTCCAAATCTTGTTCGGCGAGACGACCGCGCCCACGTCCAGCGCTTGCACGATGCCCGCGGTCGAGCGCGAGAGCTGATGCAGCAGCCGGCCCTCGGCCAAGAAGTTCTGCTCGAACTCGTCACGCGCGGCGCCGCTCAACGTTTGCGGGATGCGCAGGCACTTGACCGCGACCTTCTCGTTGAACCCCAAATGGTGCGCGCGATACACGACGCCGAAGCCACCGCGACCCACGACGGCGTCGACCTGGTACTTACCGTCCAGGGTGGCGCCGACCCAGTCGAAGGGATCTTCGCCCTGATCGCTCATCTGCCTCAGCAGACCACATCTCGGGCGGCCACGAAATGTGCGCATGGCGCCGCGAATCAGGCCGTTTTTCCGACCACGCTGTCACGGTACAGCGGAGCTTCCGTTTCTTTCGTTGAAAGGCAGCGGGGTCTTGGGTATTGCCCATCCGTGCCGAAGATCGAGTTCCTGGGCAACAGCATCGGGCCGGCGAAAATCGTCGACGTCGAAAATGGCGGAGAGCTCGTCGACATCTGCGACCACTACTTCGCGCCGATCCCGTTTTCGTGTCGCTCCGCCTCCTGCGGCACCTGCCACATCGAAATTCTCGAAGGCGCGGGTCTGATCGCCCCGCCCGACGAAACCGAAGAAGAGCTGCTCGACATCCTCGGCGGCGACGGCACCACCCGCCTCGCCTGCCAAGCCCGCATCAAAGCAGGGCCCGGCCTGATTCGGATTCGGGCGAAGCTCGGCTGAGTCGAACGAAGCTGTGCTGCACGGTACGCCGGCGGTCCCGTAAAAAACGCAAATCAGGGTTGGAGCTCCAACCCGAAATTTCAGTTTTCTTTGTGGGTTAGCGGGCGCGCCGCGCTCAGACCGTCGCGTAGCCCGCGTGTCGTCAGCGCAGCTTGAGCACGATTTTGCCCAGATTCCGATTGCTCTCCATGTGCTCGTGGGCGCGCGCTACGTCACTCAGTGCGAATACGCTGTCCACGAGCGGCTTGAGCCGGCCGTCGTCGAACAGGGGCAGGTGAGTGCGCGAGAAGGCGCGTGTTAGCTCGATTTTCTCTGCAACGGAGCGCGACCGCATCACGAGGCCAGTGAGTGTTTGCCGTTTTTGCATCAGCAGGGCGAGGTTCACGGTCGCTGTTGCGCCGCCCAATACGCCAATCAGTACTTGCCGGCCACGTGCAGCCAAGCAAGCCGCGTGCTGTTCGGCGTACGCGGCGCCGACGAAGTCCAAGATCACGTTTACGCCGCGGCCGCCGGTTTCTGCGGCGATCACCTCGGCGAACTGCGCGCTCTTGTAGTCAATCACGACGTCTGCGCCGAGCTGCTGCACCCAGGCGCATTTTTCCGCGCCGCCGGCGGTCGCGAACACGCGCGCTCCGGCGGCGCGCGCCAACTGCACGGCTGCGCTGCCCACGCCGCCAGCAGCGGCGTGAATCAACACGGTCTCACCCGCCGTGATTTGTCCAGCCACGAACAGCGCCTCACGGGCCGTCAAGAATGCTTCTGGGATGGCAGCCGCTTGTTCGAAGCTCAGCGCGCTAGGGACCTTCATGGCGAGCGCTTCCGGCACCACCACGCGCTCCGCGTAGCCGCCACCAGCAAGCAGCACCATCACGCGCTCGCCGATTCGTAGGCGCCCCGTGCAACCCGGCCCGACCGCGCTGACCACGCCCGCGCATTCCAGACCCAAAACCTGCGTGACGCCGGGCGGCGGCGGATACAAGCCACGGCGCTGCAGTAAATCCGCGCGATTGAGCGCGCTGGCGTGAATGTCGATCGCGACTTCGGCGCTGCCTGGAAGCGGATCGGGCAACTCCACGACTTGGAGCTGGTCGGGCCCGCCGGGGCTGCTGACGACGACCGCTTTCACGAGGCTTTACAAGGTGGTGAGGTGCGCGGCGCCGATCACGCCGGCGCGTTCGCCGAGCTCGCTGATCAAGAGCGGCACCTCCGCCAGTGGCGGCGCAAAGGCGTGCGCCCGCAAAGCGCCGCGCACGTACGGTTCGATCAGATCGAACGAGGCCGAAATGCCACCTGAGAACACGACCGCGTTCAAGTCCAGGAGGTTTTGGATGTTGGCGAGCAGGCGGCCGAGCGCGCTGCCCATCATCTCGAACGTTTTGAGACCGGCCTCTTCGCCGCGCCGAGCACTGACCGCAATCGGCAACACTTCCGTCGCATTCCCACCGTGACGCGCGTACTCGCGCAGCAACGCGCGCGTGCCAGCGAAGGTTTCCACGCAGCCGCGTTGGCCGCAGGCACATAACGGCGCGTCTGCCGCGGTGTCCACCTTCATGTGCCCGACCTCTGCGGCGAAGCCGTTTGCGCCCGGATACAGCTGGTGGCCGAGCACCAGCCCGCCGCCGATGCCCGTGCCCAGCGTCATCATCAAGAAGCTCGGGTGTTCGCGACCGTGCCCGTACAGGCGCTCGCCGAGGGCTGCGGTGGTGGCGTCGTTTTCGACGGCGATGGGACAGCGCAGGCGCTTGGCGAGCTCTTCCGCGATGTGCACGCCTTCGAAGCCCGGCACATTGGGCAAGCGCCAACAACGCCCCTCTGAATTGACCTCACCCGGAATGGCGACGCCGACTGCGTCCGGCTTGGACGACAGCGCGAGCACGGTGTTCGCGATCGCGTCGAGCACTTCTGCCGCACTCGAGCCGGCGCGTGTCGGCGTCGCGGTCGAGCGCACGACCTCGCCGTTTTCCACGATGCCCGCTTTGACTTGAGTCCCTCCGAAATCGACGCCGATCAGCATAACGCGCGCACCTTAATCCCACGTTGCACTGCCATTCAAGACGTACCGAAAAAGCTGAGCTATTCTGATAGTTGCCTTTGCGCTACGAGGAGAATCCATGACTGAGCTGCGCGTCGCGACAATCAATGTCTGGAATAAGAGCGGCCCGTGGCTCAGTCGCTTGCCGCTGATTCGCCGCGAGCTCGAGCGCCTGCGCCCGGAAATCGTCGGCCTGCAGGAAGTGCTGCGTTTTCAGCCCGACAGCGCGCTCGGCACGCCGCTCAGCACGATGAACGATCAAGCCACGGAGATCGCAGAGGGTTTCGGTTTTCACTCCGCCTACAGTGTGGCCAGTGATTGGGGCAATGGCCTCAAGTTCGGCAACGCGGTGCTGTCCAAGCATCCGATCATCGCCGAGCAGAGCTTTCAATTGCCTGGCATCGAAAGCGGAGAAACGCGCTCGCTGCTGTACGCGCTGTGCGACACGCCGCACGGCGCGTTGCCGGTGTTCGTGACGCACCTGAATTGGAAATTTCACCATGGCGCTGTGAGGCAGCGCCAAGTTGCGTTCATCGCCGAGCGCATCGCGGAGCTCTCGCCCATCGACGGGCCGCACCTCCCGCCCGTATTGATGGGGGATTTCAATGCGGCCCCGAACGCCGACGAAATCCGATACTTGGCCGGCTTATGCGCGCAAGACGGCAAAACCGTGTACTTCGCGGACGCTTGGCTGTTCGCCGGAGAGGGGCCTGGCTACACGTTCGATCGCGTGAACCAGTACGCCGCCAAAGCGCGCGAGCCCTCGCGGCGCATTGACTACATCTTCGTACGCGGGCCCGACCGGCAATTTCGCGGCGAGCCGCTGCGCGTCGAGCTCGCCTTCCACGCCGCTGACAAGAGTGCGGCCGAGCCCGTCTGGCCCTCGGATCATTTCGGTTTGTTTGCTGACCTCGCGATCACGCCGCGCAGCTTCTAAAACAGTCCAGAAACCGCTAACCTGAGCGACATGGCGACGTGCAAAGGTTGTGGGGAAGAGAGCGACGAGCTCGTGACCGTGAAGGTCTCCGGCAAGCCCAAGAAGCTCTGTGAGGGCTGCGCGGACTTGGCCCGAGAACAAGATCAGATCGCTGAAGAGAGCGAATCCGCCGTGCAGAACATGATGGGCTTCAAGGGCCGTCGCTGAACGGCGCCTCCGCGCTGCCCGCATTCGAAATTCCAGTGGCACCGCTTCTAGGGGCCCGTTTTCCTGCGGATCGACAGGAGTTGGTCTTCATCTCGCGGTTAGGTTAAGAACCGACCAACCGAGGCTTCCCTCGGTAACGAGGTCTCCATGAAGCACTCCGTCCCCCACGACATCGGTCAAGAACGCGCCAAAAAAGTGGCTGAATCCGCGCTTTCCACGTACGCGCAAAAGTACGCTGCCTACAACCCGAGCGTGAACTGGACGGGGCCGTACCGCGCGACGATCTCCTTCAAGGTGAAGGGCATGTCCCTGGGCGGAACTCTGGAAGTGCTGGAAAAGAGCATCGATATGGATATCGACGTGCCGTTCCTGCTGCGCCCCTTCAAGGCTCAAGCCCTGGGGGTTATCGAGGGCGAGATCAACGAGTGGATCAAGAAGGCGAAGACCGAAGGCTGAAACGGAGCTAATTCGCTGTGCCGCAGCGCGCCAAACGGCCACGCGCGCCATGCGCGCCTGAACATTCCGAGCACTGCGTAGAATTCGACCACGGGTTGGAGCGGTTTGGAAAAACCTCCCGCGCGCGCCGGCGTTAGGCTCAAGCGTTGGAGGAGCGGCCGGTAATGACTGAGTGGAGCGCAGAGCAGGTAGTGTACGTGGCCAGCGGCACGGGCGCGGTGAGTGTGTTCACCGTGGACCGCGCGACGGGCAAGCTCTCCAAGCGGGCTGAAACGCAGGCCGGACAATGCCCCTCGTTCCTCGCCTTTCATCCTGAGCGCCCACTGGCCTACGCCATCGATGAGCACGCCTCTACCGTGCGCTCGTTCGAGATCTGTGAAGGCGGCGCGCTCCGTCAGATCGGCTGCGTTGACTCGGGTGGCGCCGGTCCAGCTTACATTTCGATCGACCGCACCGGTGGGCATGCGTTCGTCGCGAACTACGGCGGCGGCACGGTGGCCGTGTTCACGATCTCCGCCACGGGCGCGCTGTTGCCGCCGAGCCAAGTGGTCAATGCCGGTAAGCACCCACACTCGGTCGCGGCTGACGTGCAGAACCTGCGCGTGTCGGTGCCCGTGTTGGGTGAAGACGCAGTGCTGCAATACGCGTTCGACCCAGCGCGCGGGTTGCTCGAGCCGGCCTCCGTGCCGCGTGCCAGCGCGCCCGCCGGCGCCGGGCCACGTCATCTGGATTTCCACCCGACTCTCCCGGTCGCGTACGTCGTGCACGAGCATTCGAGCGAGCTGACCGCGTACGCCGTCGGCGCAGATGGCGGCTTCGCGCCCTTGGTGACGTGCTCCACGCTTCCGGGCGCCCGCCCGCACGTGGGCAATACGGGCTCAGACGTGCACGTCGCGCCTTCGGGTCGCTTCGTGTACGCGTCGAACCGCGGTCACGACAGCATTGCCGTGTTCGCCTTGGATGCGCGCGGCCTGCCGCAACCCACGACACACGCGGCCACGCTGGGCAGCACGCCGCGCAATTTCTGCCTGATCGATCGCGGCTCGCTGCTGCTCGTCGCCAATCTGCGCTCGGACTCGGTGACCACGTTCGCCGTCAGCCCCGAGACCGGCAATCTGTCCCCGCTCTCGACCAGCAACGGCATCGAGCGTCCTTTTTGGATTGGGGCTCCGCCAGAAGTCGCCGCGCAGCGCGCACGCCGCGCGGCCTGAGCTTTCCGGAGGCGTCTCCCTGACCTCAGCCGGCGTCGAGGCGCAGGCCGAGGTGCTCGCGCACCGTCATGTAGCGTGAGCTGACCGAGTATGCGATTAGGCGTTCGATGCGCGTGGCCAGCGCGGGCGAGCCGGCATCTTGGGGCAACGCGCGCACGCGCTCGATGGCGATCTCCAGATCGTTCGAGAGCACGAAGCCGATGGCGTCCGCGCACGAGTCCACGTCCTGCACCCAGCGCTTGAGATCGAGCGACGCGCCGTCGCGCAGCAGCTTGGCCACGACGTGCGTGAGCTGTTCCAGGCGCGTTCCCGTGGCCAGCTCCGTCAATGCGCGCGAGGCCTCGGCGACGGGCGCCTCCAAGTCCGGCGCCACTGGGAACTTGGGCTTCACCAAGCGAATCGCCGCGAACAGCCAGGCTTTCAGCGCGGTCATGTTGGGCAGCAGCTGGCGCACGTAAAGGCCAGGCAGGTAATAGGCCAGGTGACGACCGGCCAAGAACGCCGCTCCCACCGGAGTGATGTCTTCCCCGAACGCGCGCGCGCCGAGCAACAAAGCCGGCGGCGCAGTCGACAAGAACGACACACCGGAAGGCGCTTCCGGGTTCTGGTACATGCGCGGCTCTGACACCGACAGCATGCGCGCCGCCGCGTTGACGGCGAACACCACCCCGTACGGATAGCGCTCCACGTCGATTTGATGATCTGCCGACAGGCTGAACGAGGCCAACGGCCGGGAACGCGCCGCCACCACGAACGGCTGAATCAGCGCGAACAGCTCGGTCAAGAACGGCTCGCTCGACTCGGGCATGCTCGCCATCAACCACTCTTCAGGCGAGGCGGCGTCCGTGATGTCTGCCGGCTCGTCACTGCGCATGCGATCGAAGAAGCGCTCTTCGTCCGCTTCTGCCTGGCCGAGCACGTGTAGCGCTTGGCACGTGCACCACGCGGCGTCCGCGTTGCGCGCCTCCGTGTACACCTTGCGTAGCAGCTTGTACGGCGCGGGCTGGTACGGGTCGCGTTCCACCCATTTATCCAGGGTTTCCACGGCCTTCTCGAAGTACGAGACGGGCTCGTCCGAGTACAGCTTGGCCAGCTTTTCCCGGAAGCGCGTGTTGTCCGGTTCGACCTCCAGTGCCGACTCGTACACCGCCACTGCCTGATCTCGGCGGCCGAGGAAACGCTCGTACACGTCCGCCAGCTCGGTCAAGGATTGCAGCAAGCGCTCGGTGTTGCCGACGCGCTGCGCGTTGGCGATGCGCAGCTTCAATACGTTCTTCACTCCGTCGTAGTCGCGCAGGCGCTGGCGCGTGGACAGCGCCTCGTCAATCACCGCCGTGGAATCCGGGTCATGCTCCAGGGCTTGACCGAGCAACTTCGACGCCAACGCCAAGTCGGACAGCTCGCGCGAGGCGATCATCGACGCCGTGTGCAGGTACTTGGCTTTGTGCTTCGGTTCGTCAACGACGTTGGCCAGCTTGGTGATGACTTGAATCAGCTGTGGCCAGTCCTTCTCAGCGCCGTACAGCTGCATCAGCTTGGTGAGGGTCGTGCGATCATTGGGGCGCTCGCTGAGCGCGAGCAGGTAGCTCTTGGCGGCGTATTCCGCGTCCGAGAGCTGATTCGTCGCGACGTCGCCCATTTCCAGCAAGATTTCGACTTTGCGGTCGCCTTCGGAGAGCGCGAGCTCGCGGTACAGCGCGTCCATCACTTTGCGCGGCTGGCCCTCGGCGTCGTGCACGCGCGCCAGAGCGCGCAATGGCGCAGGCGCTTTGGGGTCGAGCTCGTGCGCGCGCTCGAAGGCCGCGCGTGCTTCGGCGTGACGCCCGAGCTTGGCTTGGGCTTGGCCGTTGCGTAGCTCGGCTTCGCCCTCTTCTGCAGGGGACAACAAGGAGCGCATGTCGCCGAGCAGCGTGTCGGTGAGCCACAGGGTTTGCTCGGCCGTGCCGTGCTCGCTCGCGACCTCGGCGAGGCGAAGCAACGCGCTTGCGTCGTCCCCTAGCCACTTCATCAAGTTGCCCACTTGGCTGAGCGCTTTTTCCGCAGCACCGCTGCGCGCGAGTGCGTCTACGTAGAGGAATGCGATCTCCCGCGCTTCCGCGGGCTCGAGACTTTCGAGCTGCGAGAGCACGGGTTCGAGGCGCTTGCCGGCTTCGACGAAGCGCTTCTCGGCGTAAGCGATGCGCCCCATCACGCGCAGGGCGTCGGCATTGGCGGGGTCAATGTGCAGGGCGAGCTGCGCCGTGGCCACCGCGCGCGCCGAATCCTGCAGGTATTTGAGGCAAATCACGGCCATTTCGCCAGCAAGCTTGGCGCGCTCGCGCTCGCTCTTGGCGACCTGAAGCTCTTCCTCGAGCAGCTCTACTGCTGCCGCATGGTTGCCCAACTCCACGTACTTCTTCACCAGGCGGCGCCGTGCCGCGGCATCGCCGGGCAGCAAATCCGCGGCGACCTTGTAGCGGCGCAGCGCGCCGGCCGCGTCGCCACGGTTCTCGAGCACTTGCGCGGCACGCACCTCCAGCTCGGCTTTGGCCTCGGGTGTGCTGGCCTTGTCCACCAGCTCGTCGATGGCCGCGAGGGCGCTCTCGGCGTCGCCGACGACCGCGCGCAAGGTGGCGAGGGCATCCAGTGCGCCGGCGTGGCTCGGGGCCAGCTCGAGCACGCGCTCGTACGCGGCAAGCGCGCGATCCGGTTGCTTGAGCTGCTCTGCCAAGACGCGGCCGAGCTGCAGCCCGGTTTCGATTTGGCGCTCCACTTTGCCGCCGGAGGCTTGGCGCTGATACAGCGCCGCCAAGTCCTCGTAGCGGTCCAGCGCGCGGAAATGCCGCGCCAGCTCGCGCCCTGCATCTTGATGATCGGGGTCGAGCTCGAGCACGGTTTCCAGCGCTTCGGCCGCGCGCTCGTGATCCAAGTACTCTTCGTCGTAGATGCCGGCGATGCGCTCGTACAGCGTGATCTTTTGGCGCGCCGTCACGGCCAAGTCGACTTGCGTGCGCAGCACTTCCAACAGCTCGCGGTAGCGCCCGGCGCGCGTGAGCACGCGATCCAAGCCGCGCAGCGCGTCGACGTAGCGCGGGTTCTCGCTCAGCACCTCGCGGTACGTTTTCTCTGCGGCGTCGAGCTTGTCCAGATCGACGTCGTAGCTTTCGGCGACCTCACATAGCAGCTGATGGCGTTCATCGCCGCGCAGGGTCTTGGCGCGCGTGAGTCGCACCGTGAGCGCGCCCGCAGCGTCGCCCGCGGCTTCGAGCAGCGCGATTTGACCGGCGCTCGCGCGTGCATGCGTGGGGTCCTCCTCGAGGACCGCGGAGTACAGCTCACGCGCCGCAGCCGCGTTGCCCAAGCGTGAAGCGAGCACCTCTGCTGCATCCACGCGTAGATCGCGCGCCGCGTTCGGCGCAGCGACGTCCGCGCGGCGCAAGAGCACCTGCCCGTATTCGGCCCATTGTTGGGCCTTTTTGTAGATCTGCGAAAGCACGAGCAGCGCGCGGTCGTGGTTCGGCTCGGCTGCTACCAGCTGCGTCAGCCAGGGCAGCGCCAAATCCGGGCGCATCACCTTTTCTGCGTACCAGCGCCCCATGTGGAACAAGAGCGCGTGGCGCTCGGCCGTGCCCAGGTCTTGCTCCAGCGCTTCGATGGTGCGCCCGAGCACGTCCTCCCACGCGGGGTAACGTGTGCCGGCTAGGCGCTCGACGGCTGCGATGTGCGAGTCGCTCAGCGGGTCTTCGCAGAAGGCTTGCGCGTAGGCGACCAACGCCTGCTCTTTGTCCTTCAGCTCGTTTTCGTACAGCTGACCGATCTCTTGCCAATGTTCGGCGCGCTCGGCCGAGCTCTCACTGCTTTCGCTTTGCTCCAGCAGTGATTCGATCAGCTCTTCGTACTTGCCGAGCGTCTTCTTGACGCGCACCAAGGCTTGCGCCGCGCTGCGATCCGCCGGGTCCAGCTCGACTAGCCCGGAGTACACTTCCTCGGCGGTGTCGTGGCGCGCTGCGGCTTCGTACAAGCGCGCCGCGCGGGCCAGGTGCTTCTTCATCGCCTTTTCCAGGCCTGGTTCGCGCCGCCCGCGCAGGCTCTTGGCGACCTCGTAGAAGCCTTCGGCGAGGCGAGCCGGATCCGCTCCCAAATCCAGGCTGGCCTCGAGCTGCGTGGCTGCGTTCTCGTCGCCCGGGCTCTGCGCCAAGGCCTCGAACATTTCCGGCAAGCGTTCGTCCGTCACCCAAGTGGGTGGGCGGGTCGACGCGCGCCAGATGCGGCGCAGCCCCTCCAACGCCTCGCCGGCGTCGCGCGGGCGCTGCTCGCGGTTCTTCTCCAGCAAGCTACGCACGAAGGTTTCCACCGCGGGTGTGGCACCGTTCCCGGCTGCCACGAACGACAGCGGTTCTGCGACTTGCGTCAGGTGACCCAGCAGTGCGTCCACCGCGTGTGGGCCGTTGAACGGCGCTTTGCCGCTGAGCAGCTGGTACATCAGCACGCCGAGCGCATACACGTCGCTTTGCGCACTGGGCGCTTGACCACGGAACTGCTCCGGCGCGCTAGCCAGCAGGAAGTTGGGCGTGCTGCCGTTCTGAGCGCTCGTCGGCGTCAGCGCTGGACGCAGGAAGTGCGAGCCCGGATCCAAGAGCGTGACTTTCGGCGCGTTCGGATTGGGATCCGTGATCAGCACGTTGCCCGCGTGCAATGAGCCGTGCACCAAGTGCGCGGCGTGCAGCGGCGCGAGCGCCTCCGCAATGGCCCACAAAAGCGGCAAAACCTCGTTGAAATGCCGCGCGCCACGACGCGCGAGCAAGGCTTGCACCGTCTCACCTTCGAGTGCCGGGTGCGCGATGCCGATGTACTGGCCCGCGTCGTCCAAGGCGCCCGCGCTAACCTCGCTGGGCAGGCCCGCGTGCTCGACTTGCGCTGCGAGGCGCGAGGCGGTGAGGTAGCGGTGCGCTTCCGAACGTCGCGCAGCTACGCGCGGGTGCAGCGCCTTGAGCCGGTACTCTTCGCCGTCGCGGCGCGCGCGGTAAACCGTGGCCCAGGGGCCCGTGCCGAGCGTTCCCAGCACGACATAGCTGCCGATTGCCGCGCCAGGCGCGAGCGCTTCGCTGGCGCTCGAGCCCTGACGCACGGGTTCGAGCGAGCTGGGCAAGCCACCGCGGTCCAGCTCGATGGCGTCGAGCAAAGCGTCCACCGCTTCGATGGCCACTGCTTGCTCGGCGAGGGCACGCGCAAACGATGCTCGCGTCGCTACCCCTCCAATGTCTTCGGGCTCGAAGCCGAGGGCGTCTCGGCTGAGGCGGGTCAGGTCAGGCAGCTCGAACAGTCGCTCGAGCTCGGCAGAAAGCGTCTCGACCAGCATTCTCGTTTTTCGTTTCCGGGGGCGGCGGGGGTTTTGCGGTGGATCAGGCGTAGCAGCGCCGATCGCGCCGCAGCAACCGAGATCCGGTGACCCGAAACGAACAACCCCGAAGCGGCGTCCGCTCCGGGGTCGTGATTACGCAGACATTGAAAAATGCCAGCGTTGCCGTTTTCCACAGCGCTGCCCGCGGCAAGCGCTGGCGCCTCAGGCGGCGCTGGCTTTGTTGACCAGACCAGCCGCGTATTTTTCGAGCTTTCGTGCGTCCGAGTAGAAGCCGCGGATGCCTTCGCTGAGCTTCTCCACCGCCATTTGATCTTGGTTGTGCTCGAAGCGGTACGTCTTCTCGTCCAAGTGGATCAGCGCGGTGTCGCTCGCGGCGGCGGTTTGCGCGGTGAGCTTGGGCGTGAGCTCGCCGTCCTTGGAGGCAAGCTCGTTGATCAGCTCGGGGCTGATGGTGAGCAAATCACAGCCGGCGAGGTCGATGATTTGATCGGCCTTGCGGAAGCTCGCGCCCATGACCTGCGTTTTGTAACCGTGCTTCTTGTAGTGATTGTAGATCTTCAAAACGCTCGCCACGCCCGGATCTTCTTCGCGCGCGATGTCCGCCCCGCCCTTCGACTTCTTGTACCAGTCGTAGATGCGACCGACGAACGGCGAGATCAAAGTGACCTTCGCTTCGGCGCAGGCGACGGCTTGAGCGAAGCTGAAGAGCAACGTCAGGTTGGTGTGAATGCCCTCTTTTTCCAGCTGTTCAGCGGCCTTGATGCCTTCCCAGGTGGAGCCGAGCTTGATCAGCACGCGCTTTCGGTCCACGCCCGCGGCCTCGTACAACTTGATGAAGTTACGCGCCTTGTCCATGCTGCCAGTGGCGTCGAAGCTGAAG
>FSWQ01004544.1_pt1 | contig 12832 bp, 9 predicted proteins | sample 1637691 | NCBI WGS metagenome assembly FSWQ01 (sample SAMEA3914814, study PRJEB12502) | metagenome | biome: forest; material: soil | place: USA | collected 2011-09-16 | depth 0.1 m | reverse complement strand
TACTTCGAGGAAGATCTGGAAGGGCTGGGCACGCGCCTGGGCAATCCAGACGCGGATACCGCCTGCAAATCCCTGATTGATGCCTCCAACGAGCGCGGCGGCAAAGACAACATCACGTCCGTCATCGTCACCGTGGGTGACGTCACGTCGCGCGACGACACGCGCGCCAAGCAGCTGCAACTCAAGCGCGACATCTTGGCGCGCATGCCGCTGTTCCGCCCCTTGAACGACCGCGAAATCTTGCGCGTACTGCAAGTGACGGACGTGTCGGACTACAAGAACGGCGAAAACATCATCAGCGAGGGCGACAAGGGCGAGGAGCTGTTCATCGTCTTGTCTGGCCATGCCAAGGTCATGCGCAACGGCGCAGAGCTCGCGACGCTGAGTGCCGGCGATCACTTCGGGGAGATGGCGCTGGTGCGTAGCCAGCCGCGCTCCGCGACCGTGACTTCGGAGGGCAACAGTGAGCTGATGGTGATCCGGCGCACGGAATTTTTCGAAATCCTGCGCAAGGAGCACCAGCTCGCGGTCAAGCTGCTGTGGCAGTTCTTGGGCGTGCTGGCAGACCGCTTGGCGGACACCAGCCGCGAGCTGGGCGCCGCCAAAGAAGAGCTGGCGGCCGAGGACATCACCGGTGAAATCTTCTCGGATGAAGAAGACGACAGCCGCAAAACACTGCTGATTCCGCCTCCTCCGCCTTCTTTACGCGGGGGCTGAGCCATGGCCCGGCTTCGGTTTGCGCTGAGCGTGCTCGGGCTCGCGAGCGCGGCCGCGTGCTCCAAGCCCACGGACACGGCAAAGCCGAGCGCCGCGCCGAGTGCGACGACCAGCACGAGCGCTGCGCCGCCACCAAGCGTACCGCACGCGGTTCAAAGCAAGCCGGGGTGTCGCGCGCTGGATGTGGTCGGCAGAGCAAACGCGGAAGGCACGCCGATTATCGTTGGCTCGCTGCTGGACGGCGAGCATTGGGTCACGCTCGAAGCGGGCTCTTCTGTCGCGCTGCGGCACACCCTCACCAGCCGCGAATTCAAGCTGATCGGCCCCGGCACCATCTTGCCGTGTAGGAACGGCGCCGAGCAGATTTTGGTCGCAGTCGGACAACTCTCGACCTCCGCCAATCTCGGCGTGCGCCCCGGCGCGGAGGTCCTGATCGCCACGCCGTCCGGCACCGTGCACTACGGCGATGCCGCGCTCGATCTCGAATTCAGCGCCAAGGGTTTGCGCGTACGAGTGAAGCAAGGCGAGGCCTGGCTGGAGCCCGAGGCGCGCGGCAAGCCCAAGTTCAAAAACCCGGTACACAGCGGTGCTGAGGCACGCCTGGCCGCAGACGTTCCCACTGCCCAGGCGCTGCTCGCCGCGTGCCAAGCGGCTGCGCAAAATGCGCAGGAAAGCGCGTTGCGCGTGCTCAGCCCAGCCGACCCAGCAACCGTGAGCTCGCTTGGTATGCGTGCGGCCGCGCAAATGCGTGATCGCGCTGCAGCTCGTACGGCCTGCGCAATGGCCGCAGCCGAGGTCGGAGCCACCCGTGATTCGGCCGAAAGGCAGCGACTGTCGGAGTCTGTCGTACACGCAGACGAGCTTTGGCAAAGCGTGCCGCGTAGCGCACCCGGCCAGAAAAACTGAACAACGGCTGGCAGCCCTTCGCGCGCTTCCTCGTTCTGGTGTTGCCAAAAGCTGCGGCAGTAGTGCTAGCGTCCCGTTCGGACGCATTGATGCCCGTTTTACGCGCATGAGACTCATGAAGCGCTTCGCCCTCGACGCCCAAGCCCTGGGTCTGTGCTGTGCCGTTCTGAGCTTTGCCGCGCAGGCTGCCGCGGACGAACCGCGCAAAGTCAGCGAGCCGGAAGTGCTCCGCGAACCCGCGGAGATCACCCAGGTGGCGGATGCGTTCGACGACAAGGACTTGTTCGATCTGAACCTGTCGCTCGGCTACGAGAGCACTTGGACGTCGTCGGTGATTCATCGTGACTCGTCGATTGGCCAAGCGGGCCTGGGCGGCGGCGGCTTCACGCAAAGCAACCTGAACGTCGCGCAATACAAGCAAACGACGAGTCGCTTGCTCACGCGCGCGGACATCGGTCTGTACAAGGACATCGCGTTGGTCATTCGCGTGCCCATCATCCTGTCGGATGACCGCCAATTGAGCGGCATCGATGGCAGCGACAAACAGCAGAGCGTGGCGCTCGCCGGTGATCCGGGAGAGCAGCTGTTCAGCCTGCCCTTCAAATCCCCAACGCGCAGCGGTATCGAATACCTGGCCGTCGGCCTGGACGCCGCAATCATGAATCAGGCTCGGGACCGCACGAAGCCCACCTGGGTGATCGGCGTCGAAGGGCGCTTCAACGTTTCTGAGCCAATGCACGCCTGCAACCCGAACAGCGGCGGCTTGAATCAAGGCGGCGGGCAAGTGCAATGCGCCTACCCCTCGGACATCAACCGCAACGGTAAGGGGAACGAAGGCACGAACCCGGACACCGGCGGCTCACTCGAAGGCCGCTTCAGCGGTGGTCGCCCGCCCGGTGTCAGCCGCGGCACGACCGCCCTCGAAGGCCACACGTACGTATCGCGCCGGCTCAAGTACATCGAGCCGTACGGCGGCTTCCGCGCGTTGTTCGAGTTTCAGAACTCATCCAGTGACTACGGCTCCACGGATCTAAAAGGCGTGCTCGCCAATCACCCGCCGCTGCGCGGCACGCTGCTCTTCGGCATGAACGTCATGCCCTGGGAGATCCCGGATCAATTCCAGCGCATCACGTTGGATTTTCGCTTCACCGGCACGTACGTGTCCGAAGGTCGGGACTACTCGGAGCTCTTCGACGCGCTCGGCTCCAGCGATGCCAAATCAGTCCGCGCCCCGAACTACGCGGAGTACCAAGCGTGTACGCCGGGTGCGAACTGCCAGAACGCCACCTCCGTCGTGAACACCGGCTCGGAAAAGGTGTACTTCACCGGCATCACGGACGTGCAACAGCACGGCACGTACCGGCTGAGCACTGAATTTACGTGGCAGGCCGGGGAATACATCAAGTTCCACGTCGGCGGCGGCTACACGCTGGTTCAGTCGCATTACATCACCTTCGATCAGGCCTGCAATCCGGCCTTCTCGGGTGACTCCAGCAAGGCCGGGCCCTGCCACGATCAGACCACGACCGGCAGCTCCAGCGTTTCGGGCACCCCGAACCCGAACTACCGCCGCAGCATCAATGACCCCGGCCAACGCTTCAAAGTGGACGATTCCCACGCCATCGACGCTTGGGTGAACGCCACCGTGATGTTCTAGAGCGTCCAGGCTAGAGTCTCGGCGCCATGCGAAGCCTAGCCACCGTAGCGGCGTTCGGCATCACGCTCCTCGGGGTCTCTGGTGTCGCCCTCGCGGGTCCGAACGACGCCATTTTGCTGCCCGCGGCGATCCCGGACAAAGCCGAGCTCGCGCTGCGTCCCGAGAGCATCGAACAGCTGACCAAGCTCGCGCGCCAGGTCGACTCCATCCTGAGCGAGGCCGTGCAGGATTTGGGGCTGACGCTGACCGTGTCGGACCGCTCGCGCGACATGCCAACGGACGACGCGCTGATCGAACGCGCCCATGACTCGTGGCTCATCTCACCGCGTGTGAGCTTGGAGGGGAGTGGCGTGCGGCTGCGTATCGTCGCCGTGGCACCGGGCCAAAACGTGCTTCGCGAACGCACGCAACGCGTGGATGCGCCGTCTTTGGAAGTGCGCGCCAACGTGATGATGCGCGACGTGGTGCACAGCTTTCAAGCGGGCTCCGAGCCGAAAGCCGCTCACGTCGAAGCAGAGCCCGTGTTGGACTCCGAAGCGCCGCGCTCACAGGGCCGCGCAGTGCTGGCCTTGAACTCGGCTGTCGTGGGCGGCTACGTTGGCTTTTCGTTGCAGCACGCCAGCGGCTCGGACGACGCGCGCCTCACCTATCCGTTGGTTGCGCTGGGCACGGGCATCGGCCTCGGCGCGTCCATGCTCGTGGCGGATGAATGGGACATCACCCTGGGTGATGCCTGGTTTCTGTCCGCTGGCGCCTGGTGGCCAATCGCCTCCGGGCTGCTGCTGGCCAAGAGCTACGACGTAAAGAAAACAGAGGACCGCTACGTTTACGGGTTGGTCGCAGCCTCTGCGGGCGTCACCTTGAGCGCCGCTGCGCTCAGCGTAAAACCGATGAGTGAAGGCGGCGCGGTGCTCACGCACTCCGGCGGCGCCGTCGGCACGCTGATCGGCGGTTTGACCGAGATGGCCTACCGCGGCAGCACCAAGGTCACGCCCGAGCGCGGCTACGGCTACGGCTATGGCTACGGCGCGGGCATCGGTGTCTTGGCCGCGGGCGCGCTCGCCACACAAGTGAAAGTGACGTCATCGCGCATGCTGCTGATCGACTTAGCCGCGAGCTTGGGGGCGCTCACTGGTGCCGCCGCAGCAAGTCCCCTACTCCTAGTGCGCGAGAAAGAGAGCGCGGGCCGCAATCGCCTTTGGCTCGCGAGCATCGCTACGGGCACGGTGCTCGGTGGTGGCATCGGCTGGTTGTCCACGCGCGGCGCTAGCCGCACGGAGGCCGCCACGCATACTCACGCGACGCCGTACCTCGGGATGGAACCTGCGGATCCGAGCCGCGGGACGCGCTCGTTCATGAGTCTCGGCGTGCAGGGTTTGTGGTGAGTGCGAGAAGACTCGAGCTCGAAGCACGCGACTCGGACAACGGCGGCCGGCTGGATAAGTTCCTGGTCGAGCGCATCGAAGGCGTAGGGCGCCAGAAAGCAGCCGCGCTGTGCGAGGCCGGCAGCGTGCGCATCGACGGCCGGCGCGCGAAGAAATCGGCCTTGGTCCACGCCGGAGCCAAAGTCAGCGTGGAGCTGGACGACCCCGAGTTCCTCGCGCCCGAGCCTGATTTAGCGCTCGAAGTGCGGCTGGAGCGCCCGGAATTCGTGGTCGTAAACAAGCCCGCCGGCATGCCCAGCGCGCCGCTCGACACCAATGAACGCGGCACGTTGTGTGGCGCGCTCTTGGCGCGTTACCCGGAAATGCGCAGCGTCGGCTACCGCGCGCGCGAGCCGGGCATCGTGCACCGGCTCGACACGCAGACCTCCGGCTTGGTGCTGGCCGCGCGCAGCGTGGAAGCGTTCACGCGCCTGACCCGCGCGCTCGAAGCAGAGGCCATCCAGAAGCGCTACTTGGCCGTGGTGTCCCCTGCGAGCTTGGCGGCAGCGGGCGAAATCTCCGCCGCACTCGCGCCAGACCCTGCACACCCGGAGCGCGTGCGAGTGCTCGGCCCGGATGAGCTGGAAGGTTACGCGCGGCACAAGGTCACCCGCTACCGCGTGCAGCGGAGCGCGGCCGGCCGCGCGCTGTTGGAGCTGAACGTCGCCAGCGCGTTCCGGCACCAGATCCGCGCGCACCTCGCGTCGATCGGCCATCCCATCGTGGGCGACGCAGTGTACGGCGGTCAGCCTGCAGCGGAGCTTGGCGCGCGCCACGCACTGCACGCCAGCCGCATCAGTTGGGGCGGTGACGGCACGCTCGGCGGCTTCGACGTGTTCGAGCCCTTGCCGGAAAACCTTGCCGCGTTGCTCGAAACGCCGCGCGACTGACGCGCGCTAGTCGCGACCGCTCAGCAGTTCTTCGGCGGTTTTCTTGGCTTTCACCGGCGCGGGCGGCGGCGTGGTCACCGGCGTTGCCGGCTTGAGGCCAAGCGCCGGCTTCGTGGCGGGCAGTGCAGGCACAACAACTGGCGCTGCTGTCACGATGGGCGAAGGGACGACCACCGACGGCGCGGGAGATGCGGGCGGCACGGGCCCGGGCAGCGCTTTTACCTCCGCCACCACGCCCGTGGATGAAGCGCCTGCCGCAGACTCGGGGCTCGGCGCCTTGGAATGCCAAAGGAACAGACCCGCGAGACCACCGCCCACGAGCACTACAACCGCAGCCGCAGCCGCCATCAACGGCACGGTGCTGGCGCGCGAGGAATTGGTCTGGCCCCAGTTGGACTGGGTACCACCCGCTCCCGATGAGGAGTGCCCGGTGTAAGGGGCCGACTCAGGGGCGTGATAGCTCGCGCCGTCGGCACCCAGGATGCGCGAGATGCGCTCGACAGAGCGCGACGTCGCACGCGATCCGAACGGCGCCAGCGCCTGCGCGAGTTCGCTCACCGATTGGAAGCGACGCGAGCGGTCCTTCTCCAAACAGCGCCGCACCGCCATTTGCAGCGGGTCTGGTGTGCTTGGCGAAAGGTCGCGAATCGGCGGCGGCGCTGCGGTCAGAATCAGCCCGCAGATCTCGGGCAGAGTTTCGGCGCGAAACGGCGCGCGGCCCGTGAGCAGCTCGTACAGCACTACCCCGATGGCCCAAACGTCCGTGCGCGCGTCCACGTCACGCGAAGCGGTCATTTGCTCCGGCGACATGTACAGCGGCGAGCCCATGATGGCCGAGGTCTTGGTCATCGCGTTATCGGACGCGGAGGCGTTGGTGACCTTCGAAATGCCGAAATCCAAGACCTTCACGCTGGCCGTCCCGTCAGGGCGCCGCGTCATGAACAAATTGGCCGGCTTCAGATCGCGATGCACGATGCCAAGCGCGTGGGCTTCTGCCAGCGCTTCACAGGCTTGCAAAACGGCGTCGACGGCGTCCCAGGGCTGGAACGTGCCGCGCTCTTTGAGCAGGGCCGACAGGTCTCGACCATCCAGGTGCTCCATCACCATGTAAGGAGCGCCGTTCTCGAACGAGCCGACGTCAGTCACGCGCGCGACGTGCTCGCCGCGGATCTTCACCGCGGCGCGCGCCTCTCGACCGAAGCGAGCAACGGCTTCCGGATTCTGCAGCGCCTCAGGCAACAGAAACTTGATCGCGACGCGCTCCTCCAGCTGCAGATGCGTAGCTGCGACGACCATGCCCATGCCACCCGCGCCGAGCACGCGGTCGACGCGGTATTTGCCACCGAGTATCTGGCCTGGAAAGACCTGGGTCATATTCGAGCCTGCCAGTTCAGCTGTATCGCGCCACTCAACTCGCGTCCAGGTGAGTCGCGCGATCGCTGGAAACCTCTCGAAACCAGCAAGAAACTGAGGAACGGTCGGGAAATGACTAGCCGCGCTCGGGCTGTATCCCCGCGCGGCGCCGCAAAATAGGCTTTCCACCGGGCACCCGCAGCGCTAATTCCCGTCATCGCATGTTGGGATTCAATTCGTCGCGCCGGGTCAGCGTCAGCGTCAACACCTTGCTCGCCGCCGCGATCGCCTGCGCTTGGGTAGCGCCCGCCGCCGCCCAAACGGGCGATGCGGCGATGGCCGAATCATTGTTTCGCGAGGGCAAGCGCTTGTCCGGCGAGCACAAGTTCGCTGAGGCGTGCCCGAAGTTCCAAGAGAGTTACAAGCTCGACCCCGGCTTGGGCACGCTACTGAACCTCGCCACTTGTCACGAATCGGAGGGCAAGCTCGCTTCGGCGTGGGCGGAGTTCAGTGAGGCCTCGTCGCAGGCCAAACGCCAGGGCGACAATGACCGCGCGCAACTGGCACAGGACCACGTCAAGGCGCTGGAACCGAAGCTCGCCCACGTCAGCATCGGCGTATCGCCGGCGGCTGTCGTGCCCGGCTTGGTCATCAAGTTCGATTCCCGCGAGCTCGCGCAAGCGGCGTGGGGTCTGCAAATCCCGGTGGATGCAGGCAAGCACGTGGTCGAGGCTTCGGCGCCCGGTAAGCTGAACTACTCGCAGGCCTTCGAAACGCCAGCCGCAGCAACGGTGCTTGCCGTCACGGTGCCAGCGTTGCAAGACGCGCCCGGCGCTGTCACGGCTGCGCCGCCCCCGCCTGTCGGTCCTGCTCCCGCGCCGCTGCCTGCTTCTGCAGCGCCAGTCGCAGCCACCGCCCCTACGCCCGGCGCCAGCTCTGGCTCGCACACGGGCCTGATCGTCTCCGGAGTCGCCACGGGCGCGTTCGCCGTCGGCACGGTGGTCACGGGCATTCTGTATTCGGGCAAGCGCAGCGACTTCAAGACCGCCAACGACGATCTGGACCCAACGCGCTTCAGCAAGCGTGATTCCGCGTCCACGCTGGGGACGGTGAACCTAGTGTTCGCGGGCGGCACCCTGGTTTCTGCGGGTTTCTTGGTTTATTTCCTGGCCACCTCCGGCTCGCATGAAAGCGCGCCGAGCGCGGCGCTGAATGTGGTGCCGTTGCTCGGACCCAACGGTGGCGGCTTACTTTTGCGAGGTGCGCTGTGAATCGTCTGTCTTCGCGTGGTCTGTGGCTCCTGCTGATTGCCGCGCTACCCGCGGCCGGCTGCATCTTGGTCCAACCGCTGGACAGCGCCGCACCTGACGACGACAGCAGCGCTTCTGCCGGTTCCAGCTCGTCCCACGCGGGCGCCAAGGGCTCCGCGGGCAAAAGCTCCGGCTCTTCTGGCGCCCCGGGCAGCGCTGGCCGCCCGGGCTCCGGAACGGGCGGCGCAACCACCACCCCGCCCACCGGCAATGCTCGCTTCGTCGGTGATTGGAGCGCGACGAGCGGCATGCTCACCTTCAGCTGCCCCGGCGTCGCTGACATGAGCCAAGACGTGACCGGCTACGCGGAAACTTGGGAGGTGGGTACGACCTCGGCGCTGCTGCAACAAAACTTCGAGGGGACTTGCCCCTTGAACGCCAACGTCTCGGGCACCACGGCTTCCGCAGTTCCCGGGCAACACTGCACCGAAACCAACACCGACGCCACGAGCGGTGATTCGATCACCCAAACGCTCGCCTTCACGACGTACAGGTTCGTGATCGACGCCGCTGGCGACACCGCGACCGAAACGTTCGCTGGCACCGACATCTACAAAGACAACACGACCAACCAGTCGCTGACCTGCACGTTCAGTCGCAACGCCGTGTTCGCGAAAGACGCCAGCGCGCTCTGAGCGGCGCTCAGAGCACGTGCGCGGGCGATGCCACGCACGCGGTGACGCTCTTCGAGACGCCCACGTTCGCGCCGCTGCGACGGCTCGGCGGCAGATCCGTCTCGCGCAGCAGCGCCACCAATTCCAACGCCAAGCTCGCGCAGTCGGCCTGCGTGGGCAGGCGCGGGCGAAGCACGGTCGCGCGCTCATCCGCCCTGCGGCCGCGGGTCCAAATCACGTCGCGCGGCAACGCACTGACGGCTTGCGAGCCTTCACGCGCGCGCACCAGCACGAATAGCGCCGCACCGGCGCCGCCCACGCCAGCGGTGTATTCGACGCCCAATTCGATCCCCAATAGGCCGCGCACCGCGCCCGGCACTTGCACGAGCAAGCGCAATTCGTCGGCTTCACGCGCGCCCTCCGGGATGCGAGCCCAAGGCACGACCTTGATGCCGTCCGTCCGGCGCAGCTTCTTCGCCAGGTTCAGCAGCAACGCGCGTGGGCGCGTTGCCAAGTCCGCCGGCAGTTGCGCAGCGCGACCTGTGAAGAACAACGGTAGCAAACACGGCGAGCCCAGCAGCAGCAGCAGCGCCTGATACGGCGCGCGCGCAAACAAGCACAGCGCCCCGATGAAAAACGCCGCGCTCGCCGCGCCAAACACCAACAGCCCCGGCACAGTACCCGCGTCCAAGAAACGCCCGGGCGAAACGCGGTTCGTGCGCGCGAAGGCTTCCTTGTCCGACAGCGGCAACCACTGACCCGGCCCGCGCAACACGACCTTGGCAGGCACGGCAAACTGCACGGCCAACGCCATGGCCAGCACCAGCAGCGCGGCGCCCAGCGTGGCTTGATCGAACCAAGCCGCGGTCACGAAGGCAGCGGCAAGCAAGCTTCCGGAGGCAGCAGCGCGTGGCCCAACGGGCATGCCCAGCAGCGCCCGCGGAGTCGCGCCGACGGCCGCGCAGCTTGCCGAAAATATACGCCATTTCCCAGCTACGGCGAAGGCGTAAGCGAGCGCGGCGGCGGCCGCGCACAGCCACCAGGTCAGGCGCTGACGCGGCTGCGTGGTGCCCAGCGCAAACGCGTGCGAGCTGGGCGCAGCCTTCTCGGCGTGCGGCAGCTGAACCGGATTGGCGAATGCGTCGAACGCCTTCGCGCTAGCGCGCACTCGCCATAGCACCGGCTCACCGCGCGACACGTGCGGACGCACGATGTCGAGCTCATCTTTGTCCGCCAAACGGTGCAAGTTGCCGATGAACACACCGCCCAGCGCGTCCGCATCGTCGATGCGACCGGTGCTGGCGCCGACGTCAGGCAACGACGGGGGCGTGGGGCCCGCGGGCAGCCGAAACACGACGCGCGCTGAGTCGATGCCCTGCGCGAAACGCGGACCAACCCAGCGCACTTCGACGTCGTTGCCCTCGCGGCGAATCAAGTCGCGCTTGAGCAAGTTGGTGCGGTACTGAAAATGAAACAGGTACACGCCCGTGCGCAGGCCCTTGTCGCGGTCGACCTCGATGCGCAGCGTGCCGTCATCGCGCTTGTCGAGCAGCAGCGGGGTCAGGGGCACGTCGGCCTTGGTGCCGCTGACGGAGGACACAGTCGCTTCCGGGAGAGGCTCGGCGTCCAAGTCGACGCCGCTCAGCTCGAACCCGGGTAGCGGTCCGCCGCGCACGGCCAGCGTCAAATCCTCGGTCACCAGCGCGAGCCCCGCGCGGTCCACGTCAACGGTGGCGATTTGCGAGCGAACTTCGCTCTCGACCCAGGCCTGAGCCGGCGCGGACGTCAGCATCAGCGCCAAACCGGCGGCAGCACACAGTGTGGTTATGTGTCGCCTGAAGTCGTACATGCCACCCGGGGATACCGCGTGGCGCCAGGTTGGCCAAGTTTGCGCAGCGAGTGAGCAAATCCGAGCCGAGCTCGGACCTGCTCACTTATATAAGCTCAGGGCGTGGCGCGCGAACGATGCTTGCCGCCCATCAGCATCAACACCGGCGCGAGCGCGCCGAGGTCCTCCACTGAGGCGCGCGGCAGGCTGAAGGAGGTGCGGACCTCCGGACCGGTCGCGCTGACCTCTGCGGTGTACAGCACTGGAGTCTGACCGTGATGCGGCAGCGCGCTGATCACTTGGTCTGCATCAGCGCCGTGCACGCCCGCCGCGCTCAGCTGCCCAGCGAAGCTGGCAATGGTCAGGTAGCCACCGGCCACGCGCGGCGCGCCCTTCAACCCTTCGAGCCCTTCACGCGTGCGAAGGACCGGCTGCTTCGCATCTTTGAGCGCCTCGAGCCGTTTGATCAGCGCTTTCTCGTCGGGCGAGATGCCAACCCAGCTGCGGTCGCCGTCGTAAGCAACGAGCATGGACAAGGGCAGGCTCTTGACCGGCGTCTTGGTTTTCACCATCGGCGCCTCGACGCCGTACTGCTTCGCGAGCTTGGTGAACACCTCTGGGGGCATGTCCACGCGGTACGCCTTGGCGCCCGGCTTATAGCCCTTCACGGTGATGCCGTGGCTGCTCAGCTTGGGCATCAACTTGGGGTCGAGGATCACGCCCTGGGTTTTGAGGACGCGCGCGAGATCCCGGCTGTTGAACACGCCGCTGACGCCATCCAGCACGGCAAATAACGGCTTCGGATCACCTTCAATGCCGATCATCTGCCAACCGAACACGCGGTAATCCGCAGCCAGCATTGGTTCCGCGGGGATATCGGTCAGCTCACCCTTGGCGTGCACGTGTTTGGTGTTCGCGGCGAACGCTGCTTCGATCGCCTTGCTGGCTTGATCGCGCAAACCGGCCGGAACCTTCTCGGTCTCCAAGAACGCATCCAACAAATCAGACAGCGTGTGCCCGAGTGGCTTCAAGCGCCCCGGCTTCCAGCCCACGCTGTAGCTGGCCGCGGTGCTGTCCGCCGGCAGTTGCCAGAATGCTTCGGGGGCCGGCTCGGCCAGACTGATGGTCTCCGCCGTGGCCTGCGTCAGCCACGACTTTTGACCAGTGAACTTCATGTCCAAGGCCAGGTTCGCGACGTTCTTCGCGGTGTCCAGGTTGCCTTCGATGCGCAGCTTGTCCAGGTCTTGGACGAACGCGGTGGTCTCATCGATCAGACCGTAGGCAACGTCCGAGAGCGCGCGATCGAAGCGCGGATTGTCGAGCTGAACTTCGCGCAGCAGGAAGCCGCCGAGTAACCGCGCCGAGCCAATTTCCGCGGCGTATTTGGTTTTTACGGGCGCCAGCCGCAATTCGATCTGAAAATCCAGACTCGCCAGGGCTTCGTTGGGCAGGCCGCGGGTCGCATAGTTGAACAAGCCGTCCACGTCGTGCGCGCGCTCGCCACAGACCAGGCGCGCGGGCGCGCTACCCACGGCAACGCCGGCGGTGCACGACCAATCATCCGCATCACCAATGCGATACACACCGGCGCGCAGTTGGCGCACGCGCTGCCCGCGGCCACGCGCAAAGCTGAGCGCGCCGTCCAAAGAGGTCAGCCCTAGGGAAACAACGGCCAGCGGCTGCGGCACTTTGCCTTCGCCGAGCGGGTCGAGCGCCACGGCGGCTTCGAGCGGCGCATCCCAGGCCACCACGCTCTCCAAGTCCTTGAGCTCAGCCGGCAAAACATCGTGCAGCTTGTACGGAAGCCCTGCCCACGCAGCGACCGTCTCGACGGCGGTTCTCGGAGTCTTGAAGCGAGCCAACGCAACCAGCTCCGCAGGCGCAGCGACCGGCGTGAGATCCGGCGCTTCCTCTTTGACGACGGGCGCAGCGCTGACCACCGGAGGCGGAACCGCAGCAGCCGGAGGCGGCGCGCCGCCGCAACCCGCGGCCGCAAGCGGCAATGCCCCAACTAGCGCGCCAAGCGAAACCACCCGAGACCCCAAGAGCGAGCGAAGCTTAAACATTCCACTCACTTTACACGTGGCGGAGCCGGGCACAAAACGCCGAAAACGCCGGCCTAACCTGGATTTC
>FSWQ01004243.1_pt1 | contig 12854 bp, 10 predicted proteins | sample 1637691 | NCBI WGS metagenome assembly FSWQ01 (sample SAMEA3914814, study PRJEB12502) | metagenome | biome: forest; material: soil | place: USA | collected 2011-09-16 | depth 0.1 m | reverse complement strand
GGGCGATGGGCCGGGGACGAGTGCGTGGTCCTCAAACTTCGACACGCTGCGAGGACTCGAACGTGAAGGGAATCGAGTTTTGCGTGTGCATCGTCGACAACGAACAGCGTCGGAACAGCGTTCCGCCAAATTCCAGATCGAAGTCTGGAGGACCGCTCGCCAACTTGAGCAACAGGTCGACACCCGAGATGTCGAAGCCCATGAGCTCAGCGGAAGTTGCATCTTCCCCGACCACTTCGACAGCGAATGAACGGGTGATACGCGGTTGCGTCAGATGGATGATGGTTCGCAGCTGCACTCGGGTTCTATTAGTGAGGCGAGAACGTACCACCCGAGAGTATTCCGGCTCGCCAGCAGATGCGCGTCCGTGAAGTTCCGGACGGCGAACATCGTGCGTCGCGTGAGACGAACGAGCCGTCACTGCCACGCCGGGTCGTCGGCGACGAGCCAGGGCAAGGCTCCTTCGATGCGCCTCAGCACTCCGCCCATTGGCGTGTGCCCTTCGCCGGGCGCAAATTCGAGGCGCGCTTCCACGTTGGCTTTGCGGAGCCAATGCGCCGACACCTGGCCAACCTTGTTGCATTCCTTCGAGCCGCAGCCGAGGAGGATGCGTTTGCCGCCGTTGCGTGCGAACGCTTCGCCGCGAGGCACGTTCCACGCATCGAAGCCTTCGACGAGCACCAAATAGGGGAAGGCCGCGACGTGAGCAGTGATCATCGCGCTGCCCATGGTCGCGCCCTGCGAGAAACCGGCGTACAGCCCCGATCCGCTCAGGATGCGTGGCTGCAATGCGCGGGCGGCGGCGTCCGCGGCGGTCAGCTCTTGCTCGAGCGCGCGGTGATCGCGGTAGTAGTAACCGGGGTAAGTGCCGAGGGGCGTGCCGCGCAAGCTCAGCACGAACACGCGGTCGTTCGTGAGCCGACGCCAGTACTCGCACTCCCATTCCGGTGCGCCGCCCGCGCCATGCGCCGCGACGAGCAGCGGGCGAGCGTCCGTGCCCGCCGGTTCGAAGAACACGGCGGGCCCGAAGCCGCGCAATTCCAGCTGGCGGAGCGCGCCCACGCCCGCCGCGCGACCCTCAGCCGCCAGTGGGCGTGCAGGTTCGGTTTCAGCTCGGGCCGCGGAATGAACGGGCATCGTGATTGGGGCCTGCGGCGCGCAGGAAAGGCCGAGCAAGAACAGCGCGGCGCGGCGGAGCGAGCATGCACGAACCCACATCGACGTTCTGCCTCCCGAGGTGCAGCGGGCGTGCCGAGCGAGGTGCGCCGTCAGCGGGTTGGCCGGCTTCGTGCTCGCCACTGCGCACCCTTGTGGCACGTGCCCTGCAAAAGCTCGGCTGATTGTAGTTCGAATGCGAGAAAGGTAAGCCATGGCCGCAACGCACACACAGTCCAAACCTAGCCGCCCCAAACGCTGGTCGCAGCGGGTCACGAACACGAGTGATGCCCTCGATCTCGATGCCGGCGTGTTCAAAAGCCGCAGCGCGAAGACCATTGCGGCATCACTCAAGCGATCGGCAGAACGCAGCAAACGCCGCAAGTCGAGCCCTTATCAGTCGGCGATGTCGATGCTGACGTTTTACCTCAACCGCGGTGGCAAGCAGCTCAGCGCCGGCAGAAAGCAGACCCTGGAACGAGCCAAGGGCGAGCTGCGCGCGTTGTTCGGGAAGAAAGAGCCGTAGCGCTAGCGCGATTCTACCGGGCCGCGGTGCCATTCTTGGACGGCGGTGACCACGACCACCATCAGCGGTGTGGCAAAGGTGAGCCCCAACGGACCAAGCAGCGTACCCAGCAAGGCCTGGGACGCGAGCGTGGTTGCCGGTGGGAAGCTGACCGCTCGCTTGGCCAGGAGCGGAGTGAGCACGTAACCTTCGATGACGTGGAGCACTGTAAAGGTGAGTGCGACCCACAACGCGCGTGTGGGACTCTCGCTCAGCGCGAGTAAAATAGGCGGGGCGGCCGACGCAAACGCGCCCACATACTCGACGAATGTCAGCGTGCCCGCGAGCAAGGCGAGCGGCAACGCGAGCGGCACTTTCAAGATCATGAACGCGATGCCGCTCGCGATGCCGACGAAGGCCATTGCCACCAAGCGCCCGAGCAACCAGCGCTGCAGGTTCTCGGTCGTGACGGTGATGACGCGCCGTACGACGCGCTGCTTCGCGCTCGGCGTGAACCAGAGCACGATTTTCGAGTAACTCGAGGGCGACGCCGCACCGTAGACCCCAACGAAAAACATCACGATGAAGCCACCGAACACTTCGATCGAGGTACCGAGGGCCGTGAACGCATGCTTGGCCAGATTTCGAAGGTTCGTGCTGACGTCTTCGGGCTTCGAGCCGAGCGTGCCAGCAAGCGGCAAATGAAGGTTTTTTCCGAGCCGATCGAGCACGGTGGGCAGCGAGCGGAACAAGCCTTGCGCCTGCTCCGCGAGGCCGGGCTGCGCCAGGGTGAAGCCGGCTCCAACGCTGACAACGAGGAGGCCAACACCGATAGCCAGCGTCACTCGGTAAGACAGGCGCAGGTGGCGTTCGCCGAAGGATGCCCAGGCGCGCAACACCACTGCAAACAAAACGCCCGCGAACAGCACGAGCAGGATGCGAGCGGCGAGCACCGTCAGGGCCATCAGCGCGGCAACGCCGAAGGCGAACAACACCGTCTCACGCGGCGAAGAGCGCCGACGTGCCGCCCGCACGGCCGTCCGTCCAATTTCCTGCAACTCGCGACTCGGCCTGCAACTCGAATGCCAACGAACTCCCAGTGCGTCGCAAGGCTTTTCTGAAAGCCCGTTTTCAGACGAAAGACGTGTCGAAATGTCGCTCGCGGCTCAATGCCACAGCACGACAGACTGACGCCGCTACTTGCTGGGTGATGGCGCGTTCACCGTCTCGACCTTGGAGACGGGCGGCTTGCGCATTTCCAGGCCCGGATTTGGGCGTTGGTCGCGCTCGATGGGCGTCAGCGCGACCGTCCGGCCCAGGCTCGCCGCCTGCACGATGGCTTCCATGATCTGCACGTCGGCTAGGCCTTCTTCGCCGGAGGGCTCGGGCTCGCGGTCCTCCAGGATGCAGGTCGAGAAATGCACTAGCTCGGCCGCGAATTGGTCGTGCTGCGCGGTCGTCGTCTCTTCGGTCTTGCCGTCGACGGTCAAAAACTCGTGACTCTTGCCGGAGTAGCCGAACGCGTCGGCAAGGCGGAGATCGCCCTTGGTACCGACGACGCGGAGCTCGCCAACGTCGGACGCGCCCTGACTGGCGGTAAACTGTGCGATGCGGTCACCGGGGAAACGCAAGATCGCTGCCGTCATCTCGTCCGTGTCGCCGAAGCGCGCGTCGCTGCCTCGGATCCGGAACGCGCACACCTCCGTCGGTTCGTCTTGAAACAGATAGCGCGCCGCATTCACGCAGTACACGCCCATGTCGAACAAGGCGCCGCCACCGAGCTCCGCCTGTGTGCGGATGTCGCCCTGGCGCACTTGGTGGCTAAAGACCGAGCTGAAATAACGAGCTTCGCCCAACTCTCCTGACCGCAGACGCTCGATCGCCCTCAGATTGGCTTGCTCGAAATGTAAGCGGTAGGCGGTCATGAGCTTGATCTTGGCGTCGGCCGCGGTCCACAACATGCGGCGACAGTCCTCCGAGGTCGCGGCGAGCGGCTTTTCGCACAAGACGTGCACGTGAGCGCGAGCCGCGCTCTCCAACGCAATGCGGTGCTTGCTATTCGGTGTCGCGACGTAAATCGCATCCACCTCGCCAGTGGCCAAGATGCGGTCCAGATCTTCGTAAGAACCGGTGGTTTTTACGGAGTAGCGCTCGGATAGCACGCTCAGCTTTTTCGGATCCGAAGACAGCAGCGCGATGAGCTCCGAGTTTTCGGTGGCATGCGCGAATGCGGGTAACACGGCGACCTGTGCGATGTTCCCCAGGCCCACGACTGCATACCGAACCTTGCCCTGGATTGACTTGGCCATGGGCTGAGTGTTTGCAGGCTGCGTGCCATTGGGGTGCGGCGCTGGCACCGCTCTTGCGTAAGCTTGCCCGCTTTCGGCGTCACGTCTGATTACTCACGCGGCCGTGCTGTGGCGAATGCGCAAAGAGCGCCATTCGTGGCGTTAGTGCCGAGCGGAGAGAATGTGATGACGGAACGTGCAGCGCACACTTGGTGGCAACAGGGCGTGATTTATCAGATCTATCCCTGGAGCTTCCGCGACTCGAACGGCGACGGGATCGGTGATCTGCGCGGCATCGAGTCAGAGCTCGAATACCTCAGCTGGCTCGGCGTCGATGCGATTTGGATCTCGCCCATTTATCCCTCGCCGATGGCAGACTTCGGCTACGACATTTCCGACTACTGCAACGTGGACGCGCGCTTTGGCACCCTGGCCGACTTCGACGCGCTATTGGCCCGAGCGCACGGGCTCGGGCTCAAGGTCATTCTCGATTTCGTGCCCAATCACACGTCCGACCAGCACCCCTGGTTCGAGGCGGCGCGCAGCTCGCGCGATAGCCCGTATCGGGACTACTACATCTGGCACGACCCGGCGCTGGGCGGCGGCCCCCCCAACAACTGGTTGAGCGAATTTGGGGGGCCTGCCTGGGAGTTCGATCAGCGGACCGGCCAATACTACTACCACGCCTATCTGACGCAGCAGCCCGACCTCAATTTTCGTAATCCGCAGGTTCAACGAGAGCTGCTCGGCGTGCTGCGCTTTTGGCTGGATCGCGGCGTCGATGGCTTCCGTATCGACACCATCCACCACCTGATCAAAGACGATCAGTTTCGCGACAATCCACCCAACCCGGAGTTCGCTCCGGGGATGCCGCCTCACCGCCGAGTGCTGCGTCGTTACACGACGGATCGTCCGGAAGTTCAGGATGCGATCGCCAAGATGCGCCGCGTGGTCGACGCCTATCCCGATCGCATCCTGATCGGGGAAGTGCACCTTCCGCTCGATCGTTTGGTCACTTATTACGGCGAGCAGTTGTCCGGGCTGCATTTGCCATTCAACTTTCAACTGCTGAAAGCAAACTGGCAATCGCGGGTGATCGCCGGCCTTGCGCGCGACTATGAGGCCGCGTTGCCGGTGGGGGCCTGGCCGAATTGGGTGCTCGGCAACCACGACACCTCGCGCATTGGGACCCGAGTCGGAGTCAGGCAGGCGCGCTTAGCCGGCCTGTTACTGCTGACGTTGCGCGGCACGCCGACGCTCTACTATGGCGATGAGCTAGGCATGCGCGATGTCGCCATTGCACCGGAACTGATACGAGATCCGTTCGAGAAGAACGTGCCGGGCCTCGGGCTTGGTCGCGACCCCGAGCGCACGCCCATGCAATGGACGGCGGGCCCGAACGCCGGCTTTGGAACAGGCACGCCCTGGCTACCGATTGCGGCAGACGCGGCCGTCATGAACGTCGAGGTCGAACGCGCCGATCCGTCATCCGTGCTCTCGTTTTACCGCGCACTCCTGCGCCTGCGACGCACCGAGCACGCGCTCTCCGTCGGCAGCTTCTCGGCGCTCGACCTCGGCCCAGACGTGCTCGGCTTCGAGCGCGCGGCCCACGGCCGCACGCTGACCGTCGTGCTCAATTTCTCCGATCGAGCGCAGCCGGTTCGACTCGAGAGGCCAAGGGCCGAACGCCTGCTTTTCTCGACCTCTGCGGCGCGACGCTTGGGCCCGGCCGAGCGCGATCTGGTTTTGGACGCCGACGAGGGATTGGTGCTGGGACCGTGAGAACTAGCGTGCTGGGCCAAGCAAAATGCAGGAGCGCGCCGGGATATAAAACTGGCCCTCTTGGTAGATCGGGCCGTAGCCCTGACCGCCATACCTCAACGCCTCGCTCGACCATTCGACCTGCCAGCTCCCGCCCTCTTGCGGAGCGAGCAGCGGTTCAGCCGGCGAGATGAGTTCGAGATCCGAGCCGAGGTTTGCGAGCAACAGCCGATCGCCGCGGTCACACAGGATGCGAAGTGCCAGCGCTCGCTCGCTCAGCACCGAGCCGTGAATGCGATCGGTTCGCCGCTGTTGAATGGCCGGATTGTAGCGCCGCAGTTGCAGCAGATCCTGGTGCAACCGATAAACGTCAGCGTGCGTTTTACGCTCGGCGAAGTCGAGCTTGCAGCGCTCGAAGGTGGCAGGTGAAGTGGCCTCCGCGAGGTGGGCCTGCACTTCAGCAGAGGCCGCCGCCGGAAACTGCGCAAGGAACTTGTGACGCTCGCGGTGGATGACTTGCGCCAGCTCGTCGTGGTGATCGATGAAGAACAAAAACGGAGCAGACGAAGCGAACTCCTGACCTTGAAACAGCATGGGCGTCGGCGGCGAAAGCAATAAGAGTGCGGTCAATGTTCGCAGCTCGCCGGGGCTGGTCAGTCGATCGATGCGAGCCCCTGTCGAGCTATTGGCTACTTGATCGTGATTTTGAATGTAAATGACGAAGTGGGACCCGTCCAAGTCGAGCGCGGAGGTGCCACGAAGCTTGCGTTGGGCGAGCGAATGTTGGCCTTGGAAGAGGTATCCCCACTTCAACGCCGAGAGCAGCTCTTGGGCCGTGCCGCGATAGTCTTGATAGTAGTACTCGTGCCGCCCGGTGAGGGCCACCCGAGCGCTGTGGTGAAAGTCATCGTTCCACAGCGCGTCGACACCATAGCCGCCCGCCTCGGGGATGCGGGCCAAGCGTGTGTCCTGTGGCTCGTTCTCCGCCACGACGAAGATTGACTTTCCCAAAGTTTCAGCACCGCGCCGAGCAGCACCCACGATGTCCGCGATCACGTGGCGCTCCGAGTCGTCGAAGATGGCTTGCGTGGCGTCGAGCCTCAAGCCGTCGAAGTGAAAGGCTTCGATCCAGTAGCGAGCGTTCTCGCAGAAAAACTCGCGCACTGGCGCGCTGCGCGGGCCGTCGAAATTGATCGCCTCGCCCCAATCACAGGCATGAGCAGCCGTGAAATAATCGTCAGAGAACGCCCTCAAGTAGTTCCCGTCCGGGCCAAAGTGGTTATAAACCACGTCCAGAATCAGCGCCAAACCATGCGCATGCGCGGTCGCGACCAAGAACCGCAAATCGTCCGGTGAACCATAGAGTTGGCTCGGTGACCATAAGTTCACGCCGTCATAGCCCCAGCCAAACCGACCCGGAAAGCCGTTGACGGGCATGATTTCGAGCGTCGTGACGCCCAGGGCAGCGAGCTCGCCGCACTGCGCGGCCGCCGCGCGGAACGTGCCCTCGGGCGTGAACGTGCCCACGTGCAGCTCGTAGACCACACGCGCATCGCTTGCTTGGCGAAACTCGGTGTCCCGCCACTCGAAGCGGTCGCTGCTCACGACTTGCGACGGACCGTGCGGCCCATCGGGTTGAAAGCGCGAGGCAGGATCTGGATAGAGCCGAGCATCGTCGTCGACTTTGAATTGGTAACGAGCGCCCGCTTCGAGCCCGTCGATGAAGCCGGAAAAGTAGCCGTTTTCTTCGGCGGTGAGCGCCTGTTCTCGAGCGTGGTCGCGAGCCACGACCCACACCCGCGAGCGTTTCGGGGCCCACACCCGAAAGTGCGTCCCCCCTTCGCGCGGCTCCGCGCCCACCGCGAAGCGACGGTTTTCGAAAGTTTTCATGGCCAGCGCTGCGGATGCAATGCACGTTCCAAGATACGCCCCAGTAGAGCGTCTTATTTCTGACGCGGTGGCACGATTCGCTGATCACCTGAGAAATACCGACCTTCGCGCAGGGCGCTCACCGTAGCCGCGACCGCGCGGGCGACGTTGCGCATCTCTTCGAACAGGGCATCGTCCTTATCGAGCGCCGCGTGGCTCGTCGCATAGGGCTCGTAGTACCCGATGTAGCGATCGAGATTGGCCCGATTGCCGGCCGAACACAGCCCCAGCCATTCGAACCAGTCACCGAGTGAGCGACGTAAGGATTCGGCGCCCGCGACGTCGCCGTGCACCAGTGTGCCGTACGCGCGACCTGCCAGGTGACGCGGATAAGGCCAATTGTCGAGCTCCAATCGTTTGGCCTTGGCGGCGTCTTTACCGGACGTGCTGCTCGGGTCTGGATTGCCACCATCGGCGCACACCAAGCGATCGATCATCAGCTTCAGCCCGGACGGCGCTTGGTCCCAATACACCGGCGTGACGATGATGACGCCATGCGCGAGTGTCCAACGTTCGTAAATCTCGGCCATCCAGTCCTGAACTTGGCCGAGTGAGTGATTGGGGTAACAAGAGCAGGGCCAATGGCAGAGCGGCATCGCCGTCGACACGCACGCTTTGCAGGGCTGGATGTGCCGGCCATACTCCGATGCGAGCAGACTGAGGTCGAGGAAATCGACCTCGCACTTCGTTTCGACTTCGAGCGTCGTGCGGGCGGCCTCACAGAGCCGAAAGGTTTTCGATTCTTCACCGGGGCAGGTCTTGTCGTTGCGCGCCGAGCCACAGATCAACAGCACGCGGTCGCGCGTGGCCGGGTCTTGCTGCCGTTCGCTGGCCGCGCGCAGCCGATCGCGAGTTTCCAGCCATTCGACAGACAGATCATAGGACGGGTCGGCGAAGCCGGGCCCTGCAGGCTGGGTGACGGGCGATTTTCGGCTGTCCTGATAGGCATCCCAAGCAATGTTCTCGATGCGCGCGAGTGCCTCGCGCTCGGCGTCGAACGCAGGGTCACCGAACAACTTCAAGAAGCGATGCCCGAATTCGTCGCGCTGCAGCTTGCCGGGTCCTTGACCCTTACGCACCCTCACGAATGACTCGCCTGAAGCGGTCGCGTCCGTAAGCCACCCAGCACGAAGCGGAACACCAAGTCCCAAGCGCCGTTCATCGCGTCGTCACATTGCAACCTCGGTGCCACGGTGAGGGGCCCAGAAGCGCCGGCTGGTGCGCCCCATCCCGCGGCGCCAGGCTCGGGACCCGGTCCCTGGGGTGGCGAGGCGCGCTGTCACGCCGACGCAAAAAGCCTCGGGCCGCGCGGTCAGTCGAGGGTCGTGTCGAATCGACGCTCACACGAGAAGCCTGCTCGAAATCGAACTTCGAACGCCCGTCTACAGCCGCCGAATCGGCATTCCTGCCGCACTCGGCGGCGTCTCTCTGACTGGCAGACGGCGCGCGTTGGCCGACGCTTGACAAACATGACGTGCACGTCATGTTTGGGTCGTGGCGCTCGAACGCATGCGGATCGGTGAGTTGACGGAGCGGGCAGAGGTGACGCCGCGTACGGTTCGCTATTACGAAAGTATTGGTCTCATTCCGCCCGGCCAGCGCGAGGGCACCGGGCAGCACTACTACACGTCGGAGACCGTCGCGCGCCTGCGTAAGATCGAGCAACTAAAGCAGCTCGGGCTGAGCTTGGACGAGATTCGGGACGTGATCGATCTCTACTTCAGCGATCGCAGCGGCGTGCGGCCCAAGCAGAAGGTGCTCGCGATGCTGCGGGCGCACCTCGCGGAGGTAGACGAGAAGGTCGGCGCCTTGCAGCAGCTGCGCGCCGAGCTGCAAACGCACATCAAACGTTTCGAGCGCTGGTTCGAGGACAAGCAGCGCTAAGTTTTCGTTTCGAACATGGCGCGCAGACAAGCTTTGCTTTGGTGTCGAAACTGCGCATTTTGGAGGCTAAATCATGACGAATACTACGATTGGATGGATTGGGCTCGGTCACTTGGGCTTGCCCATGGCGCACAATCTGCTTTCGGCCGGCCATGCGCTCCGGGTCTACAATCGCACGGCGAGCAAAGCGGAAACGCTCGTGAGTCGTGGCGCTGAATTGGTAGCGCGGCCGCTCGATACCCTGACCAGCGGCGGAATCGTCGTCACGGTGCTGTGGGACGACGCGGCCTTGGAGAGCGTGGTGACGAGCGACGGATTCCTCGAGGGCCTCGGCCCGGGCGGCCTTCACATTTCGATGAGCACGGTGTTGCCCGAGACGGCCAAGCGCTTGGCGGCGTTGCATGCCGAGCACGGCAGCGCTTATCTCGAAGCGCCCGTCTTCGGTAGACCCGAAGCGGCGGCAGCCAGAAAATTGTGGCTGCCCGTTGCGGGCGCGGCACAAAGCAAAGACCGCGCACGACCGATCCTGGAGGCACTGGGTGCGTTGGAAACCTTCGACTTCGGTGAGAGCATCGGCTCCGCCTCGGTGGTCAAGCTCATCGGCAACTTCTTGATCATTTCGGCGGCGCGCTCGTTCGCCGAGGGTCTGTCGCTAGCCGACAAGACGGGCGTCGATCTCGAACTCGTCGTCGACATGCTAACGACGACGTTGTTTCCGGCGCCGATTTACCAAAGCTACGGCAAAATGCTGGCCGAGAAGAGCGCGCCCTTCGGACAGAGCGCGATTCCACAGAAGGATTTAGGCCTCTTCACCCGCGCCGCCGAGCGGGTCGCTTCAGCCACTTCAATTTCGAATCACCTGCTCGAGCTCGTGACGGCAAATCACTGATCGCGCCGGGTTGCGACGCCGTGCCGCCCATTGGCGATGCGATCGAGGCCGAACGAGTGGTACGCTGGTGAGGCGATGCAGAAGGGGCTGACGCTGGGGCGAATGGGCTTGCTGGTGGTGTGGCTCGGCAGCGCCTGTCATTCGCGGACGAAAGCCGTCCCGGCGCAGAGCGCCGCGCCCCAGGCGCCTGCTGCCCCGCAGCAGCATCTCGGCTTGCCCGAAGCCTTGTGCGGCAGCGACGCGAGCTGCCAGGTGAAGCAGGTGTTCAAGGGCGCGCCCGGCAATGATGGCGAGGCACGCTGGGTCGCGATCGCCAGCAGGCCGCCGGCCGCTTCGGCCCCGGATGCCGAGCTGTCGTCGTGTCAAATGGACGACGTCTGGATCGTCCATTTGGCTGGCGATGGCACGGTCGTCGACCGGCAACTCGTGGGCGACGGCTGCACCGCAGACACGCCGTACGGCGTGGCCTGTGACGGCTTGCGCTTGATTCACGTCGAGCCGCCTGCGAGCGCCGCGCCCAACTCGGTGGTCGTTGGCTGGGAGGCTCCCGGTCCGGGCTGTGGCGGTTGGGAGCGTGGCAGCGGCGAGATCGAGGTCGAGCTCGATTCGTTCCGCGTGCTGCGCAAAAACGATTGGTCGGGCCGCGCTGCCGGCCCAGCGGACTCGCACACTCGGCGTTGGGATTTTACGGAGCTCTCGTTCACGTCCGAGTGGGACACCGCCAACGATGACACCTGCCCCGCACGCAAACGCGGTCCGGCCTTCGCTATCCCCAAGCTCGAGTTGGCGCGCGCGTTCCTCGACGGGGCATGGCAAACGGCGAGCTTCGACCAGTGCGCGGCGACCCTCCACGACGCGCGCGGCCTTGCTTCGCCGGGGACCGCCCAATCCGCAGCCACCGTGCGCGCGCTGCTGTCGGAGAAAGGCGCGCTGTTCGTCGATGTCGTCGACGTCAGCGGAGCACCGCAAACGAAGCCGGACGGCAGATTGCAAATCTGCTTTGCCGCATCTAACTCGCAGTCGTACGATTACTGCCGCTCTGCAACACGGGCCGAGTGTGTCCAGATCTCGCTCGAAGGCCGCCGCCTCTCCGGTCGGGTCGCGGTCGTTCGCGCCAGCGACAAGCCGCGCTTTCGGGTGCAACTCCCGACCGACACGAGTGCAATCGGAATCACTTACGTCGACGCGGGCGGGCGCACTCTCGGCAACAGCGCCTACCTCAGCGGGGACGCGACGTCGCTCGGCCAGGTCTTTTCGCTCAGCGCTGCCGTAGCGACCTGCGAACTGAAGGACGGGCGCCTCGAGTACGAGGTCGCCCCGCGCCGCAGCGCGCAGGCGCTACTCGACGTCGAATGATTGAGCGGCTTCGAGCCGCGTCCAATCGCGCCAATCGGGCGTGCGCGTGCTGAGCCCGAAAAGCCGCGCAAATTCGCGCCTTGTCCCGCATTTCGGAACGCGACAGGCCTTTTTTTGGCTTCCGCATTGTCGTCCGGTCGCTGACGTGGAATCTGTCCCGAGCGCCCTGTTCTGGGGCCGATCGATTGACTCGCAACGAGAGAGTGTTGAGCCGATGAAAGCCAAGATCGTACTTCTTCCCGGTGATGGCGTTGGACCCGAAGTGACCGGACAAGCCCGCTCCGTACTCGAAGCCGTCGCGCAGCGCGCGGGCCACGAGTTCAGCTTCGAAACGCAGCTGATCGGCGGCATTGCCATCGACGAAACCGGCGACCCACTGCCGCCCGCGACCTTGGCGGCGTGCAAGGCGTCGGACGCGATCCTGCTGGGCGCGGTGGGCGGACCGAAATGGGATGACCCGAACGCCAAGACGCGCCCCGAAAAAGGGCTGCTCGCGATTCGCAAAGGGCTCGGCTTGTTCGCGAATCTGCGCCCCGTGCGTAGCTACCCCGAGCTGATCGACTCGTCCCCGCTCAAGCGCGAGCGCATCGAGGGCTGCAACATGCTCATTTTGCGTGAGCTCACGGGCGGCCTGTACTTCGGCAAGCAAGGGCGCGAGCAGACCGAGCGCGGGCTGCGCGTGTTCGACACGCTCGAATACATGGACTTCGAAATCGAGCGCATCGTGCGCTTGGCCTTCAATTTGGCGCGCGGCCGGTCCAAGAAGCTGACCTCGGTCGACAAAGCCAACGTCATCGAATCGTCGCGCGTTTGGCGCCAAATCACGACCCAGATCAAGGCCGACTTCGCGGACGTCACGCTCGAGCATCAGCTGGTCGATTCGTGCGCCATGCGCCTCGTCACGGCGCCGACGAGCTTCGACGTGATCGTGACCGAGAACATGTTCGGCGATATTTTGTCGGACGAAGCGGCGGTGCTCACCGGCTCGCTCGGCATGCTGCCCAGCGCCTCCCTCGGCGAAGGCAAGCTCGGCTTGTACGAGCCGATTCACGGCTCGGCCCCGGACATCGCCGGCAAGGGCATCGCC
>FSWQ01003042.1_pt1 | contig 12895 bp, 8 predicted proteins | sample 1637691 | NCBI WGS metagenome assembly FSWQ01 (sample SAMEA3914814, study PRJEB12502) | metagenome | biome: forest; material: soil | place: USA | collected 2011-09-16 | depth 0.1 m | reverse complement strand
TCTCGCGCTCGGCCTGGGCCTTGATCTTCGGGTCGAAGATGAAGCCCATGCCGCCGCCGGACATGCCACCGAGCATCCAAAAACCCCAAAAATCCTGACCGAACTTGGCTCGCGCATCGGCGATCAAGGACTCGGTGTAGAAATTCGAAACCCAGGGGATGATGGTCGCGAGCGGGCCTTCGAAGATGCGCGTGGTGAGCCGGCCGAGCTCGCGCACGTCACCCGCGGCCAGCGCTTCGACCACGCTGTCGAAGGCGCGCAGCAGCTCTTGGCGCGCGTTCCAGTCTTTGGCGGTGCCGAGCAGAAAACGCTCGGTCACCATCTCCAAGATCGGACCCACGTTGGCGGCCATGCCGCCGTGCACCACGACCAGCGAGGCCTCGAGCTTCTTGCGCGCCGCCTCGGAGATTCGGTCCTCGCCGAGGATGGTGTGACGCGGCAAGAGCCGACCGTTGCTGGACCCGAACTCGACATCACCGTCCGCGGCGCGCACGCCCTCGATCAGCTTGATGCCGGGCCACACGCCGCCGCTGTCCTGCCAACCGCCGCCCGAGCCACCCAGCCACTCACCGAGAATGGCGCGGCTGGCGACCATGCGTCGCTCCGATTCGCTGAGGCAGCCCGCGAGCGATTCGATCTGACCCGTGGCACGCATGCACACGGCGATCAGACCGCCGAGCAAGTTGGTCGAGACCGCGAGCCGGCTGCCCTTCGGGATGTCGTTCACTTGACTGCACAGCTCGATGCCGCGGTTCGGCCCCACGAGCTGCTCGAGCACGAGCGAGAGCGGCTGACCCGAACCCTCCAGCGCCGCGGGCACGAGCCCGGAGGCGATCACCGCGGCCTTGAGCAAGCCGAGGTAGTCACTCGCGTAGTTGAAGACCTCCGCGGTGTCGCGCAGATCCGCTGCGGCGTCGAGATCGATGCTGGCGAGGCGCAGCACCGGCTCGTCGATCACGCGAAAAAAACAGGTGATGGGCGGCGCGGTCTGCTCGTCGCGCTCGTACACCGCGAGATCGACGGACACGTTGATCACGCGTGCGCCCTCGGGATAATCCATGCCCAAAAAGAAAATGTCGCTCCACCCGCTGTGCGTGAGATCCATGCGCACCGGCGTGCGTTCGACGAGCACGGGGTACACGCCGTCGGCGTCGGGCTGCTTGAGCTTGTCGCGCACGCGCAAGGGGTGGTCGAGCGCGTGGCCGGTGCGGAACATCCAGCGATTGCCGCGCTGCGAGCGCACCGAGCGCTGCACCTGCTCGGCCAAGATGTGAAACCCGAGCCCGTGATAGGCAGCCGCGAGCGCGCTCGAAAGCGGATCGGACAAGCCATTTGCGTCTGCATCGGCCAGGAATGCGTCGGTGGCGGCGGCGTAGTGACGATCGAGCAGCAGCTCTTGGCCTTCGTGCGGGATGCGCCCCGCGCGCGGCAGCTCGGGGCGCGCCGGGATCAAGTATCGATACAGCGCGTAGGTCTGAAAAATCGCGCGCACGCGCTGATACAAGTTGTGGCTGATGTCGCGCGCAAACGCGTCGAGTTCACGCGCGGCGAGGCACAGTTCGGCGAAGCTCGCGGCGGCCGCGAACTCTTCGAGCACGCCCACGCGCGCCTCCTGAGACGGGTCCGTGATGGCCCGGAGCAGCGGATGCTTTACCCCCCCGGGTGTTCCGAAGCGACTCAATGTCCTCCTCGCTTTTCGGGAGTGCGCGCTACTTCTTCCAGCAACAAGCGCAATACTTCTTCGCGCCGCGCACCGTACAGCGCGAGCGCGAGCTGAGCGCGCAGCAAGCCGAACGGGCTCTCCAGATCGATGCGTTGCCCGTCCACCTCCAGCGCCAGGTACTTTTCGCGCGCCGCGAGCACCGCCAGCGCGTCGGTCAGGCCCAGGTTTTCGCCGGGAGCGAGCCGCTTTTCCTGCTCGCGCAGCACGTCGAACACCTGCGGCGTGAGCGCGTGGGTCCCGAACAGCGCCAGGTACGTGCCTTGGCGGAGCCCCGGAATGATGCAGCGCTCTTCGGCCACCGTGGGCGTCGGCTTCTCGATCACGGTCTCGATGCTGTACAGGCGCGTGGCCGCTTTGACGCGTGAAGCGCCGATCACCCCGAAGTACGGCAGCTGACTCTCGGCGTTGACTTGCACCGCTGACACCGCGCACTCTTCGCGCGCCGCGACCTCCACCAATTGATGCGTGCAGGAAGCGTCGGAGTGCGTGATGAACACGTGATCGCAAACTTGCACGATGAACGGCTCGCCCGCGATCCAAGACTCTGCGCGCAGGATCGCGTCACCGAAGCCGCGCGGTTCGGGTTGCTCGACCGCGACCAGCGCCGAGCCGAACTGCGCCGAGAGCTCTTGGAAGACGCGCTGATTCTTGGGCGGGATGACGAGGGCGACCTGCGCGATGCCGGCCTGCAAGAGCTCTTCGATTTGAAGTGAAGCCACTCGACTCGTCCCGCCGTCGCCCGTCGTCACGTGTTGAAGCGGCAGATCTCCATGCAGCGGACGCCCCATTGGAATTATGGCTTTGCTGAGTCTCAAGCGTTATTCTCCACGTTCACGGGGCGGCGAGCCTAGCATTCTCGCGCTGGGCGCCGCCAGAGCTGCGCCGAACCGGGGGATACGCTTATTTTTTGGTTGTTTGGGTAGCGGGCTCAGAGCACGCGCTGCGTCTCAAAGCTCGCGGTTCCTCACGCTGTCCCTCCCGTCTTGCCGTCTTGCCGTCTTGCCGTCTTGCCGTCTTGCCGTCTTGCCGTCTTGCCGTTTTGCCGCTCAGCTTCGCCGTGGGTCTTTGCGCAGGTCGGCCACCACGATGTCGACTTGCGCAAAAGGGGGCCGTGTCGACGCGGCGGGCGGCCGTGAGCGCTCGGGCTTGCGACTCGCGGGGAACTCCGGCCGAGTAACGCTGGTCGCTTTTTTACGCAGGAGCTTTGACTTCGACATGGCTTACCGCGTTACGTCTGCAGAAAGCGTGCCCGGAACAAACTGCCCCCAGCGGTCCCCGCGCAGCCTGTTTTGCCGCTCGATTTCTCGAATCAGGACTCACGGCGCGTCGGGTTCGTCGCATTGAGACGACACCGGCGTCGGCTCGAGACGACACCGGCGCTGATTTTCTGTGTCGAGCGGGAGGATGCGCCTGCGTTCGAGTCCTCGGCGCCGGGCTCGCTTGCGTTCGATGAATCCGCGCCGTTTCCCCACTGCTTGCGGCTCGTCCTAGCATGCTAGCATGCTAGCTTCATGGTCGACGTGCGACAGTTCAACGTCTATCTCCCGCTGGATCTCGTGCGGGAAGTGAAGCACCACGCCGTGGAAACCGAGCAGTCGCTCTCGGCAATCGTGGCCGACGCGCTGCGCGAATACCTCGGCAAACACCAGAAAGGACGCAAGAAGTGATGACGACGCAAGGGATCGACGTGCTCGCGGAGCGTCCCCCCGGGCACGTTTTGCAGGTGGTCCCAGGCCTGAGCGTCGACAGCGCCGCTCGGTTCGAGCCGCCCAAGAGCGGCAGCGTGAAGCGCCCGTTCATCGAAGAGCATTGGGGAGCATTGCAAATGTTGCTGCTCGATCCCGACGGCCGAGAGGTCGCCATCGAAGCCCCGCTGGCCGCAAAAGAGGCCGGCCAATGACGTAAATGGACGCAGCACCTGCTCGCGACGACCGAGCCGGCGACGCGCGCCGGCCGCCATCAGCGCAGCGCGGCGATGAACGACTCGACGCGGTCGATGGCGACGTCGGCTTGGCTCTGCGCGCCGCTGAGCGCGTGCTTGAGCCGCTGGACGATCGTCTCCGCGGCGTCGCTCGACGTGGCTTCGACGGCGTGTGACAGCGCGACCATCGCGCTTTGATGGCCACTGAGCTCGACGTCCCGGGGCACGCTGAGCATCGCCGAAGCATGGCCGGCGAGCGTCCCCGAGACGAAGAGCTGCGCCGGGCCGTCGGTGCGCGGCGAATCGAGGAAGGCGGGCGCGAACGTCTGGGCTTGCGCCGTGCGCGCGCCGAGCGGCCCCAAATCCCAGAGGTCGATCATGAACTTCAAGAGCGAGGTGTGGTCCAGATCCTGGCTAAACACGCCGCTGCCGACCCAGGGCGACACCAGCACGGCCGGGACGCGCACACCGAGCCGGTCGAAAGCAAACTCCTCGGTGTGATGATCGGGCGCGATGGTCGCGGGCGGCGCCACGTGATCGTAGAAACCACCGTGCTCGTCGTACAGCACGACCAAGAGCGTGCTGTTCCACAGCTCGTCGTTCGCGCGGAGCGCATTGTACACCTGGGCCAGCAAGGTTTGTCCGCCGAGGATATCGTGCGGCGGATGATCGTCGGTTGCGTGCGGTTGGAAGTACGCCGGCTCGACCAGCGAGAACGCCGGGAAGTCATCGGCCTTCCCGGCCGCGTCGTGGAAGAACTGGTTCATCGAAAAATGGCGCGCCGCATTTTCGCGCTCGAGCTGATGCACGAACAGAAAGGACAGCGGAAAGTCGTTGAAGTACACCTTCCACGAGCGCTGCTTTTCGTTCAATCGATCGAACAGGGTCGTCTGATCGTACCAGTGCAAATTCCAGTTCAAAAAGCCCTCCGGCATCTTCACTCGCCCGAGTGACGTGCCGCTCAAGGCAAACAGCCGATTGGGCCAAGTGGGTCCGGGCACCGACGAAAACCAGTGGTCGCACACGGTGTACGTCTCGGCCAAGGTGTGCAGCGCGGGCAGCGTGCCGCGCGCGTGGTAGCGCATGACTTCTTGCCGAGCTTCGACGCTGGCGTGCGGGAAGGCACGCGCGAAATCCTGAATGAACCCCGAGTTGCCCTGCGAAAGTTGCCCGGCTACATCGATCGCTTCGTGCTTCAGGTCCGAGGTCAGGATGCGCGCGGCGTTCGGCTGCTGCACGTAAGGTTGGCCCTCGAACACGATCTGACGCGGTCCGTTTGGCCCAGGCACACCGTCCACGGGTTTTACTCGTTGCAGGTCGCCCAGCAGATGATCGAACGAGCGATTTTCGAACATCAGCAGCACGACGTGACGAATCGTTTTCTTCAAATCGACCATGGTGACCCCTCGTTTGGATGGACGCGCGCGAACACTAAAAACCCGACCGTGACGTTCGTAAACCCCTCTAACGTAGTTCGTGTGCTTAAACAAAACGTCGCTCCGCGCGCGTGCTTTCGCCGCGCTGACGCAAGCGCGACCGCAGAGCGCCCAAAATTGCAGCCTCCTTGCGTACCTGCACGACGAATGCGCAGGCAGCGGCTCGAGCGCGGGGGAAAAGCGTGGCCGCGCGCCGAACTTACGATAAGAAGCTGATACCCATGAACGGCCGCTCGACGATTTTCCCTGCTCTGCGTTTCGGTTGGCTTGGCTCGTTGACTCTTCCGCTGGCGTTGGCAGCCTTCGGTTGTTCACAGGAAGGCCCCGCGGAGGTGGCTCCGGGTGGCGGCTCGAACATGAGCATGAGCGGCGCGCCGACCATGACGAGCGGCGGCAGCGGCGGCGGGGCCCAGCCAACGGGTGGCGGGACCAGCACGAGCGGCGGAGCCAGTGGCAGCAGCGGCGGTCCGAGCGCAATGGCCGGCGCGCCCGCCGTCGTCACGCCCGTCGCCTGCCAAGGCAGCTTCCCCACGGACGACGTGAGCGCGGCCGCGGCAAAGGTCAGCGCAGGGGCCTCGACGCTGGGGGCTTTGCCTCACTTCTGGAACACCTTCGGGCTCGGGCGGCTCGGCTTGTATTTGAACGCGAGCCAGCTCCCGTCCGCCTTCCAAGCGCAGGACAAAACCAACCACGACGGGGTCAAGTGGTCCGATGCGCTCAAGGCGCAAACCGTCGACGCCGTGGCAAACCTCGAGCTGAAGAGCGTTCGAGGTCACGGCCTGTTCCACGACGACATCGGCATTTACCACGAAGACGCGAGCGGCACGCCCAGCTACGACTTCACACGCTCCGACATCATCTTCGACTTCTTCAAAGACAACCACATCGCGCCGATCGTCGAGCTCGCGTCGATGCCGCACGACTTGGCGGCCGATCCGTCGCAGACCGTGTTCGATTGGAAGATGATCGTTTCGCCGCCCAAGGACTACGACAAGTGGCAAGCGCTGGTCCAAGCGTTCGTGCAGCACAGCGTCGATCGCTACGGCGCAGACATCGTGAACACCTGGTACTTCGAGGTGTGGAACGAACCCGAGTGCTGTAGCGGCAAGTTCTGGAAGGGCTCACTCGACGACTACTTCAAGCTGTACGACAAGTCGGCGGCGGGCGTGCGCGCGGTGCTTCCGAACGGCCGCATGGGCGGTCCCGTGTCGAGCCAAGCGGTCGAGCTGACGTCCAACTCGATGGCAGGCATTCAATTCCTCGACCACATCAAGAATACGAGCGCGCCGCTCGGCTTTTTCGCCTTCCACACCTGGGACTTTCTGAACGGCGCGGTGAACGGCTATTTCTCGGGTCTGGATCTGCTGGATAGCTACAACCAAAACGCCGTGCAAATCGCGGTCACGGAGTTCGGGCCGACCTGGGAGTTCGGTCTCATGGGCGGCGCCGACGAGCCGGCGTGGGAGCCACAAGAAACCGTTCAAGGCGCGGCCTTCGTCGGCCAAGTCTACTCGGACATCGCGCAGCGTTGCGCCAAGGACAACCGGCGCTTTCCCATCACGTACGCGTGGTGGACGCTATCGGACGTGTTCGACGAGGGTTACGCCGACCCGAACGACTACTCCGGCGAGAACAACCCGTTCATTGGTGCCATGGGCCTGATGAGCCGCGAGAGCATCAAGAAGCCCGCCTACAACGCGTACAAGTTCCTGGGCCGCCTCGGCGACGAGCAGTTGTCCCTGACCGTCGACGGCGCAGCCGGCATTGGCGGCATGGCCTCCCACAACTCGAAAGACGGCGGCATCCAGGTGCTGCTGTACAACGGCCAGTCTCCCGGCGCCGGCTACACGGACGACACGTACTACGCGGTCGCGGCTGCGCAGAACATCGGCATCACCGTGTCGAGCATGAACCCGACCCTCGCCTACGACGTCAATTTGTACCGGGTCGACGACGTCCGCGGCAATGCCTGGGCCGCTTGGGACAAGGCCGGGCGCAAGACCATGGCCAACATGTCGGACAGCGATTGGCAGGCCCTGAAGAGCGCCATGGAATCGCCGGCCGAACCGGTCGGCCAAGCCATGTGTGGCGCTAAGTTCAGCAAGACGTTCAGCCTCAGCTCGCCCGGCGTGTTGCTGCTGTCCATCCAGCCGTCCGTCTCGAAGTAGCAGCGCCCGACGCACGAAGCGTCCGCTAGGGTGTCGGTGTTCGTTGGCGATCCCTCGCCCGGAGTAGGTCCGCTCTCGGGCGCTTTACGCCGGGCTTTGCTCAAACCAGGGGCGCCCCTGCGTCGGCCCGAAAATACTGCTAGACTATTGCGCTGAACGCTCAACCGAGCTCACCGCAAGCTGTGTGGCCCGGGCACAAGGGACATCGCGTGATTCTTCGAAGTGGACTAGGTGCTGGTGGAGCGGCGATTACCGTGGCCGCCGCGTGCTACGCGGCCCTGAGCTGCAGTGTTTATGACTCTTCGTTGCTTGGGGGCGGCGGCCTGAATACGGGCGGCAGCATCGCCAGCGCCGGCTCTGGCACCTCGGGCACGGCGGGCCAAGGAGGTAGCAGCGGCACGGCCGGCAAGCCCGCGGCGAACGGAGGTTCCAGCGGCGTCCAGGAGAACGGCGGCAACAGCAGTGATGCGGGCGCGGCCGGCACCGCGGACGACGGCGGCGAGACCGGCGCGACCGGCGGCGCGAGCGCCGGAGGGGGCGGCAAGGCCTCTGGAGGCACGGGCGGTACGGCAGGCGGCGAGGTCGGCGGCACGCCGGGCAGCGGCGGCACGCCGGGCAGCGGCGGCACGGCCGGCAGCCCCGCAGCCGGCAGCGGCGGAGCGAGCGCTGGCGCCGGCGGAGCACCGCCCGCAACGGGCTGCGCCAAGCTATCGGTACCTCTCGACGACGCCAATGACACAGCGCACTTCGTCATTTCGTTGCCATCGGCGGCGGACTTGAGCACCAAAGGTGGCACGGTGGCCATGCGCCTGTACGTCGCCGCCGGTACGGGCGGGACGGTGTTCAATTACGTCCAGGATCCGACATATCACTTCTACGCCGAGACGGCCGCAGCGCGACCGGCGATCAGCTCGCTCGCGGGTTGGAACATGCTCACCTGGGACGTCGGCGGGCAGACCGACTCCGATTCGATCCAGAAGACGATGATCAAGCGGGTAGGTATCGAGGTCAACGCGGCGACGTCGACCAGCTGGACGAACCCGACCGTGATTTACGTCGATTCGATCGTCGTAACGAGTCCGACGGTCACGTACACCTACAACTTCGACGCGAGCAACACGGTGCTTAGCGCGGGTACCACCACCGACCAAAACCAAACGCCGACCGTAATCTGGTTCAACAACGGCAGCACGGACACCAAAGCGGCCGGCGTCACGCTCACTTGGCAGGCGACCTGCCCCTAGCAGCCTCGTCACGTTCGCTCGGTGCGTACCCGCTAGCGAAAACGAGCGGGCACGCGCTGCAACGAGCAGAGCAAGAATAAATTAAGGAAGCGTGCGTCAGAGTCGCTTCAAGCGCGGCGACGGCGGCGCGCGACGATCACGCCCAAAGCGGCCAGCGCGCCGAAGATCATGCCGCTGCGGTGACGAGGCGCGGGGCCATAGGAGCACTTGGTCGTGGTCTTCGAGCCGTCGTCGTTGGTCGTGGTGACCGTGCCGTTGCCGCTCACCGTCGCATGCACGGTCACGTCGATGTCGAACGAAAATTCGCTGGCGAGCTGGTCCGCGCAGTCTTGCAGGTTACTGGCCTCCAAAAACTGACCATCACAGAAGATGGCGCCACCCTTGTCCGTGCAGCTGGTGTTGCACGTATTCACGGTGTCGGTCTGGCAGCTTTCGAAGTTCGTGGTCTGGCAATCCAGCTCGCAGTCGCGGTTGACCTCTTCGACGCATTCGTTTTGCACGATGCTCGTGCACTTCGTCATGCAATCGGTCTCTTGATCGGTCGTGCTGCAGCTGTCGCATTGCTCATTGCAGTCGTGCGAGCAAGCCTTGCCGCAGGTGCCATTGTCGCCGTTGAATTTGCCCTGCGAAGTCGCATCCGACGTACAGTCGTCGGTACACTCGCTGACGCACACGTCGTGCGAGCTCTTGCTGGTAATCGAGTCGCACTCCTTCGAACAGCTGTCCGTGCGCGTCTTCACGCACTTGGTCGTGTCCGTGGTCGTACAGCTCGAGCTGCACTCGGTAGACGTCTTGGCTGCGCACACTTGCTCGACCGAGGTCGTGGTGCACGTGGTCTGACAGTCTTGAATCGGCTTGAACTCACAGGAAGAAGCCGCGCTCAGAAAGATGCCTCCGCACTTGTCGAGTGCGGCGGCCTGCGCGCCGCTGGGCAAGACGGTGAGACCGAACAATAGCGCAGACACGGACAACGCAGTCGTGACTCGAATGCTCATGATGATAAGACTCCTCGAATGGACCAAGTCCCCGCGACGTAGTTCGCGGATTCGAGCCAGCCACTTGCAGCTAACGTACCAGTGTCTAAGTTCCGCGCGGCGCGCCGCGGCGCCGAGTTGCGCGCGGCTCGATTCGCGGATTCACCACAAAACGCGAGCTGCTTGCGGGCTCTCGGCGCGCACGCATGCCGCGCTCGCGAGCGCGTACCGCGCAGCCACGATCGCGGCCGACTGTCACGGGCAAAGCGTCACACCGCCTGAACCGGACTCTGACTCTCGTCGCGCTTCACGCCGCGTGAATTCCGTGGCGGCCTTGCATGGAATCGACGAACATCCGCCGGTCAGCCAGCAAAGGTGGGGGAATCGAATACAAAAGCGGGTCTTGGATTGGTTGGCATTGGGTGCGCTCTTCCCCATCTTTCCCGCGTGCGGAGGGAGCGCCAGCGCCAGTGGCTGCCACGCCCCTACGGGCAGCACGGGCGCGTGCGACCCTAGCGGGCGCACCGGTGCAAGCGGCCGCGGCGGCGGAGGATTTGGCGGCGGAGGATTTGGCGGCGCTGGATTCGGCGGCGCTGGATTCGGCGGCGGGGGATTCGATGCTGGCGGGCAAATCGGGGCTGGAGTCAACGATGGCAGCCGCGGTCGCGATCAACAAGCTGGCACTGACTCGATGGGTGCGGAGTCGCGCGCGAGTAGGGTGGTGTCGAGTTCAGAAGCGCAGTGTGCTGCGTAGTGCGGTCGCGCACGCGATGCCATCGCGCACGTGATGCGTCATGGCGTCGCGTGCGATGCACTCGCTCCGCGCAGGAACTCGACCGAACGATCGGCTCGTCGTCGCGCGGCGCGCCTCGCGCGGCAAGCGGCTCGCGTGCGCGGCGAACGCCGCACGCCGCACGTATGTGCGCGCCTGTGCAATAGCCAACGACGCCCTCGGTTTCGATGTAGTCGCAATGCGTCGGGTGTGCGCGGCCGCCGTGCCTTGCCCAAAACACACCCGCAAAATCCCGCCATTTTGGGGGCCCGTGCTCGAAAGAAAGCGAGAGCAGACTACATTGAGTCCGGAGGTGGTCTATCTTTTTTTCGGTCGCGCGCCGTTGCGAGGGTGTGCAGGCGGCACGCGTCGGTTGTATGCTCCAGTCAATTACCATGGGCTCTGGAACCGCAACCAATGATCTAACGAGTCCCTCCAGCCCCTCGAGCGCGAGCAGCCCGCGCTTCAACGAGCCGGAGGCGCTGAGTTTCGAACGACCGACGATGAAGGTCGGCCGTTATCGCATTCTCTCCGAGCTCGGTCGCGGCGGCATGTCGAACGTGTTCCTCGCCGTGGCGAGCGGTCCGGGCGGCGTGAACAAGCTCGTCGTGTTGAAGGCGCTCCTCTCGGATCTCTCGACCGAAGCCTACGCGCTGTCCATGTTCATGGACGAGGCGCGCCTGGCGGCCCAGCTCAACCATCCGAACGTCGTGCAAACGTACGAGGTCGGCACCGAGGGTGACCGGCACGTGATCGTGATGGAGTATCTGGAGGGTCAATCACTCTCTGGGGTAGTACGTCGCGCGGCGCAAGAGGGCTCGCAGCTCCCGCTGCCCATTCACCTACGCATCATCATCAACGCGCTCGAGGGCCTGCACTACGCGCACGAGCTGTGCGGCTACGAAGGCGCGCCGCTGCAGCTCGTTCATCGTGACATCTCTCCGCAGAACGTGTTCGTGACCTACGACGGTCAAGCCAAAGTGCTCGACTTCGGCATCGCCAAGGCGACGTCCGCGTCGACTCACACCGCGACCGGCATCATGAAGGGTAAGATCGCGTACATGGCGCCCGAGCAAATGCTCGGTGGCAATGTCGATCGCCGCGCGGACTTGTACTCGGTCGGTTGCATGTTGTGGGCCGCGGCCACGGGCTACAAGCTGTGGAAGGACGTACCCGACGTTCAGGTCATGCGGCGCGCCATCGCGGGCGATGTCCCTACACCGCAAAGCGTGAACTCGCGCTGCGACGATGAGCTCAATCGCATCGTGCTCAAAGCGCTGGCGAGCGAACCTTCCGATCGCTATTCGACCGCGGTCGAGCTGCAGCACGATCTGGAACTGTACGCCGAGAGCCTGGGGCCAACCGCCAAGCAAAAGGACATCGGGCGCTACGTCTCGGGTCTATTTGCCGACACTCGCTCGCAACTGAAAGCGCTGGTCGAAAAACAGATCACGCTGATTCAATCCGACAATTCTTCGATCTCCGCGTCCCGCGAGCGCGCTCGGCCCGGCACTTCGACCACGCTCGGCGGCGCGACGTCCGAATCCAGCGCCACTCTGCTCGCAGAGCCAGTTCCCCCGGCCGGCCGCACCAAGCGCCGCATCATCGCGGGCGTTGCATTGCTGGCGCTCGTCGGTGGCTTGAGCGTGTTTGGTTGGGGCCATCGTAGCTCGGGCGGTGAGCTGCCCGCCGCGCCTGAAAAAGCCGCGGCCAGCCTGCCCGCCCTTGCCGTGCCCCCCGTCGCCGTAGCCGCCCCCGCCATCAAGCGGGTCACCATCGCCTTCCAAGCCAGCCCGCAAGAAGCCAAGCTCTACGTCGACGACGAAGCGCTGCCTTCGAACCCCGCGACGAAACTCGTCGCCGTGGACGGCAAGACGCACGTCCTGCGCGCAGAGGCACCGGGCTACAGCCGCGGCACGACCGAGTTCATGCCCACACAGGACACGACCCTCGATCTGTCACTGACGGCGACCGAGCAAAGCGCACACTCGACTCAATCGAGCGGCTCGCGTCGCGTCCTGCCACGCCTGGGGACCGGCCGACCGGCGCCCGGAGTCGTGACCGCAACGGCGACGCCAGGCGCGCCCGCAACGGCGGCGCCCGCCGCGCCCACTGTCGCCGCGGCGGCAAAGCCCAACTGTGACAACCCCATCTTCCTCGACAAAGACGGAATTCGCCGAGTCCGTCCCGAGTGCCGCTAAACGTAATCGTGTGCGCTGCCGTACTGGCTACTGACGAGAGCGGCCGAGCAAAACGCGGACTGAGCAAAACGTGCCTGTGACTGTGACTGAGTGACCGACGAGAGCGTTACCGAGCGACGAGCAAGGTGACCCACAAATTTAGAGCGATGTTTTGGATCTGCTAGAGTAGTAGATCAACGCGAAGGGTGTCCTGGCGGGAGCGTGCGAATGCACTTCGTTTCTCCGACTAGACTAAGAACTCCGATGTTATCCGGCTTAAAAATCCTCGGTATCGGGCTGTGTGCTTCGGCGCTGTACTTTGCAGCTGGCTGCGCGCCAGACCTGAGCACGCTCGATGCTTTGTACGACCCGAACGCAGCCGGCGCTCCGGCGGCAACCGCCGGTCAAGGCAATCACCCGGGCGGCAGCGGCGACACCGGAACCGGAAGCGCAGGCATGGACACGGGCACTGCCGGT
>FSWQ01004335.1_pt1 | contig 12903 bp, 4 predicted proteins | sample 1637691 | NCBI WGS metagenome assembly FSWQ01 (sample SAMEA3914814, study PRJEB12502) | metagenome | biome: forest; material: soil | place: USA | collected 2011-09-16 | depth 0.1 m | reverse complement strand
CCGTCTGGCATTTCAGGCCGCCGAATTGCGCTCCGCGCGCAATCGAGATCCAGAAGCCGCGCTCAATGCCTGGCAAAAGCTGGCAGATCGCTACGGCCCGTCGCGCGAGATCCACGAGCGCATTTTGCCGCTCTTGGAGCAGGCGCAGCGCTACGCAGAGCTCTCACTGGTGCTCGAACGCGAAGCGGAGTTGCTCTCAGGCGCCGAACGCGTCGCGCTGTTGGTGAAGCTCGGGCAGCTGCGCTTATCGCGGCTGGCCGACCCAAAGGGCGCACTGCAAGCGCTGCGCAGCGCGCTCGAGATCGATCCGAACGATCGCGGGGCGCGCGCGGCGACCGAGAAGTTGCTGGCCGCGGGCGACGCGCGCTTGGCGGCGGCAGATGTGTTGGAGCCGCTATTTCGACGCGAAGAGCCGGGCACCGGCCTAGTGCGCGTGCTGGAGACCCGCGCCGAATTCAGCGCGGACACGGGCGCTAGCCTGCGCGCTTTGGACGAAGCCACCGCGATCAGCGAAACGCAATTGAACGACGCCACACGCGCGCTCGAATTTGCAGGCCGCGCGTTAGCCATGGCCGTGGAGCGTGAGCCCGGCCAAATCGTGGAGCGTTTGGCGGTCGTGAACCGCTTGGCGAACGCTTCCGGCGACAGCGGCCGCCGCGCGGAGCTATTGTCTGCCGCCCTGGGCACGGGGCCCTTGGATTCGCCCGGTCGTTTGGAGCTCGCCAAAGCTACGGGTGAAGCGCTGGCTGCCGCAGGGGACATTCCGCGCGCGGTCGAAACCTTTCGCCGCGCCTTGGCACAAGACTCGTCTTCACATGAGCTGATGCAGCGCGTGGATGAGCTGTTGACGGAACAGGGCGCCCCCGCGGAGCGTCTGGCGCTGTACACGTCTACCCTCGAACGCGAGACGGATCCCACGCGGCGGCGCGAGATCTTGCACCGTGTTGCGCTCTTGCAGCGGCGTGAATTGGGCGATCCGGCGGCAGCGATCGCCATTTGGCGGCGCGCGGTGAGTGAAGAGCCACGTGATCTGGTGCTGCATCAATCCTTGGTGGAAGCGCTGACCGAAGCCGGTGATCTGGCGGGCGTAAATGAAGAGCTGCAGCGCGTGCTGCCGCAATTGGATCGCGACCGACGCAACGTGACGCTGCTGCGGTTGGCAGAGGTGGCAAGCCAACGCCAAGACAGCGTGAGCGCGCTCGCGCATTACCGCGAGCTCGTGCAATCCAGTGACTTGTCGGATGACGTGCTGGAAACGATTGAGCAGCTGGCACGCGAGCAGAACGACGGCAAAACCGTGCAAGCGGTGCTGGAACGCCGTTTGGCGCACACCGGTGATGCGGAGCTGCGCGCGAATTTGCTGGAACGCCTAGGCAACGCCTTGGCCTGGCAGCTCGAAGATCCGGTCAATGCCGCGCGGATTTGGCTGGAAGGCGGCCGGCTCAGCGCGTCGCTACCCGACCATGGCGTGCGTGCGCAGCGCCTGTTCACGCGCGTGCTGGATGCGGATCCCGATAATCGTGAAGCGGCTGAGCAGCTCGTGGAGCTGGCGGCGCGCGCGGGCGACTTCGACGCCGTGCGCGGCGCGTTCGAGGTGCTTTTGCGCAGCAGTGACGAGCGCGAGCTCGTGTCGCTGATCCTGGGCCTCGAAGAGCAAGCGCTGCAGTCCGGCAATGGGCCCGGGTTCGTGTCGCTGGTGGATCTAGCGCTCGCGCGTGGGTTGCAAGCGGGACGCGCGCGCCACGTGCAGTTGGCGAAGGCACGCGCGCTCGCGCAAGACCCGGCCAACGCGGATCGCGCGGCCAAGATTTTCCGCGGTTTGCTAGAGGCTTCGGGCGGCGAAGGCATTGCAGATGCGGAGGCGTTTGCGGCGTTCCTGGAACGCGCGGAGCGCACTCCGGGGCGCGTGGATGATCACCGCTGGCTGTTCCGCTTCCGCCTGGAGCACGGCTCGGACCCCGCAGGCGTGCTCATGGAGTGGGCGCACGTCGAAGAAACGCTGTTCGACAACGCGAAGGCCGCGCGCAAACTGTACCGGCAAGTGCTGGAGCGTGATCCGGAGCGCACGGACGCGCTGTCTGAGCTCGCGCGGCTACAAACCGCGTCGGGTGACGCGAAGGGCGCGCTCGAATCCTTGGAGAGCCTGGCCACGCGCGTGGAGCCGGAGGCGCGCGCCGCGGTGCAGCTGCGCCGGGCGTTGTTGATGATTGGCTCGCTCGGTCGCGCCGCCGAAGCGCTCGCGCTGGTTGAGCCGATTTTGGCTGTGAATCCCAGTGACGCGGAAGCGTTGCGCGTGGTGCACCACGCTCTGTCCGTGCCCGAAGCGCGGGCGCGCGCGGCCGAGATTTTGGAACGAGTGGCAGAGGGCTCCGAAGACCCCGCCGCGCGCGCTGATGTGATCGAAGCATTGCTGGCGGTGTCCAATGACGCGCCGGAGCTCGCGGCGGCGCGCAGCCGTTGGTTGATGCAGCTGCTCGAAACCAAGTCGGACGCGCCGGAAGAGGCGTTGCGGCTCGCGCTGCGCGGCGCAGAAGCAGCGCCCGCAGAGCAGCAATTGTGGGCGTTTGCCGAGCAAATGGCGCGCCGATTGGATCAGCCGGGGCCCGTGGCGGAGGCGTACTCGCGCGCCATTGAACGCGAGTTGCCGGCAGAGGTCGCCGATTCGCTCGGCCGCAACATGGTCGAGTTCCACGAAGAGTGGTTCGATGATTCCGAGCACGTGGTGCACCTGCTGGAGCGGGTGATTGCGCTGTGCCCGGCCGCGGAATGGGCCTTCGACCGCCTGAAGCTGTCGTTCAATGCCGCGGGGCGTTGGCCGGAGCTGTTTGCGCTGTACGACAGCCGCCTCAGCGAGACGATTTCGGACTCGGAGCGCACGGAGATCCTGCGTGAAGCGGCCATGGCCGCGCGTGACTTCGCGAGCGACCCGGAGCGAGCGATCACCTACTTCGAGAAGCTGAATGCTCTGAAGCCGGGCGATGGCCGCGTGGAATCCTCACTGGAGCGCTTGTACGAGCGGCACGGGCATCGTCGCCCGTTGATCGATTTGCTCACTTTGCGCCTGGCCGGCAACAACGAGCGCGACGCGGGCGAAACCATGGGCCGCATCACCGCCCTGTGGCTGGACCTGAATGAGCCGCTGCCCGCCCTCGGTTGGGCGGAAAAAATGCTCGATCGTGAGACGGATGTGCGTGACGCCGTGGCGCTGCTGGAGCGCATCGTGGCGTTGCCCGCATCGCATGACGCGGCCTTGGAGAGCGGCGAATCCGTGCGCGTGAGCGCTGCGCGCAAGCTCGAAGCGCATTACCGCGCCAGCAACGCCACGCTGGACGTCGTGCGCATGCTGGAGGTGATCGCACAGAGCGCGCCGCGCACCGAGCGCATCGCTTTGCTCGAGGAGGTGGTCTCACTCAGTCTGGAACAGCTGGGCGACCGCGCCGGCGCATTCGAGACGCTCCTCATCTTGGTGCGGCTGGAACCCGCGCTCGAGACTCGCCGTCAGCGCTTTGCGGAGCTGGCTGCGCAGGTGCAAGGCCAGCAGCGCCGAGCCGAAACGCTGGTCAGCGTTGCCGAGCAAGAGACGGACCCGGCGCAGCGCGCCGCGTTGCTGTCCGAGGCCGGTGATGTGTGCCGCACGGAGCTGAACGACCCGCGCCACGCGATGGAGCTGTATCGGCGCGTGCTCGGCCTGGCCCCCGAGGCGCCAGCCACCGCGTTGCACGCCGCGCGCGAGCTGAGCGATTTGCTGCGCGCCGCTCAGGAGCTGCCCGAGCTCACTGACGTGCTCGAACAGCGCGCGGGCCTGGAGCCCGGCGCGCCCGAGCAACTCACCGTGCTGGGCGAAGCCGCAGAGCTGTCGTTGACGGTGCTCAACGACGCGAACCGCGCCGTGCGTAATTTCCAAGCGCGCCTGGCGCTGGCTCCGTTGGACAAGAGCTCGCTAGATGGCCTGTGCCGCGCCTTGGAACGAGCCGAACGCTGGGACGAGCTGGTGGCCGCGCTCGGCCTGCGCGCTCGTCAGTCCGAGGACGCCGCGGCGGCGCGTGCCGACCGCGTGCGCATCGCGCTCTTGCACGAGCAGGTCAAGGGTGACCGCGCGCAAGCCATTGTCGCTTGGCGCTTGGTGCAAACGCACGACGGCCGCGATCTGGAGAGCTTCGAGGCGTTGTCCTCGCTGCTCGCGGCGGAGTCACGCTTCGATGAGCTGGCCGAGCTGCTCGGGGAAGAAGTGGCCACGGAGCAAACCGAGCAGCGCGTGCGGCGCTTGCACAGCGAGCTCGGACAGCTGCATCAATCGCGCACCGGCAACATGCTGGCCGCGTTGGAGTCCTTCGTGGCGGCCGAGGATTGGAGCAAAGCCATCGAGGTGGCCGGCGCCAATCATGCGGACCGCGAGCTCGGGCGGCGCGTGTGTCAACGGCTGCTGGAGCTAGCCGTACAGGCTTGGAAGCGCAGCAATGGTGACGCGCAGAGCGCCGAAGCGCGGGCCGCGGACTGGGCCGTTTCGGAGCTCACCGATCGCCTGCAGGAGACCGGTAAGTACCGTGAAGTGGTCGAACACCTGCTGAGCTCAGCCAAGCTCCCGTTCGCGATCGCGCGGCGGCGCGGCCTGCGCCGTGATGCGGCGTGCCTGTGCTCGGATCGCTTGGATGACGCCGCCGGTGCGGTCGAATTGTTCCAAGCACTGCTGGCCGAAGACGCCGGTGACGAAGTTGCTCGCTCGTTGGTCACGCGGCTCTCGCTGCTCCTGGATGAACAAGGAGAGCATGCCGAAATCGTCACGCTGTGGGAGCGCCAGGCCACGGCGCGTGCCGCCGCGGGCGACAGCTCCGGTGCGGCAGCACTTTGGGCACGCGCGGGGCAGCTCGCGGAAGAGCGCCTGAATGACGTTGCGCGCGCGATCAGCTGCCACAAGGCCGGCGCCGCGCTGGGCGGGGAAGATTCGCTGGAAGCGCTGTCGCGCATTTATCTTGCCCGCAAAGAGTACGAACAAGCCGCGGTGGTGTTGGAGGCGCTGTGCGCGCAATCTTCGCTCGAGGTGCTCGCGGACCGCGCGCTCGAGCTGGCTGAAGCCTATCTGGCGACGGGTGCGCCGGACAAAGCGCGCCGCAGCCTGGAGAAAGCCGTTCCGGTTGCGGTCAACGCGCCCGCGCTGCGCGCTCGCTTAGCGACGCTGTATCGCGAAGCCGAGGACTACGCCGCGCTGGCCGCGTTGTTGGCGGAAGAGGCCGAGCGCGCCACTGATCGCAAAGCCACGCTCAGCTTGCTGCGCGAGGCCGCGGCGCTGCACTTGGATCAACGCGCCGACCCGGAGGCTGCCGTGCCGCTGTTGGCGCGCGCCATCGAGCTCGAGCCGGACGACCAAAAGCAGCGTTTGCAGCTCGCAAATGCGCTATTTTTGGCCAAGCGCTACGATGAAGCCGCACAAGTGCTGGCCGCGCAGATTGAACGCTATGGCTCGCGCCGCCCGAAGGACCGCGCGCTCGCGCACTTCCTGCTCGCGCGCGTGTTGCTCGGCGCGCAGCGCCAAGACGAAGCACTACAAGAGCTGGACGCCGCGTCCAAGATCGACCCGGCACATCCCGGCATCATGCAGATGCTGGCGCGCATGGCGCTGGAGCACGGTCAGCTGGACCGCGCCGAGAAGATGTATCGCTCGCTCTTGCTCGTGCTCGGGCGGGACGACTCCGGCGAAGGGCCAAGCAAGGCCGAAGCGCTGATCGCACTCAGCGAAATCTCGGCAAAACGCGGCGATTCCGTGCGCGCGGGCGAATTTCTGGAATCGGCCTTCGAGGCCGCACTGCACAGCCCTGCGGACGCGCTCGCGCTGGAAGCCGCGCTGCGCACTCAACAGCGTTATGATCTGCTGGCCCGCGCGCTCGAGACGCGCTTGGCGCGTGAGCTGCCCGCTCCGGATGCGGCGCGCGCTCTGGCGGATCTGGTGATGCTGCATGCCGAAGGCCTGCGCGATCTGTCATACGTGCAGGCTGATCTGGCCGGGCGCGCGCTGAAGCTGGAAGCGAGCCTAGAAGCCGCGGCCACGTTCGATGACAGTGCTTGGTCGGCCCTCGGTCGCGTTTATGATTACTTGGGTGACGCGGCGCGCGGCTCGCTCGTGTTGGAGCGGCGTGTGGCGTCGCAGCTGCAGTCCGGCCACGTGATCGCGGATGGGGATCTGCTGTATCGTCTGGCAAAGGTGCGTTTGGCGGACCCCAGCAGCGGTGAACAGGGGCTGGAGCTGCTGGAACGCGCGCTGGACGCAGCGCCTGATTTCGAGCGCGCCCACGCGCTTTTGGCCGAATCCGCGAGTAGCCTGGACCCAGCGCGAGTCGCCGCACTGCTCGAACGCATCGCGCGCGCGACCGGTGATGACCGCGCGCTCGCGGATGCCCTCGCGGGCCAGATCGCCGCGCCGGACGCCACGTTGGCGCGCGTGCGAGAGGGCGTGGCCGTTGCTGTGCGCTTGGGTGACTCCGCGCTCACCGAACGCATGCTCAAGGCCGCGCTCGAATTGGATGCGACGCACGCTGACCCGGGCGACGCCGCTTGGGTGCGTCTCGAATTGGCCGGCCTTGCCGAAGCCGCAGGTCGGCGCGCCGAGGCACTCGCCTACCAGGCGCAGGCGGCAGAGCACTTGCCCGCGCACGAGGCGCGCGAGCTGCGCCTGTCGTTGGCTCGAGAATATGCGGGAAATCCAGAACTTTCCGAGCAAGCGGTGGCGCTGTACGAGGTGTTGCTGAGCGCTGACCCGAGTGATCGCTCGATCTGGCAGCCGCTCTTGGAGCTACGGCGTCAGCTCGGGGATTCGGCAAAGCTAGTGCAGCTCATCTCGCGCATCACGCCGTTCGTGGAGGAGGGCACGGAGCGCTCCGCACTGCGTGTGGAACAGGTGAACGCGCTGCTCACGAAGCCCGGCAAGGCAGGAGAGGTGATCCTACTCTTGCAAGACATCTTGGCGGATGACCCGTCGCAACGCGACGCTGCGCGGGTGCTCTCTGAGCTGCTCGAACGCGAGGGCCGCACCGAAGATCTTTCGGCCTTGCTCACGAGCGAGATAGATCAAGCCAAAGACGCCCGTGATGTGCCGACCATTGTGCAGCTTTCGCTGCGTTTGGCGGGGATTCTGGAGCGCAAAGGCAAGGCCGCGCAGGCGTTGGACGTGTGCCGCTCAGCGCTGGAATGGGATCCCGCGCGCACGGAGCTTTTGGAAGCCGTGTTGCGTTTGGCAGAGGCCACGGGTGATGCGCTCGTGATCTCGGACGCGCTGGAAGGCTTGCTGCGCGTTGCCAAAGGTGACACCGCCGCTGCGCTCGGGCGTCGGCTCTCCGCCATGCGTGAGGAGCTGGGGGATCCGGAGGGCGCCGAGCGCGCGCTCACGCTCGGTTTCGAAGCCAACCCGCGTGATTCGTCACTGCGCGACCTGCTCTTGGTGCGCCTCAGCGAGCGCGCAGAGTACGACCGTGTTGCGGAGCTCTTGAGTCGCGCACTGCGTGAGCGCCCAGACGAACGCAAATTGCTGGAGCGCTTGGTGGAAGCACATCGCTCCGCCGGGAACCCGGATGCCGCGCTGGGCGTGATTGACGATCTGGTGCGCGCCGACCCGGAAAATGTGGATTTTCACCGCAAACGCGCGGTAGTGCTCGCGGATCTGGGTCGCGACGACGAATCCGTCGTGGCCTTCGAACGCGCCTATGCGACGGACGCTTCGGTCGTCGGTGAGCTAATCGAGGCCATCGAAAGAGCCATCGTGCGCGCCGAGCCGGCCGAAGAGGCGCGGCTCACGCTACGCCTCGTGGAAGTGTTCGAGAGCTCCGGAGATCTGCCCGGCGCGCGCGCACGCTTGGCGGCATTCGTGCGCGCCAACCCGAATGACCTGAGCGCCCTCCGCCGCTTGGCTTCGCTCGAAGCGCGTACCGGCAACATCGAGGGCGCCATCGACACGTTGGCCCAGCTGGTAGACGCCGAACAAGGTGACGCGCTGATCGAAACCGCGCTGCGCTACAGCGAAGCGTGCGAGCTCGGCGGTCGCATTGGCGACAGTCGGCCGGCGCTAGAGCGCGCACTGACGGAAGATCGCTTGCACGCCGGGCTGCGGCGCCGCCTCGAAACCGTGTACGAGGCGCTGGGCGCGCAGCGGGATCTGGCGGACTTGCTCATGGAAGACGCCATGAACGAGCCGGACCCCGCGCTGCGCCTCACGGCGCTGCTGCGCGTGGGCGGGTTGCTGCTGGGCCCTGACGGCGACCCCGCCGCTGCCGTTCAGGTGCTCGAATCGGCGCGCCAAGACAACCCCGAAAGTGTGGACGTAGTGCTGCTGTTGGCGCGCGCGTACGCGGCCGCGGGGCGCGCAGAGGAGGCGCTCGCACTGCTGAATGCGATCGCCGAAGCCAATCGCGGCCGGCGTACCAAGGGGCTAGCTGGCATCTACGGCGCGATGGCCCAAGTTCACCTGGACGAGGGCTACCTGAGTGATGCGCTGGGCGCGCTCAGCAAGGCCTTCGAGCTCGATCCCAAGAACGGCGAGCTGGCGATGCGGCTCGGGCAATTGGCCGTCGAGATCGACGAGGACGAGCTCGCTCAGAAGGCCTTCCGGGCGGTGTCGATCATGAAACCACCTGCGCCCGGCAGCACCGACGGCGCGCCCGCCGAGGCCAAGGCTGACGCCAACTATTACCTCGCCGTTTTGGCGCGAAAAGCGGGCGACCCGCGCAAAGCGAAGGTGCTCGTGGCCAAGGCGTTGGCGGAAAAGGCAGACCATGCCGGCGCGCGTCAACTGCTCGCGGAGCTCGGCACAGAACGCGCTTGACCGGCGGGGGCGAGATTGGCTTAAGTGCCGCCACGATGCAGCGAAAGCCCCGCCTCACCAAACGCGAACGCAAAGACCAAAACCCGAGCGCGAACGCGAGCGGCGGTCAGCAGCAAGCCCACATTCACTGCATCGCCTGCGGCCGCCACTTGGATCCGCAAGAGTTCAGCGCCGCGCCGCCCACGGCGAAGTACTTGATCTGTGAGCACCAGTCGCGCTTCCCGGCGTGCGCGGATTGCGACCTCGTTGCGCGCGGCTTGATTGCGGACCACGACCGCAGCGGCAAGCCGATTCAGCAAGCCGCCGCTTGGCATTGAGCTAAGCGCGCTGCCACGCGCGAGCGCTGCTACTTACGGGCAACGCGCTCGCCGCGCTCACTCTTGGCTTTGCCCTTTTTGCCCTTGGAGTCACCGCGGTCCAGCCAGGCGAGGGCGCCGTGGTACAGCTCGGGTTTGCGATCGAGCGCGAGCTCATGGCCCATGTCGTTGGGCGTGACGACGCGCGTGTCCACGCCCGCGTGTGCCAGCCACTCTTCGACTTGGTGCGTGTTGTCGATCACGCCGTCGTGCTCACCGGTGATCAAGAACACGCGGCGTACGCGCTCTTTGGCGGTTTGCAGCGCTTCCAAGCCTGGGCCGCCCCAGTAGCGGTCGCTAGCAGCCAAAATCAGCCAGCGATTGAACACGTGCGGCTCGCGCACGCCCACGTTCATCGCGGCGTAGGCGCCTTCGCTGAAGCCGATCAGCGTATTTCCGTACAGCTGAATGCGCCGGCCGTACTTCTTTCGCAGCACCTGAATCGCCGCCATGGTCGCGCTGTGTGCGGACGGCCAATTGTTGTCCCAGGCATGCCCGTCACCGTATGCCGCTGGGCCCGTCGGACAGACCAACCAACCCAAGCGGCGAGCAACGGGCGCCCAACGCTGACAATCCTTGTCGGGGTGACCACCGCGCGCGTGCAGGTACAGCACGATCGGGCGCATGCCGTGACGACCGGGGCCCGTAGGTTCGAAGTAGTAGGCGGGCGCAACACCGGGCGGGTTGATCACGTGCATGCCGCCAGGCAGCAGCGTGTCGCTACGGTCGTCGTCGGCCTTCACCTTCGATTCGACCTTGGGCTCCGGCGCGCCGCCTTTGGGTTCGGGCGCGTCTGCCGTTGCCACGGTGTCTGCTGGGTCGGGGTTGTCGGTTTGTTCTTCGACGACCGCGTCCTTCCCCTCAGGAATGCGGAGCTTCAACCCGATTTTTAGTGGGGCTCTGCGCTGCAGACCATTGGCCTCGCACAGCGCGGCAATCGTCACGTTGTAGCGATCCGCGATGCGGCCGAGGGTCTGGCCGGCCGACACGACATGGGTCTCGGCCTGAGCGGGGAGGGCGACGAGCAGCCAAGCCGCGCACACGAGCCGAGACAGGAATCGCATCGATAACGGGCGTATCACAACTTCGCGGAAACGGAGAAAAGAGTCACTCGAAAAGCGACCGGCTAACCGGCCGCTAACCCGGGGAGTAGGTCAGCGAATACGAATCCCTCGCGTTCTACGACCTCACCCAAGTGCACCGGCACTGGCCGCGAGAACATCGGACCGTCCCACACGAAGGTGTGAAATTCACCGCGCTCGCCGCATGGGTCGGCGCTCGCGGGTAGCTCCGCCAGCAAAGCGTGGTCGAAACTGCGCCCGGCAAATGCCGGCGGCAGTTGCCGTGGGTCCACGCACGTGAGGTGCGCCTTCAGGCCGGCATCAATCATCTCGCGCGCCAACGCGAGCGTTGGCTTGCCCCACAGCGGGAACACGGGTTCGAGCCCGGTCTCTGCCAGTTGCCGTTCGCGGTAGGCGCGCACGTCTTCCAAGAACAAATCCCCAAACGCGATCGCGGTCACACCCTGAGCCACAGCGCGGCCGAGGAACGCGCGCATGCACGCTTCGTAGTCTTCATTCGAGCACGGGTAGGGCAGGTCCACCTCGAACAAGGGCAGCCCGGCGTGCTGCGCTTGAGCTCGCAGCAGCTCACGCCGCACTGCGTGCATCGCCACGCGGTCATGCACTTGGTTCAGCGTGGTGACCAAGCCGACCACGTCATAGTGCCCGGCGAGCCGCAGTTGGTGCAGCGAATAAGCGCTGTCTTTGCCGCTGCTCCAGGACAGAATGAGTTTTTTTCGCATCTGCACGGTACGCGACTCAGAGCGCGCTCAGCGCCAAAGCTCGACGCCGCTGGCTACCAATTTCAGCTCGTTCACGCTGCCGTCCGGGTTCTTGTGCGGAAACTGACCGCCTTCACTCTCCAAGTGCGCCACGCGTTCCGGCGGCAATGTATCGACCGCGAACGTGCCCTGGACCTTGGCTTGCGAGCCCGCCGAGTCAGTGGGCACGAAGAAGCCGTAGTCCTTGAAGGTCACGCGGCAGCCGGGCAGCTTCGGGTCCGCGCTCTCCGCGACTTCCATCCAGCAACCGCGGCGCGTGCACGCTGCGCGCACGTGGCCTTCGACCGTGATCGCTTGATCGCGGAAGCGATCCGGGGCGGCCAACACATCCGCCAGTGAGAGCACGGGGCCAGCGCCAATGGGCGCGCCGAAGGCCTTCGGGGCAATTGGGCCGGCGGCGCTGCTCGGCGTTGCTGCCGCAGCGGGCGGACTTGCAGGCGCGATAGCGGTGGTCGCGGTGCGGGAAGCGTCAGCGCGCTGGGTGTTGCACGCGGCTAAGCCGCAGAGCAGCGCAAAGCCTGCCAAATAGGACGAACCAAGGGCCATGATTGACCCTCAGTATAGCCCATTCCGAGCCACCAACGCGCTACCCGCGCGCAGGCGGCCCAGCCGCGCGACTTAGTGCGCGCTGCTGAACGCGTAACGCACGCCGAGCGAGCCCGCGACGTACTGGTCCACCGCGCCGCCCGCGATGGTTTGCGTCAGTGGGTTAGACATGGCCGGCACCGGATTGAAGTTGAACGCGTAGCGCGTCAGGTCCAAGCCGAAGATCACGTCTAGATTCGGGATGACGGTGTAGCCCGCTTGCAAGCCCGCTTCCAAGACCTGGGTTTTCACGTGCGGGAACCAATCACGTTGCAGCCCGCCAGTGGCACTCACCAGGCGCGTACCCACGTGGAAGCCGAGCGTGAATGCATCGAAGCGCAAACGCCCTTCCGCGCTCAGCTTGAAGAACTTGTACCAAACGTCCGGCACGGTGGGCTTGGCCTCGTCACCCAGCAGGTTGAACACCTGCTGCCCGTACGCCGCCACGATGCCGAACTGATGTTCGCCCACCGGAATGCGGCCCTTCAAGCCCACGAAGTACTGATTCGCCTTCGTGGTGAGCTTGCCTTCACTGGCTAACCCCTCGTTGAATACGGACTTGGTGGCGAAGTTCAGCTCGTAGCCGCCGGTGATGCCGAAGTTGCCGCCTGCGCCGCGTGAGCTGAAGGCGAGCGGATACAAGGTGCCGTTGATGAACAGCGCGGGCCCGAGCGGCAGCTTGTACGTTTGCGGAACGGGATAGCCCTTGCCCGGGTAGATGTCCGGCGGCGTGTCGTGCCAGGTGAAGCTGCGATGAATAGCGCGCAGCCCCGCTTCGATCTCGAGCGGCGAGTGCGCGTCCGGGTATTGCCCGCCGGAATCCGAGGGCGCTTCCGCCTTGGCTTCTTCCGCGGCGGCGGGCTTCTCTTCTTCGTCCGCCTCGGGCTTGGCGTCCGATTTGTCAGCGGCTGAATCATCGGCCGCGGCGGCGCCAGGTTTGGTTTGCGAGATCGCGTCCGCCACGCTCAGGCCGAGCGTATCGCTGATGTTCTTGTTCAGCTTGGCGGGGGACTCACCTTTGACTTCAACGTCTTGAACGAGCGCGCCGTCTGCGCCGTTGCGCACGCTGAGCACGAGCCCGTTCTTCTTCACAGTGCCAACGAGCACTGCGGTCGCGCCCTTGCTGGCGCTGGCGTAGCTCTTGTCATCGCCGCCGGGCTTCGCGTCACTCGTCTCGCCGACGTCGTAGTCGCCGTCGTCTTTGAGCGCGGCGATCACGGCTTTGCGTGCTTCACCACTCTTGGGGCCTTCGAAGCCGCCAACTAGAACCTTCTTTTTGCCTTTGGAAGCGCTGGTTGCGGCTTTGCCTTTGG
>FSWQ01002010.1_pt1 | contig 12910 bp, 5 predicted proteins | sample 1637691 | NCBI WGS metagenome assembly FSWQ01 (sample SAMEA3914814, study PRJEB12502) | metagenome | biome: forest; material: soil | place: USA | collected 2011-09-16 | depth 0.1 m | reverse complement strand
GGTCGAACGAAGCCGCGATCCCGCCCGAGAACACCACCGCGTTGAGATCGAGCAGGTTCTGAATATTTGCCAAAAGACGGCCGAGCGCGGTGCCCATCATCTCGAACGTCTTGACGCCCGCGATTTCGCCGCGGCGTGCGCTGACCGCGATCGGCAACACTTCCGTGGCTTGACCGCCGTGGCGCGCGAACTCACGCAGGAGCGCGCGTGTGCCGGCGAACGTCTCCACACAACCGCGCTGACCGCACGCGCACAGCGGCGCGTCGGCCGCGGTGTCCACTTTCATGTGCCCGACTTCGGCCGCGAACCCGTTGGCGCCGGGATACAGCTGATGGCCGAGCACGAGCCCGCCACCGATGCCGGTGCCCAAGGTCATCATCAAGAAGCTCGGGTGATCGCGGCCGTGACCATGAAGGCGCTCACCGAGCGCGGCGGTCGTCGCGTCGTTCTCGACCGCGATCGGGCAGCGCAAGCGCTTGGCCAGCTCTTCGGCGATGTGCACGCCCTCGAAGCCGGGCACATTGGGCAGGCGCCAACAGCGGCCTTCCGAATTCACCTCGCCGGGGATGGCGACGCCCACCGCGTCCGGCTTCGACGACAACGCGAGCACGGTGCTCGCGATGGTATCGAGCACCTCGGCCGCGCTCGATCCGGCGCGCGTCGGCGTCGCGGTCGAGCGCACCACATCGCCGTTTTCGACGATGCCCGCCTTGACCTGAGTGCCTCCGAAGTCGACGCCAATCAGCATTGGGGCGCACCTTAGTCCTAGCCTGCCGAACGCTTCAAGACGTACCGAAAAAGCTGGGCTATTCTCAGCTTTGGGCCGACTCTACTCGAGGACTGGAGAACCGATGAGCTTGCTCCGTGTGGCGACGATCAACGTGTGGAACAAGGCCGGCCCTTGGCCTGCCCGCTTGCCCCTGATCCGGCGCGAGCTCATGCGCCTAGCGCCGGAGGTGGTCGGCCTGCAAGAGGTGCTGCGCTTTCGTCCGGACTCGGCGCTCGCCGCGCCCCTCAGCACGACCAACGATCAAGCGACCGAGATCGCCGAGGGGCTCGGGTTTCAAATCGCGTACAGCGTCGCCAGTGACTACGGCAACGGCTTGAAATTCGGAAACGCGGTGCTTTCTCGGTATCCCATCGTGCACGAGCAGAGCTTCCAGTTGCCGGGGGTCGAGAGCGGCGAGACCCGATCGCTGCTGTTCGCGCTGTGCGACACCCCTCACGGAAGTCTGCCGGTGTTCGTCACGCACTTGAATTGGAAGTTTCACCAGGGCGCGATTCGTCAACGACAAGTGGCGTTCATCGCCGAGCGCATCGCCGAACTTTCGCCCATCGACGGTCCGCACTTGCCGCCCGTCTTGATGGGTGACTTCAACGCAGCGCCCGACGCAGACGAGATTCGCTTTTTGACCGGCTTGTGCGCCCTCGACGGCAAGACCGTGTACTTCGCCGATGCTTGGGTGTTCCAAGGTGTGGGCCCTGGCTACACTTATGACCGCGTGAACGACTACGCCGTCAAAGCGCGCGAACCGTCGCGGCGTATCGATTACATCTTCGTACGTGGTCCCGATCGCCAGTTCCGGGGCGAGCCGCTCCACGCGGAGCTCGCGTTCCACGCGTCCGAGCCCGCCGCGACCGGGCCGGTGTGGCCGTCCGATCACTTCGGGGTGGTCGCCGATCTCGCGATCACCCCGCGCAGCTTCTAGGAGTTCAAAAGCCGCGCCGCTTTCGGTAACATCGAGCGCATGGCGACATGCAAAGGCTGCGGCGAAGACAGCGACGAGCTCGTGACGGTGAAGGTCGGCGGCAAATCCAAAAAGCTGTGCGAAGGCTGCGCGGACGTGGCCCGCGAGCAGGACCAGATCGCCGAAGAGAGTGAGTCCGCCGTGCAAAACATGATGGGCTTCAAGGGCCGACGCTGAGCTCGCCCCGCATGTCAGTGCGCGACCGGTCACTCAAATTCCAGTGACACGAGCCGCGGCGCGCTAACCTCGCAAATTTGCCGCGTTTTCCGGTGTGCAAGGTGTTGGTCTTCGACTCTCAGTTGAGTTAAGTACGAGCGGACCGAGGCAGCTCGGCAACGCATACGAGGACCCATGAAGCACTCCGTCCCCCACGATCTCGGCCAAGAACGCGCCAAAAAGGTCGCCGAATCGGCGCTCGCCACGTATGCGCAAAAGTACGCGAACTACAACCCGCAGGTGACCTGGAAGGGTCCGAATCGCGCGGATATCTCGTTCAAAGTGAAGGGCATGAACCTGGCCGGGTCGCTCGAGGTGCTGGATCGCAGCATCGACTTGGACATCGACGTGCCGTTCCTGCTGCGTCCATTCAAGAGCCAAGCCTTGGGGGTGATCGAGGGCGAAATCAACGAGTGGATCAAGAAGGCCAAGTCCGAGCCCTGAACCGCGACTGGCCGCCCAGCTGCCGCCTATCGACACAGGTTAGGGCAGCCGATGCTCGCTGCACTCGAACGCCGCGCAACGATTTCGCGCGGCACTGGCATCACGCATCCGCCATCGAGCGTGACCCGAGCGAGCACAACCCCCGCGCGCCGAGCCATTTGTGCGCGATAGCGAGCGGCCGAAACGATGCGCGCCGCACGCGGCCGCCTGTGGTTTTCGGTGCCACAAGGTATGTCGTTGATGCCAAATTGATGCGGGCGCTGCGCGCTGACGGGGCAAGAGCGGTGTGGGCGGACAAGCCAAGCGCTCGTACACGAACGCGCGAGCGCGCCTCCGCCGCCGCGTAATCGCGCGCCTCTGTAACCGGAACAGCGCGCACACGCGTGCGCGCTGCGGTTGGTAAGCAGGGGCGCGATCGGAAGTGAGGCTGCGAGACATCAGAAGCATGAGCATGAGCAACGAGGCGAGCGTGAGCAACAGGACCAGCAAGAGGACCGATGGCTCAGACGATTGAGGATGGATTGAGCTGAGACGCGTTGACGCCCCTCTTTCCTGAGTGCTAATTTTGAAGACTTCTGCGGAGAGCGCGCTCGGTGCGTGGCTTGGACTGAGGAACTAAATGTCGAAACGTGCTGGGTATGCCGTTGGGTTGTTTGGGCTGCTGTTTGCTCTAGTTCGCTGCGGTTCCTCGCCGGAGGTCTTCAATGGCGGCGGGACGGGGGCAGAGACATCGGGCGGCGATAGCGCTTCGGGCCATGCGAACGGCGGTGGCGGCAACAACATCAACGTCGGCGCTGACGGTGGTACCGACACCGGCCCGGACAACGACGGCGGCTGTTCCGGTGACTCGTGCGGCACGACGAACCCGGCCGTGTGCGGTAACGGCGTCGTCGAAGCAGGTGAGGGCTGTGACGACGGCAACCACAAAGCCAGCGACGGCTGTAGCGCGAGCTGCAAAGTCGAAAAGAACTACGAGTGCAAGACCCCGGGTGAGCCCTGCACGTCCACCATCGTCTGTGGTGACGGCCAAGTCGACGGCAACGAAGGCTGTGACGACGGCAATACGAAGGCCGGTGACGGCTGCGACGACAGCTGCCAGATCGAAGATGGTTACGGCTGCGAAGCTGGCAAGAACGGCACGTCCTCTTGTATGCCAGTCAGCACCACCAAGTGTGGTGACGGCATTCAAACCGCCGATGAAGAGTGTGACGACGGCAACGTCGTCGCGAGCGACGGCTGTTCCGCGAGCTGCAAGTTGGAAGCGGGTTACAGCTGTCCCCAGCCCGGCGACCCGTGCGTCCCCGACACGGTGCAGCTGTGCGGCAACGGCGTGCTCAACGACGGCGAGGGATGCGACGACAACAACAATACGCCTGGCGACGGTTGCGACGCGAGCTGCGTGATCGAATTTGGTTACTCCTGCCCGACGCCGGGTCAGCAATGCAGCATCGTCTGTGGCGACAAGAAAGTCGCCGGCACGGAAGCCTGTGACGACGGCAACACGGTGAGCGGCGATGGTTGCCTAGCTGACTGCTCGGGCACCGAGCCGGGCTACACCTGCCCGACTGCCTCCGGCATTGGTGGCAAATGCGTCAAAGCTGGAGCAAGCGGTATCTGCGGTGACGGCATTGTAAACACCGGACTGCAGGAGCAATGCGACGACGGCAACACGACCGACAATGACGGCTGCACGTCCTGCACCATCGACTCCGGATACGACTGCCCCACGGCGGGCACGAAGTGCACGCTCAAACTGGTCTGTGGCGACGGTAAAGTGAGCGCCGGCGAGCAGTGCGACGATGGCAACACGGCGGGCAGCGACGGTTGCTCCTCTCAGTGCATTCAAGAGCCCAACTACAGTTGTCAGACGCCCGGGTCGCCGTGCGTGTCGACCGTCGTCTGCGGCGACAAGAAGGTGGCCGGTACGGAGACCTGTGACGACGGCAACACCGTCGACGGTCCGTCGGCGGGCAAGCTCGACGGCTGCTCTGCCACCTGTCAGGTTGAACCCGGTTGGACCTGCCCGGCCGGGGGCGTCTGCCACGCGACCAAGTGCGGCGACGGCATCCGCGCCGGCTTCGAGGCGTGCGACGACGGCAACGCGGCCAACGGCGACGGCTGCAACTCGAGCTGTCAGCTCGAGTCCGGCTACAAGTGCGACCCGAACCCGTCGGGCACGCCGGCCAACGTCGACAAGTGTAGCAAGACGACGTGCGGCGACAACAAGGTCGAAGGCACCGAGCAGTGCGACGGCGGCAACACGGTGCCCTTCGACGGTTGCTCACCGACCTGCACCAACGAGCCGAAGTGCGGCTACGACACGAACAACAAATACGGCTGCACCGCGCAGTGCGGCGACGGCATGATCTTCGGCGGCGAGCAATGCGACGACGGCAACACCACCGACGGTGACGGCTGCAGCTCCATGTGCCTGATCGAGACCGGCTATTCGTGCACGCCGACCCTGCCCACCTTGCCGAGTCCGCTGGACCTCCCGATCATCTATCGGGATTTCATGCCGAGCCACAAACCGAATGGTACGGCCGGCTCGGGCATCACCATTGCGACGGACACCGCGCCGCAGTTCGAAATCGACCCGGGCGCGGGCGCACGGACGCCGGGCATCGTGCAGTCGACGTTGGGCACGGACGGCAAGCCTGCCTACAACTTGGCGTTCACGAGCGGCGGCATTGCCGGCTACTCGTTGAATGGCGCCAATCCCGCGAGCGGCGCCGCCACCATCACCACCGCCGCGCAAATCAGCACCGATTTCCACCTCTGGTACACGAACACCACGAGCGCGAACGCACCAATCGCGAATTTTCCGATCGTGAGCACGCTGCCGCTCGCCGTGCAGCCGGACAGCTCGTACCTGTATTACAGCACCGCGTTCTTCCCGATCGACGGACCCGTCGTAACCACACCCGCAACGGGATCTACGTCGGGCTTCGGCAATTACCTGACCTACAATCACAATTTCCAGTTCACGAGCGAGCTCCGCTACTGGTTCTCGTACGTGGGTGACGGCACCGAGAAGCTCGAGTTCCGCGGTGACGACGACGTGTGGGTGTTCGTCAATGGCCAACTCGTGGTCGACATTGGCGGTATCCACGGCGAGCTCACCGGCACCATCCAACTGCAGGGAGCCAATTCTCAGGTCTGCTACAGCACCACCGCGGGCGGCACGCTCACGTGCTCGACCGTCAACGTGCCGCTCACCGCCGGCACGATCTACGAGATTGCGCTGTTCCAGGCCGAACGCCACGTGACGGGCTCGAACTACAAGCTCACCCTGCGTGGCTTCAACGCCCCGCGCAGCGTGTGCACCCCCGTGTGTGGCGACGGCCACGTCACCAGCACGGAGGCGTGCGACCTCGGCACGGCCAACAATACCGGCGCTTACGGCACCTGCAACGCGGACTGCACGCTGCCCCCCAACTGCGGCGACGGCATCAAGAACGGCCCCGAGCAGTGCGACGACGGCACGAACCTCAGCACCAACGGCGGCACGACTCAGAAGTGCGGTCCGGGCTGCGTGTTCGCCCCGTACTGCGGCGACTCGAAGGTCGATGGCGTAAACGGGGAGGCGTGCGACCAAGGCAGCAACAACGGCAAGGGCTACGGCTTCTGCACTTCGACCTGCCAACTCGGGCCGCGTTGCGGTGACGGCGTGAAGCAGGGCGGCTCAGGCGAGGCCTGCGACGACGGCAGCAACAACGGCACCTCGACCAGCCTGTGCCAAGCCGACTGCACGTTGAAGTGCGGCAACAATGTCATCGACACCGGTGAAGCGTGCGACAACGGCACCGCCAACAACACCGGCGGCTATGGCAAGTGCAACGCGGACTGCACGCTCGGCTCGCGCTGCGGCGACGGCGTGAAGAACGGCACCGAAGCCTGCGATGACGGCAAGAACGACGGCAGCTACGGCACGTGCGCCCCTGGCTGCGTACTCGGCCCGTACTGCGGTGACGGCACGAAGCAAGGGACCGAGGCGTGCGACTTGGGTGCTTCCAACAGCAACATGTCGTACGGCAAGGACCTGTGCACCAAGCAGTGTGCCAATGCGCCGTATTGCGGCAACAAGAAGGTGGACACGGCGTTCAATGAAGGTTGCGACGACGGCGTGAACAGCGGCCTGGCCGGCTCGTGCACGACGGACTGCAAGTCGTACGTGCCGCTCGCTTCGTGTGGTGACGGCGTGGTCAAGGCGCCCGAGCAATGTGACCTTGGTGCTCAAAACGGCACGGCAGGCAGCGCGTGCGACAAGCATTGCAAGAACACCTGCGGCAACGGCGTGGTCGACTCGGGCGAAACCTGTGACGACGGCGTCGACAACAACATGTACGGCGGCTGCACGACCACCTGCCAGACCGCGGCCTACTGCGGCGACGGCAAGAAGAACGGTTCAGAGCAGTGTGATTTGGGCGACGGGAAGAACCAAGCCAACGCCTACGGTGCCGGCAAGTGCACCACGTCCTGCACCAACGCGCCGTACTGCGGCGATGGCTTCGTGCAGGGAAGCCAAGGCGAAACCTGCGATGGCGCGGCCAACTGCGACAGCCTCTGCCACGTCGTCGTACCGAAGTGAGTGAGGGGAGTGGTTGAGCGATGCGCGCGCCGTGACACGCGCGCATCGTGCACCGCGCATCGCCGCGCTCAAGGCCCAGTGCGTCGCCAGCGACTGCGGCGCGCCGACGCCGGCGTGCAACTACGGGTATTGTGAGGCGCAGTAGGTCGCTGACCTGCGAGCGTCGTCGGTTCGATTCCGCTCAGCCCCCGTCGAGACGCAACCCCAGGTGCTCACGCACCGTCATGTAACGCGCGCTGACGGCGTACGCGATCAGCCGCTCGACGCGGGTTGCGGTGGGCGGCGCGCCCGCGTCTTGGGGCAACGCGCGCAGGCGTTCGATCGCGACTTCGAGATCGTTCGAGAGCACGAAGCCGACGGCGTCGGCCGCGAGATCCACGTCTTGGACCCAGCGCTTGAGATCGAGTGACGCGCCGTCTTGGAGCAATTTTCCGACGACGTGCGTGAGTTGGTCCAGGCGCGCGCCAGTCGCCAGATCGCCGAGGGCGCGATAGGCTTCGAGCACCGGCGCTTCCAGGTCGGGGGACACCGGGAACTTGGGCTTTACCAGGCGAATTGCCGCAAACAGCCAGGCTTTGAGCGCGGTCGTGTTCGGCAGCAGTTGGCGCACGTACAGGCCCGGCAGGTAGTAGGCGAGGTAACGGCCGGCCAAGAACGCGGCGGCCACGGGCGTCACGTCTTCCGTGAACGCGCGCGCACCGAGCAAGAGCGCGGGCGGCGAGGTCGACAGGAACGAGACGCACGAGGCTAACTCGGGGTTCTGAAACACGGGCGGCTCGGCCACCGACAGCGTGCGCGCGCAGGCATTGACGGCGAGCACGACGCCGTACGGATAGCGCAGCACGTCGATGTGATGATCGGGCGAGAGTTGATACGAGGCCAAGGCACGCGCGCGGGCCGCCACCAAGTACGGCTGAATCAGCGCGAACAGCTCGGTCAAGAACGGCTCGCTCGATTCGGGCATGGCCGCGAGCAGCCACTCATCGGGCGCAGCCGGCTCGCTCACTTCGGCTGGCTCGTCGCTGCGCATGCGATCGAAGAAGCGCTCTTCGTCTGGTTCGGCTTGGCCGAGCACGTGCAGGGCTTGGCAGGTGCACCAAGCGGCGTCCGCTTGACGCGCGTCCGTGTACACCTTGCGCAGCATCTTGTACGGCGTGGTTTGGTAGGGATCGCGCTCGATCCAATTGCCGAGGGTCTCCACGGCCTTCTCGAAGTACACCGGATCTTCGGCGTACAACTTGGCGAGCTTCTCTTGAAAGCGCGTGTTCCCCGGATCGACTTCCAACGCCGATTCGTACACGGCCACGGCTTGATCGCGCCGGCCGAGGAAGCGCTCGTACACGTCGGCGAGCTCTGCGAGGGCGGTCAGGAGCCGCTCCGTGTCGCCGGCGCGCTGAGCGCTGGCGATGCGCAGCTTCAGCACGCTCTTCACGCCGTCGTAGTTCTTCAAGCGTTGGTGGATGGACAGCGCTTCGTCGATCGCGGCTCCGCGATCGGGATCGTGCTCTAGCGATTGCCCGAGCAGCTGGGAGGCGAGCTTGAGATCCGAGAGCTCGCGTGACGCGATCATGGACGCGGTGTGCAGGTACTTGGCCTTGTGCTTCGGTTCTTCGACGACCTCGGCCAGCTTAGTGATGACCTGGATCAGCTGCGGCCAGTCTTTCTCGGCGCCGTACAGCTGCATCAACTTGGTCAAGATGGTGCGATCGCTCGGGCGATCACTGAGCGCGAGCAGGTAACTCTTGGCCGCGTATTCGGAGTCGCCCAGCTTGCCGGCGGCGATGTCGCCCATTTCCAGCAATAGCTCGACCTTTCGCTCACCCTCGGAGAGCGCGAACTCGCGATACAGGACGTCCATTTGCGGCGCGAATTTGCCTTCCGAGCCGAGCACTCGCGAAAGCGCGCGCAGCGGCGCCATGGCGCTCGGATTCAGCTCCGCGGCGCGGGTCAACGAGGCGCGCGCGTCGTCGTTTCGGCCGAGCTTGGCCAGGGCTTCGCCATTGCGCAGCTCGGCTTCGGATTCTTCCTGCGGCGAGAGCATGGCGCGCATGCTGGACAGCAAGAGCTCACACAACCACAGCGTTTGTTCGGCGCTGCCGTGCTCGGCCGCGATCTCGGCCAGACGGAGCAGCACGGTCGCGTCGTCCTCGAACCAGGTCATCAAGCCGCCCATTTGATTGAGCGCTTTTTCGGCGGAGCCGCCGCGAGCGAGTGAGTCGATGTACAGGAACGCGATCTCGCGCGCGTCGTCGCCGCCCACCGTGTCGAGCTGGCCGAGCACGGGCTCCAGGCGCTTGGCGGCTTCGACGTAGCGCTCCTCTTTGTGGGCGGTGTAGCCGAGCACGCGCAGGGCGTCGCCGTTGGACGGATCGATGTGCAAGGCGAGCTGCGCCGTGGCCACCGCGCGCCCCGGATCTTGCAACGATTTATAGCAAATGAGCGCCATTTCACCGGCCAACTTGGCGCGCTCGCGCTCGTTCTGAGCGCGCTGGATCTCTTCTTCCAAGAGCTCTACGGCGGCCGCGTGGTTGCCGTACTCGACGTATTTTTTGACCAGACGTCGGCGCGCGGCCGGGTCGTCGGGGCGTAGCTCTGCCGCGAGCTTGTAGCGGCGTAGCGCGCCGGCTGCGTCACCACGGCCCTCCAAGACTTGCGCGGCGCGCACTTCGAGCTCGGCCTTGGCCTCGGGCGTCGCGGCTTTTTCGAGCAGCTCGTCGATCGCGAGCAGCGCACGCTGGGCGTCGCCCACGAACGCGCGCAGCGTGGCCAGGGCGTCGAGCGCGCTCGGGTGACTCGGAGCGAGCTCGAGCACGCGCTCGTAGGCCGCGATGGCGCGGTCCGGCTGCTTGAGATTTTCGGACAAGACGCGGCCGAGCAAGAGCCCGGCTTCGACTTGGCGCTCGACTTTTCCGCTGCTCGCTTGGCGCTGGTAGAGTTCAGCCAGCAAATCGTAGCGTTCCAGCGCCCGGTAGTGGCGAGCCAGCTGGCGCGCGCCGTCTTGGTGTTCCGGGTCGAGCTCGAGCAATGCTTCGAGCGCTTCCGCGGCGCGTTCGTGATCCAGATACTCTTCGTCGTAGACGCCGGCGATGCGCTCGTAGAGCGTCACCTTTTGGCGCGCCGTTACGGCCAAGTCGATCTGCGTGCGCAGCACGTCCAAGAGCTCACGGTAGCGCCCGGCGCGCGTCAGCACGCGATCCAGACCGCGCAGGGCGTCGATGAAGCGCGGGTTCTCGGCCAGCACTTCGCGGTACGTTTTTTCGGCCGCGTCGAGTTTGTCGAGATCGACGTCGTACGCCTCGCCGACCTCGCACAGCACTTGGTGGCGCTCGTCGCCGCGCAGCGTCTTGGCCCGGTTCTGGCGGACCAGCAGCGCGCCGGCCACGTCGCCTGTCGCCTCGAGCAGGGCCACCTGCCCGGTGCTCGCCTTTTGGTGTCCGGGATCCTCTTCCAGCACCGAGGCGTACAGCTCGCGAGCCGCGCTTGGATTGGCCAAGCGTGCGGACAGCACCTCGGCCGCTTCGACGCGCAGGTCACGCGCGAGGTTGGGCGCGGCGACGTCCGCGCGGCGCAGCAGCACTTGCCCATATTCGGCCCATTGCTGGGCTTTTTTGTAGATCTGCGAGAGCAGCAGCAACGCGCGATCGTGATTCGGCTCGGCGGCGACGAGCTGGGTCAGCCAAGGCAACGCCAGATCCGGTCGCATCACCTTTTCGGTGTACCAGCGGCCCATTTGAAACAAGAGCCCGTGGCGCTCGCCCGTCCCCCGATCGGTTTCCAGCGCTTCGATGCAGCGACCGAGCACTTCTTCCCAGGCCGGGTAACGCGTCCCCGCCAGGCGCTCCACGGCGCTCACGTGAGCCTCGTTCAGCGAGTCTTCACAGAAGGCTTGCGCGTACGCGAGCAGCGCTTGCTCCTTGTCTTTCAGCTCATTTTCGTAGAGCTGCCCGATCTCCGACCAGTGCTCGGCGCGCTCGCTCCCGCTCTCGCTGCTCTCGCTCCGTTCCAAGAGCGACTCGATCAACTCTTCGTACTTGCCGAGCGTCTTTTTGACGCGCACGAGCGCCTGCGCCGCGCTGCGATCTTCGGGGTCGAGCTCGACCAAGCCGGCGTACACTTCCTCCGCGCTCTCGTTGCGTGCGGCGGCTTCGTACAAGCGCGCGGCGCGCGCCAGGTGCTTCTTCATCGCGCGCTCGAGGGTCGGCTCTTCCCGTCCGCGCAGGCTCTTGGCGACTTCGTAGAAGCCGTCGGCGAGGCGTCCCGGATCCGCGCCCAAGTCGAGGGCCGATTCCAAATCGGTGGCCGCCTTTTCGTCGCTCGGATTCAGTGAAAGCGCCTCGAACATCTCGGGCAAGCGCTCGTCGGTGACCCAAGTCGGAGGGCGCGTCGAGGTCCGCCAAATGCGGCGCAAGCCCTCCAGGGCCTCCGACGCGTCGCGCGGGCGTTGCTCGCGGTTCTTCTCCAGCAGCGTGCGCACGAAGGCTTCCACGGCCGCCGTCACGCCGTTGCCCGCCGCGACGAAGCTCAACGGCTCGGCGTTTTGCGTCAGGTGCCCGACCAACACGTCGACCGCGTGCGGGCCCGAGAAGGGCGCTTTGCCGCTCAGCAGCTGATACATGAGCACGCCGAGCGCGTACACGTCGCTCTGTGCGCTCGGTACTTGGCCGCGGAATTGCTCGGGCGCGCTCGCCAGCAAGAAGGCTTCGGTGCGGCCCGGCTCAGCTGCGCTCAAGGTCAGCGCGGGCCGCAAAAAGTGCGAGCCGGGATCGAGCAATACGACCTTCGGGGCGCCCGGCGTGGCGTCCACCACGAGCACGTTGCCCGCGTGCAGCGAGCCGTGCACCAAGCCTTCGGCGTGCAGCGGCGCGAGGGCCTCGGCGATCGTCCAAAGCAGGGGCAACACTTCGTTGAAGTGGCGCGCGCCGCGCCGTTCGATCAAGGCTGCGAGGGTCTCGCCTTCGGCCATCGGGTGAGCGATGCCGATGTATTCGGCTGCGTCGTCGAGCGCGCCGGCGCGAATTTCGCTCGGCAGACCGGGATGTTCGACCTGCGCGGCGAGGCGCGAGGCGGTGAGAAAACGGTGAGCGTCCGAGCTTCGTGCCGCGACCCTCGGGTGCAGCGCCTTCAGGCGTAGCTCCGCGCCGTCACGGCGCACGCGATACACCGTGGCCCACGGTCCCGTGCCGAGCTTCTCGATGATCGTGTAGCCCCCGAGGGCGTCTCCCGGCGCGAGCGCGTCGCTCGTGCCCGCGCGCTCGCGCACGCTCTCGAGCGAGCTTGGCAGCCCGTGACGATCGATGGCAATGGCGTCGAGCAGCGCGTCCACCGCTTCACTCGCCACGGCTTGCTCGGCCAGTGCTCGCGCGAACGAAGCGCGCGTCGCGACTCCGCCGATGTCTTCGGGCTCGAAGCCCAGCGCCTCTCGGCTGAAGCGGGTCAGGTCAGGCAACTCGAACAAGCGCTCGAGCTCGGCAGTCAGCGTCTCGACCAACATTTCCGTCTCTTCCGTTTCGATAATGACCGTGTGGTGCGCGGTCGATCACCCGTAGCAGTGCGGTTCCCGGTGCAGCAACGAGATCCGAATCCAAAAAACGAACAACCCCGGAACGATAGACGCTCCGGGGTCGGGATTGCCGCAATTATTGAAAAATAGCAGCGGCGGTGGCTCGCTCTCGCTCTCGATTCGAGCCGCGCGGAAAAAACTCAGGCCGCGCTGGCCTTTGCGGCTTGATCTCGCGCGAATTTCTCGAGCTTTCGCGCGTCCGCGTAGAAGCCGCGGATGCCCTCGCTGAGCTTCTCGACGGCCATTTGATCTTGGTTGTGCTCGAAGCGGTAGCTCTTCTCGTCGAGGTGGATCAGCGGAGAGTCGCTGGCCGCGGCCGTCTTGGCATTCAGCTTCGGCTCGAGCTCGCCG
>FSWQ01003284.1_pt1 | contig 12921 bp, 11 predicted proteins | sample 1637691 | NCBI WGS metagenome assembly FSWQ01 (sample SAMEA3914814, study PRJEB12502) | metagenome | biome: forest; material: soil | place: USA | collected 2011-09-16 | depth 0.1 m | reverse complement strand
GTAGTTCCGATCACGAAACAGCGCCGTATCCGTGATCAGGATCGCGGGGTAGCCGGCTTGCCGGAAAGACCAGTGATCGGACCAGTCGACGCCTGGAAAGGTCGTTGGCAGCGCGGCACCCTGAGATGGAAACGGCTCGGCCTTGCGAAACGCGCCGATCGCCGAACGCAGCAAAGGACGCGACCCGAGGTCGCCCACGAAACCCAAAAAGTTGCCACGGCTCGGATACAAGAGCCCGACGGGCCACGGATAGTGCTGCGAGTCCGGCGCGTCGCTATAGCAACCGATGGTTTCGAGCGAGAGCATGGCGCGGATCGGGTCGCCGCGCCGTTTGGCGTTCTGCGCGTTGAAGAGCGAGCCCATGCCCGGGTTCTTGAAATAGGGCGGCTCTTCGTTGGCGAAGAACACGAAACGCACGCTGGCGGCAGCGGGCGCTTCGGCAAACAGCGCCGCCAACTCCAAAGTCGCCGCCACGCCAGAGCCGTTGTCGTTGGCGCCCGGTCCGCTGTCGATGGAGTCGTAATGAGCGCCCACCAAAATGATTTCCGCGCTACTTTTACCCGCGACTTGGAAGCTGACGTTCTGCGCGTGTTGCCCCGCCGCTCCGACGTCCTCGAGCTGGGTGCGCCGCGCTGCGGTTTGCAGGGGCGCGAGCTGAGAGACGATGTAGTCCCGCGCCGCGTCCAGCTGCGGGCGGCGGTCGGTCGTGCGAGTCCCAATCGCGCCAGCGAGAACCGTCACGTGCCGCCGAAGCCGGGTCGACGCCTCGGCCAGCGCGGGCGTGCTCGGCGGCAGTTTGCCGCTGAACGACGCGCCCGGCATGCTCGTCGTGTAAACCAATGCACCGCTAAATAGCGAAAGCACGCCGCCGTAAAAGGCAACTCGAGGCAAACTCGAAACGAGTGCTTGGTGAAGCTTCACGGCAGAACTCAAACGCTAGCCCTGAGTTTATCTATTCCGCGGAAAGAGCTGTGGTAGAGTCAAGAGTGCTCGCGCCCAACGAACCCGAACCGCGGGAGGCGATGTTCCCGCACAACGGCGCGCTACGCCGGCTGGTCGCACTGCTGCGTGGCGTTCGAAACAGCGCCAAAGCGTTCGTCCGCCTCTTCGGCCGGCGCAAAGAGCGCCGCGAAATCAACACCGTGCTCATCACGGGCGCGAGCGCGGGCATTGGCCTCGAGCTGGCCAAGCTGCTGCTGGCGAGTTCGCATCGCCTCGTGTTGACGGCGCGCGCCACATCGCTGGACCGCTTTGCGGCAGCGGGCATTCTGCCCAACGAGCGTGTGATGATCCTACCGCTCGACGTCACCGTCGAAGCCGAACGGCAAGCCGCGATCGGCGCGGTGACGTTGCGCTGGGGCGGAGTCGACGTGCTCGTGAACAACGCGGGCCTCAGCTACCGCGCAGTCGCCGAGCATGTCACGAGGGCCGATCGGCTGGCTCAACTCGACGCCAACTTCATCGGCCCGATGGAGCTCATCAAGCTCACGCTGCCGCACATGCGCGAGCAGCGCTACGGCCGCATCATCAACGTTTCGTCGGTGGGCGGCATGACGGCCATGCCCACGATGAGCATCTACAGCGCGTCCAAGTTCGCTCTCGAAGGCGCCTCGGAATCACTCTGGTACGAGATGCGCCCCTTCGGCGTGCGCGTGTCACTCGTGCGTCCCGGTTTCATCAATTCGGACGGCTTTAGAAAAACGCGCTTCACGGACCAAGCCCAGCGCGCGCTCGATGACCCGAGCGACCCCTACCACGCGCACTACACGAACATGGATGAGCTGATTGCGGGCCTGATGACGCTCACCTTCTACACCCCCCAAGATGTCGCAGAGACCATCGCCGAAGTGATCGAAGCCAAAAATCCGCCGCTGTGGGTCGCCGGCACGCTCGACGCGCAGCTCTTCGACTTACTGCGTCGCGTGCTGCCCGCTGGGCTCTATCACCGCATGCTGTACGCGGGCTTGCCGCGGATTTGGCGTTGGGGGCAAAGCCGCGAAGCGGCGCTGTCGAGCTTGCCGCCGCCAGGCGGGCGTGAGGGCTGATGATGCGTGGGCGCGCGCGCGCACCGGGTTTGGATTTTTGTTGGGGGGTAGCGGGCTTGGCGCGTGGTGGGCGGCGCAAAGCTCGGGGCGCGGTGCGGAGTGGCGACTTGACGCGTGAATGAAGGACGCGCGGCGCCTTCGGCGCGCGGTTGGAGACTCTCGTTTGCGCACGCTCGGCTGGCTGGCGCTGGGCCGATCGCGCTTTGCTGAGGGAAAGCACGCGCCTGCTCGGTCAGCTGTCGTGGGCCTCCATCTCATTCGAGGATCGTGATCTGATCGTGCCAAAGTCAGAAAGCTCGACGAATTTCCGGGCATGCGGCTGAACTGTTTGGCGCGCGCTGGGGCGCGAGGCGTGCGGCGCTGCGCGCGCAAATGAGTTTGTGGGCAGCGTCGTGTGACTCCGCTCTTCGGGCTTTGTGCCGGGTGGGGTTGTGTTTGGCCCGCTAACCCCCAAAAATCAGGGGTGGTACGGATGACGCGCTGACACGAGCAACGTGCGGGTCGCGGCGCATTACAGCGCGAGTTGGCGGCTGATTTCTGTGGCGGGCATGGCGCCGCTGAGACGGCGCGACTCGGTGCCGGACTTGAACAGGATCATGGTTGGGATGCTACGGATCGCGAAGCGCTGAGCCACCGTGGGCAGCGCTTCGGTATCGACTTTGGCGATGATCACGCGGTCGTCGCGGTCGCGGGCGAGCTTCTCTAGTTCGGGAGCGACGGTGCGACAGGGGCCGCACCAAGCAGCCCAGAAGTCCACCAGGACCGGCAGTGGCGCGTCGCGCACGAGTTCGTCGAACTCAGCCGCGCTGGAGACGGTGATCGGGCGACGCAGTGGCAAAATAGGCGTCTTGCATTGGGCGCACTTGGCTTTGTCTCTCAGGCGTTTGACGGGCACGCGGTTACGGGCGGAACAACTGCTGCAGACGACTTCCATAGCTGAGTGAACGTGCGGACGGCGCGGGCACAGTCAAGGCCCCGGATCACGGCCGCAACGCCCAATCGGCTTCCAGCGCGGCGATTTTGGCGGCCCGCGTCGGAATAACAACGCATTAATATTTGCTAGCTTTGCGCGGCAATATCAGGCTCATAGGACTTGGATCAAAATGCAGGAAAGCATCGGCACTCCGTGGCTTTGGGCCGGCTTCATTGCCTTCGTGTTGGCGATGCTGGCGCTCGATCTCGGAGTCTTTCACAAGAAGGACCACGAGATCACCGTACGCGAGGCGCTGGCTTGGACGGGCGTTTGGGTCGCGCTCTCGCTGCTGTTCAACGCCGGCATCTATGTCTGGTTTGGGCCGGAGCGAGCGCTCGAATTCTTGTCTGGGTACGTGATCGAGAAGGCGTTGTCGGTCGACAACATCTTCGTGTTCATCGTGATCTTTTCCGTGTTTGCGGTGCCCGCCAAGCTGCAGCATCGTGTGCTGCAATGGGGGATCTTGAGCGCGCTCGTGCTGCGCGCGCTGTTCGTGGTGCTGGGCGCGGCGTTGCTCAGCCGCTTTCATTGGCTGAGCTATGTCTTTGGCGCGTTCCTGGTCGTCACCGGCGTCAAGCTCTTGCTTCAGCGAGAGGGTCAGCTCGACCCGCGGAAGAACCTGCTGTTTCGGTTGTTTCGCCGCGCGGTGCCCTCGCTGGATGAATTTCACGGCGGGCGCTTCACCGTGCGGCAAGCGGGCAAGCGCTACGCAACTCCGCTCTTGCTGGTATTGGTCGCCATCGAGGCCACGGACATCGTGTTCGCGATGGACTCGATACCGGCGATCTTCGCGGTGACGCGTGATCCATTTCTCGTCTTCAGCTCGAACATTTTTGCCATCCTCGGCCTGCGCGCCCTGTATTTCGCGCTCGCGGGCATGATGGATAAGTTCCACTATCTGAAGTATGGGCTCGCCCTCGTGCTGCTGTTCGTGGGCGCGAAGCTGCTATTGGGAGGCGTGTATGAGCTCCCGATCTGGGCGTCGCTCGCGGTGATCGCGGCGTTGCTCGCGGGCTCCGTGATTGCCTCGTTGTTCAAGGCGCAACGACCAGCTAGCGAGCGCCCAGAAGCAAAGCCCCATCGAGCCACGCGCAAGTTCGGCGTTGCCATCGTCGGTGGTGTGGTGCTCGCGATCGGCGTGGCTCTGCTCGTCCTGCCGGGTCCCGCGTTCGTCGTGATCCCGATTGGTTTGACCATTCTCGCGTCCGAGTTCGAATGGCCACGCCGCATGTTGCGGAAAGTGCGACGGCGCGTCGGGGCGGCACTCGGGAAACGCCACCCCGACGCGCCGAAGACGTGACCACCGCGTTCGGGCTTGGCGGTCGCGCGACTGTTGTGCTGTTTTGCCGCTGAGGGGCACTTTGGACATGCCCCAGTTCTCAGTCACTCAGCCGCAACGGCCGAGTGTTCGTGCTCGGATGCGGCATTCGCGGTCAGCTCGGCGCGCTGTTTCTCGTCGCGCGCGTGCGCCGCCGCCCGAGCCAGATCCCCGAGGGAACGCAGCTCGGCGACGCCCATTCGAGCAAGCAAGAGTAGCCAGCCCGAGCGAGATTCTTCGCTCTCCCAATGACCGTTGGCAATTCCATGAGCGCTTTGAGTCGATTGCATTGGCAGCCTCCGATATTTTCGTAAAGCAAAGACCCTGCCGCGCAAGCCCCCATGTAGGTGTGCACGGTGCGGCTCACATTTCGACACCGTTACGAGTGATTCGGATCTGATAGATTCCGCCCAGCAATGAGCGTGGAAGAGACGACGCCGATAGCCTTCGAGACCGTTCATTTCGTCGAGGGCTTCGTCGACGGTGTGCTCAACGGAACCGCTGATTGCGGCGGCATACCGCATCACTTCGAGCTGCGCTCCGCCGAGCCCGACGCGAACGAGATCTACGAGCTTACGCCACTTTCACCAGAAGTGTTCCGCGCCGTCACCGAGGCGTGGGAGATTTGGCGCCGCTTTCAGCGGGCGCGCGAGCTCGCGCCTGCGCTTTATACGCCGCTGATCCCCGCATTGCCTGAAGATCGCGAGCGCCAAGCGGAGCTGCGCGGCTTCATCAGCAACTTCATCGCCAGCGCCAAGAGCCGAGCGTTCTTGGCCGTGGGTGACTTCGAGCACGTCGCGGCCGATGCGACGCGAGGCAGCGACCATGATGCGTTACGCGTGAAATGGAGGCCGCTCGAAAATGGCGACGCTTCAGGCTGAACTGCCGTTCCGTCCGGAGTAATCCGGACTCGCGCGCATTACTTAGACGAAGCGCTCGTTCTCAGGGCGTCGCGGAGTAAGTGCCGCCGGCTTGGGTGCAATCGTCTTGCGACAAGCCGCCGTCCTTGTACGAGCAGACTTCGCTGATGCTGATCGTGCAGCAACCCAGCACGCCCTGGCTCGAGCACTCGTCCGAGACCGTTCCGCCGCTGGCCGTGCAACCCATCTTGTACCCTTCCGCGGAGGTTCCGGGCAGCGATTGCTTCGTGCAGGTATCGTCGACCGTGCAAGCCACGCTTTCGGTGGCGGATCCGGGCGTGCACTGGCCCGCGTTCTGGTAAGCCTTGAGCAGGTTCAGGCACGGGCCATCGTTGTTGAAGCCCGCCGATTGGAAGCACGGCCCCTGTACCGAATCACCCGGTAGCGTCCCGCAGCACGCTTCCAGTGCCACGCAGTTGGCAGTGGTCGGAGTGCCCGCGCCGCCACTGCTGTTGCTCGCGCCCGAGCTATTACCGGCCCCGCCGCTGCTACTCGCGCCAGCGCCGCTGCTACTCGCGCCAGCGCCGCTGCCATCATCTCCCGTGTCGCACTGCGTGCTGCAATGCGTCTCCGCGCACGTGCCAATGTCGGACACGGCGCTCTGACAGGCCGCGCTCGACGCATTCGCGCCGCACGTGCAGAAGCTCGAGTACTGCGAGCTACACGCGTCCTTGACGCAGCTCACGCACTCGTCGGAGCCCATGGTGCCGCTAAACGCATTGCCGGAATCGCAGCTGCCTGCCGCCTTGTCGTCCGAGCCTCCGCAGCCAACGGCGCACGAGAGCGCAACAAGCGAAAGAGCGAGTGTAGTGGCGATCAGGGAAAAGGACTTTTTCATGGATCATGCCGTTGTCGCGCGCTAGCGCGATCCGTTGCAATTGCCCTAATAGGCACTTGACGGGCGCGTCTCGGGCGGCCGATGCTCGTGGGTAGCGTCGACGGCGCGCCCGCATGGTTCAGGTCCTCTTGGTCGACGATCACCCGCTCTTTCACGAAGGGCTCGCCAGCGCCTTTGCGCGCCTCGCTCCCGACCTGAGCATCGTCAGCGCGGACTCTGCCGAGACCGGGCTCGCCACACTGCGCACGACGAGCATTGATTTGGCGCTGATCGATTTGATTCTGCCCACGCTCGACGGCCTGGCCGCGCTCGCGCTGTACGCCGCGGAATTTCCGCATATCCCGCGTATGCTCATCTCGGGCAAGGACGACCCAGCCATCATTACTCGAGCGCGCGACGCGGGCGCGTCGGGATTTCTGCGCAAATCATTGAGCCTCGATCAAATTTTGGCGGCGCTGCGCGCCGTACTCGACGGTGGCGCTTACTTCGATTTGGGCCTACCACCCGCGGCGTCCTCCAGGCCGACATCAGCCCGCAGCGGCGAGCCAGATCCGAGCGGAGATCTGACGCTGCGTCAGCTGGAAGTGCTGAAGCTGCTCGGCGACGGTCACAGCAACAAGGAGATCTCGTCGGCCCTGGCCATCGCCGACCGCACCGTGCGCGCACACTTGACCGAGCTGTTTCGCACGCTGGGCGTCTCGAGCCGCACGCAAGCCGTACTCGCCGCGCAGCGCCTCGGGCTGCTCGGTGCGCCGTGACGGCGGATCTGGAAGTCCTCGAACGGCCGCCGCCACACGAAGGAGCCCGGGGCGCCGCACGCGAACGCGAGATCCGCACCGAGTGCGTGCGCACGCTGTACAAGCAAATTCCGAACTCCATGGCGGCCGCTCTGGGCGTCACGGCTTATTTGGTGATCACGCTGTGGCGCCACGCGCCGCACGCGCTTTTGGCCGAATTCCTACTGCTTCAGGGCGCTTCTCAGGTGCATCGCTTGGCCGTGCTGCGCGCCGACCGGCGCGCGAGCCTCAGCGTGCAGAACAGCGAGCGGTGGGCGCGCCGCTACACGTTTTACATGCTCGGCGCGGGCCTGGTTTGGGGCGTGGCCGGGCTCTTGTTTCTGCGCCCTCAAAATCCGATCGCACAAGTGTTCACGATGTGCGGCTTGTACGGCATCTCGGGCGGCGCGGTGTCCGGCAATGCCTACCATCCGCCGGCGCTGCGCGCCTTCGTGATGCCCATGTTCGGCATCGTGTTCGTGCGCTTGCTCGGCCTCGGCAGCGCCGAGTACGTCGCGCTCGGTACGGCTTCGCTGTTCTACATGCTGATTTTGCTCTTGTTCTGCCGCGTGCAAAACAAAAGCATCGTCGAGTCGATGCTCGTGCGCTTCGAGAACGCAGATTTGATCGCCGAGCTGCAGGTGCAGAAGGCCAGCAGCGACGCCGCGAAATTGCGCGCCGAGCAGGCGGATTTGGCAAAATCGCGCTTTCTCGCGGCGGCCAGCCACGATCTGCGCCAGCCGCTGCACGCGCTCAGCCTGTTTTCCGCCACCCTGCGTGAGCTCGAGCTCGGCGCGCAGCAACGTGAAGTAGTGGAGCAGATCTACCGCAACATCGACTCGCTCGAGGCGCTGTTCGACGAGCTGCTCGACATCTCCAAGCTCGACGCCGGTTACATCCGGCCCAGCGTCGTCGATTTTCCGATTCAGCGCGTGCTCGACGCCTTGCACACGCGCTACGCGCCGCTCGCCGACGAGAAGGCGCTCTCGTTCCGGATCAAGGCTTGCCAGGCGACCGTGAAGTCGGACGCCGCGTTGCTCGAGCGGGTGCTCGGCAATCTGGTGCAGAACGCCATCCGCTACACGCACGCGGGGGGCGTGCTCGTGGGCTGTCGCAAGCGCGGTCAAACGCTGACCACCGCGGTTTGGGACACCGGTATCGGTATCCCCGCCGAGCAACGCGAGCGCATTTTCGAGGAGTTTTTCCAGCTCGGCAACCCCGAGCGCGATCGCCGAAAGGGCTTGGGACTGGGTCTGCCGATCGCGCGGCGCATCGCCCACTTGCTGGGCAGCGAACTCTCGTTGCACTCGACGGCCGGCCGCGGCTCCGTGTTCGCGCTCAGCGTGGCCCTCGGCGATCCGGGCGTGGTCGTGGACGCGCCGGCTGAGCTGGCCGTGACCGGCGACGCGCTCGCTGGGCGGTGCGTGATCGTCATCGACGACGAAGCCGCGATCCGTCAGGGCATGCACGAGCTGCTCTCACAATGGGGTTGTATTTCGCTCGAAGCCGCCTCGGCAGGCCGCGCCCTGGAGTTACTGGCCGAGCAACGCGCGGTCCCCGATCTCGTACTCGCCGACTACCGCTTGGCCGGCGGTAGCAACGGTGACGAGGCGGTGCGGCAGCTTCGCGAGCAGTTCGGCGGCGCGCTGCCCGCCTTGCTCATCACGGGCGATACCGCCCCCGAACGCCTGCGCGAAGCCAAACAGAGCGGGCTGCACATACTGCATAAGCCCGTTCGCCCGGCGCAGCTGCGGGCGCTGTGTAACTACCTGCTCACGCGCCGCTAATGGCCCGCGACCGCCAGCGCAGCGTCCAGGCCCGCGCGATCGAGGACATAGATCGACGAACGGAACCGAGCTTCGACGTCATTGGTGGAAGAGCGATACGCCAGGCGAAACGCGCTCGGGTAATGCTCGAACAGCGCGAAGGCGGAATTTCGATGTTGTACGGCGACGAGCCGCACACCGCGATCGTAGAAGCGACGCGCGGCCGCGAGCCGCTGGGCCACGCTCGGCGACTCGCGTAGGGCCGTCACATCGGCGAACACGGCTCGATTGGGATATAGGAAATAGTGACTCAAGCCCTGGACTGCGCTGACCTCCGGATCCTCCCAGCGCAGCGTGGTGTAGTCGCCCTCGGCGACATCGAGCACGGGCGGCCCGCGGTACGCTTGCAAGAGCGGTAGTGCTCCGGCGTATTGCGCGGACGGCAAATGCTCGCCGAGCAGGTCGAAGGTGTTTGGCCACTTGAGTAGCAGCAGGATGCACACGAACGCGCCCAGCGCGGGGGCCGCGATGCGGCGTAAAAGCGGCATCTGCCAGGGCAAGCGCAAGCGAGCCGCGAAGAGCGCGCAGAACAGCACCGCCCAGGGCACGCTGTATTCGCGCAGGCGGATGGCGCGCGCCGTGAGCACGAGGCCCACGAGCGCCGCGCCGAGCAACACCGAAAGCGCGTAACTGGGCGGGCGACCGCGCAGCTTGCCGCACAGCACCGAGCCCGCGGCCGTCAAGAGCAGGACGGGCAGCGCGATCAATTCCGGATTTGCAGGCAAGTACGCGAGCGGCACGGGACCGAACTCGCGCAACCCGGGGTAAAGCCCCGCGGGATCCAAGTTCATGTAGCCGACGTGAAACCACAAAAAACGAAACGGCGCGCCGGAGGCGTTCATGTATGGGTTCACGAGGAAGCCGAGCCCGAGCCCGGCCGCCGTGAACAGCGGGTCGACGAGCCGCTCGCGCAGGGCGTCGCTCCAGCACAACCCGCACGCACTGAGCAGCGCGGCCATGTGCAAGGGCAGTAAGATGATGCCGCCCTGATAAGACAGCGTCGCCACGTAGCTCACCAGCATGATGCCCAAGCGGCGCTGCTTACGATGGGGCGTGAAGAACGCGAGCTGTAAGAGCACGAGCGACAGCACGAGTAGCCAATTGCCACCGCGCAGCATCAAGTAGCGCCAATCCTGATTGGCGAACAGAACCGGCACGAAACACCAAGCCCACGCGAAGGGCACGGCGCGCGCGCGCAAAAACCAAAACACGGCCAGCGGCACGGCCATGAAGAACAGCAAGGTCGCGAGCTTCAGTCCCCAAAGCGGGCTGGGTAGCAACGCGAACGGAGCCAGCAGCAGGTGAAAGCCGAAGTAATGGTCCACCGGCCATTTTGTGAGAATGGTCCACGGCAGGCGCGGTTCGAGCTCGCTCAGTAAGTGTCCACGCGCGATCTCGCGCCCGACCGCAAAGTGATAGTAACTGTCGGCGCTGGCTTGATAGCCCCAGCGCGCCCCAATCAGTGAGCCTCCGTAGAGTAAGGAGACCACGCTCACGAAGGCCGTCCCTAGCCAGGCAGCGGGTCTGGCGAGGGCTGAGTCGGGTTCCTGAGTCATCGGGAGTCGCGGGGCGCTGTACTCAATCTAAGCAGGCTTGGAATGCTTCCGATAGTGCGCCTTGGAGAGCCGAGTGCGCCGGAGCCCGCTGTTACCGCGCGCGCAACACGCGGGTTCTGGGGCTATTTTTCGGCTCGATTTGCATCGAGCGGGCGCCGCTGGGATGCTTCGGGCGCCTCGCAACTTCGGAAGGTGTCTCTCTATGAATCCCTACAATCCGTACGCCCAGCCAGCCAGTGAGTCACGAATTGCCAGCGACAGCAGCAACGCGTTCCTGCGCAAGGTCTACGCCTACATGGCAGGCGGTCTGTTCGCTACCGCCGTGACGGCGACGGCGGTCGCATCCAGCGAAACGCTGGTGAACTTGATCGTCGGCAACCGGATCGTGTTCATCGGCTTGCTGCTCGGTGAGTTCGCGATGGTGGTTGCCTTCTCGGCGCTCGTGAACCGCATCAGCGCGGGCGCGGCCGCGGCCTTGTTCTTCGCCTACGCCGTCGTCAATGGCCTCACCATGTCGGTGATTTTCCTGGCCTACACCGCGTCTTCGATCGGCAGCACGTTCTTCGTGACCGCGGGCACGTTCGGCGCGGTCAGCGCTTACGGCTATGCCACGAAGCGAGACCTGTCGGGGCTCGGTAGCTTTGCCATGATGGGCCTGTTCGGGCTGATCATCGCCTCCGTCGTGAACCTGTTCCTGCACAGCACGATGATCTATTGGCTGACGACCTTCGTCGGCGTGATCGTGTTTACGGGGCTCACCGCCTACGACACGCAAAAGCTGAAGCGCTTCGCCAGCGCGAGCAGCCCGGCAGAGCAGAGCAAGGTCGCCGTGCAAGGCGCCTTGATGCTGTACCTCGACTTCATCAACCTGTTTTTGTACATGCTGCGCCTGCTCGGCCGTCGTCGCTGAGGGAGCGGGCGAGCCGAAGGCGGGGCGAAGCCCCGCGGACGCGAGCGTGGTTGGCGAAGGCACGCGGTTTGCTTGGACCCGAGTTATGGCCAAGCGAACCGCTGAAAAATCCAAAACCGCCACAGCCAGCCCGCACCCCGAAACTGAGCGCTCCTCCGCGAAGGTTCCGGGCGCGGAGAGCTCGAAAGTGCACCGCCCAGAGCAGGACGTACGTAGCAAGCACGACCAAGACGGCAACAGCCAGCAACGCAAGCAATAGGCGTTCGAACGGTGTGACGCGCGCGGCGTGTAGCACGAGCAAACGCGCCACGCGTTCGCTCGCGACCCAGCGTCTTTAGCTGCGGGCGCCAGATATTTTCGGATTGGGGCGCGTCCCGGCCATGCGTCGTCGAGCCGCGAGCGCCGTGCGCAGCGTGGCGACGTGACGGCCCACGCCGCGGCCGATTGCGTCTAGCGGAATCACTTCTGACACGATGCCCGCGTTGATCACCGCGCTCGGCATACTGCCGATCACGGCCGTCTTGGGATCTTGCGCGATGATGGTACCGCCGACGGCCGCGACCTCTGCTGCGCCCGCCGCGCCGTCGTTGCCCATGCCGGTGAGCACGACGCCGAGGGCGCTCGCCCCACAGGAGCGCGCGACGCTGCGAAAAAGCGGATCCGCGGCAGGCCGCAGGAAATGCTCGGCCGGCGAATCGTCGAATTTCATGCGCAGATCACCGTCGATCAGTAGGTGCCGACTCTTGCACGCGAAATACACCGTGCCCGGTTCTGCGATCTGCGCGTCGCGCGCGAGCTCGATGCGCAGATGCGAGCGCCGACCGAGCGCCTCCACGACCGATTCGTGCAGCCACTCCGGACCGTGCAGGGCGACGAAGTAGGTGCAGTCGCGGGGCAAGGTCGGTTCTTCGAACAGGGCGTGCAAGGCGACGGGGCCTCCGGTGCTGGCCGCGACGGCCACGACGACGCAGTCGGGCTGCACGTCAGTGGTGCGCCAAGCCAGACTGGGCGAGACCGGCTTTGCCGCCAGGATGCGACGACTGGACGCGTGGCGTTGCGTCGCCAGCTCGATGCAGGCTCGCACTTCGGCGATGCGCGCGGGCTTGACCAGAAAATCGTCGGCGCCCGAGCGCAGTGCGTGATCGCGCGCCTCTTGCGAACCCAAAATCGTGCTCATCACGATGAACGGCACGGGTGAGCACTCGGCACGTACCCGCCGGATTAGCTCGATGCCGTCCATGCCCGGCATCATCCAGTCAGTGAGCAACACGTCCACGGCCTGAGCGCGCAAGACCCGCAGCGCCTCGTCGCCACTGCGCGTGAGGATCAAGTCGGGGTAGCTCGGACGCAGCGCGGTCTCCAAGAGCTTGAGCAGCAGCGCGTCGTCTTCGGCGATCAGGATCTTGGTCATGCTTCTCGGGGCCTTGCTCGTGCCAAGACTGATTGAGTCGTGTTAGGTCTCGAGGTAGCGCTGCAAAGCCGCCGCCTCACGTTGTAACTGAGCCGTGTCACGAACGCTCGCAGCGTCCTCCAGGCGGCCACCGAGCTCGGTGATGGGCGGAAAACCGAACGAGGTACCGCTGCCGCGCAGGTTGTGCGCGTGCCGAGCGACGCGCTCGAAATCGCCGTGGCCAATCGCCAAGAGCACGTCGGCCACGCGCGCGTGGCAGTCGGCGAGGTACTTCGGGACCAACGCTTCGAGCTCTCTCGGTGGATCGGCGGCCGATGCGCCCGCCACGCCCGACGCCGACGCCGACGC
>FSWQ01001520.1_pt1 | contig 12926 bp, 9 predicted proteins | sample 1637691 | NCBI WGS metagenome assembly FSWQ01 (sample SAMEA3914814, study PRJEB12502) | metagenome | biome: forest; material: soil | place: USA | collected 2011-09-16 | depth 0.1 m | reverse complement strand
TCAAACGGCGCTTCGGTACGGCCACGAGGCGACTCCTTACTCTTTGCTTTCACGCATGCGGCTGCGAAGCGCCGCCAAAGGTTGTAACCGGGGATCAATAGCGGGCTCTTGCTCGCCGGAATCCGCGGGGGGCGCACCGATAGCGGGACCTTCGGTCAAAGGCAAGTCGGAACGCCTAGGGAACATCGGAAGTTCTAGGACGATGAACTCCCGGAAGAACGGATCCAGCTCGATTTGGCTGCCTTCGAAGGTATCGCGGGCTACAGCGTGCTCGTCCAAAAGCTCGCCTTCTTCGTCCTCTTCCTTGGCCGCGCGCCTGCGGGACCCCGCTCCGCGCGCCTCGGCGGGGGCTTCCTTGCCTGCCTTGGCGTCTTTCGGCGCGCCCGGCGCGGCGCGCCCCTTTTTTGTCACCTTGGTGCTGACCTCCGAGGCGGCCGGGGCGAGCATCAGGAAGATCTCGGTGCTGACATCGATGTCCAAGGGATCCAGCGTGACCACGCACTGCATGCTCAGCGGGGCCTCGGCGCGGCCACGGATCATCACGTCTTTGCCGCTTTTGCTGAGCTCCACAGTGGCGCTGCCGGCACGCCGCGGAGTCGCGTCAGTGCCCTCCAGGGCGCTGCTCAGCCACGCTTCATCCAGCGTGAAGGTCACGGTGCGGGGGCCGCGCTCGATATCAGCGACGGGTACGACAAAAGAGGCTTTGGTCACGGCGGGGCGCGGAAGGGAGCGCTGACCCCGCCACTTCGCAAAGATCCCGCGATTTTCCCGAAGAATCGCGAAGTTCGGGGCGATGAGCCCTTCAACGCGGCAGTCTTCTTGACTAGTTTGCCAGCCAGATGCCGCCCGGCGAGAGCTCCGTCATGTCTCGCGCCTCTCGCAAGCGCCGGCTGCTGATCGCCTGCGCGCTGTACCTGCTGACGAGCGCCGTGTTCTTCGCGTTCGCCTCGCCAGAGGTGGTGCACGTGCACACGCCTTGGAATCATTTCGCGCTGCTCGCGGACGCTTGGCGACAGGGGCGGCTGGATTTGGGCGGCCCGCCGCCGCTGTACACCGGTAACAACGACTTCAGTCAGTTTGCCGGCAAGTGGTACGTCGTGTTCCCGCCGTTTCCCGCGCTGCTCTTGCTGCCGCTCGTTTCGATGGCGAAGGATCCGGAGCGTGTGCGAGACGGCCAATTCTTTCTGTGGCTCGCTGGCCTCGCGCCGGCGCTGTTATTTTTGGCCCTGGAAAAGCTGCGCCGCTTCGGACGAAGCGAGTGCAGCGAGCGCGCGAACGTTGCGCTGAGCGCGTTGTTCGCGTTTGGTAGCGTGTATTTCTTTTGCGCTGAGCAGGGCACGGTTTGGTATGCCGCTCACATCGTGGGTGCGGCGCTCGCGGCGGCGTATTTGTTGTTCGCGTTGGAGGCCGAACGACCTTGGCTTGCCGGACTAGCCTTGGGTCTTGGTTTCGCCACCCGCACGCCGCTGTTGTTCGCGGCGCCGCTGTTCCTACTGGAGGCGTGGCGCACGTGCTCGGCGGATCGTTCGAAGCTCGCGCGCACGCTGCTCGCGTTTGCGGCGCCCGTGGGGTGCGTGCTGCTGCTCACGTTGGCGCACAATCAGCGCCGCTTCTCTAACCCGTTCGAGGTTGGTTATCGCTACCTGGGCGTGGTGTGGCAGTTCCGGATCGAGAAATGGGGCCTATTTAGCTACCACTACCTGGCCAAAAACCTGGGCGTGCTGCTCACCAGCTTGCCCTTCGAAACCCCCGGTGGCCCGACGCCATTTCAGATCAACGCGCACGGTCTCGCGCTCTGGGTGACGTCACCGATCTACTTGTGGTTGCTCTGGCCGCGCCGCCGAGGCGTGCCAACACGCGCATTGTGGGTCACGGTCGCGTGCGTCGCGCTGCCCACGTTGTTCTACCAAAACACCGGCTGGGTGCAGTTCGGCTATCGGTTCTCGAACGACTACGCGGTGTTCTTGTTTGCGTTGCTGGCGCTCAGCGGCCACCGCTTCGGGCGCGCGTTCCAGGTGGCGGCGTGTGCGGCGGTGTTGATCAACGCGTTCGGCGCGCGCACCTTCGGGCGTGGCGAATACGCTGCGTATTACTTCCAAGACAATACGCAGCGCATTCTGTATCAGCCGGATTGAAAGCCTACTTCGCAGCGCGCTTGATGGTGATCTTCTTGATCTTCGTCGGAGTCACGCTGTGATCACCCTGCACCGGTACGCTGGCGAGCTTCTCGATCACGGCGTCCGGACCGCACATGCCGAAGATGGTGTAGCCGTGATCCAGATGTAGCGCGGCGGCGTCCATGATGAAGAACTGTTGCCCGTTGGTGTTCGGACCGCGGTTGGCCATGCACAACAAGCCGCGTTTGTCGTGCGTGGCGCCGGGCCAGATTTCGTCCGGGATCACGTAGCCGGGCTCGCCGCCGCCCGTGCCGCTCGGGTCACCGCCTTGGATCATGAAGCCCTTGATCACGCGATGAAACGTGGTGCCGTCGTAGGCCGGCTTCTTCGTCCACTTGCCGTCTGGGGCTTTGAACGGACGCAGGCCTCGCGCCAGGCCGACGAAGTTGGCGACCGTGACCGGTGCTTTGTCGTCGTACAGCTCGCACTGCAGCTTGCCGAGATCAGTCTCCATTTCCGCGCTGATCTTTCCGCTGCCGGCGAGGCCGGCGGTGGCGTCAGCCAGCGAGAATTTGCCGTGCACGGGATCTCCGTCACTCGGCGCGACTTCGGCCGGGGGCGGCGGCGTGGGCGCGGCCACCGGCGTCGGTTCGGGAGTTGGCGTTGGGGCGGGCGCTGCCGCGGCGCCCATGCTCTCCACCGGTGCTGCTTTCACCTCGTGCGACTCGGGCTCCGGGACGGTGGAACGACACGCACCGGCCAGCGCGGCCAAAGCGGCGAGCGACAGCGCAAACCCGGTTCCAGACACGAGGCGCGCTGCAAGAAGACGGCGATCAGAGCTGTGATGGTTCGACATGGCGACTTTCTTTTCTGGGCTATCCGCAGCTGGTGCGCGGCTTCGAACGGGCTATTCGACGTGCACTTTGGTGCCTGGTTTCACGCCATGGGCGCGTGACCAACCGGCATTGACCTCGAGCACGTACGCGGCCGGGCAGGGTACACCACGCGGCGCGTCGTTCAAGGTAGGGACCTGTTCCAAGATCCCCGTGATGGTTCCATCACGAGCGATGAACATCATATCGAGTGGGATGCACGTGTTGTGCATCCAGAATGTGCGCGGCTCCTCGTTGTTCCACGCGAACAGCATGCCCTGCGCTTCGGGTAGCTTGGTGCGGTACATCAAGCCGCGTTCCTTCTCTGGCTCCGTGCGCGCTAGCTCCACATCCAGCCGGGGGCTGCCGGGCGCGTCCGTGAATTCAACGTAGCCGTGTGCGGATTCGATCGGCCCGTCCGGATCCGCAGGACAGTGCAGAGCGTTGGGCGCGCGGCGCGCGGGCTCCTCTGCCATCGGAACGACACATGCCGCGTTGGGCTGGGGCGCTTTTCCACTGCTGCCCGGCGCGGACTTTTCCGTTGCTGTCGCCGTTGCTGCGGATGCGAGGGGTAGCGCTGCCGCCTGCGCGTCACCTGAAGAATGCGGCTCTTCCGTCCGATTGCAGGACGCAAGAGCTGTCAGACACAGACACAAACCAAGCCAAAGCGCGCGCATCGACGTTCGTTGTCTAGCATTCCCTCCGCCGTTTTGGATCGGTGCTTTCTGGTCATGGTCAGGAAAAATAGGGACACACTTGCTCATTGCGCGTGGGTGCTATCCTTCTCGCACATGAGCGGGCGAATCTGGGCCTTTGCGGCGCTGTCTTCGGCTTCGGTCTTCGCGTTGCTTCAGTGCGGCGGAAGCGTAGAAGTGGCGGACGGCGCTGCTGGCGGCGGTAGCGCGGGCGTTGCGGGTCAGGGCCACGGCGGAGCGGGGCACGCGGGTCACGCCGGACAGAGTGGTGTGCCGCGGGCCGGCTCAACGGGCTCGCCGAGGGACGCGGGCTTCGATGAGTACGCGGACCCAGGTTGCCCTGACGCAGGGCCTCCCACGGAAGTCACCGAGTGTGACCCGTTTTCGCCCAACCCCGGTTGCGGCATGGGTGAGGGCTGCTTTCCGTTCGTCGACCACCCGTTTGGAGAGGGCTGCGGCGCGCAAAGCTTCGGCACGCAATGTCTGACCGCGGGCGACGGCCATCAAGGCGACTTCTGCGGTGACGGCTCGGGGCGCTGCGCTTCCGGGTTCGTGTGCGTGGTTGGTTCGCAACCCGGCAAGCACTGCGTGCAGTTGTGCCGCATGGGCGTGCAGAACGCCTGTCCCGCCGGCATGATCTGCGGCGAGCTCGACGTTGAAGGCTACGGAGTATGTTCCTGAGCTCGCGGCGGTTCTGGTCGATAACGCTGGTTGTGTCTGGGTTTTGCGGGGCTTCTTGCGGGGCTCGCACCGGCATTCTCACGGACGACGCGAGCGCGGATGCCGGCGTAGATGCGCCCGCTCCCGTCGCCTGCACCACGGATCTGGACTGCGCCACGGGTGATGCCTGCGCGGGCGCGGAATGCCGTGAGGGCACGTGCGTGCCGCTGCCGGCCACCGTGTGCAACGACAACGATGTGTGCACGGCGGACGCGTGCGACTCGACTACCGGCAAATGCACGTTCACGTCGCTGACGATGGATTTGGATGGAGACGGCCACAAAAGCCCACGCCCCGGCTTTGCGCCTGGTGCCCCGGGGGCGTGTGGTGATGACTGTGATGATCGCAGCGCCGCCGCACACCCGGGCGGAGTCGAAACGTGTGACGGCGTAGACAACGACTGCAACGGGCAGGTGGATGAAGGTGCGAGCTACGGGGGCGCGAGCATGCCGCTCCGCATTTCGTCGCCAATGTTCGACCGCGCTTCCGGCTCCGGCCTCGCTTTCGACGGCAAGAACTACGGGGCGATTTACACCGGTCACAGCACGACCTCTGCCTCGTATTTCCAGGGGCTGGCGCGCAATGGCACGAGCGTCGTTGCCGAAACGCCGCTCACCGACATCAACGCGGAAACGTACGCCGGCTCGATCTTGCACAATGGCAGCTTCTTCGAGCGCGTCTGGGAAGATGCGCGGCAAGACCAGAACTACGAGGTGTACTTCAACCGTTATGATTCGAACGGCAAGAAGCTAGGTCCGGATCTGCGTGTCACCAACGCCACGAACTTCTCGCTGAACTCCGCGTTTGCCTGGAACGGCAGCGAAACGCTCTTGGTTTGGGATGATCGGCGCTTCGAAGATCAGGCGCCGGACACGCGCATCTTCGGACAGCGCGTGGCATTCGACGGTTCATTGCTGGGGAGCAACATTCAACTCACGGATCCGGGCACGCAGGCGGAGCACCCGGGCATCGCGCTCGGTCAGCAGCGCGTGGGGGTGGTTTTCACCTCACAGCAAACGCCGACCACCGTGCACGCGGAATTTTTGAGCACCGCGCCGGACTTCACGAGCCCCAGCAAACTGATCGACTTGGGTGGCACCGGCGTGCAGAGCACGAATCTGGTCTCGCTCGGTGATCGCTTCTTGGTTGCTTGGGATCAGAATACGTCGATTGCCGGCTACGGTCCCTCGATCTTCGGCGCGATCGTGGATCAAAACGGGAACGTACTGCGCGCGGCACAACCACTGACCAGTGGCGCCACCATTGCGCGCAGCTTCTCCTTGCTCTCGCTCGGCAACCGCGCGCTCCTGGTGTGGGCCGACAATCACGACGGCAACTTCGAAATCTACTCGGAAACGCTGGGACAAAACCTGGAAGTGCTGACGCCTCGGGTGCGGCTCAGTTTCTCGCCCTCGGATACGTTTTTCCCGGCCGCCAGCTTTGGTCCGAACGGCGACGTGGGCGTGCTGTATCAGGATTGGCAGACCAACTTCTCGCAGGTCTACTTCGTGAGCATGGGTTGTGTGATGGGCGTGCCCATCAAATAATCACCCGGCACGCGGCTCACTGCCGGAGCACGCGCGGCCCAGCCTGATGCACTTTGCCGGGCAAACGACGCCCAACGACGGTTTCGGCAACGCGACCCGCTTCGATCAGCGCGTTCAAATCCACGCCCGTGGCGACGCCCATGCCCTCCAGCATGTACACCAGATCTTCGGTGGCCAAATTGCCCGCTGCTCCTGGCGCATACGGACAGCCGCCGAGCCCGGCGACTGACGAATCGAAATCACGGATGCCGAGCTCTAGCCCGACCAAGGCGTTGGCGAGCGCGGTGCCCCGCGTGTCGTGAAAATGCAGCGCCAATTGCGGCGCCGCGAATTCCGCCAAGAACAGCGACACCAAGCGCTTGGTAACGAGTGGTGTGCCGACCCCGATGGTGTCCCCGAGCGATACTTGGTAGCAACCGAGGTCCAGCAGCGCGCGCGTGATCGCCAGCGAAGCGGCGGGGTCGACGTCGCCCTCGTACGGACAGCCCCACACCGTTGAGACGTACGCGCGCACGCGCATGTTGGCGGCGAGCGCCGGCGGCACCACCTCACGGAACGTGTCCAGTGACTCAGCGATGCTCTTGTTCGTGTTCTTCTTGTTGTGGGTCTCGCTGGCCGACATGAACACGGCGATCTCGTGCAGGCCGGCGGCGTGCGCGCGCTCGAAGCCCTTGGCGTTCGGGCACAGCGCGCTGAACGTGACGCCGGGCGGCGCTTGGAACTCACGCGCCAGCTCTTCCGCGTCAGCCAATTGCGGCACCCAGCGCGGCGAAACGAAGCTAGTCAGCTCGATGCGCTTGAGGCCCGCCGCTATCAACGCGGAAATGAGCTGCTTTTTCCCATCCAACGGAATGGGCAGGGCCTCGTTCTGCAGACCATCGCGCGGCGAGACTTCGTAAATCGAAACCTGGTCGGGCAATGCTTCGAGCATGAGGCTCAGGGTAAGGCGCGCCGCGCCTGCGCGCTAGAGATCCAACAGGCGCATCTGGTTTTGACGCGGGTGCGGCGTGAACTTGATCGGGTATTCCCCGGTCCAGCAAGCCGTGCAGAAGGACTGTGTGTTCAGCGTGGTGTCCCCGGGCGCCATCGGCAGAGTGCGCCTGGTGCTGCGGCCGGTCGCCTCCGTGCGGGCGGAAACGACCGAGTGGATCATCGAGTCCAACGACAGGTAGGCCAGGGTGTCGCTGGTGATGTACTGGTTGATTTCCTCGACCGAGTGACTGGAGGCGATCAGCTCGCCGCGGGTGGGCGTGTCGATGCCGTAGTAGCAGGGCCACTTGGTGGGCGGGCTGGAGATGCGCATGTGCACTTCCTTCGCGCCGGCGTCGCGCAGCATTTTGACGATCTTGCGGCTAGTGGTGCCGCGCACGATGCTGTCGTCGACGACGACCACGACCTTGCCCTTGAGGATCGCGCTGATCGGGTTGAGCTTCAGGCGCACGCCGAAATGACGAATGCTCTGCCGAGGCTCGATGAAGGTGCGACCGACATAGTGGCTGCGCACGAGCCCGAGCTCGAACGGTAGCTTCGCTTCCTCTGCGTAGCCGATTGTTGCCGGCACGCCTGAATCCGGCACCGGAATCACTACGTCTGCCTTGATGCCGTGCTCGCGTGCCAGCGCCCGGCCCAGGTTCTTACGCGCCTCGTACACGCTCACGCCGTCGATGTTCGAATCAGGGCGGGCGAAGTACACGTACTCGAAGATGCAGGTGTGACGCGGCACCTCGGCGAACGGCCACACGCTGCGCACGCCGCGTTGATCGATGACGACCATTTCCCCGGGTTCGATTTCGCGCACGTACTCAGCGTCGATCAAGTCGAAGCTGGAAGGCTCGCTGGCAGCCACGTAAGTGTCCGTGCCCGGCAGGCGACCCAAACACAGCGGCCGAATGCCCATCGGGTCGCGTACGGCGATCATGCTCTCCGGCGTCAGGATCAAGAGCGAGTAGGCGCCTTGCACTTGGCTCAGGGCGTCCGCCACGCGGTCTTCGAACGACTTCTGCTGGCTCATCGCGAACAGGTGCACGATGACTTCAGTGTCGCTCGTGCTCTGGAAGATCGATCCGCGCTCTTCGAGCTTCTCGCGCAGCGCCTCGGCGTTGGTCAGGTTGCCGTTGTGGGCGATCGCAATCGAGCCCCGCGAGTAATCCACGGCGATGGGCTGCGCGTTCTTCAGCGCTGACCCACCCGAGGTGGAGTAGCGCACGTGACCAATGGCGTGAGGGCCGCCGAGCCGTTCGAGTTGCTCGGGCGGGAACACGTCGATGACGTGCCCCATGCCGCGGTGCAGGCTGAGCTGTGCACCGTCACTGGTGACGATACCGGCGCTTTCCTGACCACGGTGCTGCAGCGCGTGCAGCCCCAGGTAGGTCAGGTTCGCTGCCTCTTTATGGCCGTAGATGCCGAAGACGCCGCACATTCTGGTCCGACTGCCCGGGGGTTTCCGGAGCGTTAGCTTGGGGGCGCACCGCTGCCACGATTTTCAGGTGCTGGCTAGCGAAGCTTGCACACCAGCGTGTAGCCGCTGGCGAAAGATCGGGACCACTTTGGCCGCTCTTAGGGCGGGACGCCAGCGCCAGATGTAGGCCGGGTCCGGCGCCCGGGCCGGTCCGCGTTTCGTACTCGCTCCTACCTTGCCCGTCACGAGCCCGGCTGCAGTCATGCTCAAAAATGCGAAACAACCGTTACAGATCGTAGGCCGTCCTGAGTATCCTCGCCCGGATATGAGCGCGCTCGACGAGCTCCTGAGCCAATGGCGGAGCAACCCCGACGCCGACGCGACCATCGCGCTCTGTTCGTTCCTCGGCAATTCTTCGCGCGAAGAATTGATCCGCGAGGTCTCGGCCAGTGCGGAGACGTGGCACGTCGAGGACTCAAGCGTGATGCTCGCCGTCGGGCGCATGCATCTGGACGCCGGATTCCTCGCTGAAGCGCAGGCGGCGCTGGTTGCTGCGGGCAAGGCCAACGGCCGAGACGCCAAGCCTTTTCGCTACTTGGGTGAAGTGCTGCTGCGCCGTGGGGACGCCTTGCGCGCGGAGAAGGTGCTGGCGCGCTCGCTGCAGCTGGACGCGAACGATGGCGAAGCCCGCCTGTGGCACGACCGCTCGGTCGTCTACAGCGCGCTCCAGAAGCGCATCGGTGTCGAGGCGGTGGCAGCCGAAGTGCTGCGCACGATGCCCAAACAAAATTCGATTCCGCCGCCCACGGTGCAGCCGCTCAGCCACAAGTTTGGCAATGAAGAGCTGACCAAGCCGCGCGTGCAGAATCCGATCGCGCCGTTGGATTCGCTGCCGCGTTTCGAGTCCGAGGAGCCGCTGCGTATCTCCGCAACGGATCTACTGGAAGAATCTTCACCGCGCTTGTCGCCGTCTGCGGTCGCCGCGCGCGCAACAACCCTGGGCATCGGACCGCCTGGGCCCAAGCTGCCGCCCGCGCCGAGGGCGGCTGCGCCGAAGCCGGCGCCGGTGCCTGCAAAGCCGGCGCCCGTTGCTGCGAGAACGCCGTTCGCCGCATCCAAAGCGCCGGCGGTGGCGTCCAAAGCGCCTGCTGCGGCGCGCGCGAACCCGGCGCCGCGCTACGAGCCCGATCCGCGGCCTGAGCGCTTCGAGGAGGTCGTGACGACCGTGACGCCCGCGCCGTTCATCGCGCCGTCGTGGCCCGAGCCTGCTGCTGCCGTTCCTGCGACGCCGCCGCCGGCCGTGCGCCCGCCGCTGCCCAAGCCGTCCGTCCCACCTCCGCCCGCGATCATTGCCTCGCGCGCGCCAAGCGTTCGTCCGCCCGCGATAGCCGCTGAAACTCAGGAGTTCGTGCCGCCGCCGGAGCCTTGGGCTCCCGCTCCCGCTCCCGCGCCCGCCGCTGCGCCCCCAGCGTCAGTTCGCCCGCGCCCGCCGAACCGTGCGCCAGCGCCAGTTTATTACTCGGACAGCGGCCAACCTGAGCCAGCGCTCGTGCTCGAGCACCTATCCCGGGTGGGCGTGTACGAGCCGGGCGGTGGCGCGGCGCCCGCGTGGGAGCACCCGGTGCGCCAGAAGACGCGCGGTACGTGGACGCTCGCGCTGGCGATTGGCCTCGTGGTCGCGGCCGGCGCTGGGTCATACGAATACTCGTTGAAGATCCGCGCTGAGCGCGCCGCACACGCCGCCGCCTTGAACGACGAAGTGAAGAAGCTGCTGGAGACCGGCTCGGTCTCGGATTTGCGACAAACGGATCAGAAGCTCAATCAATCATTCGAGCTCGACTCGTTGAGCCAACGCGCGGCCCGCTTGTGGCTGCAAAATCGCGTCTTGTACGAAGTGCTCACGGGCGATGAAGTGCGCGGCATCGACTCTGCCGTGCATCGCGGCGCAACCGTGAATTTGCCGGAAAAAGACACGGCTTTCGGGCGCATTGCCTCGTTCATGGCCGAGGGCGACCTTGCCGGCGGTGCCGCCATTCTGGCGCACTACGACAAAGACAGCGCGCGCGACCCGTATTACCAGCTGGCTGCGGGCGCGGTGCTCGAGCGGGCGGGTGATCTGCGCGCCATCGAACGCTACGACGCTGCGCGCCAGCTCGACCCCGAGTTCATCCCTGCGCAAATGCTACTCGCGCGCCTGCTGCTGTTGGAGTTTGGCGGTGAGCGCGCCAAGCCGGTGCTGGATGGCTTGCGCAGCAAGCTGGGTGCCGCGCCGATCACGCGCGCGTTGTCCGCTCTGGCCTGGGTCGTCGATCCCGAACGCCCTGAGTCAGTGCCAGAAGACGCGAAGCTCGAGCCCGGTGACGCGGAGAAGCTGCCTGCGCCACTGAGCGGTGTGCCCGCCATGGTCGAAGCCGTGCAAGCCATGCGCAGCGGAGACATGGCCAAGACGTCGCAATCGATCGACTCAGCGGTGGCTTCGGCAATGACGCCGTCCCTGGCGACGGGGCTCGGCTTCCTGGCGATCGAGGCGGGGGACGAACAATTGGCGCGCAAGGCCGCCTTGCGCGCGCTGCAATTTGCGGCGGTTTATCCGCGCGCGCGCACCTTGGCGGCGCGCGTGGCGTTGCTCGGCGGGCGCTTGGATGAAGCGCAAAAGGCGATCGAAGAGCTGGACCCGGCGTCCCCGGACGTGGCCGTGGTGCGCGGCGTCGTTGCTTACGAAGCGCTCGAACCGGCGGATCTAGAGGGCGCGCTGCACTCGCTCGGTGAAGCCGTTCAAACGCGGCAAGCCTATAGCGGGCTCGCGGCAGGCCCCGGCCTGCTCACTGGCCGTGCCTATCCCTCGCCTGAGAAGCTGGAGGCCATGGCCACCCCTGCGACCCCGTGGGGTGAGCTCGTGGCTGCGGATGCTGCGCTCGACCAGGGCAACCTCGCGCTGGCCAGCAAGATCCTCGGTCGCCGTCAGGGCACAGCCGTGCGCCCGGTGCATTCACTGCGGCTCGCGCGTTTGTACCGCTATCAGAACAAGCCCGACGAAGCCGTGGCCGCTGCTGCAGCGGCGCGTGAAGGCGCGACGACCGCCAGCGTGCTGATCGAGTCCTTGTACGCGGCCTTGAAGAAAGACGACGCGGCCGCCGCACACGCGCTGGTCGCCAAGCACCCGACGTTGCTCGGCCCGCTCACCGCGTGGCTCGGCGTGCTCGTGGATGGCTCGACGAAGCAAAAGGCTCAAGCCGCTGCGCGCGCCGCGAAGCTTGATTTGCCGCCAGCGGAGACGCCGCTGAAGCTGCGTGTTTTGGTCGCCCGTGCACTCGCCGTAGCGGCGGACAAACGGGCCAGGCCTTACGTTTTGGCTCTAGCGAAGCAAGTACCGAAACACCCCGATGTGATCGAGGCCGCGCTCGAGCTCAAGTGAGCCCGAGCGCGCTTCGAACAGTCACTCTCAGAACACGTAGTGGGCGCCGATGCCGATCGACGTCTGGCCCTTGGCGGCGTTCGCCAAGACCGCGTTCGACGCGTGGTCGTAACGGAATTCAGCGCGCATGGTGAACGCGTTGTAGAACGTGTAGCCCGGGGTCAACGTGAAGTTGAGGTAACCGGTGTTGCCGTTCGCCAGCGCTCCGACCTCAGCAAAGCGAGTGCCGGTCGTGTCCTTCATGTACTCCAAGCGAGCGCCGAGCGACGCAGCGTCCATGTGGACGACAGGCTGGATACCCAGACCCCACCACTTGCCGGTGCCGGCAGCCGCGACGGGGAGCCCCGCAGCGTCCACAGCGCGAGCCGAGTAATCCGAGTTCTTCTCGGAGCCGAGGTTACCCTGGAAGTTGATGGTCAACATCGGGCTCGGGATGAGGGCGCCGGTGAGATCGAGCGAGAGACGCGGGTCGGTGTCTTGGCCCGCCTTCTCGACGCCATAGCTGCCGGAGAGACCAGCCCAGAAGATCGGATCGGGGGTGACACCGAGGCGCCAGATCAGCGTCTTGTTGTTGTTGTTGTCGGCAGTCCAGATCGACGCCTGACCAGCACCGTTGTTCACGGTGGCGCCGTTGGTGTCCCAACCGTTCACGACGCCAACGCCGATGTCGACCATCGGGGTGGTGTAGTGCAGCTTGGCACCAACGTGCGTGATCGGCTCGGCCCAGCCGTACAACAAGCCGCGGGTGAGCGTTGGATCGGTCGGACCTTCGATGAGCTCGATGCCTTCGTACGTTGCAAACTTACCGACGGTGAACGTGAAGCCGGCGTCGGTCAATTGTGCGTACGCCTCTTGGATGTCGAACAACGTGCGGGTGGGGCTGAACGCCGTGCCGTTGTTGAAAGCGGCGTCAGAGCCTGCGTCGATATCGACCGTCGCGCTGACGTGCTCGTTCACGGCGCTGTGCACGGAGAGGTGCATGGCGTGGAGCTGAAAGCCGTTGCCCGCGTCGTACACGCGCGTCGGCAACTGACCGTAGGAGTTCGCGTGCTCGACCAAGCCACGGTGCCAGGCACCTTCGACGTAGCCAGTGATCGCCATGTTCGGGTACGTCACTGCCGGAGGAGCGGCGGGCGCAGCGTCAGCAGCCGGGGCGGGAGCC
>FSWQ01003159.1_pt1 | contig 12929 bp, 6 predicted proteins | sample 1637691 | NCBI WGS metagenome assembly FSWQ01 (sample SAMEA3914814, study PRJEB12502) | metagenome | biome: forest; material: soil | place: USA | collected 2011-09-16 | depth 0.1 m | reverse complement strand
GATGCATACACACTAAGTTTTCCATGTCACGAGGCCCCTCGGATTTGATGCAGATCGCTAATGCTGCAACGCGAATCTGGGCTCGATTTCCCAAGTTTCTGACGGTTTATGGCAATGCGTGCGCCACGAAAGCGAAACCCAAGTCCGATCTCCTACTTAGAAATCGTCCGCAAAAGCGCGCTCTGGTTCTTTTGCACGCCGCCGTCGCGCCGGGTGTGCCGGTGCACTCTCCAGCGGGTGTGCCGTGCACTCTCGAATAGCTTGTTCGTCTCCCCGCGCGTGCGAGCGAGCCAGTTCCGTGGAGCGAGCTCCCCGAGCTCACGAGGCGTGATCGAGCACGCGGTGGATCGCGTCGGGCACTAGGCCGTAGCCCTCGGAGGCGGCAAGTAGGCGCGCGTTGTCCGGCAGATCGGTCAGAAACTGGCGCGCGTAGGGAGTGCCGACGAGGCCGTGCAGGCGGCGCACCAACGAGGGCATGCCGCGCGCGATGGCTTGGCGCGCGGATTCTTCGTCGCCGATGGCCACGTAGGCGGCGTGCAGCGCCAGGTACACGGCCGATTCGTTGAGCAAGCTCGGGGCGCCCTGATCGAGCAGGCTCGCGGCTTCGCGCGCCAGCTCCACGGCACCTGCTGCGTTGCCACAACGGCGTTCTGCTTCTGCCCACAGGCCGAGCGCGACGGGCAGCAGATCGCGGTGGCCCGTGGTGCGGTACGACTGCGCCGCGATACGCAGCAAGCCGAGCGCGCGTCGCCACTCGCGTTCGGCGCTGGCGCGCAGTAGCTCACTGCCGCGATAGAACAGCATGCCCAGGTTGGCGCGGTCCGGCGCCGCCCACACGCCGGTTGCGGCGGCGTCCGCGTCGGCGCGCACTTCGGCCAGGTGCGCCTCCAAGTGTTTGTCGTTGCCGAAAGTCGCGGCCCAGCCGAGCAAATTCATCTGCGCGTGGCGCACCGCCCCCAAGCTGCCGATCGCGTCCGACAGCGCGAGGCCCGTTTCGAGCGCGGTGCGCGCTTCTTGGCGCGCGCCGATCGTGGTCAGGGCGAAGCCGAGGTTCGTCATCAGCATCGCCTCGCGCTCTTTGAGGCCGGCCCCGCGCGCGGCGCTGGCCGCGTTGCGCCGCGCTTCGAGGGCCGTGGCAAGCGAACCCTGAGTTTGGCGCACGATGGCTTGGGTTTGGTAAGCGTCAACGGCGGCGGCGCTGGTGCTCTGTTGTTGAGCGAGCTTGAGCAAGCGCTTGATCTCGGCCTCGGCCTCGGCAAAGCGTCCCGCGAAGGCGACGCGCAGCGCGAGCACGGCCGAGCAGCGCGCCTCTTCGTCGAGTAAGCCGAGGGCGGCAGCCTGATCGCGAGTCTCGGCCAGGCGCTCGCTGATGCCTTCGCCCGAGCCGCGGGCATCGTCGTAACGCGCGCGGGCGCCGCGCGCGCGGACCGCGCTCGCTTCGTCGTACACGTTGTCTTCCATCGAGAAAATGGCCGATTCGCGATCGCTCGCGCGGGGATCGAGCCGGCTCCACGCTTCATCCAAGTACGAAGCGCGCAAGAAGCCGGCAGGCTTGTCTTCGGCGAACATCAAGGCGCGCTCGGCCATCGTCATCGCGTCGGCGAGGGCGTTGGCGGCCAGCGCACGCTGCGCCGCGCGCGCCCAATGCTCCGCCGCGCGCACGTGCTCGTCGCCCAGATCATACTGCCCGGCGACGGTCGCGGAGTCCTCGCCCATCGACGTGAGCCAAGCGGCGGCCAGGGCGTGTAGCTCCTTTCGCTCGCGTTCACCGAGCGAGGCGTACGCGACCTCACGCACCAGGGCGTGCTTGAACACCCACTCTCGCGTGCCCGGAAAGCGCGACACGTTCTGCTCCATCAAGATCTCGGAAGCCACCAGCGCTTTCATCACGCTCTCGGCGCGCGGCATGCCGAGGGCCTCGAGCGCCGAGTCCCAACACGTCAAACCAAACACGCTCAAGCGCCCGACCGCGTCGCGGCACTCTTCGTCGAGCGCGTCGAGGCTCACTTGAATGGCGGCTTCGATCGTGGGGGCGTGCGCGGTGTCCCGCCCCGAAGCACTCAAACGCGCCAATTCTTCGGCAAATAGCGGCAATCCTGCGGCCTGCTCGGCGATCCGATCGACGATGTCTTCGGCCACGTTCTCGCCCACCACGGCGCGCGCGATGGCCCGCGATGCGCGCTTCGAGATCGGACGCAGCTCCAGCCGGACGTGATCGCGACCGGCAAAGCGGCTCGCTTGGTCGGACCAGAAGTCAGGCCGCACGAGCGCCATCACGACCAGCGCGCGCCCCGTGGCGCGGCCCAGCATGTGATCGAGCCAGCCGATGCTTTCCGGATCCGCCCACTGCAGATCTTCCATCAAGATGGCGGTCTGTTCGTTGGCCGCCACCTGCAGCACGAGGTCGGTCATCGCGAGCCAGAGCACGTCGCGTGAGCCGCGTGGGTCGAGGCCTTCGGGCAGGGGTTCGTTGGCCAAGAGGCGCGCCAAAAGCTCGCGGTTCTTGGCCGTGAGCTCGTCGCGCGTCGACGGGCCCAGGCGCGAGATGATGGCTTTGGCGGCCTCCGCGCTGGTGGCGCCCTTGGGTAGGCTGATGATGCCGCGCAGCACGTCCGCGGCCGCGCCCAGGGCGTGGCCTTGCGCGTACGCTTCACTGCGCTGCAAGACGATGTGCGGCGCGCCCGCTTGCGCGGAAATACGAGCCATTACCTCGCGCCGGAGCCGGCTCTTGCCGATGCCCGGCGGCCCGGCAATGGAGACCAAGATCGGCGTCACGTCGAGCCGCGAGCGCTCGAACGCGCTCAGCACTTGCGCGAGCTCCGGATCGCGTCCCACGAACGGCGCGCCGCCCGAGCCGCGCCGGCCATGCACGGGCTCACCGACCACGGACGAGCCGTCGTCACGGGTTCGGAACTCGTAGCGACCGCGGCCGAGCTCGCTCGTCGTGGCGTCGGCGAGCACCACGCCCGCCTCGGCATCGCGCGACAAAGACGAGGCGCGATCGACGACTTCGCCGACGGGCAATACGTCTCCCGTGTCGTGCGCCCAATCGAGCCGAGCGCGCCCGCTGGCCACGCCGACGCGCGCGCCGGCGCGCGCCAACCGCCGCCCGAGCTCGAGGCCCACGGCGGCTTCGTTGCCCACCGCGCGGCGCGCGCCCAGGTGCGCCACGATCGAATCTTGACCGAGCGGCACGGCGTCTGCGCCGCGCTGACGGAGCTGCTCCAAAGCGCGCTCGCGCGCCGAGGCCGTGCCAAAACGAATCGCGACGATCGACGTGACGAGACGCGACGCGCTGGAACCGAGCCGCGAGGAACGCGCGGGATCAGGCTGCAGATCGATCCAGCTGAGCCGCTCGGAGTCGCTCGAGGCGTCGTGCAGCATCTCGAGCACCTCGGCCATGTCCTTCGGGCGCGAGGCGGGATCGGTGTGCAGCATGCGGCTCACCAGGTTGTCGATCTCGGGTGGCGTATCGCGGCGCAGCTCGCTGAGCCGCGGTGGCGCCGTCGTGACCAAGCGCGCTAGCGTCGCGATCACGGTCGGACCCACGTGCGGCGGGCGACCGGCGATCAGCTCGAACAGCGTCGCGCCCAACGAATAGATGTCGCAGCGCGCGTCGATCGGCGCGTCACCGCGGGCTTGCTCGGGCGCCATGTACGCCGGAGTGCCGACCACATCACCCGTGCGTGTGATGCGGATGTCGCTCTTCGCGGCCACCCCGAAATCCACCAGCTTCACCTGCCAAGGCCCGAGGAACCCCTCGTTTTCGGGCGCTTTGCACAGGAACAAGTTGCCTGGCTTGATGTCGCGATGGATAACGCCGGCGGCGTGCGCGTATTGCAGCGCCTCGGCCGCGCGAATCGACAGCTCGATGGCTTGCGCGATGGTGAGCGGCTCGCGTTTTTGGCGCGCGGCCAGATCCTCACCCTCCAGCCACTCCATGGCCACGAAGGGCAGGCCATTTTCGCCCAGCACGCCAAAGCCCACGGTTTTGACGATGCCTGGGTGGTCCAGGTTCTCGAGCAGCTGGCCCTCGCGCGTGAAGCGCGCCTCTTCCTCGGGTGCATCCCCCGCTTCCGATGACGCGATCACCTTCAGCGCCACGATCTGCGCGCTCTGCAGATCGTAGGCGCGGTACACGATGCCCGCTCCGCCGCGGCCCACCTCGCGCTCGATCACGAAGCGATCGCCCAGTTTCCTTCGCTCGGTGATGGGCGCGGTACTCACGATGACGAGCAGAGGGTAGTCCGCTAGCGCGCGCTCGTCGACCACGACCCGAGCCGTCCAAAAGAGGCCGAGAATCGTGTATCAATCCCGCATCATGGCAGGGCGCTGGTTCGGGCGGGGATTGGCATTCGTACTAGCGTCAGCGTCCGCGCGGTGCTCGGCGTGGGCGCGGACGACGCGCTAGCAGGGCTTGCGGCGGCCCTGGGCTCAGATCGGGGCTGCTCGTGCGCTCGGGCGCAGGGGCGAAACCAGTGGCCAAGAGATCTTCGGCTCGCACCACGGCGCCCGGGGCTCGGCGCGCGGCCGAGAGCAGCCGGGCTCGGAATTCGAGCTCGTTGCCCGGCCAGTCGTGTTCGGCGAGCAGCCGCATGGCGCCGGGCTCGAGGCCCAGTGGCTCACCACGCAAGGAGAGCCCCACGCGCGACAAGGTCTCGAGCGCCAAGGCTTGCAGATCCTCGGCGCGTTCGGCGAGGGTCGGCAAGATCACTTCACTGTCGCCGAGCCAGCGCGACAAGTCCCGGCTCAAGCGCTGCTCCGCCAGCAAGCGCGCGAGCGGCACGCGCAGCGTGACGATGAGCCCCGGCTTTTCTACCGACGAGACGTTGGGCAAGAGTGAGCGACGCGAGAACGAGTGGGCAATGTAGTCTTGGATTTCGAGCGGCAGGACGGTCGCATCCAAGATCGCGAGCGAGCCGCCGTCAGCCAAAACCAGGGGAGAACGCTGCTTGTCTTCCCAGATCTCGCGCGCGTGTTCTGCGGGGTTCGTGCCATCGACGACCACGAACGCGCCGCCGGCCCGCGCGCTCTCCAGGTGCGCGTGCGCCGCCCAGCCGATGGCCTCGACGCCGGGTGGGGCGAGCAAGGAAATCGGCGCACCTTGCTTGGCCAAGCGTTGCAAGCGCTCCAGCGCTTGGCGCGCCGCGGGGCTGTAGGCGGTCGTTCGCACACTGCGCGCGAGGCGTTCGGAGAGCTCCACGTGGCGCCCCGAAGCCGCGAAAATGATGTGCTCGAGGCGCTTGCACTCGTCGTCGACGCGGTCGGCGCGGGCCACCGCTTTCAGTTCGCGGTCGCGCGAGCGCGCGAGGGCCGAAGACACGGCGAGCAGCGCGCTGATGCGGTCGGCGAGGACGCGCACGGCGCGCGCTTCTTCGAGGGTCATGGTCGAGGTGCGGGTGCCCGCGGGCAGCAAAATGAAGCCGATCGGCCCTTCTTCGTCCACTACCAGGGTGGCGGAGAAGGCGTGCCGATCGTCGAACCAGGCGATCAGCGGTCGCACCTCGGGGCGACGTACGGCGAGCGCGTTCAGCGCCTCGGCGCGCAGGGTGCGCTCGGGTTCTTCCTTGGCCAATTCGTATAGCCGTTGCGGGGCGTCCGCGAGCTCGACGTGCAAGTAGCCCGCGACGTCGACGGTCAGCATTTCAGGCGGGCTATTGCGAAAAATCGCCGGCCGAGCATCGGGGGTGGTGGCGGTCCCGCCCAGCGCTTCGAGCGCCGCGCGCAACGCCGAATCCGGCTCGGGTTGCAGCGCGCCGCGGCTGGCCGCCTCGATCGCGTCGAGCCAGCGCGATTGCTCGGGGCCGAGGGGCTTGGCCACCGCGCGCGCGATCAAGCCCACGAAAATGCACAGCGTAGTCGCGCCGAGTAAAATCGCCCCCGAGTGCTCGGGCGCCGAGCGCACGATCGCGCCCGCACCCAAAATGATCGGCGTACCCAAAATCAAGATCGACAGGATGCCGCGCAAGCCACTCGAGACCGTCGTCGGCTCGGACGTGGTTGCCGCCCACGTCATCGCCAGCGCCGCCACGCACACCGCGACGGGCAAGATGCGATCGGGCGGCGCGACGTCGAGCAAGCCCGCCGGGATCGCCACCGAGAACGTCGTGATGGCGAGCGCCAGCGCGCCCGCCGCGCGATCACCCACGCCCAGCTCGAGCCTTCTGAGCGCATGCAAGCGAAAACTCGCCGCCACGAACACCAAGAGCGACGCGATCGCGGCGCTGGTCGTGGCATAGTCGATCATCAGCGGATCGAGCCGCACGCGCTCTGCAGGCAGCAGCGCGAAGCCGAGCGGCAGCGCGGTCGCGATGGCCCACAAGAAGCCGGCAAAGGTCGCGGCATCGAGCGACAACGCGGCTTTCGGCGGCTTCAATAGGCCGGCACGGGGCGCGATGCGCGCAATCGCCGAAAGTGCGGCGACCGCGGCGGTGCCCGCGCCGAGGTTTGCGGCCGCATCCAGGGCCGGGCGACCCGCGGGGCCCGTGCGTGCCGCGACCCAGAGCAGGCCGCCCCAAGCGACGGCGCGGAGCGCGCTGCGCGACGCTTGGGAGACTTCGTCTTTACCCGCCGGCACCGCGGTGCGGCGAAAGGCCTCCGCGAGCAGCGCGGGCAATACCAAGAGCGCGATCCAGGGCAGGGGGCTGCCCGCCAAATGCGCCGCGCCCACGCATACATAAGCGAGCGCAGCGGCAGAAAGCCAAAAGGAGCGAGAGCGCCCTGTCACCGTGCGAGCCTAGCGTAGGCGGGCGCGCGCGGCCCAACCTCTGACAGCGCGCCGACGTGAAAACGCCACTTGGCCCGTTGTCGCCAGATAACGTATGGATGTGACACGGCATTTGTGCGGGCCTTCGGGCCGCACGCAGTGCCGCGGGGTTTCCTCGTTGCGCGGAACTGCGGGCAAGGTTATCCGCCCTTCATCGGCGCATTCAGGCGCCAAGGTCACGATGAAAAAGAATTACGTCCTCGACACGAATGTTCTGATCCACGACCCGCACGCCTTCCTGAAGTTCGAGGACAACGACGTCATCCTGCCGATCTACGTGATCGAGGAGATCGATCAGTTCAAGCGCGACGCCAACGAGCGCGGCCGCAACGCGCGCACCGTCTCGCGTTTACTCGACGCGCAGCGCGCCAAGGGCCCGCTGTCGAAGGGCGTCGAGCTGCAGGACGGTGGCACGCTGCGCGTGCACGTTCCGCAGCGTCGCCTCGAGCTCAAGATCGCGCTGAACCCGAACACGGGTGACCACGCCATCTTGCAGACGGCGCTGGAGTTCCGCGACGAGTCGCCGGACAAGCCCACGATCTTCGTGACCATGGACGTCAATCTGCGCATCCGCGCGGATGCCCTGGGCCTGACCACGCAGACCTACGAAAATTCTGCGGTCGATCTGGATCGCGTCGAGACCGGCATCATCGAGCTCCAGGTGACGGCGGCGGAGCTGGACAAATTCTTCGAGTCGAGCGCGCTCAAGCCGGCCGACGCCGAGAAGATCAACCCGAATGCCTGCGTCGTGCTGCGCGACGACAGCGCTCGGCCGCGCACCGCGCTCGGTCGCTTTCACCACGAGCCCCGTGAAGTGCGCGCGCTGAAGACGCCGCGCGAGGGCCTGCTCGGCATTCGCCCGCGCAACAAAGAGCAAGCGTTCGCGCTCGACCTCTTGCTCGACGACAACGTGAAGTTGATTACGCTGGTCGGCAAAGCCGGTACCGGTAAGACGCTGCTCGCGCTCGCCGCGGGCCTACGTCGCGTCGTCGACGACGGCGCGTATGCACGCTTGCTGGTGAGCCGCCCCGTGATGCCGCTCGGCCGCGATATCGGCTTTTTGCCGGGCGACGTCGACCAAAAGCTGAACCCGTGGATGCAGCCGATCTACGACAATCTAGAGTTTTTGTTGGTGGCGGGCGGCAGTAAGCGGCGCGGCGTGCGCGGCTTCGAAGAGCTGTTCGACGCCGGCCAACTGCAAGTCGAGCCCCTGACTTACATCCGTGGCCGCAGCCTACCGCACCAATACGTGATCGTGGACGAGGCGCAGAACCTGACGCCGCACGAGGTGAAGACGGTCATCACGCGCTGCGGCGAGGGCACGAAGATCATTCTCACGGGCGACCCGTTTCAGATCGACAACCCGTACGTCGACAGCTCCACCAACGGCTTGTCGGTGACCGCCGACCGCCTACGCGGTGAGCCGATCGTCGGGCACATTCTGCTCAGCAAGGGCGAGCGCAGCGAGCTTGCCAACATCGCGGCCAACAAGCTCTGAGCCATGCCGATCACACCGCTACCGCGCGGCGTGATCGATTTGGATCGCACGCCGCTGTTTCAAAACACGCAGCAGCTGCTGCGGCGGGCAGAGGCCGAGATCGGCCTCATCGATCGGGCGCAGCCGCTGAACGCCGCCGTAGAACGCGAAGCGTTGATCGTCGACTATGGTTCGGGCAAGGCGCGCGCGCCGCGCTTCGAGTATGCACCGGCGCCGGACTTGGGCAGCTTGCGCCAGGCGCTCTCGGCCGCTGCGGCGTCGATCGGCGGTTTCGGCGCGCTCGGCGCGGCTTATGCCGCGCGCGCCCTGGAGCTCGAATGCGAAGCAGAGGCCGCGGAAGCCATCGGCACGCGCGCCTTCCGCGACCGTTGCGCGCGCCGCTTCCCGCTCGAAGAGTCGGCGGACGGAGGCGTCGCCGACGCCTGGGCCGAGCACTGGATCCTTGCCGCCGAGGACGCCAAATCCAAGCTCCATCGCAGTGACGACCGCGCTGACCCGGGCAGCTTACTGTGCGCGCTCACGCGCGCGACCGAGGGCATGCCGGTGCGCGTCCAAGTGCGCCCGAACCAGGCGGCCGCGGCCGCGGTCGGTGAGGGCTTCATCGGCGTCCGCCCGGGCCTATGGCACCGCCGTCAGGAAGTGACGCGCATCGTGCTGCACGAGGTCGAGGGCCATGTTCGCCCGCGAGTCTTGGCGCAACGCGAGGAGCTCGGCCTGTTCCGCGTCGGCTCCGCCCAGAGCGGCGACGACGAAGAGGGCCGCGCGCTGTGGCTCGAACGCGGCGCGGGAGTGCTCGAGGGCACGCGCCGCCGCGAGCTCGCGCGCCGGCATTTGGCGGCCCGCGCCGTGCACCTGGGCGCGTCGTTTCAGGACGTGGTGAGCGAGCTGCTCGCGCTCGGCCAGGACATCGCGAGTGCGGTGGAGGCTGCGTGTCGCGCGCTGCGCGGCGGCGGGCTCGCGCGTGAATCGGTGTACCTCGTGTCACTGTCGCGGGTGACACGCGCCTTCGAGCGTGAACCAGAGCTCGAGGGTTATTTCCAACGCGGTCGCGTGAGCGTCGAGGCGGCGCGCGCCTGCCAGGCCGCGTTCGGCTTCAAAACGCCCAGCTAAGGGCCCGCGCGAAAATAACTCTGATGCTGCGGCCGCCGATACTCTCGCTGCGACGGGCGGGCTCGTCTCGCTTCGGTCTCGGCGGCCTCGCGACTCAGTTATTTCCGCGCGGGCTCTAAGCTCGAATGGCCCTAACGGACTGGATGAACCCGTTGCGGTTACGCGCGACGCATGTGGGTTGTTGTGAGGCGACCCCCAAACCCAACTAGCGACAGCACCATTTTCTGCTCGAGTGCTCCGCGCGTTCGCGATCCTTCATCACAATCGTCGCTCGGCCTCACTTTCAAAGACGGAAGCGAGCCGCTGTCGCTACTGCTGAGCGACACAGACCGCAGGCAAGGCTCGCGGGTGGTGAGGAGTGCTCGTGAACAGATCGCATCCGCTCGGGCTGGCAAGACACATTGCCTTGGTGATCGCGCCGCTCGTTCTTGCAACGGCGGCGTGTAGCGTGTCCAGCGCTCCAAGCAACGGCAATGGCACGGGGCCCTCCACTGGCGGCGGACCCAGCGGGAACTCGAACGGCGGGGCCGGGCAATCGAGCAGCAGCGATCCCGTCGGCCTGAGCGGGACGCCGCTTTATAGCCGCTTTTTACGCCTGACCAACACGCAGTGGGAGAACAGCGTCCACGATATCTTGCGCCTCAGCGAGCCAACCGGTCAGTCCGCCGAGTTCCTGCATGCGGTCGCCGGCACCACCGACTTCGACAACAACGAACGGGTGGTCGTAGTGAACAATAGCAGTTGGGCCGATTTCCAAACGGCGGCGGAAGCAGTGGCCGCGAACGTCACGGCCACCGACCAAACGCTGCAATCGGTGGTGACGACGACCGACCCCGCTACGTTCATCCAGACGTTCGGCCGCCGGGCATTCCGTCGTGATCTCAGCGCCGCGGAGAACAGCTCGTACCTCGCGCTGTATACCCAAGGCAGCACGTCTTCGGGCACGCAGAGCGCGTTCACCAAGGGCGCCGGGCTCGTGATCACCGCCATGCTGCAGTCGCCGAATTTCCTGTACCGCTCGGAGATGAGTGACACCGGGGCCGCGCTATCCGGCTATGAAATGGCGGCCAAGCTGTCTTTGTGGATCCTGAACACGACCCCGAGCGACGCGCTGCTCGACGCCGCCGCCAAGGGCTCGTTCGATTCGGCAGACGGCGCGGTCGCGCAGGCCAAAACCATGCTCGACGCCGACGGGGCCGTGAGCTCGATGCGCGAGATGCACAGTCAGCTCTACAAAATCCCCCTGCTCGACACGATCACGAAAGACAACGTCCAAGGCTACAGTGACGGGTTGAAGGCCGAGTTCAGCACCGCCGCCACCTCGTTCTTCGACTACATCTATCAGCAAAACCTGGGCGTTCGGGAGATCTTGACCACGAACGTCGGCTTCGCGGGGCCGCTGATGGCGGCGCTGTACGGAGTCAAAATGAGCGGCTCGGGCGTCCAGCAAGTCGCGCTGTCCGATCGCGCGGGCTGGTACTCGCAAGCGCCTTACCTCACGCAGTGGGCGATCAATGACGACCCTGACTCGATTCATCGCGGGGTGCGCATCAACCTCGATACGCTGTGCTTGGAGCTCGGCCCGCCCGCCGTGGTGTTACCCTCGGTGCCGGCACTCGAACCGAACCAGACCAACCGCCAGCGCTACGAGGCGCTCACCAACGCCTGCGGCAAGCCGTGCCACACGGTTTACATCAATCCGCTCGGCTTCGCCTTCGAGAACTACGACGGCATCGGGCGCACCCGCAGCACCGACAACGGACAACCGGTGGATACGAGTGGTAGCTACCCGTTCGCCGACGGAACCCAGAGCTTCAGCGGCGCGGCCGACCTGATGCAAGAGCTCGCCAACGGTTCGCAAGCGCATCAATGCTGGTCCAAGCGACTCGCGAGCTACGCGCTGGAGCGCGATATCGTCGACGCAGAACGACCAATGGTCGACGCGCTGGGCGCGGTGAGCCAAGCCTCGGGCGGCTCGCTCAAACAAGTGATGCTGGCGTTGGTCAAGAGCGACGCGTTCCGGACGCACGTCGGAGGTGCCCAGTGATCGAACGGTTCAATCGGCGGAAGGTGCTCAATCGCCGGGCGTTTTTGTACGGAGCGGGCAGTATCGCCATCGGTCTGCCGTTTCTAGAAGGCTTGCCCGAGCGTTCGGCTTGGGCCGCCGACGCGCCGCCTTTGTTCACGTTCTTCATGTGTGCCGCGTGCGGCGTCGAGCCGAAGCGGTTTTGGCCCGCGAGCACGGGTGATTTGAGCGGCCTGCTCGCGTCGGGCAAAGCGGTGGACGCGCTCTCCGATCAGGCGAAGAATTTGCTGATCGTGAAGGGCATCAACTTCCCGCTCACGGGGCCGACCGGCTGCGGGCACGCGCAGGGGCTCTCGCAGGCGCTCACCGGCAAAACACCGACGGGCAGCGGTGGCCAAGCGACCGCCACCGGCGCGTCCGTCGACTACGTGATCTCCAAAGCGATCAACGCCGCCGGCACCGACCCGATGACGCTCTACGCGGGCAACTTGAAGAACGGCTACATCGCCGACCGGCTGTCTTTCGACGATGAGAACAGCGTGCGCGCCTCCGTCGACAACCCGTACAAGCTCTACCAAAAGCTCACCGGTCTGGCGGCGCCCGCCAGCGGCGGCACCGGCAGCGCGGGCGCCGGAGCGACCGCTTCCAATCCTCAGGCCGAGGAGCTGATCGCGAAACGCAAGAGCGTCAACGACACCGTCCGCGCCGAGCTCAATTCGCTGATCCAAAACCCGAAGCTCAGCGCCGCCGACAAACAGCGCCTGCAGCAGCACTTCGACGCCATTCGCGACACCGAGAACACCATGACGCAAATGGGGTCGCAGATGGCGACCGTCGGCTGCACGCTCGATGGCATCGATACGTCGGTTTATCAGGCACTTTCGAGCTGGAAGTACAACCCGACCAACGTGCCGAGCGGCGGCATCGAGAACATCGTCGAGCTGCACATGGGGCTGGTCGCGCTGGCCTTTGCCTGCGACTACAATCGCACCGGCACGCTGCAATGGGGCGACGGCACCGACCACACCGTGTACCAAGTGCCGTCGAACGCGACACTCGGCAATTGGAACTTTCACTTCATCAGTCATCGCACCCAATCCGACGGCTCGACCGGCACGAACTCCACGGCCGAAGCCGCGCACGCCGAGATCGATCAGCTGCGCATGACCACGCTCGCGAGTTCGCTCAAGCACTTCGCCGATCGCGGGCTACAGAACAATGCTATCGTGCTGTGGACCAATCACGTTGCCGAGGGCAATCACACGATGAAGAATGTCCCGTTCATCCTGTGGGGCAACGGCGGTGGGGTGCTCAAGCAAGGCGCCTACGTGGACGCGGCCGGTGCCAGCAACGGGCAACTGTTCAACACCATCATCACGGCCGCGACCGGCAACGCGAGCCCGAACTTCGGCTCGAGCAGCGGTAAGGAAATCGCTGCCGTCAAAGCCTAGCCGCTCAGTCAGAAAGATCCGCATGCGAACTACCGTCCAGACCCTCGTGGCATCGAGCCTCCTCGCAGCGCAGCTGAT
>FSWQ01000501.1_pt1 | contig 12953 bp, 12 predicted proteins | sample 1637691 | NCBI WGS metagenome assembly FSWQ01 (sample SAMEA3914814, study PRJEB12502) | metagenome | biome: forest; material: soil | place: USA | collected 2011-09-16 | depth 0.1 m | reverse complement strand
GTGATCACGAGCGGCGACTTCGCGTCGCGTTTGGGCAAATTGCCGAGCTCGAAGGTTTTGTACTTGCCCGCTGGCACGTACAAACGCTCGAGCTTGCTCCAATTCACCATGGGAAAGCTCTTTTGCACGTCCGGATACGAGATGGTTGGCGTGCCGGCAGGCAGCGTGAACGTGAGTGTGGGCGCGCCGAAGTGACCGAAGTCTTCGCAGGCGCTCGGTGGGCCCGCGTCTGCCGTGCCAACGCTTGGCGCGCCAGCGTCCGTGCTGGGTGCACCGCCAGCGTCAGCGCCCGCGCCCGCGCTACCGGCGCTCGAGGCTGCGCCTGCGTTGCTCGCTCCGGGCGTGCTGCTACTCGAGCTGCAAGCGGCGACGATCAAGCTCGCTGTCAGCACTGACCAGTGGGGCGCGTAGCGAGGCGACGACACGGCCCAAGTATCCATGGCGCGCCGAGCGCGTCAAACCACGCTCGCGACTCGAAGAATCGCGCGTGGAAGCCAATGTAGGCGATTTCGCGCGGGCGCGGCTCAGCGTGCAGTACGAAGCGTGCGAGCGGGCTCGGCTTCTGCTTCAGCGCGTGCAGCCTGACCGAGTACGTCAATGGCCAGCGTAAGACCGTACGTTTGGCGCGCGGTGAGGTACTCGAAGCTCACGCCGAACTCATGCCCCCGGTGCCACGTCACCACACCCGGCAACTCGAACTCTAGGTAGCGACCACTGAGGGTCACGGCCACGGTGACCTTGGTGTTCAGCGCGGGCAGCACGGCTTCCGTGAGCACGAAGTCCGACAGGCTCAGCTCGACCAAGCGCGCTTGGTATTCGCGACGCTGCTCTGCAATCAGCAAACGCACGTTGGTGCCGTGGGGCGCGTGAACGCGATCGTTGCGTGTGAAAACGCCGCTGACTGGCCGAGTCATGAGTACTTTTTTAGCCCGACTCCAAGCCGCTCTGCGCGTGGAATCAGCATCAGCGCTGAATCTTTACGACGTTGCTCCCATGACGAAGCGACAATGAGCAATAACGGTCATGGACTTGAAACATAAACGACTTGTGGAACGCGACCTGCACGTGTTGGCGAGGGCACGACCAAAACCGGACAGCCGGCATAACGAAGCGTGTTTTCTGCAACAGAACCGAGCAATTCACGCGGGATGCCGTGCTGCCCATGCGACCCAACGACGACTAGGTCGGCTGCAAGTTCGGCGGCGAGGCGCACCAGCCCGAGCGCCGGTGAATCCGTGCGCACGTGGGACGTGACGCGCGGGGTGCGCGCACCGAGTGCGCCGCTGCGCGTGCCGAAAGCGCTCAGCTCAGCCTGAACACGCGCGCGCAGGCTCTCGAACACGCCGTCTCGGACGCCGATTTCCGAGCTCAGGAAGTAGCCCCCGAGCGAGTGGCAGGCGTCCGCGCTCAGCCCGGGGATCACGCACAGCACGTGAACCTCTGCATTGTCGCGTTGCGACGCGAGCTCGAGTGCCTGTCGGAGGGCGCGCTCCGCCAACTCCGAGAAATCCATCCCAACCAACACGACGTAGGGTTTGCCGTTCATGGTCTGCCTTTCGATCCTCTCGAGAGAGCGCGCGCCGCAGTACGCTTGCCGCGCCCTCTCTTGCGTAGCAACTGCCGCTCAGACCTTGCCGGCGCGGATCGCGTCGCGGATCTGCTCGAGCAGCACTTCTTGGCGGGGCGGTTCGGGGGTTGCGCCCTCGGCCACGGCCTCTTTCTTCTTCATCTTGCTGATCGCTTGCACCATTGCGAAAATCGCGATGGCGACGATCAGGAAGTCGAACACCGATTGCAGGAATGCGCCGTACTTGAGCACCACGGCGGGCGTCGTGCCCTGTGCCGCTTTCAGTACCAAGCCCATTTCCTTGAAGTCAACGCCACCCGTGAGCAGCCCGAGCGGTGGCATCACGACGTCGCCCACGAAAGAACTGACGATCTTTCCGAATGCCGCGCCGATGATTACGCCGACCGCGAGGTCGACGACATTGCCTTTGACGGCGAATTCTTTGAAATCTTTGAGCACGCTCATGGGGAGATTCTTTCGTTGGCTTCGTTGAGGGATGAGTGAGGAATCAGTCTTCGACTCGCTGAGCAATGATGACGTCGGGCGACGGAGATGCCGGGCCTTCGGTCTCTTCGGCCGTCACCGTCAGGTCGAATGCAACCTCCGGGACGGAACCGCTGATCTTTCCTTCGCGATCTCCCTCATCGTACTTGAGACCGCCCACGCGAGACCAGGTCGCACTCGAGTTCTTGCGATACCACGCCAGATAAGTCGTTGCCTTTTCGCTGACACGTCCGGGCGGAGGCAGGTTCGTGACGTCGATGTCCAACCTCGTTTGACCTTGGGCAGCCGACACGTCAGCGACGACCTTGGCATCCGCACCCGGCGCGCGCGCGCTGGAGGGCACGGTGTATTTCAGGGGACCGCCACAGGCGGCGAGCAGTGGCAACCAGAACAAGCAGCTAGACAATTTCATCTTCGTTGGTTCCTCGGATCGAGAAGTAAGGCGCATAGGAAAAGGTAAAAGGTGAAGCGCGCGGGCCGGGCAGGGGGGAACACGACCCGCGCGCTTCGAGTCACTGCTGAATCAGCTTGAATTCGATGCGACGGTTCTTCTGTCGCCCCGCCGCTAGCTTGTTGTCCGCGATCGGTTCGTCCGGACCTGCGCCGCGCGTTTCGATACGCGAGGCGTCGATGCCTTTGCCCACCAAGTACGTCTTGACCGAGTCGGCGCGGGCCTTGGAAAGATCCACGTTCTTGGTGCGGTCACCCATGTTGTCGGTGTGACCGGTGATCGAGATGCGCAGCGCAGAGTACTCAGTGAGTACGGAGGCGGCGTCATCCAAGGTGGGGCGTGAGCCCGGGCGAATGGTGGCTTGCCCGAGATCGAACTCGATGCCGGCTACTACGCCCGCGTACTTCTTGACCTTCTCCGGCAGCGTGTCGGGGCAGCCATCCGTGTCTTCGAAGCCGTTGACGGTTTCCGGCTTGTCCGGGCATTTGTCGGCCGCGCCGCTGATGCCGTCGTGATCCGGATCCGGATCGGGGCAGCCGTCACTGGGCAAGCCGGCCACATCCGGGCATTTATCGGCCGGAACTGGCACGCAATCGTGGTCCGAATCGCGATCCGGGCAGCCAGTGGGCGCCGGACCCGCTTCGTTCGGGCATGCATCGCGCTCGTCGACGATGCCGTCGGCGTCGCTGTCCTTCGGCGGCGGGCAGCCATCCGGCGCCACGCCGGCGTCCTTCGGGCACTTGTCGACCGCATCGAGGAAGCCGTCACCGTCGGCGTCAGGGGGCGGCGGCGCTGCCTTCGGCGGCGCGTGCGATTCAGGGTCTAGAGTGAAGGTGAGGCCGAGCGTGACTTCCGGGCTGTGCGCCTGCGTGCCGGAGGACGCAGCGAACTTCTGCGTCAGGTTGTCACGCACGTCGAGGCGCAGGCCGAGGAAGTCGTCGACGCTGGCTTTTACGCCTGCGCCGAAGTGAAACAGCTTGTCGCGATCATTGCCCGTGGCATTGCTGCCGGCACCCATGAAGCCGCCGCCGATCAAGGCGAAGGGCGTGACGGGCAACCCCGGAAACTGCACGATGGCATGTGCGCGAGCCGCCCAGATGTCAGCGGCCGCGCCGCTTTCCGTCTTGGTGGAGCCTGCTGCGCCTTCCAACTCCGCACCCAAGAAGCTGAGCGGGAAATAGGCCACGCGCGCACCGAGCTCGGGCACTGGCGAGTTGAACTTTTCATGCTTGGCCGAGTACAGAGCAATGTTGCTGGAAGGCCACAAAGCGCCGCCAAAAAGGCCAATTTCAAAGTAGTTTTCTAGCGGTTTCTTGGGTTCTGTCTGGGCGCTGGCGGTGCCGGCGGCGAGCAAGAACGAGAACGCTGCGCTGCAACTGAGGACTGAAGTAAGTTTTTTCATTGGGCTACTCCGACGAGTCGAGCGCTGGGGCTACAGCAACGTGTAAACGAGGTTGAGGGCGGTCAGCGTGTCGGTCGATTTGATGCCGGCTAGCGGCGCGTTGTCGTAACGAAGGCTGAACGTGGTCGCGAGTGAGAAGCGAGTCGCGATGGCCGCGCTCAGCCCTACATCCCAGTTGAAGCGCCAGAACTGCGTGTCGGGTAAGCCCTGCAGGTACTCCACGCCCGTGTTGAACTGGACGTTCTCGTTCAGGTTGTTCTTGTAGCCGGCGAACAAGCGCGCACTGTGACGTACCTTGGTTTTGTCTAGCTCTTCACCTGTGGCTACGAAGGCCGCGGCGATGGCTGCGTTACGCCGAATGTCGAACTGCAAGTCGTAACCCGCTTCACCCCAGAGCTGGTGTTTCGGGTCTTGAATGAAGTAGTACGCCAGCCCTGGATCGAGATTCAGTCGCAAATCCAAGCCCTGAAAGCGATCGCGGCGACCGGTGAGCGAGGTGAAAATCGAGAGCCTGTCCGTGACGAAGCGGTCGTACCGAAGCTTGCCTTGGTAGTTCTCGATCGTGGTCTGCATCGGGTCGCCGGTCTTCGCGGCGGAGCGCCCGTAGTTTGCGGCAGCCGCCGCGCTGATTTCGTTCGCGCCGCGACGCGCGCGCACGGTGGCCATGGAGGTCAGTGCGAGTGAGCGCGAGTTGCCGGATGCGCCCAGCGCGCCTGCCTGGATCTTTGCTTCGGTCGCGTCGTCCGCGTGCTTGTTGTCAGCAGCGGAGGCAAAGCCCTCACTGGCAATGTCCGTCTTGCCGCTGGTGGCCGCGTCCTGCTTCATGGTCCCGGCCGAAGCCTGTGCGGACGCCAAACGGGGCAGCACGAACATGCCGCCTGCGGCGCAAGCAATGAGCGTGCGTCGAAGGCGAGAAGACAAGGCAATCTGAGTCGGTCGCATCGGTTATTTTCTCCTGGCTTCGCTCTAAGGCGCGGGCAGACGCCCGCGTCGGGGTTCCAGTCTGCGAAACCTCGAGGGGGGCTAGAGCAAGGAGCGGACCACAACGCCACACTTCCTGCTCCCTGCGGCAACACGCGAGAAACGCGCTATTTGCCCGCGGGCCGTGGCCTCCGCTGTCGTCTGCAAGCGACGATTGTCGTCTGCAGGCGACAACACTTTGCAGGCTACAGACGACGCAACCTGCTGAGGAAGGGCGCGCTCAGCGCGTGCGTAGACCGTGGCGTTGCACGAGCTTGATCAGGTACGTGCGGTCCATCTGCGCTTGGCGAGCGGCAGCTGCAACGTTGCCGTTGGCCGCGGCCAAGAGCCGTGTGACGTAACGCAATTCGAATGCTTCCAGCACGGTTCGGCGCGCGTCTTTGTAAGACAAGCCGTAAACTTCAGTCTGCTCGCCAGCAGCCGCAGCGCCGGAAGCGCTCGGAGCCTCAGACGTGCCGCTTGGTTCATGCATCGATAACGGAGGACTCTCACCCATAGCCACGGTTGCCTCGACCCAGTTGCGCAGTTCACGAACATTTCCGGGCCAGCGATGCGCCTGCAGCTGCTGCATCACCGGTTCCGGGAGCACCTCTTCCAGTGCTCCGTCATGCCCGCACTCTCGCAAGAAATGTGCCGCCAAGATCGGGATGTCCGCGGCGCGCTCGCGCAGCGCCGGGATGCGGAGCACGACGACCGCGATGCGGTAGTAGAGATCCAACCGAAACACGCTGGCGTTGACCTCAGCGCGTAAATCGCGATTCGTGGCGCACACGATTCGCACATCCACGTCTATCTCGTTCCGCCCGCCCACACGCCGAAAGCGCTTGCGCTCCAACGCGCCCAACAACTGCGGCTGCAATTCCGCGGGTAATTCGCCGATTTCGTCCAAAAATAGCGTGCCGCCGCTGGCACGCTCGAAGGCGCCGATGTGCTGACGGTCCGCGCCCGTGAACGCGCCCCGTTCATGGCCGAACAGCTCGCTGGCCACGAGATTGGGCGCCAGCGCACCGCAATCCAGGGTCACGAACGGGCCGCTCGCGCGCGGGCCGGAGTGGTGCACTGCGCGCGCCACTAGCTCTTTGCCAGTGCCGGACTCGCCAATGGCCAAGACGGGCACGGTGGAGCGGGCTGCGGTGGTGACCTGCGCCATCAGCCGCCGCATCACTTCGGTTTTGCCCTTGAGCTCATCGAGCTCTTCGTCCGCGTACAGCTCGACCACCGAGGCATCGCCGTCGCGCACGCACAGCTTGCTGTTGCCGAGCCGCAGCTCGGCGCCGGAGGCGACCACGCCGCGCTCGATGCGCACGAGGCCGACGGCCGTGCCGTTGCTCGAGCCGAGATCAGTGACGCTGATGCCGCTTTCGCCGCCGGAGAGTTCCAGATGGAAGCGCGACACCGTGTCGTCCGTCAGGCACAGCGCGTTGCCCGGGGCGGTGCCAATCGTGAGCACCTCGTCTTCGGTTTCCAACGTGCGGCCGGCGTCGGGGCCCGACAGCACCTCCACCCGCAAGGTCCGAACCGGGATCATCGGCCCCCTGCTGAGCCGCGTCGTCGAGGTCATGCCCGCATGGTGCCATACAGCAGCCAAAGCGTGATGCCGGCCGCGAGCACGCTGAGTATCGCCGCCAACAGCAGCCATTTTGTGCGCGCGCTCAGCCGCGAAAGGCCGCTAGAACCGGGCTGCGACGCGCCTGGGCTCGTTGTCGCGTTGCGCGCGGCCTGGCTGGCTGAGGTAGCAGGCTTCGGCTTGGGTCGGGCCGCCGACGGATCACGTGAGGCACCCCCAAACCCATCGGCGATCAACGCGTTCACGCGCTCCAGGTATTCGGCAGCGGTGGCGATGCGTGCTTCGGGTTGTTTGGCTAGCCCTGCGTCCAAGAGCTCCTGCAAGGGCCCGAGCTGAGCGACGTCCGGTGCCCAGTCGCGGAGCGGTGGCGGCAGCGCGGCCAGGTGCATGGCGAACAAGCCGTTTTGATTCTTGGACACGAACGGCGGACGCGCGGCCAGCATTTCGTACAGCATCACGCTCACCGAATACAGATCCGCGCGCGAGTCGATGGGATCCCCACGCACTTGCTCGGGTGACATGTAGATGGGCGTGCCGAAAATTTCGCCCTTTTGCGTGAGCTTGGTCTTTTCGGGCGCATCGGGCTCGGCCAGGCGCGCGATGCCGAAATCCAAGATCTTGGCGAACTCCGGATCCTCCGGCTCTTGCACGATGACGACGTTGTCCGGCTTCACGTCGCGATGCACGATGCCCAGGTGATGCGCGTGCGCGAGCCCCGTGAGCACGTGGCGCGTAATGTGCAGCGCGCGCTCCGGCACCAAGCGTGATTCGCCGGTCAGCAGCTTGCTGAGCGCGCTACCGTCCAAAAACTCCATCACGACGTACGCCGGTTCCGAAGCGCCATCGCCGTAATCGACGAAACGCACGAAGTTCGGATGCGCGACTTTTTGCAGGATCTGCGCTTCGCGCTCGAAGCGTTTGCGCAGCCCGGCATCTTTGGCGGCCTCTGGAAGTAGCGTTTTTACCGCCACTTCCCGCTTCGTTTGAAGGTCCGTAGCGCGGAACACGGCGCCCATGCCGCCTTCGCCGACACGCTCTTCGATGCGGAAGCGCTTGCCTAGCACGCGCCCGGGCTCGAGATCTTGGCTGGGCGGGTGCACGTAGGCCACGGTGTCTTCGCCCTCCGCGCGCCGCACCATGGCATCTACGAACTTGCTGCGCGCGAGCTCCACCAGCTCTTCGGCGCCGGCTGGCGTGGTGCCCAGGGTGGCCGCGATCGACTCGTACGAGTCACCTTCGAGATCAGCGAGCACCAATGCGGCGCGCTCGTCGTTCGTCAGCTCGCCGAGCACGCCTTGCACTTGTTGTTTGACGACGCCGCGCGGGTCCGAGGGCGGCTTGCGCGGCGCGCTGCGCTTCTTGGGCTTCTTGCCCTTACCGGCCTCCGCCTTGTGCACGATGCCGCGCGCGACGCTGGAGATCCACGCGGCGAACCCGGCTGGATCCTTGAGCTCATCCAACTTGCGCGCGGCGTCGAAGAACGCTTGTTCGCAGGCCTTTTCGGCTTCGTCCGGATCTCCGAGCAAGGTCAACAGCAGGCGAAATACCGCGATTTGGTGGCGCCGAATCAGCTCGCCGAAGGCCACGTCCGTGCCCGTGGCGCGATACATCTCCACCAGCGCGGCATCGCTGACCTCTGCACCGGAGGGAACCTCTCCGGCTATTTCGGGAGCCGCGGACATGTTCGCTTATTTGCTGGGGCGCCCAAGCGAGACGGATTGCGTGCGTTGCAGGCCGTTCAGCACGTGGTGCGCAGGCACGAAGTGCTCGCAGCCTTCCGAGTCTTTCAGAATGAGGCCGAGCGCCGCGAAGCGATCCACCGTGCCTTCTGTTTCCGCGAGCGTGACTTGATCCCCAATGCGCACCAGGCGCCGTAGGTAGTAGTTGGCGATGATTTCCTCGGCGGGGCGCCGCATGGCCCAGGCGAACAGGAACGCGGCGGTGGCGATCAGGGCGCCCAGAATCACCGCCAAGTTGTTGGTGATGAACGACAAATCAGCGCCGAGCTGATTCACGCACACGGTGATCGTGAGCAGCATGATCACGCCTTCGGTCAGCGACTCCGCGATGCCGGCGAAGGGTGATTTGAGCTCCTTCATCACACCGCCGATGGCCTTGCGAGCCATGCGCGCGACGTAGCCGCCGACGCCGAGCACCGCCAGCGCCGCGCCCAGTTTGGGCAAATAGCCGAGCACGGACCACAAAGCCCCGCGAACCGCGGGCAAACCAAGGATGTCCGCCGCGGCGGCACCGGCCATGAGCAAGATGGCCGCGTACACGATGGCGCCCAGGGCCTTCGACGGCGTGGAGCCTTCACCCAAGCTATTGAAGATCCGCGCGATCAAGGTCTCGTCGATGGCGTCATCCAGCTTGACGAGTTGCAAGAGGCGCACGGTGATCACCCGCGCAATGCGCGCGACCAGCCATAGTGCCAAGAAAGCGCCGATGGCCGCAGCAACCGTTGGCGCGCCGCCGATCACCACGGCCAGCAGGTGCTGCGCGGGTTCCGCGACGTAGTGCGCGAAGGAAGGGATGCCGAGGCCGCTCACGAGTGCGGCGCCGGCGGACTCATTCAGGATTGCCATTGCCATTGCCGTTGTCATTCGGGTCACTCTTTTCCGTGCGCTGGGTGATCCAGTCGATGGGCGCCGCGCCGAGCATGCGCGCGAACTCCACCATGGTCGTCAGCATTGCCACGCGCGCCATGACCTTGTCCGGTAATCCGGGCGGAGGCTTTTCATCCAGGGCGATGAGCAGCAACGCGCGTATGTCGATTCGGGGCGGCACGATTGGCGCGGCCACCGTAACGGGTCTGGGGCGCCGAGACCAACGCGCCTCGGGATTTCAGCCCGGGAGCGCCGGATGCAAGCGGAGCACGTTGGCGATATGCTGCACGGCCAGCGCGTAACGCAGGTTGAACTGCGCGACGTAACGCTGCGACGGGTAGATCGCGTTCGAGTGCTCCCCGGCTTCATCCACCGCGATTTCGTTGTGGTGGGGCAGGGAGCCTGCCACCTGGCGCGCGCTGGGGGTGGGGAAAGCGTCCGCCGGTGGCACGTTGGTCAGGCGCTCGATGTTGTCTTGCGAGTCGTTGCTGAAGGAGTAACGGCCCGAGATCGCGCGGCCCTTCCAGTTCGCCAGGCGATCGAAGCTTTGCGTGTCGCACCACGGGGCGTAGTGCGTGAACTTGAGCTTGGAGAACACTTCGTCCGCTGCGTAGTCGTAGCGCAAGGCCGGGTGTTGGGTCTTGGGGTTGTATGGGATCTGCACGCCCTTGCCCTGTTCGCTCTCCAAGAAATGCGCGTAAGTGGAGTGCGCGTAGAAGTCCGCAATGGCGTGGACGGCCCAGCAGGCGTTATTCGTGCCGTTGGAGTCCGTGATCGGCGCGGCGTAGAAGCGGTCCAAGCGCGTTTGCGCGCGCGCCCACGAGTCAGCGATGAGGCCGCTGTCGAAGTGGTCCCGCGGGTCATAGCTGCGGAAGCGAAAATCTGGGTTGTCGATCACGTTTCCGAACAGCGTGGTGAAGGTGCGTGCGATGCGCGTGCGCAGCGGATCAGGGAGCTTGGCGAGTGCCGCCGCGTGCTCCACGATGCTCTTGTGCACCTCGCCGTGGAACGTAGGATCGAGCCCGTTCCAGCGCTCGCGCATGACGTTGTCGTGGTCAGCGTGGGAGGTCATCGACCATTGGTGGTCACCGTTGAACACGTAGTCCGGCTGATATTTGAAAATCAGCGGTGAATTGCGGGAAGCCCCGCGATTGGGTACCGGTTCGAGCGCGGTCCAGGTGCCGTCTTCTGCGCGGTACACGACCCACGCATGCGCGCGCTGTTGGGCGCGCCCGCCCTCCAGCTTCACGGCCACGCTGCCCAGGGCCACGCGCACGTTGTACGGGCTCACTCCCGCGGCCACCAAGGCCGAGGCAAGCAACACCGCGCGATCCTCACAATCGCCGCGCCGACGCGCGATGGTCTCCTCCGGGAGCTGCCACGCGGAGCCGTTGCGAGCCTCGTACGGGATCTCCGCGAACACGATGTCTGCAACGAGGTGCGCCATCGTGTCGTAGGAAGTGATTTGCCCCACGGAGCCAGCAGGGGCCAACAGCGGCTGTGCGGCGATGGCGGCGCTGACATGCTCGCTCAACCAGTGCTTGACGACAGCGGATGGCACGCTGGCCACGTACGCGCGCAAATCCACCTCGATGGGCGTGGTGCGCCCCGCGCGCCCCGGCAAGATGCGGTGCACCACGGCGGTCGGCGGGATCATGATACGCACGCCGCCCCAATCGAGATGCGGGTTGGCTTCGGCTCGCGGGCGCGTGATCGAACCGGCCTGCGGTTTCCGGACGTGCTGAGCTTTCGTGGTCGCTGCGCGTAGCTTCTTGCCTGCCATTGGACTTGGGCCAACGGTAACATTGCACTCACTTCAGTTTTGCGACGCACATTGCGTTCCGATGAAATGACTAGCGCCGTGCGTGACAGCCGTGTGGCGCGTGGTCGCAAACTCGTTGCGCGCTGTGCGCGAACAAGTTCGCGCTTCGTCACCTACTTCACGCCGAAGTGCAGCATAGGTGGGCTCCTTTCGCAGGAGTATCCCCATGAAATTTCGATCCTTGTTTTTTGTTTCAGTCGCAGCGGTGCTGTCGTTCGCGTGGGCTGGTTGCGGCTCGGATGACGACACGGGCGCAACGCCCGCAGGTGGCGCGGCTGGCAAGAGCGGCGGCAGCTCGGAAGCCGGCGCGCATGAAGCTGGCGCAAGCAACCCGGGTAGTGGCGGTTCAGCCATTTCTGCCGCTGGCGAAGGCGGCGCGGGCGGCGACATCAGCATCGCGGCGTTGCCCACGCTCGACGGCTCGGTGCCGCTCGTGATTGGCCACCGCGGTCTGCCCGGGTTGCACCCCGAAGAAACCGAGGCTTCGTACGACGGCGCAGCCGACGCAGGCGCTGATTCACTCGAAGAAGACCTGCACCTGAGCAAGGATTGCGTGCTCGTGGCGCGTCACAACCCGTGGCTCAGCGACAACACGAACATCACCGCGGTGGCCATGACCAACGCCACGGTTGCCGCGCGCAAGCGCACGGTGCCGGGCGTGATGGTGAACGTGAAATACGACGTGGCGACCTACGGTGGCCCAGCGCAGTACCTGAGCGATCTGACCGTTCCGGCCGACCCGAAGTCCGTGCTCAAGTCGCTCGTCGTTGACGGTGAGGACCACACCAATGATTGGGCCATCACTGACTTCACCGCGGCCGAGCTGAAGCTGTGGCTAGCTGGCACCACGTACGACGCGCGTGATCAGCGCCCCACGTACGAGAACGGTAAATTCCCGATCCTGACCATGCAGGAAATCATCGACATCGCCAAGGCCAAGAGCAAGGCCAGCGGGCGCACCATCTCCGTTTACCCGGAGGCCAAGAACCCGTACTGGAACGACGCGCAAGCCATGGCCAATGGCTGCGGCAGCGGCACGCACCCGTTCGAAGATGCGATCGTCAAGTTGGTCAAAGACAACGACTTGAACAGCAAGGATGCGCCCATCATTGTGCAGAGCTTCGATCCGGCGAGCCTCAAGTACATGCGCTCGATTGGCCTAAAAACCAAGGCGATTCAGCTGATCGACGGCAACGACTGGAACTACCAAACCGGTGAGATGATCTACAAGACCGACGACGTGTACGACTTCGTCGATGGTCGTCCGTACAGCTGGACGCTCGCGGGTGACGGTCGCTACTTTGGCGACATGTTGACGCCTGCTGGCCTCAAAGAGATTGCCACCTACGCGGACGGCATCGGCCCGTGGAAGCCGCAAGTCATGAAGATGACGGCCGTGCCGTACGCCATGGGCGCTTCCTTCACCGCAGATGTGAACACTGTCAGCCCGACCAGCCTGATCGCGGACGCCCACAAAGCCGGGCTATTCGTGCACGTGTACACGTTCCGCAGCGAACAGAAGTACCTTGCCGCCGCCTTCAAGGGCGACCCCACGCAGGAGTACCTGAAGTTCTTCGAAGCCGGCGTAGACGGCGTATTCAGTGACTTCAGCAATCACGCTTTTGCCGCGCGCGCGGTGTTCCTCAAGGGCTACGGTCGCTAGAACGCCGGCTGAGCCGCGCGCGCTGCCGCGCGAAACGGCCAATAATGGGTGAGACCAACGATTGGTGTCACCCATTATTGGGCTCTGCTGGAACGCCCCTACCGCGACGCCGTTACCCGGCCTAGGCTGCTCGGCGAGTGTCTCTCTTCGAGCTTGCTGAGCTGTTGTTCTGGGTGCGACGCCCCGTATCTCGGGGCGTCTACGCAGGCACGGGCTTTGGCTTGCTCGCGGGTTGAGCGAGGCTCCGGGCTGAGTCTCAGATCTCCCAGTGGTACTGGTGAAGTGCCGAGATGTATGGCTTGCCGCCGACGTATTCCATACTGGCGACCCAGGTCACCCAGCCGCCGCCGCCATCATCGCCTGGGAAATAGAAGGAGACTGGCGTTACGC
>FSWQ01000683.1_pt1 | contig 12962 bp, 10 predicted proteins | sample 1637691 | NCBI WGS metagenome assembly FSWQ01 (sample SAMEA3914814, study PRJEB12502) | metagenome | biome: forest; material: soil | place: USA | collected 2011-09-16 | depth 0.1 m | reverse complement strand
GGCCATGTTCTTCGAGCGGCACGCAGAGTCGCGCCGCTCACGCTCCCGGTCAACTTCTCAACCTGGAATATTTCGCCTGAAATCCGCTCAGCCCGGACTTGGGGAGGTGGCGGAGGGCGTGATTGGCGCCGTGATTGAAGCGCGGATTTTCGCCAGGGGAGCCGAGTCGTCGAACACGACGGAATCACCCTTTGCGTGCACGCCCAGGCGCGCAAACAAGTTAGACAAGTCGACATTTCCGGGCCTTTGCGCGAGCTCATCATAGAGCTGCTGCACGACCGTGGTGCCAGTGGCGCGTGCGCCGGCATCCAGCACCTGCTGAATGTCCCAAAACGCATCGTCTGTTGCTCCGGTTTTGCCAATCGCGAGCAGTACGTCGTCTAGGGAATGTCGGTTACCGGTCTTGTCGCGCAAAGTAACATCCACCACCAAACAGAACAGCGCGCCGCCCCAATACGTTCGGCCCCAGGTCCGAGTGTGCTCGAGCCCGCGGTCCCCCGCCTGAGGCAACCCCTGCGGCAGGCCGTCGATCAGGTCGCGCCAGAACTTCTCTTTACTGATCAGGCCAACGCGCACGCGCGCGACGGGCTCCAGGTAAGTCGCGAGGCCCTCGCTCAGCCAAGCGTGGTCGCGCCCAAGGTCCGGAAAATTCGCGTGAAAGAGCTCGTGCGTGACGACCCAGTCATCATGGGTGGTGCTCGGATTCACGAGCTCCGACGCGCGCACCAACACCGCCGGGCCGCCGCCACCCAGCGTTTCACCGCGCGTGTTGTTGCCCGAGCCCTTCATCAACAAGACGAGCGTGTGACGAGCGGGCAAATGCCCACGGTAGTAACTCGCGATTGCGCCGGCCGAGGTCGCGATCCAGTCGCGCGCCTGCTCTGCACTCAGCCCCAGGCGATCCGGAGCGACACCGAGCAGCACGGTGGTGTCACCCGCCGGAACCTCTGCCACTTGCAGGGCGCCGAAGGCAGAGAAGCTCGCGTCTTCCAGAGTTTGGGGGGAGGCGCGGTACGTGTTGGGGCGGTCCCTCACGGGCTGAAACGCGGTCAGAAAATGCGCGTTTGGACCGGGCTCCACGTGCATCTCGAATTCGCCTTGCGCGTTGTCGGTGCTCGGATGCAAGAGCCACGTGGAGGGGGGTGCAAGCAACGCTTGACCAGCAGCGATCGCTTCGTCGATGTCTTGCAGCGCTTGCGCGGCTTCAGCGAGCGCAAAATGATAGCGCACGCGGCAACCCGCGCTGCACTCGACGAGCCACGCGCCATTGCGCTCTGGAGCCGCAACCCACGCCGCGCCGCGCGCATATTCGACGGCGCGAAAGTACGGAGCGGAGCGTTCATCCGCCGCCCACTCTTGCCCGCCGCTCGCGAAGTTGGCTTCGACGGCGAGCTCACGTGTGCCATCGAAGCTCACTTCATAACGCCAAGAAATGCCCGAGGAAGCAAGCTGTGGCGTTGCTGCCGCAGCCGAGGCTTGCAAGGCGCTCGTGCTCGCGCTCGCCAGCGAGGTCGGCGCACCTGGTGTTGATTTCGTACAGCCCGTCGTGGTGAGACTGCTAGCGAGACAAGCGAGGCCAGGCAACACGCCAAAAGCGAGTAGACCTGTGGTGCTGCGGGGTGCCAGACTGCGCCGCACCCCATGTTGAAAGACCTTGTTGCTCAGGGACGCACGAAGGCTTTGTCGCTGCTGGAGCGCATTGGCTGGCTCGCGCCGTTCGTAGGGCGCTTGGCCGTTGGGCTGCTGTTCTTGTCCACCGGTTGGGGCAAGGCTCACAGCTTGGACAAGGTGACCAAGTTCTTCATCAGCCTGCACATCCCCATGCCTGAGCTGAACGCGGTGGTGGTCGCCTACAGCGAGCTGATTTGCGGAGCGCTGTTGGTGTTGGGCTTGTGCACGCGGCTCGCCACCATTCCGCTGATCGTGAGCATGATTGTGGCCATCCTGACCGCGAAATTGGCCGACATTCATAACGTATTCGATCTCGTGGGCGCGGATGAGTTCACGTACCTGTGCGTGCTCATCATGCTAGCGCTGATTGGCCCCGGCAAGGTCTCCCTCGACCGCCTGCTCGCTCGCAGCATGGGTTGGTCATCCAAAGACTAGAGCACGCAACGCCGCCACGCTTTCAGGCCGGAACGTCCAACTCCGGCGTCCAAACCACGACCTTGTTCCGGCCCGTGTGCTTCGCGCGGTACAGCGCGCGGTCCGCGCGTTCGATGATCTCCGTGGCGCTCGGCGGCGGGCCACGGCCATCACACACGCTGATGCCGAAGCTGGCCGTGCACTGCACGCTGCGCTCCGCGAAAACGTGCGTAAATTCGGCCAGGCGCACGCGCAACCGCTCGGTTACCTCCGAAACGCCCACAGCGCTGGTTTGCGTGAACACGATGGCCATCTCTTCCCCACCGTAACGCGCCGCGGAATCCGTGACGCGCACGCTGGAGCTCACGATCTCGCCCACGTTGCGCAGCACTTCATCACCCATCACGTGGCCGAAGGTGTCGTTCACGTTCTTGAAATGATCCAAGTCCAGCAGCACGACGCCCAGCGGAGTTTTGTAGCGCGCGGTGCGCTGCAGCTCGCGCAGCAAGAGCGCGTCGAAGTAACGGCGATTGAACAACCCCGTCAGGCCGTCCGTGTCCGCTAGCGCTTCCAGGCGCTTGTTCGCGTCACGCAGCTCATCTTGCAAAATCTTGAGCCGGTAGTGCACGCGCACGCGCGCCAGCAGCTCACGGTCGTTGAACGGCTTGGTCACGTAGTCCGAGGCGCCTTGGTCGAACACCTCTACCTTGCGGTTTGCATCACCCTCTGCAGTGAGCATGACCACGGGAATGTTGGCGAGCTCCGGGCGCGTCGCGCGCAGCGCCAGAAACTTGAGCCCGTCGAAGACGGGCATGATCAAGTCGCACACCACCAAGTCCGGGTGCCGGTCGACCATCAGCTTGAACGCCTGCAGCCCATCACCCGCTTCGATGAACTCATCGAAGCCTTCCACCTGCTTCAGCACGCCCTTGATCTGCGCACGGATGCTCGGGCTGTCGTCGACCACGAGGACCAAAGCACCCATCCTTGCCATGTTAGCCTGCTGGCTTCCCAGAACCAGCACGGCAGCCATTTTCGGGTCAAACTAGAGTGGCGGTCGCCGCCGGTGCGCGTGGCGCCCCTGAGTTGCCTCTCGGTCGCCACCTCGCCTTCCTGCAGAAAGACGGCATTTTATCAAAATGTCGAGCCATTTTGAGCGATGTGCGGCCAGTACGTACACATACAAGATGTGATCGCCAACGACCGCGCCGCCCACCCAGTTCTGCGGCCGGACCGCGCGTTCCCCGAGCAACTTCGATGAAACTGCTGATGACCTGGGCGGCCTCGCTGGCCGCCACCGCGACTACAATCCGTGTTTCGTTCCCGCGTCGCTACGCAGCGCTCGTGGTTGCCGTATTCGCTTTGTGCATACCTGCGCGTGCGCACGCGCACAAGAACGGCTCTACGAGCGAAGGCTGCGGCGGTTGTCACAACGGCGGCAAGACGCCCACGGTGATGATCACGCCGGACCTGACCACGTTCAACCCGGGTCAGATGGTCACGCTGACTGTCAGCATCGCGACGGTCAACGGTAACCCGGGAGTCGCCGGCTTCTACCTCGAGGCGAGCACCATCGGCGCCTTCAAGCTCGTGGACTCCGGCACGATCCTCGCGGGTAACGGCGTGACCCACAACACGCCGCGCGCGGGCGTCGGCGGCTTTGCGACGTTCAAAGTCGGTTGGGTAGCGCCAGCCACTCCCGGCGGTGTGGACTTCAGCGTGTACGCGAACTCCGCCAACGGCGACAACAGTCAACGCGGCGACGCGGAAGGCACGGCGTTCTTCAGCGTTGCGTACGGTTGCGCCGGCACGAAGTACTACCACGATTACGACGGCGACGGCGTGGGCGCGGTGACGTCCGGCTACACAATTAGCTGCAGCGTACCCAAGTACTATTCGGACAAGCTCGGCGACTGCAACGACAATGACCCGGCCATTTACGCGGGCGCCAAAGAAATTTGCGACGGCAAGGACAACAACTGCGACGGCCAGGTGGATGAAGGCTTGCCCTTCAGCGCGTACTGCACGGATGCGGATTGGGACGGCCACGGCGTGAGCGGTAAAGCCACGATGATGGCCTGCGGCGTCAGCAAAGGTTGGGGCCTATGCGACAACGACTGCAACGACAACGACAAGACGATTTACCCGGGTGCCGTCGAGCTGTGTAACAACAAAGACGACAACTGCAACAACCAGGTAGATGAAGGCGCACGCACCGTGTGCGGCGTGGGCTGGTGCGCGCGCTACGCGGACGGCTGCAGCGCGAGCTGCACGCCGGGCGCCCCGCGCGCCGAAGAATGCAACGACTTCGACGACGATTGTGACGGCGTCAACGACAACGGCACAGATCTGCAGCTGTGCCGAATTGCCGGGCTCGTGTGCCGCGGTGGCTACTGCATCCCGGGCAACAGCGCGGGCGCCGGAGGCGTCAGTGGCGTTGGCGCGGGCGCAAACAGCGGCGGCAGCGGTGCCATCAGCGGCGGCCCAGAGGAAAGCGGTGGTTCCGTGAGCGTGGGCAATGGCGGTAGCGGCAGTGGCACGCCGGTTGGCGCGCAAGCCGGCGCGGAACCACCCAGCAGCGGCGCGCCGCCGCCCGGTTGTGCGCTCGGGCACGGCAGCACAGGCGATCCGCTCGCCGGCATTGGGCTACTGCTCGGTGCAGCAGCGCTGTTGCGGCGCAAACGCCGACGCGCCGCCTAGGGCGCTGCCGCGACCGGCGGTAGCGACATCCAGAATTTCCAGAAGCCGAACGTGGACAGCCCCGTTCCGACTTGGTCGTTGTGGCCGAGGTTCGTGGTCGTGCACCACACGACCGGGTAGCCAGGCTTACAGCCCACGTACTGCACGCAGCTCACGGTCACCGGCGGTTTGACCACGATGTCTGGTCCCGGGTCATACGGCATGGTTTGATCCGAGCAGCCGTTCAACTTCACGATGCGATCACGGTTGTCTTTGCCGCACTGATAAGAATTGTTCGGGTCGGCCATGTCATGCGCGGCCATGTATGCGATGGGGCCCTTGCAGGTCGGATGTGCGCCCTGCATGCAGCCGGAGGCGTTACCCTGACCGCGGATCACGTCACCATCCACGCAGCCGATTAGATTGGCGAGCCATGAGCCACTGCTGAAGCCTTCAACGAACAGCTTGCTCTTGTCGACGCAGTACTTGGCCTCCACCTCTTTGAGCGTGGCGTTGAAGTACGGCTCTTCCGGATCTGGATAGCTTTCCGAATTGAAGCACTGTCGCTTTTCGCCCGTGGGATCCGGATCCAAACCAATCACGATGGCGTCCGCCTTGGAGGCGTTGAAAATTGGAATGCCTTGGTCCCCCGTGCCGCCGCAGCCCGGACCCACGAACACCGTTGGGTAAGCGCGCATGGGATCGTAGCCGACTGGCAAGCGCACGTAGTAGTTGCGCGGCGCCCAGTCGGGGTCGACACCGGTGATGGTTTCACTGAACTTCGCGTACATGCCGGATGCTTGCGTGGGCACCATGCCGCAGCCGGTGCTGCGCTGCGCAGTGCTTGCGCCGCCCGCTGCACCCGCGCTGCCCGCAGTGCCTGCGCCACTTGCGCCGCCCGCACTCGAGCCGGCTGCTGCGCCGCTCGTGCCGCCCGACCCTGCCGCCGAACCGCCAGAACCGGCGCTTGCACCGCCGCTGCTGATGGCGCCCGAGCTGCCCGCGCTGGGAGCACCCGCGCTGGGCAGAGCGCCGGCCGCGCCGGCCGTGCCGTCACTGGGTGAGCTGCTGGAGCAGGCACCAAGAAGCAAGGCGAGCGGCAAGCCCAAGATGGGGCGCCCAATACTGAATAGTCGGGGGGTCATGGCCCGGTTTAGTGTCCACGCGCAGGCTGTCCCGTGCCGAAACTTGGCCACGGGGCCCGGTCTCGGGAACGCTACGCCGCATGGAGAAGCGCTGCGAAGTGTGTGAGAAGTTCAGGCCTCACGGCGATCTCAAGCCGGGCCGCGAGCTGCTGGAAGTTCCCTTCGGGGATCGCGTGGTCTCGTTGTGCAGTGCGCACGCGAGAATCGCCCAGAATTCGAGCGTGAGCTCATTCGAAGAGTTGCGCGAGCTGTACGCCGAGAGCGAGGGACAACGCTCGTATTTGGCGCGTCGCGCGCTCAGCGAGCGAGCCGCCGAGGGTGCCCCGCGCAGCGTGGGCCGCCGCACGAGCGACGCTTAAAGCGCGCGCCGCGCCTTTTTTGAGCTGCTCTGGGTACTGACGCTCATATGGAGGAGGCACACCCGTGCTTTGTCCAATGAGCGGCAGACCATGAACATACTCACTGCAAATCTGTGCCGTCAGAGCAGCGGCCTTTGGTTGATGGCGTGCGCCGGGTTGCTCGGCGCGTGTGGGAGCAAGTCGGATTCCGATACCCACACAGGCGGTGCGGGCGCGGGCAATCTCGGCAGTTCAGGCATGGCCAGCGCGGGCGCGGGGGACGCGGCCGGCACCGCTGGGACGAGTGGCGCGGCGAGCAATGCCGGCAGCGGTGGCACCGCGAGCAGCGCGGGCGCGGCGAACACGGCTGGCAGCGGGGGCGCGGCTTCGCTCACGGTGAGCGTCACGCCGCACCCGATCCTCGTCGGTGATGCCGGCAAGGTGTTCAACGTCGCGGACGACTTCTTCGACGACGGCTTCGTGCCGCCGAGCCCGCTCGCGAACTTCGGCTTCCATACGCCGATCGTCCCACTCGTGCGCGCGGACGGCGGCGTGGACGTCGCGTGGTTGGATTACGCGGGCGGCAAAGGCAAGCCGTTCGGGCTACCGGCGATCGGCATGATCAACATCACGCACATCGACGCCGGCCTGACCATGGGTACGACAGCGGCGACAGGCATCAAGTCATACTCGCTGCTGGGCTTCACCGTCGACCCGAGCGGTAACTTCTACGTCGCGTACAACGCCGACAGCTCCTTCAAAACCACGACCAAGGACGACCCGAACAACGTGCCCGGCAACGAGCTGCGCGTCGCCAAATCAACCGGCGCGGATTTCGGCACGAAGGCTTGGGATAAGCTGATTTTCGGCGATGTCGACAACACCAAGGATCTGTCCAAGGGCAACGCCGGCGCGGCGGGCTCAGGCGTGCTCGGCTATGACGTGATGAACCAGAAGCTCGTGCTCTACGTCGCACACCAAATGGCGTGGGGTGACAACGGCACGCGCCACCAAGCGGGCTTCTTCTCCTACATCGATCCGGCCACGGGCACGGCCATGGCGCCAGGTGGCGGCGCGCCGCTCAACACCGGCGCGGGTTGGTTCTACTCACACAACTTCGATCAACGGCTGTTCGTGGACGGCGGCGTGGCGTACGTGCTCGGTCATGGTGATGCGTTCCCGCGTCAGCTCGGGTTCGCCGCCTGGACGCCGAGCAGCTTCAGCCAGAAGAACTCCACCACCTTCGACAAGGCGTACTTCACGATCGATGGCACCGAAGGCGACAACGACACCAACGCGGAGACCGGACAGCTGCTCAAGTTGAAGGACGGCAGCTTCGCGCTGATTCACACGTCGTCTCAAGGGCGCGCCGCGCGGGATGTGCACATCGTGCTCGCCAACGGCACGACCGGCGTCACAGTGTCGGATGCTTGGCTGACCATGAACGCGGCCCACTTGGAGGCCACGATGCCCAAGCTCGAAGTGCTCAATGACGCGCTGTTCGTCAGCTATGGCTTGTGGGATTCCACGAACCGCACCAATAAAAAGATCGACTGGTACTGGCAATTGCTCGATTCGAGCCTAAAACCGCTGGCCCCCGCCAAAGCCATGCCGGACGTGGAATTCGTTGCCGGCTCGCCCCTGCTGCATTTCACGACCGGTGCGAATGCCGGGGGCATCGGCTGGGTCTCCGGCAATGCCTCGCACACCTTGAGCGTAAACGTAGTTAGCGCGCGCTAACGCGAATTCCGAACGCATTCCGACGCACGGACGAGCACGGTCGGGCGGCGCACTGGACACGAATGGGGCGCTGCCAGGGCTCCATTCGCCCCAAGGACTCGTCCAATGTCGGTTTCTCGTTCGCTCGTTCGGATCGCGCTCACCACGTTCGCCTCACTGGGCTTCGCCGCGCTCGTCGGCTGTTCTTCCTCTGACGGCGCAGGCACTCAGCTGGTGATGCCCGGCGGCGCCGCCGGGCAAGCCGACACTTCAGGAGGAGCTCCGAGCGCGGGGGCTGCCGGCAGCGCGGGATCAATAGCCAACGGCGGCAGCGCGCCGACCGAGGGCGGAGCGCCCCCCACGAACGCGGGAGCCGGTGGCACCAGTGCTGGCGCGAGCGGCGCACCGAGCGGCGGCGCGGCACCGACGGCAGGCGCCGCCGGTATGGGAGGGGATCCGGATGCAGCCGGAGATACTCCGCCGCCGCGCAAGCTCAACGTCACCGTGGGCGGCAACAAGCAGATCACTCATCAGGTGGGCGGCAGCTCCGCGGGCCTCGATACGCGCACCACACAAATCGGGAAGCTCGCCATCGACCTGGGCGTGACGTCCGGCGGCTACCAGCCGTGGCTCGGCAAGCGCGGCTACCACGTCATGGGTGTCTCGTTCCCGATGTGCGGCGGCATCAATGATTGGTCCAAAGGTCGTGACTACGACGGTGATTGCCGGCTCAACACCTTCGACGGCCTGCCGCACGGCACGCAATCCGCGGTGTCCCCCGCAGACAGTATTGCAGCCCACGTGAAGGCCAACCTTATGGCCTTGGCGCAAAATGCCGGGGAAGATTGGGGTTATTTCCTCAATGCCGACAACAGCGTGCGTTGGTCGGACGTCGTCTTCACGGGCATGTCCCACGGTGCCACCACCGCGGCCGTGATCGGCAAGTCCGTGCGTTTGTGGCGCGTGGTTTCGCGCTCGGGACCGCGCGACAACACCTGCGGCAACGGCAGCTCCGTGGCTGACTTCAGCGCGGCGGCACCACCGTGGAAAGCCACCTGCCCCGACACGAACATCGCCAGTTGGCTGGACGCGAAGTCCGCCACGCCCATCGATCGCTTCTTCTCGTTGTCGGGCAAGCAAGACGTAGAGTGGGGCGACATCATGTTCGCGATGGAGCGCATGAAATATCCGGGCGCGCCAGTGCGTTGGGATCTGCCGGACAGCGTGCTCACGGGCGTGAATCGGCTGTATTCGGACGAAGGGCACTTGGACTTCTTGAGCGCCGCGAAGACGCCCCCGCGCACCAATGAAGCCTTGAACCTGGCCTTCGGCATCCCCACCGCCAATCAAAATCCGACGTTCTGAGCAGGCTAGTGCTTGGTTGTCGTGTCAGAACGCGCCTTCGGCCCCAATGCTGGGCACGGTGACGGGCCCGATGCTCTGGTAGCCGCATATCGAGCCCGAGCAATCCCCACTCACTACCTCTTTGTTGAGCGTGCTGTTCAGCACCTCGAACACCACGCCCCACCAGGCGTCAGGGGCTTTGAGGTACCAGCGCTTCTGCAGCTTCACATCCAGCCGCCAGAAGGGCGGCGTGCGCGGCGGCGATTGCGCTTCCCGCAGCGTGGCGACCTGCACGGGGATGCCGCTGTAGAACAGCCAGCGCCCGCCGAGCCGCCAGTTACGCCCGAGGTTACCGGATAGCGCCACGTTCAGCACGTGCGTGCGATCACTGGTGGCAGGGCCCTCCAGCACGCCAGTGCTGCGCACCGACCGAGACAACGTGTACGAGATGAAGCCGCCCACGTTGCGGCCGAGGCTACGGCGAATCAGCAGCTCGGCGCCATACGCGTGGCCCGTGGCTCGAATGTCCGTGACGCTGTTACCGGTCGTACTTTGGAGCTGAATGAGGCTGATCAGGTCGGTCATGTTGAAGAACGCGTTTTGAAACACGGCCAACGACGACTCGAAGCCAGCCGGCAGCGCGTACGAGATGCCTGCGCTGTATTGCAGCGCGCTCTGCAGCCCGCCGGCGAGCGACGGTTTGAAGCCGGGAACCGGCACCACGAAGCTCGGCGCTTGGTGCACCAAGGCAAGCCCATGGGTCACGCTCAGCTTCTTGGTCAGGGTGTAGCGAGCACTGATTCGCGGATCGAGCGAGAGCGCGACGCGCCCGCCGGACACGAACAAGTCCGCGCGTAGCCCGGGCGTCACCTCCAACTTGGGCGTTACCGCGAACACAGCGTCTGCCCAGACGCCGCTGGTGAAATCGACGCGCCCGCGATCCAGACCCAGATCCGAGTTGTTGTTGTGATTGTCGATGCCGTTCGAGCTGCCGTCGAACGTGGGGCCGGCGTTCACCGTGTTGCTCGTGCCCTGGTTGTCGACTTGCTGCGCGAGGGATTCGAGCAGCACATCACCGCCGGCGCGCAACGTGAGCTCCTTGGCCAGCGCTTGCCGGTATTCGGAACGCGCGCCGATCATGTGGTTCTTGACGGTGATGTTGCCGTTGTCTGCGCCCGTGCGATCTAGGCCTAAAAGCAGGGCATTTCGCCAGTTGCCGTTTTGAAGCTGGTGATCCCAGCGCAAATCCAAACGATGAAAGTCGATGTCGACGATGGTGTTTTCGCGGCGGCGTTGGGTCAAAGTGGACATCTGACCGAGCGGACCGGAGCTGCTCTCCCCGACGTAGTCGGTTTCGACGTCGGACAAGAAATCACCCGCGCCGAACGACAGCAATTCGACGCTGTTCTTGGCGTCGAGCTCGTAGCGAGCGCGCGCCTGATAGTCCCAGTAGCTCAGCGACACATCAGGAACCACGAGCGAGAGCACGGCTGCGGTGTAAGAGAAGCGACCGCCGATCATCGCCGAACCGCGACCGTTGGCGAACGGCGCTTCGATGGTCGCGCCGCTGTCGATCAGCCGAATGGAGGCTTCACCGCGGAAGCGGTACGTGGGCGGTGCCATCTCCCCCGCGACGATGGCGCCGGCAAACCGCCCATAGCGTGCCGGGTAAGCGCCCGGATACAGATCCACGTGATCGACGAACGCGGGCTGCAGCACGCCCGGGCCGGCAGCAAAGTGATACAGATACGGCACGGGAATGCCGTCGAAGAAGTAGCCCACGTTGCCGGGTGGCGCGCCGCGCACGTAAAAATACGGCAAACCGCTGACAATCGGCACTACGCCGGGCAGTGCCTCGATCGCGCGATACGGATCGCCGAACGCGCCCGGCATGTCGCGCACGTCCGCATGCCCCAGCGTGTGCCGAATTGGCTCGCGCTGCCCCACGACCAAGATCTCGAGCATCTTCGGCGCGGGAGTTGCGCTCGGTGTCTTGCCGGCGACCGGCGGCGCAGGTTGCTCGCTGGGCGCGGGCTCCGCCGCTGGCGGGACGAAGTGCACTGCGAAGCGGATCTTCGAGGCGATCGCGGTTTCGCCGCGCCGCGCGGGCTCGAACAGCCACGTCCTACTCGCGTCCAGCGCGCTGTCGGCAAACGGCGCGTCACCGCTAACCACGCGCGCTCCAGTAACGGTGCCCTGAATCGAGATGGTCAGTTCCAGCACGACTTGCTGCTCGCCCTGGCCCTGCGTTGGATAGGCGATCGGCGTCGAGACGGCGCGCGGCAGGACCACGGGCTCTGGCGGAGCTTGCGCAGCTGGCGGCACGGGCACCACCGGGGGCGGCGCCTGCGGCGGCGGCGCTTCGTCAATGGACACGGACTGCGCGAAGGCGCCGGGCGCAGCCGAGAGCGCGCACACACCAAACAGAGCTCCGAGCGCGCGCCGAACAGCGTAACCGCGGCTCAAGTTCCTGAAGCCCTCATCCCCCTCGCGTTATAGACGCAGTACGGGCGGCGCGCGAAGCCTTCTACGCCAAGACTACTGGACGGCCAGCGAGATCAGCTTGCCGGGCACGGCAGCGCGCCGCCAAATTCCCGGGGACACGCCTAACCATTCGCGAAACGAGCGACTCAGGTGCGCTTCGTCCGCAAAGCCGGATGCGGCCGCGGCTTCACGCACGCAGGCGCCACGTTCGATTTGACGGCGCGCGTTCTGGAGGCGAAGCAGCTTTTGATATTGATGGGGCGCGACGCCGGTCGCTTCCTTGAAGCAGCGCGCCACATGAAACTTGGAGAGGCCGACCTCACTCGCCAAGCGTTCCAAAGAGAGCGTTTCCGCGAACTCATCATGGAGACGGGCGCGCACTTTACTGATCGCGGGATGACTGCCCGGAGGGCGAGACGGCGGGCGACGTTCACCGCACAGCTCCAGTAACTGTTGGGTGCTGTCCAAAAACTGCTCCTCGACGAGGGCAGCGTCATCCGAATGCTGCACCCCACTCAGCAGGCCTTGGAACGAGGCGCGCAAACCGGGGTGATTGGTCTGGGCGTATTTGAGGTGCACGGCGCCGCGCACGCCGAGCGATTCCGACGCTTGCAGCAGCACATCCGGGTGCCACCAGATCACGAAGAAGGATGCGGGCTCCGACACACTGGTGGTTTTGTGCGCCTCACCTGGCTCCATCAGTTGTAGATAGCCGGCACTCACGTCCTGCTTCTGCCCGCGATAACTCCAAGTTGCGTTCATCGTGGGTTTGCCCACGACCAGACTGGCCGTGAACGTGTCGTGATGCATGGCCCAATGGCGCGTCGAATCACGCACGCTCCAGAACTCCACCCCCGGCAGGCGATGGACGCGGTGAACCGATAACCGCTCGCCTGGGCGATCAGTCTCCACATCCAGCGACAGAATCCCAGCCTTCGTCACGTGCGTCCCTCCGACTTTTTGCCGAGTAAGCAAAAGCACGTGAAGCTATCATGGGCGAACGACGCAATGGAACTTGCTATCGGTTCAGTACGAGCGACGGACGGAGCGCATCGGTCGTGAGCGTGAGCGTGAGCCTCGTGATGCTCGCCTGCACGCCGCATGCGCTCGCACCTAGATCAAATCGCGCTCGCTCAGCGCGGGTGTGCGCTTCGTTCGCCGTCCGCCG
>FSWQ01003463.1_pt1 | contig 12965 bp, 7 predicted proteins | sample 1637691 | NCBI WGS metagenome assembly FSWQ01 (sample SAMEA3914814, study PRJEB12502) | metagenome | biome: forest; material: soil | place: USA | collected 2011-09-16 | depth 0.1 m | reverse complement strand
CGCTGGTGATCTTGCTGTTTTTGCAGAGCCTGCGTGGCACGTTGATCGTGTCGCTGGCAATCCCACTCTCGTTCGCGATCACGCTGATCGCCCTGTATGCCAGTGGCGAGACGCTGAACGCCTTCACGCTCGGCGGCCTGACCTTGGCGATGGGGCGCTTGGTGGACGACGCGGTTGTGGTTTTGGAGTCCATCCACCGTCACCAACGGCAAGGTTTGAGTCCGTATCGCGCTGCGCTCGAGGGCACGAACGCGGTGGCGCTGCCGGTGTTGGCCTCGACCTTGACGACCATGGCCGTGCTCTTGCCGGTGTTGCTCTTGGCCGGGTTGGCGAAAAAGCTATTTGCGCCGTTGGCGCTGACGGTGGCCGTAGCCATGATCGCGTCTTACTTCGTGAGCGTGTGCGTGACGCCCGTGGCTTGTCGCTACTTCCTCGGCCACGCGGAACACGGCCGCTTCGGCAAGCGAATCGAGGCGTTCATCGACGCCGTCGCCGAGCGTTACTCGCGCGTGCTGCGCGGCGTGCTGCCCTTCCGCTGGACGGTCATTTTCGGCTGCGCGGCGATCACCATCGCCGCGGTGTTGGCCTCGGAACGGCTGCCGAGCACATTTTTCCCGGAGATCGACGAGTCGATGGAGCGCGTGTACGTACGGCTCACGCCCGGCATCTCGCTGGCTGATTCGGCGAAAATGATGCAGGAAATGGGGCGAGTCATCGCCGCTGAATTGCCCCCGGGCAACGTCGAGCTCGTGCTCACGAACCTCGGCTCGCCGAACAACGCGCGCAGCGCCATGACCAGCCCCAACAACGGGCCGCACATGGGCTTCATTCGCTTGCAGCTCGCGGACCAGGAGAAGCGAACGCTCTCGCAACGGCAACTGGCCGACCAGACGCGCGCGATCTTGAATCGTCACTATCCGGGTGTCGACTTTTTGCAGTGGCCGGGCGGGCTCGTGGCGAGCGTCTTTTCCAACGGCTACATCGCGCCGCTGGTGATGGAGGTACGGAACGACAACTTGGCCGAGCTCGACGAGCAGGCGCGTGCCGTCGCCGAGGTCGCGCGCAGCGTCGCTGGCATCCGCGACGTGCGCGTGTCGCTGCAAACCGACTACCCTGAAGTGCGGGTCGAGACGGATCGTCAAACGGCCGGTTTGGTCGGCGTTACGTCGCGCGCAGCCGCCCAGACGACCCTGGAGGCGACGCTCGGGAACATCAACAGCCCGAGTGTTTGGATCGATCCGACGAACGGACAGTCGTACTACGTCGTGACGTACTACGACGGGAGCGCGGTCGCCGATCCGAACGCCTTGGCCGAGATCCCCGTGCGCATCGAGGGCGGAAAAGCCGTGCCGCTCGGCGCCTACGGCAAGGTGCGGCGCTCGGTCGGGCCGGTGGCGATCGAACGTAACCAGCTGCAGCGAGCCGCCCATGTGCTGATGCAAACCGAAGGCCGCGACATCGGCACGGCAGCGGCCGAGCTGGAGCGAAAGCTGAAAGCCAACCCCGGGACGCGCAACGTGAACTTCTCGTACGTCGGGCAAGTGCAGCTGATGCGCGATACGTTCTCCGGTTTAGGCGTGGCGATTGGGCTGGCGGTAATGGTCGTGTTCATGATCATGGCGTCGCAGTTCAAGTCGCTTCGTTTGCCACTCGTGATGTTGTTCACGATCCCGGTTTCGCTGGTCGGCATCGTGATGGCGCTGATGGCGGCCGGTCAGGGCTTTTCGATCACCGCGCTGATGGGGATCCTGATGGTGGTCGGCATCGCCGTTTCGAACGGTATTCTATTGGTCGACGACGCCAACCGACGCTTCGGCGAAGGCATGGACAAGGTGGAGGCCGTGATCGCGGCGGCTCGCTCGCGCTTCGTGCCGATCGCGATGACCAGCTTGGCGACGGTGATCGGCCTGATCCCGACGGCCATGGCGCTCGAGAAGGGGACCGAGGCCAATCAACCCTTGGCTTTGGCCGTGGTCGGCGGGCTCACGTCTTCCACGTTACTCTCCCTTTTCTTGGTGCCCGTGATGTTCTTATTTTTTGCCAAGCGTGACACTTCTGCGGTCGATGAACCGCTGCACGGAGCATCGCCGCTGTCCGCCGCCGAGGTTTGACGGGCCGATCGCTTTGCTTCGGCGCATCCGTGCAGGTTCAGTCGGCCGAGGCCGAGCGAGCGCGCGAGCCGCGCGGTGGCCAGCGCCGTGTCGAGCGGTTAGATTGCGGCGCTCGCTATGGTCGTCAGCAAGGCAAGCTCGGGTCGGGAATTTCTCCCTGCCCGTCGGGAAGAATTCCCCCGCGCGGCGTCGCGGCATGTCGGCTTTTCTCGCTCGACGTGCGGTCGTTACGCTTGGCCTCGTTATTGCTCCGCATTGGCGCGATGGCAACACTGGCCGGCTCCTGGACCTCGGTCGGGCGCGTTGCGCAAGCGCCGAGGCAGCAGTTGAAGACCCGCGCGGTCCTGTTTTGGATGCTGGTGACGATCGTTGCCGTCGCCGCGATTGCCTATTGGGACGAGCAGCGAGAGTTTGCCGCCACCCTGAGCGATTTTGCCAAGGAGCAGGCGGTGTTGGCGCAGACCCTGAGCGCCACCTTGCAAGCGCGTCTAAGGGGCAGTGATGCGCCCATCGCAAACGGGGCGCCACCGGCTAGCGTCATGGGTGCGGCCGCGTTCTTGGCCGCGGTCGCCTCGGTCGAACGCCCGCATCGGGTTCGGGTCCTGGTGCAGCCGCCTGGGACGACCGGGCTACTCACGGCGGCCGGCGCTGTCCTCCGTTCGCCGGCCATCGAGGCCGGCCTCTCCTCGGACGCAAGCTGGTTGCGGCTTGGGCGCAGCGAGGCGGCGGCCCTCGGCCTGCCCGCACGCGCGGCCATGGTTGGTTTGAGTCGAGTCCCGACGGAGGGCCAGGGCAATTGGTCGATCGCGGTCGTGGCCACCGCCGAGCGTGAGCGCGATCGCGAGGTGTTTGCGCAGTGGCGGCTGGTGCTGAGCGTCGTGCTGGCCTCGGGGCTCGTCTTGGCCTTCGGCGGCTTGGCGCTGCGCAATCAGCGCAAGCAATTGGAGCTCGCGCACCAGCTGGCCGTGGCTTCGGTGCAGTCGGAACGCGACGATCGCTTGGTGCGCGCCGACAAGCTGGCGACCATGGGCGCGCTGGCGACCGGCATCGCTCACGAGGTTTCGACCCCGCTAGGAGTCATCGTGGGCCGCGCGGAGCAGCTCTTGGCGCGCTGCAATGGGGACGAGCGCGCCACGCGGGCCGTCGAGGCGATCGCCCAGCAAGCCGATCGCATCGGCGGCATCGTGCGTGGGTTCCTGGCCTTGGCGCGCGGTGATTCGCCACGCACCGAGACCGTCGATCCGAAAGCGTTGGCGGAGGTAGCGCTCGAGCTCGTCGAGCATCGCTTCCTGAAGGCACAGGTCGGCTTGACTCGAAATATCGCCGCTCGCTTGCCGCGGGTTGCTTGCGAGCCGCGCTTGATCGAGCAAGTCTTGGTGAACCTGCTGCTCAACGCGTGTGACGCGTGTGGCCCGGGGGGCAGCGTCGAATTGTGCCTGATCGCGGAGGGCGAGTGCGTCGCGTTCGTGGTCACCGACGACGGCGTTGGCATCAGCGCGGATGCTTCGGCCCGGATTTTGGAGCCGTTTTTTACGACAAAACCGCTGGGTCAGGGTTCCGGCCTGGGGCTCGCCATCACCAATGAGCTCGTCAAGCATCACCGTGGCAACCTCAAGGTAGCCGCCCGCCAAGGGCAGCGCGGAACGCGCGCCTGTGTAGAATTACCCGCAATGCCAGAGCCGACGGATGCCTGAAGCAAAGCCGAGCCGCCCGGCCCGCATCTTGGTGGTCGACGATCATCTGTCGATGGCCGAGACCGTGGCCGAGGGACTGAGCGAGTGCGGCTTCGACGCGGTCCCGCTCGCCGCGAGCCAGCAAGCGGCCACGCGACTGCGCGACGAGCACTTCGATGCGTTGGTCACCGATTTGCGCATGCCTCAAGTGGACGGCCTGGGGCTACTCAAGATCTCGCTCGAGGCAGCGCCCGCGCGTCCCGTGATCGTGATGACCGCTTACAGCGCGGTCGAGAGCGCGATCGAATCGATTCGGCAGGGCGCGTACCACTACTTGACCAAGCCGTTCAAGGTCGAGGAATTGGTGCTGTTCTTGAACCGCGCCTTGGAAGACTCGCGGCTGCGTCGCGAAACGGCGGCGCTGCGCAGCGCGCTGCGCGAGCGCTTTGGGATCGGCAACCTGGTCGGTCACAGTGAAGCGATGCAGCGCGTCGGAGACCTCGTCGAACGGCTCGCGCACGCCAACACGGCGGTGTTGATTTACGGCGAAACGGGCACCGGAAAAGGCGTGGTCGCGCGCGCGCTCCACGCGCACGGAGAGCGCGCGGGAGAGCCGTTCGTGGCCATCAACTGCGCCGCGCTCCCCGAGAACCTGCTGGAGAGCGAGCTGTTCGGGCACGTCAAAGGCGCCTTCACGGGAGCCACGGCCAATCGCACCGGTCTGTTCGTCGACGCTCACCGCGGCACACTGTTCTTGGACGAGATTGGCGACATCCCGCCCAGTCTTCAGGCCAAGCTATTGCACGTATTGGAGAACGGCAGCGTGCGTCCGGTCGGCGCCAACAAGGAGCAAGTCGTGGACGTGCGCGTGATCGCCGCCACGCATCGCGACTTGCACGAGCGAGTCGCGAGCGGCGCCTTTCGAGAAGATCTGCTGTATCGACTCGACGTGGTGAGCATCGAAATCCCGCCGCTCCGGGTGCGCCAAGACGACATCCCCGAGCTACTCGAACATTTCCTGAAGAGCGCGCGGCTCAAGCACCCGCAATCGCCGGTGCAACGTCTCTCCAAGCCGGCCCTCGAGCGGCTGCTCGACCATCGCTGGCCCGGTAACGTACGAGAGCTCGAACACCTCGTGGAGCGCTTGGTATTGCTGGGGCGGTCGTCCGAGGTGCAAGTGGAAGAATTGCCGCGGACGATCGGCCAGCGCTCGAGCTCGGGTCCAATCTTCAACGGGGAAATCGTGCCGATCCGTGAGTTGCAACGGCGTTACGCGAGTTGGGTGTTCGAGACCCTGGGCGGCCGCCATCGGCTCACGGCGGAGAAACTGGACGTCGACGTGAAGACGCTGGCGCGCTGGCTAAAGCCCGCCCCCGACTCGGACAAAGAAGACGTCTGAGCGGCGCGCAGGGCGCGCCGCGCGCTCGCTTCAGAACGCGACGGCCACGCGCGCCAAGATCTCGTGCAACACGTGCGCGTTGCTGCGCGCATCGTCGTCGATGCCAGACGCGAGCGTGTTGCCGGGCGCTTGCGCGCGTTGCGTCGCGCTTTGCGCGGGCCCGCCCGCCGGGCTCGCCTTCACCGGTCGCGAATCGGGGAAATAGTTGAGCACGTAGTTGACGGTCAGGCGCAGGTGCTTGGTGAGCCAGTAGTTGGCGCCGAGCGAGAAGGCGTCGACCTTGATGTCGCCGTCCATGTTCTGTGCGTCGGCCGTGCCGGAGCGCCGAGCGCTGGAGTAGTTCAGGTGAACCTGCTCCCATTTCGCCAGCAGTTGCAGAGCGCGCGGTGGCGTCACTGGGTCGGGCTTCGTGAGATCGACGTGCGGCATATTTTGCACGCCTGGTAGCCCGTTGATGTCACGATTGCCCAAGGGCCAATACCCGAATTCGACGTAGTAACCGTAGCCGCGCAAGCTGCCGAAGCGTGGGCTGGGCGCGCTCTGATAGCCTTCCAGCGCTTCGCGCGTCCCTTTGTCGATGTAGGAAGCCTCGGCGGTGAAGTCGACGAGTGACACCGGCACGCGTGCCTCCACGGCCAAGCCGCGTTGCAAGCCCGAGTACAGCACGTGCGTTTGCCCGGCAGAGCTCGTGTACAGCGGAGTCCAGAACGCATACTGACCCTGTGTGGTGAGGGTCGGGATGTCATAGAACGTGTAGTTGTGGTCGCGCGAACCGTAGCGACCGCTCACACCGAACTGCAGATCCTTCAGCGCGTCCTTACGCGACGAGAGCGGGTTCACGTAGACGCGGCCGAATAGATCGCCACGGCTGTCCGTGTTCGTTCGCCCCTGGCCGTCGCCATCGAACAAGCCGACCGAGTAGTTCACTACCTTTGCGACATCACCCCAAAGCATCAGGCCGATTTGCTTTTGGGTGGGCACGGCGACGTCGCGCACGGTCATGGAACGCTCCATGAAGGGCGTGCCCCACTTCTCGCTCGTGCGGTTCTCCATCGTGAACGGCGCGTCGAATTGGCCCACCTGGATGTTGAGCCAGGGCATGGCACGAAAATTCAGGTAGACGTCGCTGGCCGCGGCGCTGAGCTTCACGGTTTGCGCGCTCGAGTAGCGAGCCGTGCCCGCGGTCGGCTGCGTGCCGGGCGGCGCGGCCGCGGTCTCGTTCGTGCCGCGCGGGTTGTCGATGGCCGTGGCGCCGAAGTCGCCCGCGATCATGAACCACCAGCGCTTGAAGAATTCGCCCGAGATCTCCGGTCGCGCGCGGCGCAAAAACGCCGTCGGCTTGAGCGTCGTGTTCGACACCCCGGGCCCCGCATAGCTATAAAAATCGATGTGCGCGCGTCCCTGCAAGTACAACCGATAGTCGTCGGATTCGTCGCGCAGATAAAAAAGCCCGCCGTGATAACCGGCGAGCGGCTGGCCGTCGCGGCCTAGGCTCGCGTCGTGGGGTGTGGGCTCCGCAGGCGTCTGGGCGTGCGCCGACCACGAATATGAAGCAAACAGGCAGGCACAGAGCAGGACGGTACGGGATTTCATTCGGAATCGTTTCGGACTCATCGTTCCTCCGCGGCCGAAACCGCGAAGGAACGAGAGCAATAGCAGGACAGAATCAGAGCGCGACGGCGCAGCGCAGCAGGAACTCGTGCAGCGAGTGAGCGTTGTCACGAGCGTCGTCGTTGACGCCCTTGCCCAAGGTGTTGCCGGGGGCGATGGCGCGGTTCGAAGCCGACTGCACTGGAGTGCCCGTACCCGTTGCGCTGGTCGGCGCGGAATCCGGGAATAGATTCAGCACGTAGTTGGCCGTGACCCGGATGTGCTTGCTGGCCCAGTAGTTCACGCCCAGCGAGAACGCGTTGACCTTGATGTCGCCGTCGATGTTCTTGGCGTCGACCGTGCCCGCGCGGCTGGCGCTGTCGTAGTTCAGGTGCAGCTGCTCCCACTTGGCGAGCAACTGCACGGAGTTGGCGGGCGGTCCGTCGGGCTTCGAGAAGTCGACGTGCGTCATGTTCTCGTAGCCGGGCAGGCCCGAGACGTCACGCTTGCCGAGCCACAGGCCCGCCTGGACGTAGTACGAAACACCGTGAATATCGCCGCGGCGCAGGCTAGTGCCCGAGCCTTGGTAGCCTTCTTGGGCTTCGCGCGTGTGGTTGTTGATGTACACGACCTCGCTCGTCAGATCGAAGTTCGAGATCGGCACGCGAACCTCGCCCGCCAGCCCGAACTGGTTGCCGGACGGAATGATGTGCGTGGTGCCCTCCGAGCCCGTGTACGTGGGGCTCCAGAACGCGTAGCCACCCTGCGTGGACATGCCCGGGTAGTCGTAGTTGGTCCACTTGGTGTCACGTGAACCGTAGCGAAGGCTGCCGCCGATTTGCAGATCCTTGAGCGCCGATTTGTCGGAGGCGAGCGGATGCACGAACGTACGCATCATGACATCGCCGCGGCTGTCGGTGTTCAGGCGATTCTGCCCTTCGCCGTTGAACAAGCCGGCCGAGTAGAACCAGTACTTGTTCTTCATCTCGCCCCAGAGCATCAGACCGATCTCTTTGTTGGTCGGGATGCCCACGTCGCGCACGGCCAACGAGCGCTCCATGAACGGGATGTATTTGTCGCTCGTTCGGTTCTCCATCGTGAACGGAGCGTCGAACTGACCGACCTGCACGTTGAAGAGCGGGTGGGCGCGGTAGTTCAGGAACACGTCCGTCGGCGCTGCGCTGATGCGCACGGTTTGCGCGCCCGCGTATTTCGCCGTAGCCGCCGTCGGATCCGTTCCCGGGGCCGCCGCTGAGGTCTCGGTGCTGGCGCCCTTGGGGTTGTCTTGATTCGTCGCGCCGAAGTCACCGGCGATGCTGAACCACCAGCTCTTGAAGAACTCGCCGCCGAGCTCGGGGCGAATGCGGCGCAGGAACAGCGTCGGCTTGAGCGTCGTGTCCGATATTCCGGAACCGGCGTAGCTGTAGAAGTCGACCTGGGCGCGGCCCTGCACGTACAGGCGGTAGTTGTCCGTCGTGTCGCGCAGGTAAAATACGCCGTTGTGCCAGCCCGCGAGCGGGTTGCCGTCGTCACCGACAGCGCCTGCGAGCGGCGGAGGTGGCGGAGGCGCGACGAGCTCTGGAGGGGAGAGTGGCGTCGCAGCGATCGGTGGCGGCGGGGCCACGACGGGCGCTAGTGCGGGCTCCACCGGAGCGGTGGCAGGCAGCGCTTCGGGCGTTGCAACCGGTGCTGGAGGCGGAGCGTCTACCGTTTGTGCGGACGCCAATGATGTCCGAGCCAGTAATAAGGCGAGCCCGCCCAAAGTTCGTCCGTATCGCATGAATTTCTCGAATCCGTTTTAGAAGTACAGGTCGAACTAGAAGTAAGAAGTGTTGGAGCGTTGACAAATAGCCCGCTGCTAGGCGGTCGCGTCGCACACTCCAGCGTAGTTGCGCGCCTTCTCGCACGACTTGGTTGAGCTGGCAACACCCCGGAAGACGCTGGCCATTCACCTGGCGGCGGCGCGCAGTCCCCGATTCCCGATCCGAAGTCCGGCATAATCCGCATCGGGAATGTGCAGGATCTACGGGGCAACACCACGCACTGAGTGGATTTCTCCTCGTCGCTCGCGCCGAACGCGTCGCCGCCGCGAAACCAATCAAGGTTCGCGGCGGCTCGCGTTTTCAATTGAAACGGTATGCGCGTCGCTCAGAACAGATAGAAGCCGGAGAACTGCAGGCGCGTGTTCTTGGCCTCCACGCCGTCGGCATACGTCTGGTGGAAGTAGGCGTACTCAGCGCCCAAGCGCACGGCAGAGGTCACGTCGCAGAACAGGTTGACGTCTGCCCAGTACGACTTGTTGAAGATCTTCGCCAGGCCCGCGGCGCTCGTGTAGCTCGCCGCGTTGTTGGACTTCATCCCCGAGTAGTTGGCGGACACCCAAACCTTGCCGCTCGGCGGCAAGTAGTACTGAATGCCAATGATATAAGACTTCCAATCGATGGTGTGGATTTTGCCATTCCCATCGAAGGTGACCAGGCCATTGTCGATGTCTGCAGAGTACGTGGGCGCGGGCGACACCATGTCGGGGTTGGGCGGATTCGGGAAACTGACGCCACCGTTTAGCCCCGTGTACAAGTCGGAGATGCCCGACCCGGTGACGAAGGAGCCCGTCAAAGTCAACGCGTTGGCTCGCTTATCCATGGTCGCCGGGATGATCGGAATCAGGGCGTCGACCGAGAGCCCAAAGCCATTCGTGCGGCTATGGCCGTTGCCGTAGAACCCGGGCACAGCGAAGTGTCGACCCACGCCAGAGACGCCAATGGCCAGGCCGTCCACGGCGGTTCCGGCGCTGCCCGCGGTATGAAGCCCCTTCCAGTGATTGACCGTGAGCTTGAGGCCGGCTTGTCCATCCGGGGTCTCGGAGTTGCGCGATACGGGGCGCGCTGCGGCGATCGCGATGTCGACGTTTACGGCGTCGGTCTTGATGGTCTTGGACAAGCGTGCTTGCGGAGCGCGCGAGTAGACCTGACCGGGAACGCCTTGGATCTCGACGGTGTTGGGGTGGAAGGCCGATTGCCAACCGAATAGCTGCCAGTACTGGCCGAGCAGTACGTCGACGACCGGATTTTCGAGCTTGAGCGCCATGTGGCGGATGCGGAACGTGGGGTTACCGATCAGCGCGGCTTGGCTCGCGGTGGAGGTGGGCTGGTTGCCCAAGAAGTCCATTTCGAGCACGGCGCTGGCTTTGATGCCCTCAGCCGTCTCTGGCGCGGCGATCTTGAAGCCGATGCGCGAGTTGCGCGCGCCGAACAGCGTTTGGCCGTTGCTAGCGGCGTAGCTACCCGGTCGGGCGAGCGCGCCATTGCCCTGCGAATCGTTGATGGTGGTGAGTCCCGGCTGAGTCGAGTCGTGGATGGCGTCGAACTCGACGAAACCGTAGAACGTGGTCGCCCACTTGCCTTGGACAGGTTGCGGGCCGCTCTCGAGTGGCGCCGGACCGATTGCCGGAGTCGGGGGAGCAACGGCGTCAGGAGGGGGCAGGGGCGCAGCGGAAGGGGGCGCTGCCATCGGTGCCGCGACCGGCGTCGGTGCCACGGGGGCACTGGCTGGCGGCGCGTCAGGGGTCGCAACCGGTCCCGCAGGGGGCGTCTCTTGCGCCAAAGCGTTGAAAGCGAAGAGGGTCAGCGGGGCAGTGAGGAGTAAAGCTCGGAGTTTCATAGCTACAGTTCCTTTCGGGCCCGCAGATGACGCTCCTCCTGTGGCGTTTCGACGACTTTTCAGTGAACTTCATGGAGAGCATTGGCGACGATGTAGGACCGCCAGCAAACGCTTCCCTGGCCGGACAAACGCTTGGAACAACAGGAGTTGTTAACGATGCGCTAAGAAACCGCTAGCCCTGCATCATGTTCGGAGTGTTTCGTCGGCTAAACCGGGTATTACCGCTTCCGCCACGGAACTGTCACACACCTGTTGCCGCGGTGTAGCGCACGTCCCAGCCCTGACTGGTAGGAGAAAACCCCAATGTTTGCACGTAGAAGTCTGTTCACTGGCCTGCTGCTCGCGCTCGTCGCGTGCAAAGGAAACCAGTCTTCGGATGCACCCAAGCCGAGTGAGACGGACCTCGCTCTGGCACCGAAGAAGGACGAAGTCGTGAGCTTGAACGGAGCCGGCGCAACCTTCCCGTACCCGCTCTACTCGAAGTGGATTTCCGAGTACGGAAAGGTCAACCCGAGCGTGAAGATCAACTACCAGTCGATCGGCTCGGGCGGTGGCATCCGGCAAATCGTCGCGGGCACGGTTGATTTTGGCGCGACCGACGCGCCGATGAAAGACGACGAGTCCAAGGGCGCTACGGGCAAGTTGTTCCACATCCCCGCGACCATCGGCGCCGTGGTCGTCGCTTACAACGTGCCGGAAGTCACCACCGCGTTGAAGCTGACTCCGGACGTACTGGTCGACATCTACGCGGGCAAAATCAAAAAATGGAACGACCCGAAGATCAAAGCCGATAACGAAGGCGTGAAGCTCCCGCCCAAAGACATCGGCGTGGTTTATCGAACCGATGGCAGTGGTACGACCGCCGTGTTCACGGGTTACCTCGCCAAGATCAGCAAAGAGTGGAGTGACAAGATCGGCGTCGGCAAAAGCGTGAACTGGCCCGTCGGGCTCGGTGCAAAGGGCAATGAAGGTGTCACCGGACAGGTGAAGACCACTCCCTACACCATCGGCTACATCGAGCGCGCGTACGCCTCGCAGAACAAGTTGCCAATGGCCGAGCTCAAGAACAAGGCCGGCAAATTCGTGGCGCCCAGCATCGAGGCCATGTCGGCCGCCGCGGAAGCCGTCGACATGCCGGACGAGCTCTTCGTGTCGCTCGCGGACGCCGAGGGCGACGCGGCTTATCCGATCACCGGCTACAGCTACTTGCTGCTGTACGAAGACGCCAAAGACGCAGTCAAGGGTGAGGCACTGGCCAAGTACGTGTGGTGGGGCCTGCACGACGGCCAGAAGTTCTCCAAAGATTTGGACTACGCGCCCGTACCCGCCAAGGTCTTGGTCAAGGTCGAAGCGCGACTCAAGGAGCTCCGCTCCGGTAACAAGAAGCTGCTTTCGGGCGCCTGAGCGAAGCCCGACGCGTCATGTCCGCAAATCTCGAGGTCTCTCCGCTGATCCGTGGTCGCTCCAGGATCCTGACGCGCTTCGGGCGCGAAGCCAATTGGGGAGACTTCGTGTTTCGGCGCACGAGCGCGCTGGTGGCCGCGTTGGTGGTCGCGGCCTTGGCGGCGATGGCATTCGCGATGGTGCACGGCTCGGCTGCATCCCTGTCGACCTTCGGCTTCGGCTTCGTGCTGTCTCGAGTCTGGGACCCCGTGCGTGACATTTACGGCGCGCTGCCCTTCATCTTCGGCACGCTCGCGTCTTCGCTGCTCGCGCTCGCCTTCGCGGTGCCCATCTCGCTGGGCGTCGCCATCTTCTTGTCCGAGTTCGCGCCCAGTTGGCTGCGCGGGCCAGTGGGTTTTTTGGTGGAGCTCTTGGCGGCGGTGCCCAGCGTGGTCTACGGCCTTTGGGGGATCTTCGTGTTGGCGCCTTGGCTGCGCGACACGGTGGAGCCGGCACTGGCGCAAAACCTGGGTTTTTTGCCGTTTTTTCGAGGCGCGCCACGCGGCTTCGGCATGCTCGCGGGGGGCATCATCTTGGCCATCATGATAACGCCCACCATCTCGTCGGTGAGCCGAGAGGTGCTGCGCGCGGTGCCCAGCGCGCTGCGTGAAGGTGCACTCGGTCTCGGCGCGACGCGCTGGGAGGCGGTGCGCGTCGCGGTGCTGCCCTTCGCGCGCTCCGGCTTGGTCGGCGCGGTGATTCTCGGCCTGGGCCGCGCCCTCGGCGAAACGATGGCGATCACCATGGTGATCGGCAATCGCGCGGAGATCAGCGCCTCATTGTTCGCGCCGTCTTACACGATGGCCAGCGTGATCGCCAACGAGTTCACGGAGGCGACCGGCGAATTGTACCTGTCTGCGTTGGCCGAGGTGGGGCTGCTCCTGTTCGTCGTGACGGTGCTGCTGAACATCGTGGCGCGGCTCTTGGTGTGGCGCGTCGGGCGTCTGCCCGAAGGCGGCAGGGTTTGATGCTCAGCGCGTATCGACGCCGTAAAGTGACGGACGTACTGGTGCGCTCGGCGTGCATGCTCGCCGCAGGCATCGCGCTCGTACCGCTCGTCAGCGTGCTCTATTACGTGACCGTGCGCGG
>FSWQ01003916.1_pt1 | contig 12996 bp, 15 predicted proteins | sample 1637691 | NCBI WGS metagenome assembly FSWQ01 (sample SAMEA3914814, study PRJEB12502) | metagenome | biome: forest; material: soil | place: USA | collected 2011-09-16 | depth 0.1 m | reverse complement strand
TGGCCGTCTGAAAGCCGCTCATCACTCGCCGCAGGTTCGAGAAATCTACGGGTTTCGTCAGGTGCGCATCGAAACCAGCGCTCGCGGTCCGTTTGCTGACCTCGCCGCCCGTATAGCCTGTCAACGCCACGAAACGGCAGGCTTTCAGCTCAGGATGGTCCTTCAGCTTGGCGATCAATTCATAGCCCGTGATGCCCGGGAGCCCGATATCTAAAATTGCGATATCGGGATTGAACTCCTGAATGGTGTCGAGCGCCTCTTTCGCGTCCAGAGCAATGCGAACGTCGAAGCCATCACGCTCCAAAAGCAGCGCTAAGATTTCGGCCGAGTCGAAGTTGTCTTCGACGATCAGCAGCCGCGCCGCGCTAGACGGTGAGGCGGAAGGGTGCGCCATGATTTTCTTACTCGACCATTCATACAGCGCACGAACGCCGTTTGTCCAGCCTCCGACCCTTGCTTCCCGGGCGACAAGCGCGACGCTGCGACGCGATGAGGCACAAACGCGAAACGCAACGAGCCTGACGGAAACTCGTGTTTCGACAAGCGCGCGCGGGCGTGGCGAATCCGTGAACGAGAATGATCCGGTTCGGGCTGAGGCGTTATTGCGACTCACGCGACATGCCGCAATCACTTGGCGACGTCGGCGTCGCTGCCCGCGTCTTCGATTTTCGTGTCTGCGGCTCGCTCGATTGCCCCTTTGGGTACGCTCGGAGACGTCGTCTGGCGACAGCCCGTGAACACGCAAACCAAGCCACACGCGAGCAGACCGCAAACGACCGCTAAGTGCTTCATGCGTGGTCCACTAGCGCGTCGATTCGACGATTGCCAATAGCAACGACGCGTTCAACCGTCGAGCGGACCGCGGAACGGATCGACACCGGGCACCTGCGGGAGCTTCACGGTGCTGACGCTTTGCGCGGCTTCATACAGCGCCGCCATGAGGCGGACATCTTGCAGACCTTCTTCGCCGGGAGTTCTCGGCTTGCGAGCGCCGGCAATGCACTCGGCAAGGTGGTCGAGTTCCAGCGCAAACTGGTTCTTCGGTTCGAGCCGCGGCTGCGTGAGCTCTTCGTTTTCGCCGCCTTCGCGCTTGCGGGCCAGGCGCATGGCCTGTCCCGTATACGGAAACGCGGGATCGAGCTCGGCCCAGCCCAACGAACCCATGACTCGATAGCGCTTCGAATCATGGCAACCATAGGACGTGAAGCACGAGGCCGTAAAACCCGAAGGGAAGCGCAGGCTGAAGTTCATTTGCTCTTCGACCTCTAGAAAGCGCGGATCGCCCGGCGTTGAGTACTGCATGGCCTGAACTTCGATCGGCTCTTCACCAGAAATGTAGCGCGCGGCGTTGAGGCAATAAATGCCGACGTCGGGCAGGGCGCCACCTCCGGACATCGCTTTCTTCAAACGCCACTGTTTGGGGTCGCCCTGGGCTTGGCCGTTGCTGGCGAGCAAGCTCTTCAACTTGCCGAGCGCGCCCGAGCGCGCGAGCCGGATGAGTTCCCGGTTGTAGGGCTCGTACTGCATGCGGTAGGCAATCATCAGTGCCTTCCTGGCTTCGGCACAGGCCTGGATCATGCGCTCACAATCGGCGACTGAGGTCGCCATTGGTTTTTCGCACAGCACGTGTTTGCCCGCGTGTGCCGCGCGCACCGTGTATTCCGCGTGCATCGCGTTGGGCAGTACGACGTACACGGCTTGCACGTCGCCGAGCTCGCTCAGCCGATCGTAATGCTGGTAGCTCAGCACATTTTTTGGGTTCACCCCGTACTGCGCGGCGATTTGCGCGCCCTTGGCCGCGTCACCCGTGACGAGCGCGGTCACTCGGCAGGCTTTGCTGGCCGCGAATGCAGGCAGGATCTGCTGTAGAGCCAGCCGACCAAGGCCGACGACGGCGATGCCCAGGCGCTTTTCCAGCGGGCGCAGCGGTGGTGAATCGTTCTTTTCCGATTCGCTGCTCGAAAGCAGGGCCGGTAGCTCCAGCGATGACGGCTCGCCGCTGAGGTCGGACGCAGTGGACGCGCTCGAGCGCCCGCACGCCACCGCCAAGCTCGCGAGGGTCATTGCGCTCGTCGACTGCAGTAGGCCGCGACGAGACAAGGACGCCATTTTCTCTCGTTCCATGCCAAACCTCTCAGGTCTGTGTCGTTACGCCGCGGGCGCGGGTCGATGCTCGGACCTTGAACGGCGGAGCGAGCGGCGGTGTCGCCAGGCCGGCCCCGTCGGTGATGCCTTGCAGTAGCTCGCGCAACGTCTCGAGCGACGAGCGCGTGGGCGCCCAACCGAGCTCGCGGCGCGCTCGCGAGGCGTCCACCAACGGTGAATCGAGGCCCAAGTCGACCCAGCCCGGATCCGAGTGTTGCAGTCGCAACCGCCAGCTCACGCCTGCGGCAGTGCGCAGGAACTCTTGCGACATCGGCCATTGCTTGGCGTGAAATTCAGCCGCCAGTACCGCCGACGACAAAACTTGCTCGGAAGCCAAGTTGAACGGCCCACGCACCTCTTGCTTGAGCGCAAGCCGAAACGCCTCCCCGACGTCGAACGAATGCACGGTCTGGAAGCGTAAGCGCGGGTGATAGGGAATCACCTTCAGCAGGCCCGGAGTAAATAGGCCACGTGGCCACCAGGGTGCCAGGAACAAGCGACGGATCTCGGTGCCCGCATCGCGCTTGAAGATCAATGCGGGCCGCATGCGCACGCAGCGCACTGCGGGATGCCTGAGTTCGAATATGTCCAGCATGCGCTCCACGGTGGCTTTTTGGCGCGAGTACAAGGAACTGGCGATGCCATCGGTGGGCCAACCTTCGTCGACCGCTCGGTCCTTCGGTCCCTTGCTATAAGCGCCAATGCTCGAACTGTAGGCGAGCACCGGCACGCCGGCTTGCGCAACGGCATCGAATACCCGTTGGCTGCCCTGGACGTTTGCGCGCTCGAGCCCGTCGACGTCGTGCGCCGACTGAATTCGCCAACCGAGATGAATGACTGCATCCATGCCTCGAAAAATCGGCACGAGGGCGTCGCAAGCAATGTCGGCCGCATGAAACTCGGTCTTGTCGAAGTGGGCTCGAGGTAAGCGCCGCGCGATGCCCCTGATTAAGTGCACGTCCGGGTCTGTCGCGAGCGCACGCAAGACACTCGTTCCGACATTGCCCGTAGCTCCGATCACGACGACGCGCATGCGCGTCAAACTGCGAATGCCGTGCCAGCAGTGGCGCAGGTGTTGGGCAGTGCGCGAAGTGAGCGCTCTCGTCGGACCTTTATCTGCCTATCTGCCCGTTGCCGAGCGCGACGAAATGCCGCTCGGCGCCCAACCGCCACAGCACGGATCGCGCGAGTGCGATTGGGCAAGCGCGCCGACGCGAGTCGCATCGCGGTGTGCTTGCTGTGCGGCGCGCGCTTTGCATTCCGAACGAACCGTCGCGCGCCGCGACATCAGCTCGTTGAGGGACGAAACATGACTGCGATCACCGCCATTGTTCCGCCGATCCATCAGCCGCCGCTCGCCCGCGTGACTCGCCGTCGCTCGGCCGGGATTGGCTGGCTCGGTCTAGGTGTGGCCGCGCTGCTCGGGAGCGCGTTGCAGCTGCGTTCGGTGCGGCGTTTTCGTCGCGGTCGAATCGCGCTGGGCGGCACCGCACTGACGCTCGGCGTGCTCGCGGCGCAGCAGTTGTTGATCGCGACGGGCAAGCGCGTGCGTCCCGTTCAGTTCGACACGAGCATCACTGTCCGCCGGGCGCACAGTGAAGTGTATGCTTACTGGCGAGAGCTCGAGCATTTGCCAGAGTTCATGACTCACCTGCAGTCGGTCAGCGTGCAGGGCAACGTTTCTCGCTGGCGCGCCAAGCCCGTGGCGGGGCTGGAACTCGAGTGGCAGGCAGAAATCGTGCAGGATCGACAAGGGGAGGGGTTTAGCTGGCGGTCGCTCCCGGGCTCGTCACCGAGCACGCGCGGTGCGGTGCGCTTCGCGACTGCTCCGGGCGGTCGAGGCACGGAAGTTCACCTGCACTTGGAGTACGAGCCGCCGGCCGGAGCGCTGGGCAGAGCGTTCGTGCGGCTACTCGGCGCGCTGCCGGCGCTGCAACTCGAGGCGGATCTGAGGCGTCTGAAGCAGATCCTCGAGACCGGCGAAGTGGTTCGCTCGGATGCCAGTATTCACCGCGGTCTGCATCCTGCTCGACCGTCCGAGCGCGCATTTTCAGCGATTTCCGGGAAAGGTGGGGTGCGAGCATGAAGGCCACGTGTTGGATGGGCAAGCGTGACGTGAGCGTGGAGAGCGTCCCCGACCCGCAAATTCTGAATGCACGTGACGCCATCGTTCGGGTCACGAGCACCGCCATTTGCGGCTCGGACCTGCACCTCTACAACGGCTTCGTCCCGAGCATGGAAAAGGGGGACGTGCTGGGCCACGAGTTCATGGGCGAGGTGATGGAGGTGGGCCCCGGCGTTGCGAACCTCAAGCCGGGCGACCGCGTCGTGGTCCCGTTCCCGATCGCCTGTGGCAATTGTGGGGCATGCAAACAAGGCCTGACTTCGTTGTGTGAAAACTCGAATCCCAACGCCGTGCTGGCCGAGAAAATGTGGGGGCATTCGCCGTGCGGGATCTACGGTTACTCGCACTTGTTGGGCGGGTTCGCGGGCGGACAGGCGGAATACGTGCGCGTGCCCTTCGCCGACATCGGGCCCTTGAAAGTGCCTTCACACCTGAGCGACGAGCAGGTGCTGTTCCTGTCGGACATCTTCCCGACTGGTTACATGGGGGCCGAGATGTGCGACATCCAACCGGGCGAAGTCGTGGCCGTGTGGGGCGCGGGTCCGGTCGGTCAGCTCGCGGCGGCCAGCGCGCGCTTGCTCGGAGCAGAGCGCGTGATCGTGATCGATCGCTTCGCGTATCGCTTGCAGCTTGCCCTAGAAAAAGGCGGCGCGACCGAGGTGATCAACTACGAGCACGCGGACGTGTACGAGGCGCTCCAAGAGCTGACGGCGGGCCGCGGCCCGGACTCTTGCATCGACGCCGTGGGGCTCGAGTCGCACGCGCACGGTGCGATGTACGCCGTCGATCGCACCAAGCAGGCCTTGCAGCTGGAACCCGATCGGCCGCTCGCCTTGCGCCAGGCCATTCGTTGCTGCGGCAACGGGGGTGTGGTGTCCATCTCCGGCGTTTACGGCGGCTTCATCGACAATTTTCCGATTGGCGCGGTGGTCAATCGTTCACTCACCATTCGCTCGGGTCAGTGCCACGCGCACCGCTACATGAAGCCGCTGCTCGATCGTATCGAACGAGGCGAAATAGACCCGAGCTTCATCATCACTCATCAATTGCCGCTCGCGGACGCCCCCAAGGGCTATGAGCTTTTCCACAAGAAACTAGACGGCTGTGAAAAAGTGGTTCTGAAGGCCGCCTAAGGCGCCGAAGCCGAAGAACGGAGAACCAACCCATGGCAAAACCAGCTCGTGAATTGGCGGTCGTCACCGGCGCATCGTCTGGCATTGGTCTGGAGCTCGCCTACTGCTGCGCGCGCGCCGGCTTCGATTTGGTGATCGCAGCCGACGAAGCAAAAATCTTCGATGTCGCAGCCGGCCTGCGTGAGCAAGGCGCCTCGGTGGAGCCGTTGATCGCGGACTTGGCGACGGAACAGGGCGTGGAGGCGCTGTACGCCGCCGCGCGCGGTCGGCCGGTCTCGGCGCTGCTCGCCAACGCCGGCCGCGGGCTCGGTCAGGGCTTTCTCGATCAGAACTTCGAGGAGGTCCGGCGAGTCATCGATACCAATGTGACCGGCACGCTGTACACGATTCAGCGCTTCGGTCGCGATATGCGTGATCGCCATCGCGGGCGTATCCTGATCACCGGCTCGATCGCGGGCATGATCCCCGGCGCGTTCCAAGCCGTGTACAATGGCACCAAAGCGTTGCTCGATTCGTTTGCGTTCGCATTGCGCAACGAGCTCAAAGAGAGCGGTATCAGCGTCACTTGCCTAATGCCAGGCCCCACCGACACCGAGTTCTTCGAGCGTGCCGGACTGCTCGATACCAAAGTCGGCAGCGAAAAGAAGCAACCCGCGGCGGAGGTCGCACGCGTGGGCTTCGATGCGATGATGGACGGCGAGAGTGATGTGGTTGCGGGCCTGCGCAACAAGCTGCAAGCAACGCTGGCTCACCTCACGCCGAACAGCGTACTCGCCGAGCAACATCGGAAAATGGCCGAGCCAGGCAGCGCCGATCGCTAGTGCGCGACCGACGCGGCCCCCGGGCGCCGGTGGCATGACGACTGTAAGGCCGAAGATCGGAGTCAAATCAAATGCAGCGCCTGTCCCTCATCATCATCGCTTGTTCCTTCGGCTTGCTGACGGCGTGCGGTCACGAGCGACCGGCCAATGACCCCAGCAGCGCCGCGCCCGAGACGGCCGCGACCCCAACCGATGAAAGCCTGAGCCCGGGCGCGAACAACCCGACCCCGTCGGAGGCAGCCACGCAATACGGGAGCGGCTCCGAGAACCCGAACACCAATCCGCCGCCGGCACAGCCGAGCAAGCCTTAGGGCGCGAAGACAGCATCCGAGCGTCGCGGTCTGTCGCCAATTGGCAATTTGCTACGACACGCTCGTTCCGTGCGGCGCGCCAACCGAGTCTGGGTTTTCGCCCGCGAAGCGACTCGCATGCGCTGGCAAGATGGCAAGCTAATTGCTTGGCATCGACACATGATTCTTGAAGCCATCACCTCTGCTCCTCCGCTGCTCGCTGCCGGCTGGTCGCTGCTGTATCTCTTGTTTGGCGGTGGTTTCGGCGGAGCGGTGCTCATCTTCTTCGTGCTCAAGATGCTGGGTCGTTGACGCGCGACGAGCCCCCACCGACGTAGCCAAATGCCGCATCTCGGCCGAAATGAAGCGCCCCTCACCGCGCTCGACGCAGGCAACGAAGTCTTTCATGATGCCTACCGGGCGGGGCGCGACGGTGCTCGGCGACGCGGCACCCTCTTGGTCGTGTTGCCGACGGAGCTGGTGCTGCATGCGCATGGCAGTCGCCAAGTTTTCCCTTATTCCTGTGCAGTGTTCTGCAAAGCCAAGTCAACCGCGCACATCGCGGTCGCGCTCTTCACGCTGACTCGGACCGAGTCTGACGATGAAGAGAGCCGGCGCAAACTGTCGCGCTTGACCGAGCACATCATGGGCGCGCTCGATCAGCTTCGAGGCGGCGATCGGCTGCCTATCGACGACGAAATGGCGGCGCTGCTGGAGAGCAGCCTGCGTTTTGCTCAGAGTGCGCGCGACGGCGCCGCAGCCGAGGCCGCGCAGTCCAAATTCGCGCGCGACGCTGGACCACGGATCCTGAAAATCACGGAGCTTGCCACCTGCGAGCAAATCACTGGCCTTCACGCGGCGGTCGATACCGCACTGAGCAGCCTGTCGAAGGCTGAAACGAGCGAGCTCGAAGTGGTGGTCGTCGGTGACCATCAGGCGCGAACTCGCAGCCTCGGAATGCAGTATTTTCAACGTCGCTTTCACGAAAAACCGGGCGCGGACGAGCGCATCACCTACGGCGAAAATATCGGCAGCGAAGATGAAGCGATCGCGCTTGCCGGAACCCGGCGGTTGGACCGGTCGATCGCGCGCGCCTTCTTTGGCGACGAACGGCGCTTGCAGCGCGACGTGCTCGGCGACGCCGCCAAGCGATGCTTGGACCACATGCAGTTCTGAGCTCTCGAGTCGGACTGCTGTGGCTGGTGGTTCGCGTTGACAGCCGGCTCGCACCGTCTACGCTTGCCCAATGCGGTCGATCGTCACCGTCTGCCGAGCTGCGCGCGCCGTACTCGCGCTTGCGCTGTGTCCATTGGCGTGCTCGCACCACATCGATTCGTCGCCGCCGCCGGCCAAAAAGGGTGCCGCGCCCGCGTTGACGCGGCTCGCCGCAGGCAACCTGTCTGATGCTTATGCGGGCGGCGGTGCCGACGCCGTGTACCAGGGTAAACGCTTCACGATCTTTGGTGATGTCGTTTCGAGCGACGTCGATGCTGGGGTTCAGCACGTGGTGCTCGGATCCAAACTGCGACCCATCAACACGACCGGTATCGACGAAGGCGCCGCCGCCGCGCTCGTCGTCGGCGCCACGATTGAGGTCGATTGCACCGTCACCGGCGCGATCGCCGACATTCCCAGTGTAGATTGCGGCCCAAACGGCCTCCCGCGCCCTATCTCACCGCCGCCGTAGTTCGGCCCGACTCCCGATTGAACTCTCGGCAGAGGTCATGACGAAATTTGGTTGTGTGCGCCAATATTCCATTCGTGCGACGTTCCGCCACGCTGACCGATGCCCAAGCCTCGTTGCCGAGCAAGATCTCGAAGGCGCAGCGCGTTGGGCATGGCTGCGCCTGAGGCAGTGTTGTCGAAGACGCACCATGTGACGGGCTTTCCGCGCTGAAGTACCGCGTCGACCAGTCCTCGCAGAGACTCTTCGGAGTAGGCGGACCAGTAGCTTCGCGGAGACCCATGCCAGCGGACGTAAAGTAGCGCATCACTGCCACCCGGAGCGCGCGCGGCTATCGGTCGCGGCGGGTCAGCGACCACGCGTGCAATGGCGTGATCCAGGAGGATCCGTTCGGCCGCGTCTTCGTACCAGCTGCAGTGTCGCGGCTCGCAGGCCACGAGCCCTGAGTACAGTGAGCGCAGTGTGCCGAAGAAGCGCGCGACTCGGCGCGCGTCGAAGTGCACACTTGCCGGCAGCTGCACCAAGATGGGTCCCTGTTTCTGCCCGAGGCCGCGAATGTCCTCGAAAAAGGCCGTCAACGCCGCGCGCGGCGCGACCAGTGCCGCCTCGTGCGTGATGCTGCGCGGCACCTTGACGGCGAAACGGAAGCCCGCTGGAACGCTCGCGCTCCAGCGCTCGAAGGTCGACACTCGGTGTCGTCGGTAAAACGTCGTGTTGATTTCGACCGCGTTCAGCGCCGAGGCGTAGCGTTGTAGGCCAGTGCCGTGAGCGGAGCACTGATCTCTTACGGTAGGGGGGATGGCCCAGCCGGCGGTGGCGACGAACAGATGGCTCATTGCTTGCTTCAGCGTTGCAAGATGAACGCCTTGCTGCGAAGAACGATTCATGGCGCGCTGAGCGGTGCCATCGGTGCCGCTTGCATGACCGTGGCGCGGATGCTCGCGCACCGAGCGAAACTCGTCGACCAAATGGTACCGCAAGCGGTGGAAGCGTGGGCCACGCACCGCCTGCCGCTGGCGTTGCCGGCCTTGCCGTCGCAGCGGGCTTTGCATCACATCGCCGACCAGATGCTCCACCTGGGTTACGGCTCGAGCATGGGCGCGGTCTACGGCCTAGTGCTCGGCAAGCGCCCGGCGACGCTGCCGATCGCGATCGGTTGCGGGGTTGGCGCGTGGCTCTTTGGCTCCTTCGTTCTTTTGCCCGCGTTGAAGATCATGCGCCCCGAATGGCGGGCAAAACCTGGCGAAATCGCCGTCAACTTGGCGGCTCACTTGCTCTACGCCGGCACGCTGAGCGTCTTGACGGAAGAGTTCGAGACACAGTCATTCGTGCAGCCACTGCAATACCCCTTGTCGCTCGTCGCCAAGACGGGCTGAGCAAGCCGCCTTGGCCGAGGACGGCGATCGACTCGATGCGCCGCTGCTACACGACACGGCCACCTGGCCCGGCGTCGCGATCGCGATCCCGATCCCGCGGTGCGTGAAAAGCGCTCCAGGCGGCCTGAGCCGCGCGTGTGTCCAAGGCATGCGGCCTGCATGGTCGTCGCCATGCCGAAACGGCCGACCCGCGCCCGACCTAGGACGAGCGCAGCAAGCTTCCTTCCGACCCACCAGTCGCTCTCCACGTTGCGAGACGCCGCCAAGTCTTGTGAAGGCTGCCCACTCTACCTGACGGCGACGCAAACCGTGTTCGGCGAAGGGCCGAGCACGGCGCGTGTGATGTTTGTCGGAGAGCAGCCAGGCGATGCGGAAGACAAGCTCGGTCGCCCCTTCGTGGGGCCCGCGGGGCAGGTCTTTGATCGAGCCCTTGCAGCGGCAGGAATCGACCGTGAAAAAGTGTACGTCACGAACGCCGTCAAGCACTTCAAGTTCGAGGAGCGTGGCAAGGCGCGGCTACACAAACGCCCCAAGAGTGGCGAGGTTGGCGCTTGCGTGCCGTGGTTGCACGCCGAGATAGGAGTGCTGAAGCCCGATATCTTGGTGCTCCTCGGTGCAACCGCGGGGCAGGCTCTGTTCGGGGCGAGCTTTCGCGTCACGCAGCAGCGCGGTCGCCCCCTCCCTAGCGATGCCGCGAACCTCGTCATCGCGACGGCGCACCCGTCGGCCATCCTACGCGCGCCGGACGAGGCCGCGCGCGAACAAGGATTCAAAGATTTGGTCCACGACCTCGGGCTGGTTGCGCGTGCCTTGAAAGAGCTCTAAGCCGGGCCATTCCACGTGGCACTCGCGTTGCATTGGCTCGATGCATGACAGAGTTACGGATCGCGGTCATTGGCTGTGGAAAAGTTGGACGCGCGCTCGGCGGCTGGGCGGCGCAGCGTGGCCATCGTTTGCATTTCTTTTCGCGACGCGCCGAGTCGGCCCAGGTGGCCGCGCAGGAAGCCGGCAACGGTTCGCGAGCCAGTGAGCTCCACGTCGCGATCGCAGACAGCCAACTCGTGCTGCTCACGACGCCGTTCGATCGAGTGACCGCCGCACTCGAGCCGTGTCGCGCCGAACTGGCGGGTAAGGTATTGGTCGACGTAACCAACCCAATTACGGCGGATCATCACGGACTGAAGATTGGACACACGACCTCGGGTGCGGAAGAGCTCAGTCGAAAATTCCCCGACGCGAAGATCGTGAAAGCATTCAACGCCGTCTTCGCGGAGGTTTATGCGGCTCGCACACCGCAGCTCGGCCGAGAACCGATCTCGATCTTTTTTGCGGGTGACGACGACGACGCCAAGCAGCTCGTGAAGCAGCTGATCGACTCGCTGGGTTTCGCTGCGGTCGACGCGGGTCCGCTCAGCAACGCGCGCTACTTGGAGCCGTTGTCGCTGCTCAATATTCAGCTGGGCCGGCGACTCGGCTACGGCACGCAGATCGGCTTTGCGCTGACCCATAAGTAAAAGGCAAACGAGGCGCTCAGCACTGAATAGGTCGCCGAGCGCGCGGGCAGCAATGCTCAGCGCGCGAAAGCTCGGCCACAGATGAAGCGCAGCAGCGCCTCTGATTTGGGACCAAAGCTCTCCAGCTCGACATATTCATCGAGGGTGTGAAAATTCCCTCCGCGTGGCCCCAGGCCGTCGATGACGGGCAAGCCCACGCCGGACACCGTGTTCGCGTCGCTCCCGCCTCCCACGAGCGGCTGCTCCGCTGCGCCCAAGCCGGCTGCGCGCTGACAAGCGGCGTACTCTTGGTACAGGGCCTCGGAGGCGGGGCTCTTTTCCATCGGCAATCGTTTGATGCCGCCTTCGAGCTCGATGCGCGTGCCGGGCAGCGCGCAGCGCTCCGCGCTTTCATGTAACGAGGCAATCAGGGTGTGAGCTGCGGCGACGCTCTCGAAGCGCAAATCGATGCTTGCTTCGGCCTGCTCGGGTACCGTGTTGACGCTGGTGCCGCCATTGACGAGCCCGACGTTGACGGTCACTCCGTGCGCGTAGTCCGTGTAGGATTGCGCGGCGTCGATGAAGCGAGCAAGGCTCCAGATTGCGTTTGCGCCGTCTGCGTGCGCGTTGCCCGCGTGCGCGGAGCGCCCTGTGGCCCGCGCGCGGAGCGTCCCGACGCCGCGTCTCCGAGTCACGATGCGATCGCTCGGGCGCCCTGACTCGAACACCAACCCGCAGCTGGCGCTTCGGGCGAGCGCCTCTAGGTGTGGTTTGGAGTCCAGCGATCCCACCTCTTCGTCGGCCACGCTCGCGATCCGCAGCGGCACATTGCGGAGCAGGCCCGCGTCGGCCAAGGTGCTCACCACGCCCCAAACCAGCGCGAGCCCTCCTTTCATGTCGAAGCAGCCGGGCCCATGACCACGGCCATCGGCGACGCGGTAGCCCTCGAAGTATCCGGGAGGAAATACGGTGTCGTGATGCCCGATGATGAGAATGGCGGGTTGCCGATTCGCCGCTTCGGTCGACCAAAATAGGTGATCCCCAGATCCTGCCCCGCCCGGCTCAACGCGCAACGTCAGTTCATCGATGCGGAAGGCCTCCGAGAGGCTAGCCCCGCAAGCGTTCACGCCGCTCACGTTTTTCGAATGACTGTTCTGCTCGACCCAGGCGCGCGTGAGCTCGTGCATGCGCGGGACGCGCGCCTGCAACGCTGCGATGAGTGCGGGTAGTGGCATGATTGAGTGCTCCCGGTTATTCGCCCCAGTATGGTTTTCGTTGCGGGCCGAGCCCGCCAGCTTTCGTAGCTGGGCAGCCAAGCGTCGAAGTCTTGCGCTTCGGCCCACAACCGTTCGACATGGCGTGCGTAGTCTCGAACGACTTGGCGCGTGGTTTCCCAACCACCGCCGGCATCCGAGGCCCGCGTCACCGTGCCCGGAGCGCGTGGCACGGTGAATGCGGACGCACCGTCGCCTTCTTCGCTCAGCGGGTCGATGATGTACCAGCGGCCTTGCGGATCTCGATTGAGTAGCCGTACTTCCAGGTTTTTAGCGTCGGCTCCAGCCGCCTCGCGCACGCGAAGGAATGCCTCCACCGTGTCGTTGCTGAGCGCACACAGCACGTCCGGCGAGCGACGAATCATGCGCGCGACGTACCTGACGTCCCCATGGACGAAATCGAAGATCAAGATGCGGACTCGGACATTGGCCTTGAGGCGATCGAGGAAGAGCGCGCGACAGGTCGAGGCGGTAATGTAGAGATCGACGGCGGCCAGGGTGATGTCGTGGCGGGCTCTCCTGGCACGGCGCAGAAACTCTTCCAGGAATTCGTGTCCGCGAGCGACCTCGTAGCGCTGGTTCCACGGTGGCTCGGGCAGCTTCGGTTCCGGCGCCTTCCCGCGCAAATATTGGGCGGCTTCGCTCAGGTATCGGT
>FSWQ01001492.1_pt1 | contig 12996 bp, 7 predicted proteins | sample 1637691 | NCBI WGS metagenome assembly FSWQ01 (sample SAMEA3914814, study PRJEB12502) | metagenome | biome: forest; material: soil | place: USA | collected 2011-09-16 | depth 0.1 m | reverse complement strand
ATCGGTGCGTTGATGGAAGCCCGCGGGCTGAGCGTCACGCACATGAAGCTCGACCCGTACATCAACGTGGATCCGGGCACGATGTCCCCGTACCAACACGGTGAAGTGTTCGTCACCGAAGACGGCGCCGAAACGGACCTCGACCTCGGGCACTACGAGCGCTTCACCTCGTGTCAGTTGACCCGCCGGGCCAACGTCACCACGGGCCGTATTTACGAGGCCGTGATCACGAAGGAACGCCGTGGTGAATACCTGGGCGCCACCGTGCAGGTGATCCCGCACATCACGGACGAGATCAAAGGCCGCATTTACGAAGCCACCGCGGACGCGGACATCGCCATCATCGAGGTCGGCGGGACCGTAGGTGACATCGAATCGCTGCCGTTCTTGGAGGCCATTCGCCAGCTCAAGCTGGAAGCGGGCGCGGCCAACGCGCTCAGCGTGCACGTCACGCTGGTGCCGCACATCGTCACCGCGGGTGAGCTCAAGACCAAGCCCACGCAGCACTCCGTGCGCGAGATGCGCGAAATCGGCATTCAGCCGGACATCTTGATCTGTCGTTCCGACCGTCCCATCGCTCAAGGTCTGAAAGAGAAGATCGCGTTGTTCTCCAACGTCGCGGTCGACAGCGTGATCTCGGCGGTGGATGTGTCGTGCATCTACGAGCTACCGCTCGTGTTGCACGCGGAAGGGCTGGACGCGCAGATCGCGGAGCGCCTCAACATTTGGTCGCGTCAGCCGGACCTCACGCATTGGATCCGCACCGTGGAGCGCTTCAAGAAGCCCGCCAACGGCACGGTCCGCATCGGTGTGGTGGGCAAGTACGTGCACCTCAAGGACAGCTACAAGTCCTTGAATGAAGCGCTCGTGCACGGCGGCCTCGCGAATGACGTCGGCGTATCGCTCGAATACATCGACTCGGAGCAGATCGAGCGCGGCAGCGCGCCCGCATTGCTCGCCGGTTTGGATGCGATTTTGGTGCCCGGTGGCTTCGGCGATCGCGGAATCGAAGGCAAAATCTCGGCTATTCGCTTCGCGCGTGAGCAGGGCGTGCCGTTCTTCGGTATTTGCCTGGGCATGCAGCTCGCGGTGATTGAGTTCGCGCGCAACGTGTGCGGCCTGAAGGGCGTGAGCTCCACGGAGTTCCAGAAGGACTGCGCGAACCCGCTCATTGATTTGATGCCGGATCAGCGCGGCGTGAAGGACAAGGGCGGGACCATGCGTCTTGGCGCCTATCCGTGCTCGCTGAAGCCAGGCACGCACGCGCTCGACCTGTACAAGAAGGAAGAGATCTCCGAGCGCCACCGGCATCGCTTCGAGTTCAACAACGAGTACCGCGAACAGCTCACGCGCTCCGGCCTCGTTTTGAGCGGCACCAGCCCGGATGATCGCTTGGTGGAAATCGTCGAGCTGCCCGAGCACCGTTACTTCCTCGGCTGCCAATTCCATCCGGAATTCAAGAGCCGGCCGTTACTGGCTCACCCGCTGTTCCAGGGCTTCGTCGCTGCGGCCCAGGCGCGCCGCGATGAGATCGCCGCGTCCGCGCGCAATGAAGCGGCGCAAACCGAGTCATCGTCGACCGTCAACTAAGACTCAATGCGTCTCGGTAAGCGGTGGCTAAGCGCGCTCCTGTTGGTGGCTTCGTGCGGACCGAAGCCTCCGGTGCGAACGGCGCTGCAGGGTGATCTGGCCGCGCTGAAGCGGGATATCCAGAGTGCCCAGCAAGCCAAAGAGCTGAGCCGCAGCGTCGCCGTGAAGCTCGCGCAGGCCGTGGGCGAGCGTGAAGTGTCGTCGGCTCAGGGCAGCTTTGGCGCGCTGCGCGTGCGCACGCTGCGCAGTTGCGCGCGGCCCTTGCGCGGCGCGATGGAAAAGCGTGCCAACGCCACGGACGACGTCGCTGCAGAGCTGACGCTGATTTTGCTGGAGAGCCACGCGCTGGAGCGCGCCGCGCAGGTCAACCGCTACGCGGGCTCGGAAAGCGCCGGCTTTCGCGCGGTGGCCGCGCGCGCCGCGGTGCGCCCCATCGACACTGATTTGCGCAAGCGCTTCTTCACGGATCCGGACCAGCGCGTGCGACGCGCGGCGTTCAGTGCGGCGTACGAGGCGAAAGAGCCGGGCGAGCTAGAGGCGTTGCTGGAGGCGGCGCGCGTGGATCCCGATGGCCAAGGGCAAACCTTGGCGGCTCGCGCGGCGGGTGCCATTGGCGGCGAGCGCGCGGTATTGGCGCTCAAGGATTTGTGGGCACAAGGCGATGACGCGCTACGCATCGCCATCGTAGATGCTTGGACGGAGCATGCATCCTTGGTGGCTGGGGGCGCGCGCGAGCTTTCCGTGGTCGAAGACAGCGGCGGCGTCGCGGGCGTGAGCGCCGCGTACGCGTTGCTGCGCGCAGGAGGTGCTGAGTCAGGGCCAGCGGGCGCCCACCTCCGACACGCCATCCTGGAGGGCACGGACGATGAAAAGCGGTTGGCGCTGAGCGTTGCGCCGTTGGGCGGCGAAAGCGAGGCAGCGATCGCGGAAGCCGCTCAAAAAGCCAGCGCCGAGCTGCGCGTCGTCGCGCTTTCGCGCTTGAGCACCGTGCCCGAGCGCCGCAAAGAGGCACTCACCGCGCTGCGCACGTTGGCGAACGCACCGGCGAAGTCGGATGCAGAGCTTCGTACTCGTGATGCCGCGGTCGACGCGCTGGCGCAGGCGGGTGACGAGAGCGTGAGCGCCGCGCTGGTGCAGAACCTGAAGAGCGCGGACGTGCAAACGCGCTGGCACGCAGCGCACGCGCTGACCAGCCTGGGCGACTACGGCAACGCGGCAACGGCTCTGGCAGACGACGACGCCAGCCTGCGCACAGACGTGGCCTGCACGATCCTCGCGCGCGAAGCTTCGCACCGCTAACTGCGCTTTCCCTACATCACGACTGCCCGCATCTCCGGCGTCTGGCGCGTCTGCCACGTCTGGCACGCCGCGAATGCCGCGCCTCGAGTTGGAGGCTTGGTCCGCAATCCGCGAGGGTGTTAACGTGCCGGGTTGAATGCGCAACGATCCGAGCGGCTCGTGGTCGCCGCCGTCCCGCTTCGACGGGTTCGAGCTGAAGTCCCTGATCGGCCAGGGCGGCATGGGGCGTGTGTATCTAGCGTATGAAGAGCTGCTCGATCGACCCGTAGCGATCAAGTTCATTCTGGCGGAGAACCTGCGGCCAGATGCGCGGGAGCGGTTCCTGACCGAGGCCCGTGCCGTGGCGCGGCTGGGGCACCCGAACATCGTGGCGGTGTACCGCGTGGGTGAGGTCGATGATCAGCCGTACGTCGCGTATGAGTACGTGGCCGGGCACAATCTCGACGACCACCCGCGGCCCGCACCATGGGCGGACGTACTGCGCATTGGCCTGGGCGTGGCGCGCGCGCTCGCCGCCGCGCATTCCAAAGGCGTGCTGCACCGTGACGTGAAGCCGGCCAATATTTTGGAGAGCGTAGAGGGCGAGCTGAAGCTGGTGGACTTTGGGCTCGCCAAGCTGCTGCGCACGGATGACAACGTGCCGCCGAGCAGTGTGCACGCGCCGGCGGAAGCGCTCACGGAGCATGGCAAAACGGGCACGGGCGTAGTGGCGGGCACGCCGCTGTACGTCGCGCCCGAGCTGTGGTTGGGCGAGAGCGCGACGACCGCAAGTGACGTGTTTGCATTGGGCTTGGTGTTGTACGAGCTCGCGACGGGCGCTATCCCGCACGCGGACTTGCCGCCCATGGACATCGCGCGCGCCGTGGTCGGTCGAGATCTGCCGCCCATCCCCAGCGTTCAGCCTGGTTTCCCGCTCGCGCTGTGGCGGGTGATTGAACGCGCCTTGCAGCGCAGACCCGCGGCGCGCTTCGAAAGCGCTGTGGAGCTGTTAGAAGCATTGGAGTCACTCGATGCCGTGCTCACTCGCTTTCGCACGCTCGCGCCAAACAAGCAGGAGCCGCTCGACGGCGCAGGGCGAGTCGTGGCGTCGCTCAATCGCCTGCGACCGCGCACCGAAGAGCTGTACGCAAGCGTGTACGAGCAGCTCTTCTTGCGCAGGCCTGAATTGCGCTCGCTGTTCCCAAGCGACATGACCCCGCAGCGCGCCAAGCTCGCGTCTGCGTTGGAGCTCGTCGTGCAAAACCTGCGTTGCCCGGAGCACATCGTGACGCTGCTCGAAGAGCTTGGGCAACGCCATGTGCACTACGGCGCGAAAATCGAGCATCTGTCCGCTTTGGGTGAAGCGTTACTGATTGGCCTGGAGCTTCACGACCCGATGCCCTGGGACCCGGAAACGCGTGACGCTTGGCAAGCCGCTTACGCTTCGATCGCGCAGGGTATGCAGCGCGGCCTGCGCTCCGGCATCGTGACCGCGCCAGATTTCCCGCGCGTTGCCCCCGATTCGGAAGCTGAGTCCGCCTAAAGAAGCGGAGTGGCGAGGCTCGCAACGGCTCGCCTTCAATGCGTTGAGTCTGCAGTGCGCGGCGCGCGCGAGTGGGAGATGTGCGGCGTACGCCGACACGCAGCGTGTACTTTTCCGTTGCTTGGGGAATGCGCACCGCGAGCAGGAAACGTCGCGGCAAATCTTGACCCGGCTGAGTGCTGGCCGTTCACCTCATGCGAAACCATGAGTGTCCGTGCGTTCGTCGTTCGTGTCGGTTCGTTACTGCCCATGCTGCTGCTCGCTGCATGCTCTGCACAGGCGCCGCAAGGCAACGCGCTAGGCGGCGCACCCGGCGCGTCGGGAGCGCCAAGCGCGGCGGGAGGCAGCTCCGGGAGCGCGGGCGCACCAAGCAGCGGCATGAGTGGCGCAGCGGGCACGCCGAGCCAAGGCGGAGCAGGAGCGACCGAGGGAGGCGCGGCCAACGCGGGCGGCAGCACGGGCGGTGCGCAAGGAAGCACGGCGGGCGCAAGCGGCAGCGCGGGCGCGAGCAGCTCAGGCACCGGCATGGACATTCCGCCCAGCGGCCCGCTGACGGTGGACAAGACCTGCAAATGCGCGCTGGCCTTCAGCGCGACTGACGCGGATCCTACCGCCGGCAAATCCACCACGCCCACGCATCCTGCGGACCAGTCCCTGTATGTGGACCCGAACAAGAAGATGCAAGGCAAGCTGGTGATCGTGCTGGGCGGCATCAACGGCGGCCCGGGCGGCGGCGGCATCGAGGGCTTTGCGAAGGCCAATGGCTTTCACGTGTTCGCCGTCGGCACGCAGACGGATCAATCGAGCGCACCGGACAGCTACAAGAACATGCTCAAGACCATGCCCATGGATCTCGAGGTCAATCGCCAAGTCGGCGACGCGCGCATGGAAGCGTGGGACGGCAAAGACCGCGTGAATTGGCTGAGCATTCAGCCGCCAGACAGCGTCGCCACGCGCACGTTGATGGCGTTGAAGTACGGCATGCTCAAAGCCCCGGGTGGCGGTTGGGACTACTACCTGACGGCCGACGGCAACGGGGTGCGTTGGAGCGACGTGTTCATGGTGGGCTACTCCTTTGGCTCGCAGACCATTGCCATGGTCTCCAAATACGTGCGCTTCGGGCGTGTGTTCTGCACCTCTGGCCCGCAAGATGAAGGCTTCCCGAACGCAACCTGGATCAGCCAACCGTCCGCCACTCCGGTCGATCGTTTGTTCATGGCAGTGGGCTTTCAAAGCCCTTATCCATCCACCAACACCAACGACAAAGAGGTGACCGGCATGTTCGAGACCGTCACCAAGGCCGGTTGGATCGCGACGCCGATCGTGAACGTGGTGCCGGGCTCGATGGGACCGTTCATGGGCGCGCACTTGTTGTCCATGGTCGGCATGGACAACAACTCGCCCGGTGGTCACACCGTGTTCTGCAACGACAACTCGAAGTCCGGTTGGCTCGCTGCCTGCACGTACGCGTTCGACGTGAAGTGAGGCATGCGGTGCGCGCTACACGCGCGCACCAATGCTCCATCAGTTCTTGAAGTCGAAACCCGCTCGCTGCAGTGAGGCCGCTGGCACGACGTTCCCGCAGTCGAAGTGCCACGCATAAAACGCGCGGCGAAATGGCGAATAGCCAATGCCCGTCGGATCCCAAGGCAGAGCCGAGCCGATGGCCGTCCAGGTTTTTCCGCCGTCCGTCGTGCCTTTGAGGGTCTTGTTTGCGATGGAGACCACGCGGCCACCGGGCAGCTCAATGGGCGCGACCGAGCCTGCCGTTCCCTTATCTGCAACTTGCTGGAAGGTCTTGCCCTGGTCCTTGCTAGCGAACATGCCGCCACCTTCACCGCTCCAGTAGATGGTGCCGTCAGAAGCCCAGAGCGGCTGACCGAACACGCTCGCGGGGTTGACCTCCGTGAACGTGTCTCCGCCGTTGGTGGAGCGCAGGATACCCCCCGCCTTCTGACTGTAACCAGCAGCGCAACCCACGAGGATTGTCTTCGAGTCCAGCACTAGAGTAGCCGTGCAGAAGCCGTGGCTGGCGACGAGCGACTTTCCGACGTCGGCCCAGGTTGCGCCGGCATCCGTGCTGCGAAATAACTTGTCGGTTTGCTCGTGACCGCCGGCGAAGATGGTTTTGCGAGCCGGGTCCGTGAAATCAACGCTCACTGAGTCGTTGTGCGATTGGATGACCGCCAGTGCAGAATAGCCTTTGAACGACGCACCGTTGTCCGTCGTCTTGAACACGGCGTTCGTGAAGGGATTCTCGAACGCGTAGATGACGGACACCCAGAATGTCTTGGTATCTACTGGGTCCCAGACAATCGTGGATAAACGACCCAGAATCGGGTCGCCCGTTGCGCCGATCTTCTTGTACGTCGCGGCACCGTCGGTGCTGGCCCACAGGCCCTGTCGCGCGATGCCCACGACCAACATGTCGGTATACGGGTTGGAGTAAATGCCGCCTGTGTTGCCACACTCCGATTGCATGCCGGCAAGGCTGCCCGTGACGTCAGCCCACTGCGCGCTGGGTGGCGTGGCGTTGCCGTAATCCACCGTGGGCGCGCCGCCGTGCGCGATCGCGCCGCCAGCGCCGGCCGCGTCATTGCCGCTACCGGCTTGCGCCGCGCCGCTGGCACCACCACTCGTATTGTTTCCGCCGCTGTCGCCGCTGCCAGCATTGTTTCCGTCACCACCGCTGGGCGCGCTGCCTGCAACCGAAACACCAGCGCTACCTGCAGCGCCGCCACCACCACCACCGCCGTCACTGCTACCGCACGCAGCCAGCACGCACGCGAGCGAGACAGCCAATGCAGAGTCAGCGAATAACCCGAACGAATGGACCTTTGAACTTGCTTTGGACGTGCGCATCGAAACCTCCCCGTGCCGCAAGAGCCTACAGAACACGAACTACTGTAGCCCCAAACGCGAACACTTTCTCGCGCCGGCTGCGTGCCCGCGAAACGCCGCAAGAAACAGCGCAGAAACAGCGCGCACGCGCGCGCCGCAAGGCAGGCTGCTCGAGCGCGTGTCGCAGAATCTTGTGAGAGACATCGCGAGCGAGACGAATGAAAAAATGCCTGGCGCACATTCGGTAACAAATGAGATGACGGAAGCAATTGCCTGTAAGCGAAGTGCAGCACTGCGCACTCGCCACTCTCCGATCGCCAATGGAGCGACTCGTGCCGCTATCCCGAATCTCTGGCTTGTGTTCATCCGGATTCACTCACGCCGCCTGTGTCGGCGTCCTGAGCGCACTGCTGTTCTCGGCGCTGCTTCCGGCGTGCGGTAGCTCCAGTCACACGTCGAAGTCCAAGAACGCACCCGCGAGCACGGACGACGACGACACCCAGACAACGCCCACTAGCGGTGCGGGGGGCAAGAGCTCGGGCAGCAAACCGGGGCACGCGGGCGCCAGCGCCAGCGCCGGTGACTCAACGAATGAAGATAGTTCGAACGCTGGCAGTAGCGGCAGCGGCGAAAACGCCGGCGCGCCCGGCGTGGCTGGCGGCTGCGATATCAGCGCTATTTTCAGCAAAAGTGACTACGGCTGCACGGCCTCGAACTGCCACGGCAAGCAGTTCCAGGGCGGGGTGGATTTGGTGTCGCCCGGCATCGCAGAGCGCCTCGTTGGCACGCGCTCGATCACCCAAGCCTGCGGCGGTCAGCTGCTGATCGACCCCAACAGCCCGGACGACAGCTTGCTGCTTCGGTTGTTGGACGCGAAGCGCTTCAACGCCACGCCCAACCAATGCGGCGTGATGATGCCCTTCGGCAGTGAAGAGGGCCTCGTCGGGGACGACCTGGCGTGCGTGGAAAGCTGGGTGCACGCCGTGTCTGCGGGCAAGGGCAACACGGTGCCAGCGCCAGTTCCGTTCGAGCCCGTGGGACCCGAGAGCTACGCGGCAAAGGTAAAGCTCTTGCTCAACGGCGACGCAGTGACCGCGGATGAGCTGACACAGATCAAGGCTGACCCGAGCGCGCTCGCCGGCCTCGTCGATAAGTGGACGAGCGTGCCCGCGTTCCAGACCAAGATGCAGGATTTTTTCCGCGTCGCGCTGCAGCAGCGCTTGGTTGGAACCCTGAATTTCCAGCTGGATACGGTGGAGGGGCCGCATCAAACGCAGCTCAAGAGCAACGCCGAAGAGTCGTTTCTACGTACGGCCTGGGATCTGGTTGCGAACCGGCAGCCGTTCAATGGCGTGCTGACCACGCGCCGTTTCGCGGTCACTAGCGCGTTGCTCGTGGCCATCGCTTACGAAGACGGCACCGCGACCAGCCTGCGCGCGGACAAGCACACGTTGTATCGCGACCCACCCGTCGGTACGCCGGCCGCGCCCTGGCCGCTGAGCTACGAGGTACAGAACAAGACCTGGCTGATGCCCCAGCTGGACGTGACCTGTCCGAAGATCGCACTCACCGATCCGGACTTGTACGACATGATGATGGGCCTCGTGCGCTGCCCGCAGCCGCTCGGCAACGTCAGCTTTTCAACCGGCACCGTGCTCACCACGCCGGATTTTGCGGATTGGCACTTCGTGGAGATCAAGCCCGCAACAGCCGCGCACCCCGCGACCAAGTTCTACGATGTGGACGCACTGCGCAACACGGACACGGTGTACCTCAGCCAGCCGCGCGTCGGCTTTTTCACGACGCCTGCCTTCCTCGGCAATTGGGACACGAATGATGGCAACTCATTCCGCGTCACCACCAGCCAAACGCTGATCACCGCGCTCGGTGAAGCGCTGTCACCGGCGGACCCAACGCCGCCGCTGCACATCGACGGCTTGGATCAAGCGCACGCGCCGAAGGATTCTACCTGCTACGGCTGCCACCGCTTCTTGGATCCGATGCGCTTGTACTTCCAAGAGCAGTACTCGACGGCGTATCAGGCAGCCAGCAGCGCGCCGCAATCGCAGCCGTCCCTCGCCTTCCACGGCGTCACATTGGACGGCGGACGAGTGGGTGATTTTGCGGCGGCACTCGCCAATCATCCGCTGTTCGCTACGGCTTGGGTGCAAAAGCTCTGTTACTACGCCAACTCCCAAGCTTGTGACGTGACCGACCCGGAAGTGCTGCGCATTGCCAAAGCCTTCACGGACTCCAACTACGATTTCCTGACGCTGGTGAAAGAGCTGTTCACCTCACCGCTCGTGACCGGTGCGGCGCAAACACAAAGCTACACTGACTCGGATCTGCTGGTGAGCATCACGCGCCGCCAACACTTCTGTCAGATGATCGACCAGCGCTTGGGCACGGTGAACACCTGCTTGAACGCCGGCTCCGTGGTGAACCTGATTCCGCAAGACGAATTCAGCCGTGGCTCGCCGGTGCCCGTGCAGCCCGCGGTCACGGGTTTGTTCCACTTTGCCGCGGCCGAAAAGGTGTGCAGCACGATCGCTACCAAGCTCGTGACCACCACGGGCCGCTTCAAAGTCGGCGCCCCACAAGCCTCCATCTTGGACATGGTCGGTTACTTGATGGGCTTGCCCACTTCGCACTCGCGCTACGTGGTCACGTACAATCAACTGACCAATCACTACAACCAAGCTCGCCTGCTGGGTGCATCCACGACCAGCGCATTGCAAGACACCTTCACGGTGGCCTGCATGTCTCCTGACGTGATGGGAGTCGGCCTGTGAAGAACGGCGGAATGATGTCTACACGACGCAGAATGCTTCAAAGTGCGGTCTTCGGCGCGGGCCTGGTGGGCCTGAAGTCACTGGCCACCGGGCTGCCCATCGCTTGGTTTCGCGGCGGCGTGCTGCACGCCGCCGAGGCCGCGCCGCCCAACTTCTTGATCTTGTCGACCGTCAACAGCGGCGATCCGTTCAACGCCAATGTGCCCGGCGCGTTCGTGCCCGGCACGGAGCACAGCCCGGACCCGGGCTTGGCTCCAACGACCGTCACGCTGGGCAGCGTTAGCGCCGTGGGCGCACAGCGCTGGAGCCTGCTGCCGGATGACTTGCGCTCGCGCATGAGCTTCATCCACCACCGCACGTATTCGAACGCGCATCCGGACTACGGCAAGGTGCAAGGCTTGATGGGCGCCGCGAAGGCTCAAACCGGCAACGGGCAGGAGATGATCGCCTCGCTGTTTGCGCAGGAAAACACCACGCCACTGGCGACGATTCAGACCGAGCCCGTCCCGCTCGGCAACGAGCTCATCACTTACCAAAGCCGGCCGCTAGCCAATCTGCGTCCGCTCGATCTCAAGTCGCTCTTCGCGTCCCCGCAAGACCTGGCGGCTAAGTTGCAAAAACTGCGCGATGACGAGCTGGACACCATGTACGCGGTGCTGAAAGTGAGCGGCACCCGCTACCAACGCAGCTTTCTGGATCGCTATGCGCTCGGCCGCGAACAGGCACGCACGCTCGGTGACGGCCTGGGCGCCCTGCTCACTCGCCTGCCCCTGGACCCCAAGGCGCAGAACTCACCGGCGGATCAGCTGCTGTCTGCCGTAGCTTTGATCCGCATGAAAGTGACACCTGCGGTCACGGTGCATTTGCCCTTCGGCGGAGACAATCACAACGATGCCACGCTCACGGATGAAGCCGCGCAAAGCATTTCCAGCATCGGCAACATCGAGTTCTTGTGGAACGAGCTCAAGGCCGCCGGCCTGCAGGATCAAGTGACGTTCGCGGTGTTGAACGTGTTCGGTCGTACGCTCAAACGCAACACGCGCGGCGGGCGAGACCACAACGGCAATCACCACGCCATGATGATGTTCGGCCCGAAGATCCGCGGCAGCGTGATCGGCGGCATTGCCGCTGACGGGAGGGATTTTTCCTCGACCGCGATCAACTCACAAACCGGCGCTTCCGCGCCGGATGGTGACATTCAGCCGCTCGAGTCACTGGAGGCCACCGCGAAAACATTGGGCGCCGCCCTCGGTATTTCGAACGACGTGCTGCAACACCGCATCCAAAACGGCAAAGTCATCAGCGCCGCGCTGACCTGAGTCGCTACTTGGCGGCTGGGTACAAAACCGTGATGTTCGCCAGGCACATCTCATCCAGCGTGGTTTCGCCGAGCGCCACGTCGTGCGGCGCGCTTAGCCCCTGCTCGCTCAGGGACTCGGCGACCTTCAGGTTGTCCATCGTGTTGTCATACGTACAACGAATGGTCAGCTTGTCGCCCGTGTTGAGGATGGGCAGGCCTTCGATGGCCGCGTCGTAGTCGTAGCGGCGCTGCCAATCGAAATCCCAGTGCGGGATTTGCATCAAGCACGCTGATGTGCCGTCCGCGCGCTCCGTGGTGATTTTCTCGTCGACGCCCACGTAGTGCATGTGGCCGCCTACGCCGTACAGGCGCGGCGCGACGCCGCCCGCCTTCAGCCCGCGGTACGTGTACTGCATCGTTTCCGTGTGCGCCTTGGCGTTGGCCGGGATCAGGAACTGCACGCCGCTCTTCGGGTCATCCGGGCCTGGTAGTAGGCCGTCACCGCCCGGTGCCTGAGTCTTGAAGTTGCCGATCAGGCGGGTGATGGCCTGGTATTCGGGCGCGGCCTCGTTGAAGCGGAATTGCACGTGCGTTTGGTCTGACGCGGTGTCCGTGGCGCTGTGCGGGTGATAGTGCACTTGCATCACGATCAGTGAGCCGGCGGCGACCGTCGCCGCGACGTTCGACGGGTATTCGAGCGGCACGCCGCCCGGCGTCCACGCCATCAGCAAATCCGTATCTGTAATGCCCACGCCACCGAAGCAATCATAGCTGCCGCTGGCGTCAGCCTTGGCGCGGCTGGCCCCGCTCGGGTCCGAGAACACGAGCACGTGGTGTACCACCGCGCTATTGCCCGGGACCACGAACATGCCGTTCACGTAGCTGTCTTTGCTGAGCTTCGGATCCAACACGAAGCATCGAAATTCATCCGCGCCGGGCGCCACGCTGAACGCAGCATCCGGTTTGAGCTCCAGCTGCACGCCGGGCAAGCCTGTCGCCAGCTCACGCGCTGGCGGCGCGTCCGCGCTGTCGCCTTCTGGATCGCCCGCTTCATGCCAGGCTTTGATGGTGGCGATCTCGTCGTCGCTCAGGCGAATGTCGTTCTTCCAGCCGAGCGGCACCGTGCATTCGTCGGTGTTTTGCGCGTGCCAGGGCGGCATGATGCGCAACGCGGTGTCGCCGACCATTTCGCCCGCCTCGGTCTTGGCATCTTGATACGTGATCAGCGGGAACGGCCCAATGCCGCCCGGCACGTGGCAGCCCTGACAGCTGCGTTGCAGGATCGGCTCGACATCGCGGTGGAACGTCACCTCAGCCAGGTTCGCGCTACCGCCGTCCGAGCTAGCCGCGCCCGCTGAAGCCGCGCCTGGCGACGATGTCGACGAGCAGCTCAGCGCCGCTACCGCCGCGAAGGCGGCAGCGCCGAGCAACGTGACTCGTTTCAGATTCGAAGCCCAAGTCGCTACGTAGGAGTTCGCCATGTCGAGCTACAGGGTGCCGACCAGCACCCTCTCGGTCAACACGCCGCGAGTCGATTCAGTATACCGACCGAATACGTGCAACCTATGCGGCGGGGGTGCGCAACTTGAGATTGCGCTCGACGGGCGGGAAACCGGCCTCACCCGCAACGCTCACGATGGCCTTGTTGGTCT
>FSWQ01000417.1_pt1 | contig 13023 bp, 11 predicted proteins | sample 1637691 | NCBI WGS metagenome assembly FSWQ01 (sample SAMEA3914814, study PRJEB12502) | metagenome | biome: forest; material: soil | place: USA | collected 2011-09-16 | depth 0.1 m | reverse complement strand
CGTTTGGCGCGCGGCGTCTGCATCGCCTAGCGTTTCTCGTTGGATCTTCGCGGCGCGCTTGCGAAGGCTCGCGCGCAGGGCTCGGTCCTCGAGCTTCTCGGCGCGCCGCAGCAGGAACCCGGTCAGTTCCTCGTTGCGGGCGGCGTCCTGATAGCGCTGCTCGAGATCCGCGGCGTACGTGTCATTCGTTGGAGCAAGCTCCGTCGCTTGTTCGAGTCGCAGCACGGAGCTGGATTCATCGCCGGCGCGCGACAAGTACCCCGCCTCAGTCGCGAGCAGAGCCGCTTTGTCCGCGGGCGCCGCGGTGAGCTGGGCGCGCTCGTCCGCGGCCGTGGCTGCCTGATCCCATGCCTCGGCCGCCACGAAACAACGCTCCGCCGATTCCCACAGCGGCGCGCGCTTGAGCAGCGAAGCCGCCTCGGCAAAGGCCTCACCCGCAGTCAACGGCTCGCCTGCGGCTTCGCGCAATTCCGCTAGCTTTTGCAGCAGCGGGCCACGCTTCACGTCGCCGCTGACGGCGTCGATATTCTCGGCAATTACCTGCACCGCGCGATCACGGCGCTCGCCCTTCTCGAAGAAGGACACAGCCGTGGTGATCGCTTCTTCATCACCGGTCGCGAGTGAAGCGATGCGCGCCCAAGCCTCACCGGTGGCGAGCGGGTCTTTTCGCTTCTGCTCGTGCAGCTTAGCGAGCGCTTTCTCGAGCGAGATACGCGCCTCGATGTCCAGCGTTTGCTCGGCTTCGTCGGCCAACAGCGCGGCCAGCTCATCCCAGCGCGATTGCTTCTCCAGCAAGCGCTTCAATTGACTGCGCGCGGGCTCGTCGTCTGGATCCAGAACTAGCAGCGCCTTGAGCGCGCCGATCGCACCTTCGATGTCGCGCAGCTGCGTCTCGCACAGGCCGACTACCTCACGTAGCCAGCCTTGGCGCAGGTCCGTCTCTGCGTCCTCGTGCGACCCGGCAGCGAGCAGCACATCCCGCAGCTCCTGAAACTTCTTGGTCTGGCGTAGGAACGGTTCGAGAAAGCCGATCGCTTCCACGTTCGCGCGTTCGATGCCCAGTACCTCGCGGTATTTGGCTGCTGCGTCGTTGCGCTTGGCCTTGCGAGCCAAGGTCTGCGCAACCTCCAGCAACGCCTGCACGCGTTCGGAATCGCCGGCGTTGGGCCCAGGCGCGAGTGCGTCCAAGAGCGAGTCATCCCCGCCCGCTGCCATGGCTTCCGAAACGAGCTTGCGCGCCTCAGTGGCGAGCGCGCCTTCGGGGGTTGCTTTGAGATACGCGGCTGCGCGCGGCGCTACCTCCGCCGACCGGTTCAGTTGCTCTGCGTAGTAGATCGCGAGCTGGATGGCGCGGTCGTGTCCCGCAACCAGCTCCAAGGCACAGAGCGAGTACGACAAGCCATGCTCGCCTGGGTATTCCTCAGCGAGCTCCACGAACAACCCAGCGGCCTCGTTGAGCTCTGCCTCGGGCACCTTTTGCCCGGCCTGTACGCGCTCCAGAACTACGCTGCCCAGCTGTTGCTTGAGCGTCGCGTCCGTGCCGCCTTCGAGCTCGCGCGCGCGCCGGAACGCTTGCGCGGCTCCAGCGAAGTCGAGCGCGTTTTTGCGCACGTCACCTTCGTCTTGGTACAGCGCGATGCGGCGTTCGGAATCGCTCACGAGCTGTTGTTCGAGCTCGAAATACGGCACTGCCTCCGACCATTGGCCGGCGGCCTTGTGCAGTTCCCGGATCGCGTAAATTGAATATTGGCTGGAAGCGTCGAACTCGATCGCGCGGCGATAAGCCTCGATTGCCTTCTTCGGCTGCTCCAGCGGTGGATTCTGCCAAAGCTGTCCGAGCTCCTCGTGCAGCGTCGCGACTTGACTTCGGAGCTCGGGTTCCTGCTCCGAAAGTTGCGTGAGCGCCTTGGCTCGGCGCTCCAACAAAGCCACGAGCGCCTTGTTGTCACCCTTGTCGCGGTACAGCTCCGCGAGGCGATCCGCGGGCGTGGCCTGCGTCGGATCGCGATCGATGGCGATCATCAACGCGCGCGCCGCGCGATGCGCGTCACCGAGCGTCGTCGACCAGACGTTGGCGGCCTCCGTCAACCAGTGACAAGCGAACGCAGGGTCGCTGGTCGCGGTGCCCACCTTTTCCAGCAACATGGCGTACGACTTGGGATCGCTCTGCCCAGCTTGGTGGGCATACGTGATCGTTTCCTGGTCGTGCGGGTTTTGGACCAGACGCTGAACCAGCGTCTCCATTTCACGAGGGTCCATATTGAGTCGACGCTAACACGCGGTCAGAACGCCCCGCAACGCGCAAACCCCGTTCATTTTGTATGATTTTTCGCGCATGGCGATCGCGCCTCGCGACACTTCATTGACCCGCCCTAGCCGGCCGCCGAGTTGGGCGCACACGGTACATGAAGTGCCAGCGCCTCAGCATCGGGCTGTTTACTCGAAACGCCCGTAGCGCTCGTTGCCCTTCTTCTGCAGCGCGGGCTTGGCGCCAGCGTGCGGGTGGCTGCCGTGCTTCGCGGAGGGCGCGCCCGCGGCACTCGCCGCTTGGGCTGGCGGCGTTGCGCTGGAATTTTCCAGGGAGCTGACAGTCGTGAGCGACTCGGCAGCCGGCCCCGTGCTGTCGACAAGCGGACTCGCACCGGGGCTGGGACCGATTCCAGAATCGCGCCCCAGCTGCGCCGAGCGGGGGCGTAGCAGCAGCACGCCCAACACTAGGAACAGGCCCAAAACAGCGGCCGCAATCAGCAGCACGACACGACGCTTGTGGGTCGCTTTGTCTGGACCGCCGAGCGTCAAGCGCGGGCCGCTCTCGAGCGCACGCACACTCACCTCCGCCGCGTCTAGCTCGGCAATCAACTCTTCAGCGGAGCTTGGTCGATCCGCCGGCGACTTGGCCAAGACTCGCCACAGCACCTCCTCGATGCTCTCCGGCACCTTGACCTCCGGGGTCATGTCCTGAAAGTGAAGCGGCTCGTCCTTGATGTGGCGGGCCATGACCACCACTGCGTCGTCGTCTACGAACGGCGCGCGCCCACTCAGCATTTGATAGAGCAGCACACCGAGCGAGTACAGATCGCTGCGCGCGTCGAGCGGCGAGCCCTGAGCCTGCTCCGGCGACATGTAGCGCGGCGTGCCGAACACCGTACCTGCCTGCGTTTCCAGCTGATCCATCGGGGTTTCTTCATCATCCCGAGACCACTTGGCGATGCCGAAATCTAGAACCTTGCACACCTCTTGTTCACCAACGCCAGCGCCTCCGGGCACGCGACATAGGAACAAATTGTCTGGCTTGAGATCGCGATGGATGATGCCCTTGGCGTGGGCCTCGGCGAGCGACTTCAACGCGTCACGCGTGAAGCGCAGCGCATCGAACCAATCGAAGCGCCCGACGCGACGTAGACGCTCGCCCACGGTCTCACCTTCGAGCATCTCCATGGCCAAGAACCAGGAGCCGTCCTCGGCTTCACCGAAATCGAAAGCGGTCACCGTGTGCGGGCTGACGAGCGCGCTGATCGCGCGTGCTTCCCGCTCGAAACGGCCTTTTGTCTCGGGATCGTGAGCGCGATCGCGGCGCACCAACTTGAGCGCCACGTCACGCCCGACGGCGTCTTGCCGCGCGCGATACACGGCGCCCATCGAACCGCGACCCAAGCGACCGAGGATCGTGAAGCGTCCTGCGATGGTCGTCCCGAGCAGCGGATCGGAGCCGTCTCGCAGATCCACGAAGGGCAATGCGTGATCGGGACAGCGCGGTAAATCAGTGCCGTTAGCGACGAGCCCAGGGAAGGCCGCCTGCGGTTTGCGGCAGCGCGGGCAAGCGCGCTGACCTCCGCTACTCGACGGTGGAATCGTCGTTTCTGCAGCGACGGCGGTCATCGGGGGACGCGCTGGGCACAGTGCTTCACGCTTGGATCTTTCATTACTCGGACCCGCCCGCCTGGCAAGCCCGCATTTCGCGATGAAAACCCAAAGAATTCAGTGTGCCGTCTATCCGCTGCGTGCTGCGCGGCGGAATCCGCCAGCAACCGCACTCACGTCGAGCACGCTACTCACACCCACGCGCACGTACATGCGCACCCTGATTCAGTATTGGAACACGAGCCAAGCCGCGGAAATCTGCGGGGACCGAAACGGCAACGCCGCGTGCTGCGGTACGTCTGCATATCGGCCAAAATAGAGCGCCGCGGAGCCCGCGCCGGCCAGCAGCGTGGTCGTGAACGCGAGATCGGCAACCAACGCCGCATCTCGGGCGCGCCCAGCCCGGCTTTGTAGGGCATCCAGTGAGCCACTCGTGTCACTGTTGAGGGTGAGAGCGCGCACGGCGAATACCGAGCCGACCAACAATGACGCGATCGCCAAACCACCGGCGCCGGCCACCCAGACGTCGAAGCGCCCGCGCTGACGCGGCAGCGGGCACGGCTCTACAGGCGCGGCCGCTCCCGGCGCCGCCGCCAGGAGCTCGACCCGCGCGCCTTCCAGGCGCTCGATGGTTTGCGCCGCGCGCTCGAGCTCTATCGGATCTTTTTCCAAGCCTTGGAAGCGCTGCAGCGAGCGGATCGCGCCGTCGATATCGCCCAGCTTTTCCTGGACGAGGGCGAGGTTGAACACCAGATCTTTCCCAGCCGGGTCGCGATCCAGCGCCGCGTCCAGCTCTTGCGCGGCACGACGATATTTCCCAGCGCGGTACCAGACCAAGGCGCGCTCGAAGTGCTCTTTGGCAGCCGCTTCCGCCGGCGCGCGCGCTGTATCCGTCAGGGCGCGGTCGCTCGTCGGCGTGGCCGGCGCGGCCGTCTGGGCGCGAGCGTGGACGGCCACGAACAGCACCGCTACCGCTGGAAACACGCTGAAACGCATGCAGCGGCGAGCATAGCCCAACTTTACGGGCGAGCGGCGAGCTATACTCACGCCATGGACAGCCCGCCGTTCGGTGCGCCGTGGGCCCCGCACGAGGCTAGCAAGACCAACGGCACGTCCATCTTCGCGCTGCTGGCGAGCTTGCTCGGCTTCGTGTGCTTCGTGGGCGTGGGTGGCGTGCTCGGCGTGATCTTGGGGCTGATCGCCCGCGGCGAGATCAGTCGCTCCGAAGGGCGCGAGAGCGGTCGCGGCTTGGCAAATGCCGCAATCATTCTGGGCACGCTGAATCTATGCGCCACCGTGATCGGCGTCGCGGTCGGCATCACCTACCTGGCCAACGAGAAACCGACAGCGACCGGACGAAGCGCGCCTGCCGTTACCGCGCCAAGCTGGACGCCGCCCGCCCCGCCCCACCCTCACTCGGCCAAACCCACTGCCCCGGCAGCGCGCGCATCGCGCGAAAACGGCGGGCAAGTGACCTCGCTCGGGACCATCACCGTCGCCGATATTTCCGGCGATTTCGAAGCGGAGCTGGCCCAGCAACGCCGTGCCGCAGGGGCCAGCGGAGAAACGCTGGTGCTGTGGCTGACCGTCGCCGGCTGCAAGCCGTGCTCGGGCGTGGCCGCCGCCCTCACCAGTCCGATCGCGCAGAAGGCGCTCGCCAAAGTACGCTTCGTGAGAGTCGATCGCGACGAGTTCCAAGTCGAGCTCGAACGCCTGGGTATTCCCACTGAAAAAATCCCGGGGTTTGCGCTTTTGGACGCACACAACCACCCGCTGGACTTCATCCATGGGGGTGAGTGGGACGCCGACATAGCTGCCAACATCGCGCCAATACTGGGAAAGTTCGCACATGGCAGCTACCCACAGCGGCGCCACCCATGGCACGGCGCCGCGCGCGAAGACGAAACACCGATCTAAGGCGTCACGACGCGCCGAGCCCCTCCCCGGCCGTGGAATTTTGGTACTATCCGCGGCCCTGAATGACGAGCGCTCAACATTTGGTCACGCCCCTGCCCGTCGGTGCCTCCGTAGTCCCCGGTACCCTTCGTGCTCGACTCGAGGAGCTGCGCGCGCGCGGCAACCAACTCAACCTGAAGCAAGCGGTCGGTGTCATCGTGCCGCTGTGCGTGCAAGCAGCCGAGCTGCACCGCGCCGGCCATCGCTTGTACCTGCACCCCTCGAGCTTGCTCGAGGATGAGTACGGTTTTTATCAAATCTCGTTGGCGCATGCGCAGCAGCAGCCGCTGTTGCCACGCGACAAAGCCTGCATGGCCCCAGAGGAGCGCGGCGGCGCGCCGGGCACCGCTCGGGCAAGCGTGTACGCCCTCGGCGCCATCTTGTATGAGCTGCTCACTGGGCTGAGCGTTGGCCCCGGCATGCGAAGGCCGAGTGAAGTTCAGCCGAGCCTGTCCGCTGACTTCGAGGGAATGCTGGCAAAAGCGCTGGTTTCTGACCCCAGCCATCGCCCTGATGATCTGAACGCGCTGGCCCAAGCACTGCACCAATTCGCGCCTCCCGGCAGCGTCACGCCGCCGCCGCCTGCGGACACCTCACACCTCGACCACGACACCGGCTTCGACGTCGATGTCTCGATGTCGATGTTGCCGCCCGTTCCCAAGGGCGGCGGCGCCAGCCCATACGACCTCGGCGTGGTCTCCCAGCCACGAGCGCGCCCAGCTGGTGATGCAACGAGCGAGCTCGCGACCCTGAAAGCGCGCCTGGAGAGCGATCCTCGCCCACGCTACGTCGTCGTCAAAGACGGCATGGACCACGGCCCGTTCAGCGCAGTGGAGTTGCTGCAGCAAATCGCCACACACACCTTCCTAGATGCAGACGTCGTGCGCGACTCGCTGAGTCAAGACCAGCGCGCGATCAAGGATTGGGAAGAGTTCGCGCCGTTCGCGGAAAATGCCCGCCTTTCTCGCGATATTACCGCGGAAAAAGCGGCCATTGAGCGCGTCGTGGTGCAAGAATCGCGCAGCACGCGCGGCAAAACGCTGATCGGTGTGCTCGGTGTCGGCGCGCTGTTGATCGCGGCCGGTCTCTGGTTCCTCAAGGCTCGCGCCAATCGCAGCGACGAGGTCGCGGTGCAGGTCGATTCGCAATCGAACATCGAGACCGACGCCGGCCTCAACTCCAGCAAGTCCAAGAAGGGCGGCGGCGGCGGCCATGTCGTCGGCCATAGCGGCGCGTTCCCGATCCTGGGTGGCGGCCAAAGTTGCGAAGCAGCGCAGGCCTCGTACGTAGAAGAGATGAGCGTCGGCGGCCCGCGCGGTCAGGCGGACATCACCGGCGGGCAATACGCCTCCATCTTGAATCGCGGCAGCTACTTCGCGCACTGCGGCGCGCCGGACTCGTCCAGCATCAGCATCTGTGCGGCCGTTCAAAACGGGCGCGCGGTCGGCGTAACCGTGATCCTGAAGCCCCGTAATCACGGGGTAGAAGGCTGTATTTCGGCCAGCGTGCGGGGGCTCGGTTTCCCCAGCAATCCCAAGCTGGACGTCACGCACACGAATTTCTGAGCCGACGCAAGGCAACGCAAGCGGGGTACAGCTCGACATGAAACAAAGAGGGAATGGCGGGCTCCGCTGGCTGCGGCGCTCGCTCGGGTTTGGATGCGTGGTGTGGCTCGTTGGCTGCAACGTGCCGATTGCCGTGGGCCTCGACGAGAACGACGCCAACCACGCGGTCGTGGCCCTCGAGAAGAACGGCGTCGCCGCTGACAAGGACAAGGACCCAGACACCGAGGGTCATTGGCGGGTGAGCGTTGCGCGTGACGACGCCTCCAGCGCGGCCGGCATCCTGAGCTCGGAAAGCCTGCCTCCGCCCGCTAGCCCGGGCCTGCTCGATACACTGGGGCAAAGCTCCATCGTGCCCAGCCGTGCCTCGGAACAAGCCAAATTCGTGGCTGGCGTGGCGGGCGAGCTGGAGCGCTCGCTGCGCAGTTTGGACGGCGTGGTTTCGGTTCGGGTGCACTTGGCAATCCCGGTGCAGGACGCGCTGGCGCCGGACGAGGCGCCGACTCCGCCTTCCGCGTCCGTGCTGCTGCGTCATCGCGGCGCCGCGCCGCCCATCGCCAGCACAGACATTCAACGCTTGGTCGCCGGCGCGGTGCCGGGGCTATCGCCAGCGCAGGTGTCCGTCGTCGCACTCCCGGTACCCGCGGCGGGTCGCCCCGCAGAGCGAGAGCTATCGCGCTTTGGACCGGTCACGGTAACGCGAGGCTCGGTGTTCCCGTTGCGCGGCATCATGGGCAGCGCGTTGCTCTTGAATTTAGGCCTTTTAGGCGCTCTTTTGTGGGTCTGGGCACGTGCTCGTCGCGCGGAAAGCAGCCTTGCCGAGCAGCGCGCTAACGAGGCACAACAGGGCGCTCGTTGATCCACCTGGAAGGCGTGTCGAAGAGCTTCGATCGCGCCGTGCTGACGGAGGTCGACCTGCACGTGCCCGAGCGTTGCCTGTTCGGTCTGATCGGCCCCGGTGCCTCCGGCAAAAGCTTGCTGCTGCGCATGATCACCGGCCTGATGCGGCCTGACCGGGGAAAGGTCACCGTCAAAGGCCAAGACGTGCTGGGGATGGGCGACATGCAGCTGCATGAGTTCCGCAAGGGCATCGGCATGTTGTTCCAAAACAACGCGCTGTTCGATTTCATGACAGTGGCAGAAAACATCGCGTTTCCGCTGCGCCGACTGTTCGACCTGCCAGAACCCGAGATCGCCGAACGGGTCGCCGAGCGCTTGGGTCGCGTCGATCTTCCCGGCTTCGAGGCGCGTCTGCCCGCGGGCCTCAGCGGCGGCCAGAAGAAACGCGTGGGCGTGGCCCGCGCCACGGTCACGCGCGCGCCCATCATCTTGTACGACGAGCCGGCCGCCGGTCTCGACCCCGTCACCAGCCAGAAGATCTTCGATCTCTTGCGCGCCGAACAACGCGCTTCGGATTCCACCGTGATCATGGTCTCCAGCGATCTGGACCGGTTGCTCACGGTAACGGACCGCGTGGGCATGATGCTCGGCGGCCGCTTGATCTTCGAAGGCACCACGGAAGAGGCTCAAAATGCCTCGGATCCGCGCGTGCATCAGTTCGTGCACGGCTCCGTGGACGGGCCGCTTTAGCTCGCTATCTGCTCGCTCAGGTAACGATAGCTGCGCTCGATGGCGACGAACGCGTCGTCGAAATCTTGGTCCTGCTCGACGATGAACCAGCGGCAACCTGAGCGCTCCGCGGCAGCCACGATGCGAGGCAAGTCCAAGTTCCCCTCCCCGAGCGCGGCCATGCGCGCGCCGCGCTCTTCACGCACGGCGTAGTCCTTGAGGTGAATCAGCGGCAAGCGCCCGCTCATTTTCTCACACCACGCGACCGGGTCCGCGCCGCCCGCTTGCACCCAATAAGTGTCCAACTCCGCCTGCAACAGCGTGGCATCCGTGCTCTGAAACAGCAGCTCGAGCAGGGTTTTCCCGGCCAGCTTGCGAAATTCCAGGTCGTGATTGTGATACGTCAGCACCATACCAGCTGCCTTCAACACGGCCCCGGCTCGGTTCAAGCCCGCGGCCAGACGCTCCACATCCGCCAGGGAATTCAGAGGAACATGGGGCATGGGGTATGCCGTCAGCGTGCAGCCGAGCGTGCCGAGGCGTTCGACCACTGCTTCTGGCCGTTCGAGGATGTCCAGGGCGGGCTCGTGAGTCGCGCACACGGTCAAGCCCTCTGCATCGGTCATGCGCCGAATGTCGCGCGCAGGGATAGGGCCTACGCCGCTGATTTGCACGGCGCGGTAGCCGATCTCGCGCACGCGGCGCATGCTCGCGGCGAAGTCCTCCGCGGTCCGTAAGTGTTCGCGGAGCGTGTAGCATTGCACGGCGATTTGCGCGGCTTTCATGGCATTCTCGGACTTTCCTGAGCCGAGCCTAGCATCAGCGAGCCGGCCGAGTAGACTCGCGCACGAATGTCGGCTGACACGAGCGCGCAGACGGCGCCGCCTTTCGCGGCCCTTTCGCAATGGGCGGGCGAAAGCATCTCCCTGCTCGGCGGCTTGGGCGTACTGCTGGCGGAGATCGTCCGGCGTACCGCGCGCCGAGATTTCGATCGCAGCGAGTTACTGCGAAACCTGTACCGAATGGGCATCAAATCCGTGCCCATCGTGACCGTCACGGCCTTGTTCACCGGCGGCATCATGGTGATCCAGGCCGCGCCCATCGTGCAACGCTACGGCGCTTACGGCTTGCTCGGTTGGGGCGCCGGCTTCGGCACGCTCCGGGAGATCGCCCCCTTGCTCACGGCACTGATGATCAATGGCCGCGTGGGCGCCAACAACACGGCAGAGCTCGGCACCATGGCCGTCACTGAGCAGATCGACGCGCTGCGCGCCTTGGCCATCAATCCCGTCGGCTTCCTCGTAGCTCCCCGCTTCCTGAGCATCGTCGTTACCCTGTTTTTATCGACGATTTTCTCGGACGCGCTCGCGCTATTGGGTGCCGCCTACGCTGGCTGGGGCTTCCTCGGTGTCGAGCCGGGAGTGTTCTATCGCGGCCTGACGACGGGCCTGCTCGGTTTCGGGGACGTCGCACATGGTCTCTCGAAGAGCATCGTGTTCGGGATCGTGATCGGCCTGTCCAGCTGCCACTTCGGGCTCTCGACTCGCGGCGGCGCGCCGGGCGTTGGCCGTTCGGTGAACTCCACGGTCGTGGTCAGCGCCGCCGGCATCTTCGTGTTGGATTACCTGCTCTCGTTTGCGTTGGCATGACGTCATCCAGTGAACCCAACGCGCTGGCGCTGAACGGCGCGCGCTCGCCCTTCGCGGCCGCGCTCGGCCGCGTGGTGCTGGAGCAACTGGGAAAAGTGCGGGATTTGTATCGGGTATTCGTGCTCACCCTGCACTATTCGGTGCGCGGAGAGGCCAACCGTCCCGCGTTTTTTCGGCAAATGTACGAGATTGGCAATCGCTCGCTAGCGTTCTTGTCGATCGTGATGGGCTTCATCGGCATGATTTTGGTTTACCAAGGCGGCCTGCAAACGCAGCGCGTGGTGCCTGATCTATCGCTGCTGGGCGCCACGTTTTTGCAGCTCTTGGTGCGTGACTTGGCCGCCAGCATTTGCGCGTTGATGCTGGCAACGCGCGTTGGCGCGGGCATCGCCGCGGAAATCGGCTCGATGGTGGTGACCGAGCAAGTGGACGCACTGCGTATGTGCGCGACGGATCCGGTGGATTATTTGATCCGCCCCCGTTTTTTGGCGTGTTTATCGATGTTCGGGGCGCTCGTCGTGATCGCCGCGGGCGTCGCGTTTCTTTCCGGAATGTGGACGGCATACGCCTTTTTCGGCATCAATCCGCGCACGTTCGCCAACGTGAGCATGGTCAGCGCCGGGGATCTGACGATCGGCCTGACCAAGTGCGTGGCCTACGGCGCGGCGATTCCCGTCATCAGCGGCTATTGCGGATTGACGGCGTTCGGTGGCTCCGAAGGCGTTGGCGCCGCGACCACCCGCGCGGTCGTGAACTCCTCACTGGCCGTGATCATACTGAACTTCGTGATCAGTGGCGCGGGCTACTTCATCTTCGGGTGAGTTTTCACGATGACCCCACCCGGAAGGGTTGCGCACCAGCCGTAGCAGCACTGTACGAGCTTCTTGTCCCGTCGCTCCTGCGTCGTTAGCCTCGAATCTAGATAGGCGGCAGCGGGCGAGGCGAAAGCCACGCCATCCGGCGGCTTTACCGCAACCGGGCACAGATTGAACGGCGCTGCGGCGGGCGTGGAGGTGCCGCCCTCCGGCTCAGCCATGCAGAAATGCTCCGGATCCCCGGTGGCATCCCGGCATGCCGACGGTCCGGCTTTGGTCGGGTCAGCTAGCTTCACCTTGGCGCACCAGCCGTAGCAGCAGGCATGACCCGGGTGTCTACGCTCGCGCGTGTAGGCCGTGCGTGCCTGGTCGAAGACGGCGATCTTGCCGAGCGCTGGGTACTTGCCGGGTCGAATGTCCGTGGCGGCCGGGCAATTGTCGTACGGCTCCGGCGCGGGCCGCGATGACGTCAACGGCAACAAGTCATCGCAGAAATACTCGCGCACTTCATCCTGCCCGCACGGAACAATGGGCTCGATGATGTCACCGGCTGCATCCCGCGCGACCTCGGTCGCCGAACCGCCGCCGCACGCGACTGCTGCTCCCCACACCAACGCGAACAACGCTCCCCCACGAAGACGCCGCGCAACCTGGCTAAAATGAGCCACTTTCTTTGCGCGTACACCGCTTTCCCGCCCCGAGTCAATCGCGCTGGAGCGGCCACGCGCCACCCTCTCGTCACTGTGCATGTTGCCTCGAGACGAGTATAGCGGGCATCAGCGGTAGCGCTTGCCTCGAAGACGCGCTCTAGTCACGGGCCGGCTCATGATCTCCTTCCGCGCTGTGTCCAAATCTTTCGGGGACAAGCAGGTGCTGCGCGAAGTGAGCTTCGACGTGAAGCCCGGCGAAGTGTTCTTCATCATCGGCGCGTCGGGCGTCGGCAAAAGCGTGCTGATCAAACACTTGATCGGCCTGCTTCGCCCAGACTCCGGGGAAATTTGGCTGGAGGGCGAAGAAGTCAGCCAATTTGGCGAGGAGCGGATGTACCCCGTGCGCAAGAAGTGCGCGATGGTGTTTCAGCACTCCACGCTGTTTGACTCGATGACCTGCGCTGAAAACGTCGCGCTGCCGCTACGCAAACACCAGGGGCTGCGCGAAGCTGAAGCGCTCAGCGAGGCGCATCGCCTACTGGATCGCGTCAAAATGCGGGACTTTGCCGATCGCTTCCCGAGTGAGCTCGGTGACGGCATGAAGAAGCGCGTGGCGATCGCCCGCGCGCTCACGCTTTCCCCGCGCTACGTGCTGTTCGACGAGCCCACGACCAGCCTGGACCCGGTGAGCGCGCGCCGCGTAGACCAGCTGATTCGCGAGCTTTCCGACACCTTGGGCGTCACCAGCATCGTGGTTTCCCACGATTTGACGTCAATCTTCAGCATCGCCGACCGCATCGTCATGCTGTACAAAGGAAGGGTGAAACTCGTGGGTACGCCGGGCGATTTTCAGGGCAGCACAGACGGCGTGATCCAACAGTTCATCAACGGGCGCGCCGAAGGGCCGATGGAAGCGTGAGCGGGAAATGAGCCAGCGGTCGATCGAAGTCAAAGTCGGGTT
>FSWQ01004781.1_pt1 | contig 13053 bp, 7 predicted proteins | sample 1637691 | NCBI WGS metagenome assembly FSWQ01 (sample SAMEA3914814, study PRJEB12502) | metagenome | biome: forest; material: soil | place: USA | collected 2011-09-16 | depth 0.1 m | reverse complement strand
CTCGATTCCGGTCGAGATGCAGGTGAAGTTACTGCGCGCGCTGCAGGAGAGCGAGTTCGAGCGCGTCGGTGGCGTGAAGACGATTCGTGTGGACGTGCGGCTAGTGGCGGCCACCAACAGCGACCTGAAGCGCGAGATCGCCGCGGGCGCGTTCCGCGAAGACTTGTACTACCGCCTGAACGTGGTGCCGATTCGCCTGCCTTCTCTGCGCGAGCGTGCGACGGACATCCCGCTCTTGGTGAAGCATTTCATCGACAAGTTCAACGCGCGGCTCAAGAAGAGCGTCTCGGGCGTGGAAGCCGACACGGAGGCGCACTTGGTCTCGTACCCGTGGCCTGGCAACATTCGTGAGCTGGAGAACGTGATTGAGCGCGCGGTGCTGTTCTCCGATGGCAGTGAGCTGAAAGTGCTCGATTTGCCCTCGGAAGTGCGTGACCTGTTCACGCCTGAGCCGCCGCCCACGCAACCCACGTCCTCATCGTCCGATGCCTTGGTGGCCACCACGGTGGACGGGCTCAAGGAACAAGTGAAGGCCGCGATGAGCCGCCTGGAGCGCGAGCTGATCGTCAAAGCGCTGGATCAGACGTCGAGCAACGTGACCCACGCGGCACGCCTGCTCAAGATCTCGCGCAAAGGCCTGCAACTCAAGATGAAGGAGCTCGGTCTGCGCGAGCGGGACGAGCGCTCGGAGTCGTGAGTGCTCGGCGCACTGCCGCGCTGTGGCTGTGCATCGCGCTGTCCTTGAACTGCCGCGGGCATCGCCAAGAACCAACGCCTGCGCTTGCCTCGGCTTCGGCATCCGCGCCGAAAAGCGCTGCGAGCTCCTCGATTGCTCCGCCGGAAGCGCTGCCGGAGCCGCGCCAGGGGATGGTCTGGGTACCGCGTGGTCCACTCGTGGCGGGAACCCCGGAGGGCAGCCTGCCGCGCGTCGCAGATGAGGAAATGCCGGGCGAGCAGGTCATTCTCAAGGGCTATTACGTCGACGTTTTCCCGTATCCCAACGAGGAGGGCGCGATCCCGCTGACTAACGTCAGCCAAGATGCCGCGCTCTCGCTGTGCGCCGAGCACGGCAAGCGCTTGTGCAGTGAATTGGAGTGGGAGCGCGCCTGCAAAGGGCCGGACAACCTGCGCTACGAGTACGGCGACAGCTATCACGCGGATCGCTGCGGTACGGGCGCTGTTCCGGTGATGCGCCCGACCGGCATGCGCGTCGCGTGCCGCAGTGGCTTCGGCACGCGCGACATGCACGGCGGAGCTTGGGAGTGGACGTCGAGCCCGTGGGGCAGGGGCTCAGGCGTGGGTTCTGTCAGCGCGCGTGGCGGCAATTCACCGGACGGTGAGCTCGTGGGGCGCTGCGCCAACGCGCGCGCCGCGCGGCCCGCACAGAGTAACGGCATGATGGGCTTTCGCTGCTGCGCAGGCCCGCCGAACAGCGTGGAGGTAGTGCTCGACATCAAGCGCGGTCCTGAGCTCAAAGCGTGCGAGCGCATCGACAAGCAGCAGCTCGCGCAGATCATGAGCCACCTACCGGCGGAGGCCAACGCGGCCCTCGGCGACCGAGCTGGGATCAGCGTTGACCATCAGTGGATCTGGCGGCCCATCGGCAACGAAGAGCTGTTTGCTACGCGCCTGTGCTCGGGCCTCGGTCAGCGGCCCGCGTGCGGTGTGGTGATTGATCGCATCGTGCTCGGCAGCCCGGTGACACTGGCCTGGGCTTCGAGCCGGCATTGGTTGCCCAGCTTGGAAACCGATCGCGATCCGCGTGACTTGTGGATGATCGGTGGTGATGAGACGGGCACGTTCCAACGGCTCATCCAATACCGCCACGGCACCGTTTCGGTCACCGCGGAGGAGCACCGCTTGCGGGACAGCGGGAGCACCAAGAAAAAGAAGAAGCACGCCTCAGCGCAGCAGTAGCCGCTCGGCCGCGCCCACCACCCACTCTGCGTGTGCTAGCAATTCCGCGCTGATTTTCGGCTGCCCGAACAGCGCGCGCTGCTCCAGGCAACCCAGGCCGAGTGAGTACACGACCATCCAGATCAAGTGCTTGAGCTCTTCACGCTCCGCGTCGTCGCGACCGAAGGCGTTCGCCAGCAGAGTGAAGCCGGGGTACAGCCGTTCTTCGAACACGCGCTGAATGAAGGCGCGGTTCTCTTTGCTCTCCAGGGCGACGACGAACATGAAGCGCACGAAGCGTGGGTGGCGCTCGCCTGACCACAGGCTGATCACCGCCTGCATTGCGTAACGCGGGATGTCCTCGCGCCGCTGTGGTGGCGGCAGCTCCATCGCAGCGGCCAGCATCTTGTCCGCGCAGTACTCGACGACGGCGCTGACCAGCGCGTCTTTGCTGGTGAAGTAGTGATACAAGCTCGGTTGGCTCATGCCGAGCTCAGTGGCGAGCTTGCGCAGCGAAGCGCCGGCGACGCCGTGCTCGGAAACCAAAGTCAGCGCCGTCTCCAGCACCTCTGCACGCCGGGCGGGCGGGTCTGCTTCAGCCTGGTTGCGTCGAGGCGCGCGCGGCTTGGGGGATTTGCCCATGACTTGCGCTGGGCACCTTAGCCCGTTGCACCGGCGTTGCCACGGATCTCGCGTATTCGTGTACGGAGGCGAGTAGCCCTCCCAAGCTGACCATGATCATCACGAATAGCGGAGCCAACGGGATGATCGGCAACATGAACAACGCGCAGGGCAACAGCACGCTGGCGTAGAAGCACCAAGCAATGCCGATCAGGAGCAACGCGCGTAGTGGATAACGGAGACGAACTTCAGATCCAGACTCGAGCATGATCAAACCTCCAGGCTATCGACCGATAGTCTGTGGCCTATCAGTTGATAGGTCAAGGGACGAGGCGCAATTTCCCGTCAATTTTCGGGTTCGCAGAAGCGAGCTATGCTCGGACAGCCGGGATGAACGAACGCGCGCTGATCACGCTGGCCTTACTGGCAGCCTGCACTGCCAAGGGTGGGCCTGGCCAAGCCATGACGCGCCTGCACGAAAAAATGCGCGACTACCAAGCGCGCGAGCCGGCCAACGCGATCGTGCTCACGGTACTCGGCGCGGCGGCGGCGTTCTACGTCGCCGAGCGCGGGCGTAACCCGAAGGTCACGTCGTTCACCGACGCGTTGGTGTACGCGGCGACCAACATGTCCGTTGGCTACTCGGATATTTTCGCGAAGACACCGGGCGGTAAGGCCGTGGGCTCGCTGCTCATGACCTATGGGCCGGCACTTGCGACGCGCGCGCTAGATGCGCCGGGCGTGCCGACCGCAACGCCGGGCGGCGCGTCTGCTCCCGGCGTCAGTGACGCGGCGGTGGAGCGCATTGTCGCGAGCCTCGACGCGATCTTGAACGAGCTGCGCGCGCGCCCCATATGAACGAGGTGCTGGCGATAGCGCTGTCGTTCCCGGGCGTCGTGTACACGGTGCTGCTGGCGGTGGTGCTCGTGTATTGGTTGTTCGTCGTGGTGGGTGCAATTCACCTGGGTGACGGTTCGGATGGCGCGCTCGGGTTCGACCCGGAAGGCGCGATTGGTGCCGGAAAAGGTGCCCTGGAAGGCGCTGCGAAGGGCGCGCTGCAAGGCCACTTGGACGGCATGGCGGATGCCGCGGGGGACGTCGGGGACGTGGGCGGCGATGGCGCAGATGGCGGCGACGGCGGAGACACGGACAGTGACTCTTCCGCCATCGCGTTGCTCGTCAATGCGCTGCACCTGCGCTCGGTGCCAGCCACCACGATCCTGAGTCTGATCATCACGTTTTCGTGGTTGGTGTGCACGATTGGCATGCAGGTGGTGTCGCGCGACTTGCCGCACGGCATGGAGTCATTGCTGCGCTGGATCGTGCTCTTCATCTCGCCAGTGCTCGCGCTGCCGCTGACCTCGCTTGCGGCTCGACCGTTGGCCAAGGTGTTCGGGCACAAATCAGCTACGTCCAACACTGACTTGATTGGCAAGACGTGCGTCGTACGTACCGGCACGGTGACGGAGAAATTCGGCGAGGCGTTGCTGGAAGATGGTGGCGCCGGGCTCGTCGTGCGCGTGCGTGTCGACCGTGAGCTGCCCGTGAAGCGCGGCGATCACATGCTCATCGTGGACTGGGACAGCGAACGCGAGTCGTTCTTGGTCGAGCCGGTCGACGTGCTCGATCCGCCGGCCAAACAGCGCGTTTGAGCGCGCGTTCCGGCACGTCTGTTCAGGTCGCACCTTTGGTCGACCTTCCCGCGAGCCCGACCGCTGCGCGGGCGAGCGAATTTATCCGTCCGAAGCGCGCGAAGTCGTGCGATCTTTCCCGGCCATGACTCCAGGGGATACTCAAGTGGTTGGGCTCGTTCCGGTTCTGATCGTCGTCGCTGTCATCGTCTTCTTGCTGTTCGGAGTGTTGGCCTTGTTGGCCCGCTTCTATCGGCAGGTGGATCAAGGCCGCGCGCTGGTCATCAACACGATGCGTAGCGAACCGGTGGTGGCCTTCACGGGCGCCATCGTTTACCCAGTGATCAACCGCGCCGAGGTCATGGACCTTTCCGTGAAGACGGTCGACATCGACCGACGTGGTAAGGAAGGGCTGATCTGCAACGACAACATCCGGGCAGACATCAACGTGACGTTCTTCATTCGCGTGAACAAGACCGCGGATGACGTGCTCAAGGTCGCGCAATCCATCGGCTGTCAGCGCGCCAGCGACGCGAACGCCCTGTCCGAGCTATTCACGGCCAAATTCGCCGAGGCGTTGAAGACCGTTGGTAAGCACTTCAACTTCGAAGAGCTGTACACCAAGCGCGACGCCTTCAAGGACAAGATCATCGAGGTCATCGGCCGAGACTTGAACGGCTTCATTCTGGACGACGCCGCCATCGATTACCTCGAGCAAACGCCGCTCGAACACCTCGACAAAGACAACATCATGGATGCCGACGGCATCCGAAAAATCACTGATTTGACGGTGATTCAGAACCTGAAGACCAACGAGCTGCGCCAAAAAGAGCGCATGGAAACCGGCAGCCAGAACCTGAACGCCGACGAAGCGGTGTTTCGCTTCGAACAGCGCCGCTCGGAAGCCGAAGCCAAAAAGAACAAAGAGGTCTCCGTCGCGCAGTCGCGCGAGCAGAACGAAGCCCTGCGTGTGGCCAGTGAAGAGCACAAGAAGACGGTGCTCATCACCACCAAGAACGAAGAAGAGGCGCAAGTCGCCGAGCAGAACAAAGAACGCGGCGTTGCCATCGCGCAAAAGGCTCGCGAACGCGAGATCGGGGTGGAGAACGAGCGCGTTGAGAAGGCACGCGCTTTGGAAGCCATCGGGCGCGAGCGTGAGGTCGCCTTAGTCGGCATCGCGCGCGACAAAGAGGTCGAGGTTCAGAAGAAAGAGATCGCGAACGTGATTCGCGATCGCATCATGGTCGAGAAGACCGTCGCGGCAGAAGAAGAGCAGATCAAAGATCTGCGCAACTCCTCGGAAGCCACGCGCAAGAAGGAATCCGTGCGCATTGCCGCCGAAGCCTCTGCGCAGGAAGGCCTAGTCAAGAGCGTGAAAGCCGCCGAGGCCAGCGAAGAGTCCGCCAAGTACAAAGCGCGCGAACGTATTCTGTTGGCTGACGCAGAGCTGGATACCGCGGACAAGACGGCAAAAGCGAAGATCCGCATCGCGGAGGGCGTGCAAGCGGAGGCGGCCGCGGAGGGCCTGGCCAAGGTGCGCGTGCGTGAGGCTGATGCTGCTGCAATCGAGAAGCAGGGCATGGTGGAAGCCAAGATCACGCGCGAGAAGCTGGTCGCCGAGGCGGCGGGTCTGCTGCAAAAGGCCGAGTCCATGAAGGCGCTGGATGCCTCGGGGCGCGGCCACGAAGAGTTCCGCCTGCGCTTGGACAAAGAAAAGAGCGTGGAGCTCGAGCAGATCCGCGCGCGCAAGGAAGTCATCTCCGCGCAAGCCTCTATTTTGGCTCAAGCCATGGGCAACGCGAAGATCAACATCGTGGGCGGTGACGGCCAATTCTTGGAGCGCTTCATGAGTGCCATTTCCATGGGCCAAGCGGTGGACGGGGCACTCGGCCAAAGCGACACGCTACGCGACCTAGTGCAAAGCCTGATGAATGGCGGCGGCGGAGCCGGCCTGGCTGAAGCGCTGGACAAGCTTGGCCCGCTAGTCACGCAGGTGGAGGCCAAGGACGTCGTGGTCAAAGAAGTGCACGACAAGCGTCCGCGCTGATCGAAGGGCAAAGCCATGCCCCCTGAAGTACCGGCTGCCAGCGAGACGAAGCTCGAAGGCGGCAGCTACGACGTCATTCGACGACGTCTACTGGACCGAGCCAGTGAGCTCGGCAAGCGCTGTGATGCGCTCAATGCTGCGCGTCAGAAGCTATTCGGCGGGCGGGAGCTGGCGCTTCTGGCGACGGACCGTGTACGCACCGAGAACAACTGCGTGCCGCGCGACGTGGTCAGCGTTGCTGGGCACTTGTTGTTCGGGTTTCAGGTCTTCATCGGGCTGAAGAGTGAAACGAAGCCGAGTGACGCGCTCTCGGCGTACCATTTCGGGCGCTCGGGCGAGGCGTTCGACCTTTCCAGCGCAGCGTTTGACGGCCCGCTCGCCTTCCTGGCGGACGCGGACTTTTCTCGCGAATTCTCGGACACGTTTCGCTACTACAAGGATGCGCGGCTGCTGCAGTTGCGGCGCACTGATTCACGCCTGCTAATCGTCACGCAGATCGGTGCGTCCGTTCGCGATGTGAAAGTGTTCCGCTTTGCGATCGATGCGCAGAGCCGCGTCACGTTCATGGACGCGCGCGGCGAAGAAGATGCCGCGCCGCCCCGCGCACACGCCTTCTCCTGGACGCCGACTACGCGCGAAGATCAGGTTTCCGGGCCACACCCGCACATGAACATCCTGAACGAGGTGTTCGTGGAGACCGTGGCTGGGGATCTGACCGTCAAGGTCGAGAACAACACCCAAGACGGTTACGGCGTGTACCGCGAACCGGTGGACGACCCGAATCAAACCCTGGACGACGCCGAAATTTCGTACGCCAAGGTGGGCAGCTTGATCTTGCTCAAGATCAAGCCATTCCGCGAAGAACGCACGCGCTACCTGGTTTACAACACGCGCACGCAGCACGTGCTGCGTGAGGACTCCATCGGCCAATCCTGCCTGGAATTGCCTGAGAATCATGGGCTCATCTTCCCGGCTGGGTACTACTTGGAGTCCGGGGAATACAAGGTCTTCGACGGTAAGACCACGGAGCTGCGCATCGAGCGCGTGCTGCCTTCGCCCAACGGTGAAGACGTGCTGTTCGTGTTCTATCGCCAAGATGAAGGCGAGTACGAGCTCCTGCCCTACAACCTGATCAAGAAGGAAGTGCAGACTCCGATCCGGTGCCAAGGCTACAGCCTGTTCCAGGACGGAACGATGCTCATCTTCCGGGCTTCGCCTGCACAAGAGCCGACTCGGGTGCATCCCGTGCAGGTTTGGCAGACGCCATTCACGACCCTCGAATTTGCCGCTTCTGCCGTGACGGACGGTTCGTACTTGGCCAAGGTTGGCAACGCGGATCTCGTGGCTGGCATCAGCGAGGCGTTGACGGTCAAGAAGCTTGCCATGTTGGAGTCGCCCACGCGGCGCAGCTTCGAAGACGTGGTGAGTTTCTCGCAGCGCTTGCTGGACGCACACTATTGGCTGAGCCACGCGGACGCCTTCGATTTGGCGGGGGTCGTGCGCGAAACGCAGGCCGCCGCGGCGCTGATCATCGATGAATTCGAGAAGCTGCGCGCGCTGGAACGCGCCGCGCAGAACGCTGTAAAGAGCGCGGAAGAGGCACAAAAAACGCTGCTGGAGCAGCTGCGACCGTCCGAGCTGAAGTCCGTGGACGCCTTCCTAGCTGCGCTCAGCGCATTGAAGAAGCAACGCGGCGCTTTGGTCACGCTGAAGGACGTGCGTTCGGTGGATCCAACGCGTGTTACCGAGTTGGAAGCGGAGATCGCCAAGCGCTTCGACGAGGTGAGCGCGGCGTGCGTCGGCTTCTTCCTATCTGCGGATGCATTCAAACCACTGTTGGACGAGCTCGATGGTCTCGTGGGCAAGGTGGAAGCGACCAAGACGGCGGTCGAGCTCGGACCGCTGCGCAGTGAGCTCGATCGCATTCATGAAGGACTGACGCTACTCGCTGAGACGGTGAACGGGCTCAAGGTCGCTGACCCGACTGCGCGCACCAGCATTCTCGATGGCACGAGCGCCGCGTTTGCCAAGCAGAACCGCGCGCGTGCCATTTTCGATGGCCGTTATCAAGAGCTGTCGGCGAGCGAGGGTCGCGCGGAGTTTGCCGTGCAATTCAAGCTGCTTGGGCAGAACGTGGTCTCTGCGCTGAGCTTGGCGAAAACGCCGGAGAGCTGCGACGAACAGCTCGGGCGCTTGATGCTGCAACTCGAGGAGCTAGAGGGCCGCTTCGGTGAATTTGCCGAATTTGCGCCGGAAATTGCCGACAAGCGCGAAGAAGTGCTGGGCGCGATTGCGACTCGCCGGCAAGCCATCGTGGAAGAGCGCCAGCGGCGTGCTCAGAATTTCGCGCTCGCGGCCGAGCGTATCCTGTCTGGCATCGTGCGACGCGCTCAGAACTTCAAGTCTGTCGAAGAGCTGAATGCTTTCTTCGTCGCCGATCCCATGCTCGGCAAGCTCGAAGAGCTGCGCACACAAATGCTGGAGCTGGGAGACACGGTCCGCGCCGAGGAGCTCGCCTCGAAGCTGAAATCCGCCAAGCAAACGGCTGTGCGAGCATTGCGCGACAAGACCGAGCTTTCCGGGGGAGACGATGACACGATTCGCTTTGGCGAGCATCGCTTCCTCGTCAATGCCCAGCCACTCGAATTGACGATTGTCGCGCGTGAGGGCGGCCTGTTCAGCCACCTCACCGGTACGGATTTCTATGAGCCACTGGCCGACGAAGGCTTGGAGCGCGGGCGTGAGTTCTGGGACCAACCCTTGGTCTCGGAGAGCGCGGACGTGTACCGCGCCGAGTACTTGGCCGTGTCGATGCTGCTCGACGCGGAAGCCGGGCGCGCCGGCTCGAGCCTGGCCACGTTGGAATTGGCGCTACGCGAAGGGCGTTTGCCGGAGCTGGTGCGTGCGTACGCCGCGGAACGATTGGACGAGGGCTACGAGCCCGGTGTGCACGACGCCGATGGCGCTGCCATCTTGGGTAAGGTTCTGGCGCTGCAGAAGAGCGCTGGCTTACTCCGTTATTCGCCGGACGCGCGCGCGCTCGGCTGGCTGTATTGGCAGTTCCTACCCGAGGATCAGCGGGATTTGCTGTCGCGGCGTGCAGAGAGCATCGGCCGTTTGCGAGCGAGCTTTGCCGACCAGAGCGCGGGGCTCGCGTTGGCACGTGAGTTCGAAGGACCGATCGCAAAGTATGCAGAGGGGGTAGGGCTAGGTCAGGCCGTGCCTGCGTCCTTTGCGGCGCGTTACCTGGTCGAGGAGCTAGCCGTGCCTCGGCCGAGCTTCACCGTCAGCGCCCGCGCTGAACAGCTCCAGGCGGAGTTCCAGAAGCACTTGGATGAGATGGCCGCGCGGCGCGGCTTCGAAGAGGATCTGTCACTGCTCGAGGCACATGGCCCCGAGCGCCTGGGCATCGCGCTCGCGTACTTGGACGCATTCCTCAAACAGCACCCGAACCCAAGCCTCGCGCGTCATCGGCTCGAGGTAGCGGCGCGCTTGCTCGTGCTCGGAGCAGCGTCGCTCAATGTGGCCTCCGAGCCGACCGAAGCGGCGGTGACGGGTTTGTTGGGCACGCACGTGCGGGTCAAGAGTCGCGAGCTGAGCGTCGCGTTCGACGAGCTTTTGGAGCGGGTGACTGGCTTCATCGAAGAACGCGCGCCGCGTTATCGAGCCTATAAAAAGCTGCGCTCGGAGGTGGCTGCGCGGGAGCGCGCCCGGCTCCGGTTGGATGAGTTCGCAGCTCGCGTGCTCACGTCGTTCGTGCGCAATCGTTTGATCGACGAGGTGTACCTCCCGCTCGTGGGTGCCAACTTGGCCAAACAGCTGGGTGCGGCGGGCGCCACCAAGCGCACTGATTTGATGGGCTTGCTGCTGCTGGTATCGCCCCCAGGTTACGGCAAAACCACGTTGATGGAGTACGTCGCGAGCCGGCTTGGGCTCGTATTCGTCAAGGTCAACGGCCCGGCGCTGGGCACCGCGGTCCGCTCGCTGGACCCGAGCGAGGCACCCAACGCCACCGCGCGCCAAGAGGTAGAGAAAATCAACCTGTCGCTCGAGATGGGCAACAACGTGATGCTCTACTTGGACGACATCCAGCACACGAACCCGGAGCTGCTGCAGAAGTTCATCTCCTTGTGCGACGCACAACGCCGCATCGAGGGCGTTTGGAACGGCCGCACACGAACCTATGACTTGCGCGGCAAGAAATTCTGCATCGTGATGGCGGGCAATCCGTACACGGAATCCGGCGCGCGTTTTCAGATCCCGGACATGCTCGCGAATCGCGCGGATACCTACAATCTCGGCGATATCCTGAACGGTAAGGAAGAAGCATTCGCGCTCAGCTACCTGGAGAACTCGCTCACTTCGCACGCCGTGCTGGCGCCACTCGCGGGGCGTGACGCAGCGGACGTGCACAAGCTCGTGGCCATGGCCAAAGGCCAGGAAGTCCCGGCTTCTGACCTCGCGTATGGCTACAGCGCAGCAGAAATTGAAGAGCTCATTGCGCTGTTCAAACGCATGTTCCAAGTGCAACGCACGTTGCTACGTGTGAATCAGGAGTACATCGCGTCAGCCTCGCAGGATGATCGTTACCGCACCGAGCCACCGTTCAAGTTGCAGGGTAGCTACCGCAACATGAACAAGCTGACGGAAAAGGTGGCAGCCGTCATGAATGAGGCGGAGCTCGAGCAGTTGGTGGACGATCACTACACCAGCGAAGCTCAGACCCTGACCAAGGGCGCGGAGCAAAACCTGCTCAAACTAGGGGAAATGCGCGGTCGCTTGAACGCTGCGCAGCAGGCGCGCTGGGCCGAAATCAAAGAAGCGTTCGTGCGCGTGCAACGCATGGGTGGCAAAGACGAGGACCCGGTGGCGCGTGTCACCGGCTCGCTCAGCTTGCTCGATGACCAGTTGAAGGGCATTCGCGAGGCGCTGGGCCGTGCGGTCACGGCGCAAGCCACGGGCTCGGACAAGAACAGCGCGCGCCAAGAGCTCGAAGCTTTGGCGCGGTCCAAGGTCGAAGTCACCTTGCACGACAGCACGCCGGAAGGCTTGACTCAACTTGCGGGGCAGCAACTCTCACTGCTGCGTGAATTGCTGACGCCGCTGTTGTCGCGTGTAGGCGCGCCCAATGCTGACGGGCACGCACAACGCCTGGCCGAGATCGCCTCCGCAATCGGCAACATGCAGCGCACCATCGAGCGCGGCATGAGCCGCCCCGAGCGCGTGAACGTCACGCTCGACCCCCTCACCAAGGCGAACTTCTTTCGCCCTGTTTCTAGTCAAGACGTGTGCTCGCAGGGCGGCTTGTTCGTGGCGACCTACGAGAAGCCACCGGCGCTCGGCGCGCCTGTGGAGTTGTCGTTGGCGTTCCCGGCTGGCCCCACGTGCAACGTATTCGGCGCGGTCGAGTACACCCAAGACGAGCTTAGCGACGATTCCCCCGCGGGTTTCGGCGTGCGCTTCAGCGAGGTGTCCCCGGAGGCCCGCGCGCTGATCGAAGAGTACGCCGCCGTGCGCGAGCCGTTACTGCGCGACGACTGAGCTCAGACCACGCCGATGCTCTTCGGGTCCAGCGCCTGCGCGCCGCTGTAGCCGAAAAACGGCGTTTTCAGGGGCATACCCAGCTTCTGGGCGATGAGCGTGAACAATGTCGAGTGAGCAAGCTGCTTCAGGCCCGCGTGCGCGCCGCCGCTAAAAGCGGGCACGGTATTGGTGAAGTTGATCGACTGCCCGAGCTTGAAGCCGAGCGCGCTTCCGCCCGCGAACACGAACGGCACACGCTCCGTCTTGTGACCAAGACCGAGCTCGGAACAGAACAGAATGATCGTGTTGTCGAACAGTGAACCGGTGACATCCGGCGTGTCCTTCAACATCTGGATGAATTGCGCGAACTTCTGGCTGTACCAAATACGGTAGTTGTTCCACGCGGTCAGCTTGGCGTCGACCTGTTCAGGCGTGCCCATGCCGGTGAGCATGCCGGGCGGCGCGGAGAAGTGCGACGAATCATGGACGCCGAATGCGCCAAGGCCGGTGATCGGGTTGTGCGCGTTGGTATGCTCGAACAGTAACGTGACGACTCGCGTGCGACCGCAAGCCAGCGCCAGCCGCGCGAGCTCCATTTGCAGATCGGCCACTACGCCGCGATTGGCGGTCTGATTGTAGCTGGCCTGATTGGGATCTTTGACCGTCGGAACCGTGAATTTCGTCGGATTGAAGTTCGACACGTTGCACGCATTCTGCATCGTGTTCGGGTTGGTCAGGCGCTGTTCGAGCGCGCGCAAGGAATCCGTGTACGCCGTGATTTTGGCCTTTTCGGAATTCGGCAAGCTACTGGATAACGAGGCGAGGTCCGCCGTCGCATTATCCAACACGCTCTTCTGCTGCGCAGCGAGCAGCGCGGCACTGGCGGACGTGCTGGACGCATCGAATTGTCCGAAGTAGCGGTCGAACGCAGCGAGCGGGTTGTCCTCGGCGAAGATTTCCTGCGCCAGGTTGACGCGCGTGAAGTGCGGGTGCGGCACGGTGGACGTGCCGCCTTTGCTGATGCGTGACTGGATGCCGAGCTGCACCGATGAAAACGCGGTGTCACCTTGGGCGAACTCACCGAGTTGGAGATCGATCGTTTTGACGTCTTTGTCGTCGCCGGCCAGCAATTGTTGCGAGCCGCCCTGGTGATCCGTGAGCGGATACATGGCGACGCCATCCATGAAAATGAGCTCGGACTTGTACTGCTCGAGCGGCGCCGAAAGCTGCTTGAGCGTGAAATTGGGGCCGGTTTCCGTGGGATGCCAGAGGTCCACCTGCAAGCCACAAGGCGTGTAGAAGAACACCACCTTGGGCACGGCAGTGGCGCCCGCG
>FSWQ01004865.1_pt1 | contig 13090 bp, 10 predicted proteins | sample 1637691 | NCBI WGS metagenome assembly FSWQ01 (sample SAMEA3914814, study PRJEB12502) | metagenome | biome: forest; material: soil | place: USA | collected 2011-09-16 | depth 0.1 m | reverse complement strand
GACGCCGCCCCCCTTATTTATGCCCCCCCCCGCCGCTTGAACCTGCGCGCTGCTGCCCACGTTGCTTCCGCCGTAAACTCCCTGGCTCGATTGGTATGAATCGACGAGCGAAGCAGCGTTGCTGGTCACGTTGCCGGTGGTCGCCGTGACCGCGTTGGCGAGAGCTGCGCACGATAACGGGCTCTGGCTGGTCCCGCCCGCGAGCGAAAGCGCTTCGCCCGTCCTGCCGACGTTCTCCTCGCCGTTCGGGCCAAGCGATCCGCAGGCGACGACGATTGCCCCGAGCAAAAGCAACAAGAACGCCGACCACAACTTTACCCTCAGACGACTGGCCGTAGACTCGTGTTCGCGCATCGTGTCCTCCTCCGAACGCTTGATTCAACCCCGAGGTGCTCTTCCCCTGAGCCCTCCCGCGCACATTGCATGAGGGCGCTCGCGCCGCCAAGTCCTAATTTCCGAAGCCCGTGATCGCGATCGCAAGGCGAGCAGCGTTCACGCCGCGTTAACGCGCGACGCGCGACGCGCGAACGATTGTTGCGTGGCCCAGAGCGATAACGAATACTGGCGCTCGGAATGAGAGGGGCTCATGGCATCAACCAGCGCACTGCGCCACTGCTCGCGAGCTGCCTGCTGCTCGCGGCCGGTTGCGGGGGTCGCTCAACGTCGCATGAGCTCGCTGCTAGCGGCGGTGCCGCCTCGAGTCGTGGAGGAGCCGCGTCGAGTCGTGGAGGAGCCGCGTCGAGTCGTGGAGGAGCGGCGGGCATTCAGTCGAACGGCGGCGACCTGGCATTTGCCGGCACGGACGAAAGCTCCGGCAGCGCAGGAGCAGCGGCCGAGGCGCCGTTTCCGAGCTGCGCGGGACTCCCGGCAAACTGCGGCTCGTCGTCGGACGATCACTGCTGTGCCAGCCTGACCGTGCCGGGCGGGACGTTCACGCTCGGAGGCACGTCGGGCACGACGAGCGCGACCGTGACCACGTTCGCACTCGACAAATACGAAGTAACGGTCGGTCGCTTCCGCAATTTCGTCGCCGCGTACAGCGGGCACCCCGAAAACGGAGCGGGAGCCAGTTCGTTGCTCGAGGGCAGCGGTTGGCAATCACCGGCCTGGGATAGCTCCATTGCCGCAACGGCTTCGTCGTTGAGCGCGGCCGTGCAATGCGACTCGACCTACCAAACGTGGAGTGAATCCGGCGACAACGACGAACTACCCATGAACTGCGTGGACTGGTACGAAGCCTTCGCGTTTTGCGCGTGGGACGGCGGGCGGCTGCCCACCGAAGCTGAATGGGAATATGCAGCGTCCGGCGGCGAGAGTGAATCGACCTATCCGTGGGGCAACACGCCCGCTCTGTCCGATGCGCTCGACAGCACGGCGGCTTATGCAAACTACAACTGCCTCGGCGATGGTTCGGCTCCCGCCACGTGCGCGTTCACGGACATCCTCAAGGTGGGGTCGAAGCCGATGGGTGCCGGCAAGTACGGCCAGCTGGATCTGGCCGGCTCGGTGGATGAGTGGCTCTTGGACTGGTACGCCGACTATCCCGCCGCGTGCGACAACTGCGCCAACCTGAGCATGCCCGAGATGCTCCCCACGCTGCACGACGCCAGCACCAATCGCGTGGTTCGCGGTGGGGATTGGCTTTACGTCGCGGTAGGCCTGACCGCTCAGTACCGCTTCCACGACCGCTCCGACGGCCGTTATGATTTCGTCGGCTTTCGTTGCGCGAGGAGCGCGCTGTAAAAGCTTCGGGCAAAGTGGGGCGAAGCCGTGTGCTCGTGCGAGTCGAATGCAATCGGGCAAGGTTTGGGGCGATGCGCGGAGCCGGTGCGCTCGCGGTGGGAATTGATGACGGATCCCGCTGGCTCAGGCCACTGCTCACCGTCACCCGAAGCTCGAGCTCCTCGGCCGGAACGACGGGGCTGAGGAGCATCCGCGCACGTTGACGCGGATCGACATGTGCCCCACGGGTCGCCGCAGCTCGGATATTATCCTTCCTGAAACCAGCCCCGTGTTCAGTCATCAGATTTCCAAGAGTCGGGCGTTCTGTACGTGCTTGCTCGCGCAAGGATCCCAATGCGAAAGATAGACCTCATCGCGCTCGTCCTCGGCGTTGCCTTGCTCGCCGCTTGTTCGTCGGGCTCGACCAACCAGGGCGGTGTTGCGGGGGGAAGCACCGGCATCGGTGGCGGGCTGACGGGAGCAGCGGGAGCGGGTCAGGGCGGCGTGAGCACGGGGAGCGGCGGCTCGTCGCAGACGGGCGGCACAGCAGGGGGTGCAGGTGCAAGCCAAACGGGCAGCGGCGGGGCTGCGGCGGGCTCGAACACCGGAGGCGCCACGGCCTCGGGCGGCGCTGACCAGGCGGGAAGCGCGGGGACGGGCGCCGCGAGCGGCATGGCGGGAATTGCCGGAGCCTCGGGCGCGACGACCCTGGTCTCGTGCCCGACCCTGCCGGGCGCCACTGCCAGCCCGCTCTATTCCATCACCGTGAACGGCGCCCCGCTGTTCGTCGAGAAGCTGACCAAGTTCTCGCCCGAGATGCAGGTGCACTACGCGCATGCCTCTCTGACTGGCTCGGGCACGGCAACCATCGCGGTCACCGTGGCGCAGAGTTTCAATGCCTTCACCCTCAGTCCCAAGAGCCGAAAGCTCACGGCCACCAAGAGCGGCAGCACCATCACCTTCGACAGCGGGCCCAACTATCTGATTCTTCAGGTCGACTCGTTGGAGCTTCTCTTCATCCTGCTCGACAGCGCCGAGGTGAATCCGCCGAAGGTCGGCGACGCCAACGTGAAGAGCATCGCGGACTACTCGGTGGACAGCACCGGCGCGATGTTGATGACCTCGAAGATCCAGTCTGCCATCGATACCGCGTCGACTTCCGCCCAGAACATCCTCTACTTTCCCCCCGGCAAGTACCTGGTGGGTGAGCTCTGGATGAAGAGCAACGTGACGCTGTATCTCGCCTGCGGCGCCGTGCTCTACGGCTCGAGCAACACGGCCGACTTCAACACCGGCGCGGGCGGAATCGACATCGAAGACGCCCAGCACGCGCTAATCCGCATGTATCAGATCCAGAACGCCAAGATCCTGGGACGGGGCGTGCTGGACAGCAACGGCCACCTCATCCGCGGCAAGAGCCTGAACGCCAACTTGCTGAAGATCGAGCAGAGTTCGAACATCCTGGTAGATGGCATCGTGTCGAGCGATCCGAGCTACTGGAACACGCTCGTCTATCGAAGCGACCAGGTCACGATCCAGAACTATAAGGTCGTCAACTGTCGGCCGAGCGCCGTGGGCGGCTACAACCAGACCGACGGAGTCGACTTCGACGAATCGACCAACGGCCTGCTCAGCAATGCCTTCCTGTACACGGGCGATGACGGCATGGCGCCCAAGAACGAAGACCCCAACGGCACCATCAACAGCAAAAACATCACGCACCAACACATCGTTGTCTACAACAACTCTGTCGCGTGCAAGATCGGCACGAAGAGCATGGGCAAGAGCATGGACAGCATCACGTTCGATGACGTCGACGTCGTCCGTGCCGGGCGCGCCATGACCATCGAGGCCTATGACACGGCGGTGGTGAGCAACACCACGTTCTCGAACGTCCGCGTGGAGGCCGCCGACAGCATGCTCATCAACCTGGCGCTGGACGTGCCGCCGACCTGGCGAACGGCCGCCAATTCCGGCAGCTACAAGGACGTTTACTTCACGAACGTCAGCTCGGACGTCAAGCAGGTCATCGCCTTCCACGGCAAGTCATCGAGCGTGAACATCGCCGGGGTTCACTTCAAGAACCTCACGGTTCAGGGGAAGACCATCACCAGCCAGACGGACTCGAACGCCAGCTGGGACATCAACCAGTTCGTTTCCGGGGTCGACTTTCAGTAGGCGGTCGCGACAGTTCAGCGACTGACTTTTCAGCGACTGACTTTGAGCTGGTCACATAATTCGCGCGTCGCGCGAAGTCGCAGCTTGCGAGACCCGGCGTCGAAGTGCGGGTGACGTTCCTTACGCCTGCCCCGCAGCCGCCAAGTCACTATAGGTTGCACCGCAAGCTGCGGATGTGTGGCCTCGAACCACGCAAAAGTCTGGACTCGAAAGAGGATTCGCTCTCGGGTACACGCTTCACTCCGTCGAGCAAACTTGGAGAATGACGATGTTTGGAAGCGGGTTGAGCCGACTCTTTGCGATCTTGCTGTGCATGCTGGGCCTCACCGTGTCGTGCTCGAGCAGCGACAGCAAGTCGGAGCCGAAGTCCAACTGTCCGAGTGGCCAGGCGATGTGCGGAGGCACGTGCATCGACGTCAGCGCCAATCCGCTCAGCTGCGGCGCGTGCACGCAAGCGTGCACGGCCGATCAGATTTGCGATCGCGGCGCGTGCAAGGCCGCCGCTCAGGGCTGCTCAGCCGGCACGGTCGCCTGTAGCGGAGGCTGCGTCGACCCGAGCTCGAACGCGAGCCACTGCGGCAGCTGCGATCACGCGTGTTCCTCTGGGCAAGTCTGTACCAGCAGCCAATGCGTGTGCACGGCCGGGCTCACGACCTGCGGCACGGCCTGCGCGGACGTGACGCGTGACAACGCAAACTGCGGCACTTGCGGGACTGCCTGCAGCAACGGTCACAGCTGCGTCCAAGGCAGTTGTCAGTGTACGACAGGGCAGACATCGTGCGGGCCCAGCTGTAGCGATCTGCAATCCGACGTCATGAACTGCGGGCTGTGCGGGACGGCCTGCGCGGGCGGACAAGCTTGCACGGCGGGTCAATGCGCGTGTCCGAGCGCACAACGACTGTGCGGCACGAGTTGCGTCGACGTGCTGTCCAGTGCAGCCAACTGTGGCGCCTGCGGGACACAGTGCGGCCTCGGTCAGGCGTGCAGCGCGGGCAAGTGTGGCGGCGGAGGGGCCCCGGGGCCCGACGCTTGTTCGGGCGTCGCGAGTAATCTGACGCTCAGCGAGGTTGCCGTCTACCAAACCGTCTCCGTGCCGGTGATGAAGAGCGGCAGCGAAGTCGCAGTGGCGGCGCGTAACACGGACGTCGTGGTCGGTCGCGACGCGCTGTTCAGGGTCTTCGTGACCACGGGGACGGGCTTCGTGTCCCGTTCGCTTTCGGCGCGCGTGTACGTTCAAAATGACAGCGCCGTCGACAGCTACTTTGCCAAAGCCACGATCTCGGGCGCTTCGGATGAAGCCACGCTGAGCAGCACGTTCCAAATCCTCGTGCCCAAGGACAAGATCATGCAAGACACTCGTTACGCCGTGGAGGTCGTGGAGTGCGGCGGTTCTGATCCAGGAGCCCCGCAGTCCCCGCGCTTTCCCGCGACGGACGGCCTCGCGCTCGGCGCGCGCGTCACGGGCGGCTTGAAGATCACACTCATCCCCATGCTGGCCAACTCGCTCCTGCCCGACACGTCGGACGCGACCTTGAACGTGTATCGTTCGCAGATGCTCGCCACCTACCCGATCACGAGCATCGACTTCAGCATCGGGGATCAGGTGAGCGTTACCGACGCCACCGACTGGAACACGATGCTCGATCAAATTCGCGCCAAGCGCACGGCCGACAAGCCCGCGGCCGACGTGTACTACTTCGGATTACTGAAGCCGGCCGCGACACTCAAAGCCTATTGTGGCAATGGCTGCGTGGCAGGCATTGGCTTCGTGGTCCCGGATGGTGGCGGCGGTTCTGCGGCTCAACAGGCCAGCGGTCGCGCGGCCCTCGGCTTGGCCTACGGAGACGCGACTTCGGCCGAAACCATGGTGCACGAGGTGGGGCACAATCACGGTCGCAACCACGCCCCCTGTGTGCCAGCGGGAGGCACCATCAGCGGCGTCGACGCGAACTATCCCTACCCGAACGCCCAAATCGGAGTTTACGGTTGGGATTCTCGCAGTAGCACTACGCTCATCCCGCCCAGCTACACCGACATCATGGGCTACTGCAGCAAGCGCTGGCTCAGTGACTACACGTACGACGGCCTGCTCAATCGTGTCGCTCAAGTCGACAGCATGAACATGAGCGAGCTCAGCGTGCCGGCCGATCAAGTCCATCCCTGGCGCGTCGCTTTGCTCGACGCGCATCGGGTGCGCTGGGGCATTCCGATCCGCGATCCGCAGTTGCCGATGGGCAAGGCCGAGCAAGCCCAAATCTTGGACGCGAGTTCACGAGTCATCGCGACCACCACCGTGTACCGGACCGAGGTTTCGGACGTGGATGCGTTCTCGGTGCTAGTGCCCGAGCCCGAGCCGGGTTGGGTCAGGGTGCGCATCGCCGGCGCGCCTGCCGCCCTGGCGTTCTGAGCAGGCGGTGCGTCTGGGACACGCGAACTTTTTTGGGGTCGCCTCGCAGGGCCAAGCGTGCGCCAGTGCGTGCATGCAGTGCAGCGATAGCGCTGGCGCTAGGCAGTCAGCCGCGTGCGGCGCGCCGATTCGCGGTGCCGCTGCTCGCGGCGAGCTCGCGCGCGATCCCGCGCCACTCTTCGAGCTGATGCGCGACGCCCAGCGCGCGCAAATACGACAGATCGATGGCCAAGGTGCGCACGGGCACTTCTTCGAGAGCGGGCATGTCGGGGTTCTGGGACAGCAGGTTCGCGACGTACAGCGCGGAGCTCGCGTCGAACAGGCGCGCGCCTGAAACGGGCTCGAGGTGCTGCGCGACCGCTTGCACGACGCGTGTGGGGAGCCCCCATAGCCCGAGCAAGTAAGCGCCGAGTTCGGCGTGTGTGGATCCAAATAGCTCGAGCTCGGCTTCGTAGAGCGGGGTCTTGCCGCGGCTGCTCGTCGATAGCGCAATGCCAAAGCGTTGTGGAGCGCGGGCAGCGAAGATCAGCTGCCCCACGTCTTGCAGCATCCCCGCGATGGTCACCGTGTCGCCGCCGGAGCCGTAGCCGAGCAAGCGCTTGGCGAGCTGGGCGGCCGCCGACGAGCTCCGCTGTAGGGTCTCCAGCGAAAAGTCCGCAATCGCCCCCGAAACCGGGAACATCTTGGACACTTCGATGGACAACACGAGCGCCTTGACCACCTCTACACCGAGGAACGCGACGGCGCCGCCGATGGAATTGACCTGACGCGGTAGGCCGTAGAACCCAGAGCTGACCAGGTGCAGCACGCGCGCAGAAATCGCGATGTCTTTTTCGATGATCTCGGCGACGGTGCGCGTGCTGGCGTTGGGGTTACTGAGCGCGTTGCTGATCTCGACGTAGGTGCGCGGCGCCGAGGGCAGCTCATTGCTGCTGCCGACGAGCTGCCGCAGCTCCGGGCGGTTTAGGATCGCGCGCAGACCGCAGGCGTTCTCCAAGGTCGTACGCAACAGTTGTGCGTCGCACGGCTTGGCCAAAAATTGATGGGTGAGGGGCAGCGTCGAGCGGAGTACGTCCAAGCTCGTATTGCCCGACAACAGGATGCGCACGATGCCGGGATGGAGCTCTTGCACCCGACGTAGCAGCGACGTCCCGCTCATGCGCGGCATGTGTGAATCGACGAGGACTACGTCGAACGGTTTGTCCGCCAGCAACTGCAGGGCTTGGTCGCCGTCCGTCGCGAGATGAATTTCCCAAGCCGACTCTTGAGCTTGGCGCTTGAGCACGCGATCGATGCTGCGCAGGATCAGCTCGTCATCGTCGACGAACAGAATGCGTCGCACCTCGCCGTCGCGGCGGCTCGAGCGGCGTTCGGACGTGGGCGGAATCTGACTGACTGCTGGCATTGCCCCTAGATAGAAAATACGGATCGACCCAGGCAGACTTGAGCCGGGTGCGTTGCACTTTGAGTCGCTTGGCGAGTTTTTGAGGTTACCAGGGTATGCGCCGTGATTTAACCTGAACGGACGTTGCTCAAACTGCTCCACCGCGCGTGGCCGCTAGCGCTCGTTTTCGTGGCACGCGCTCCGCTTGCAGCGTCGGCGCAGACGAGCGCGGACGCATACCCAGTCGTCGATCTGCACGTCGACCTATCCTACCAATATAACTTCGAGGGCAAGGAATTTGCGGACGCGCGCGGGCAGTTCTCCGCGGCCGCCGCAAAACGTGGCGGTGTCGAGGCGGTGGTGTTGCCGTTGTTCGTGCCTCGCACCGCTTCGCCGCACGGGCCGCGCATTGCCGATCTCGAGCGCTCTTATCGACGGGTCAATCTTGCGTTGCAGCATTCGACCGAGTTCTTGCCCGCGGGGTGTGCGCAAACAGGCCACGGTGTGCGCACGTTCTTCGCGTTCGAAGGCGCGGGACCGCTCGCGGGCGATCCGGAGTCACTGAGCGCCTGGGCCGACCGCGGTCTGCGCGTCGTGGGCTTGGTGCACACGTTTGCGAACGAGCTCGCGAGTTCGTCGGGGGATCCCGAAGCGAAGCCATTCGGCTTGACCGAGCGCGGTCGCGCGTTCGTGAAGCGCGCGTTTGCGTTGGGGCTGACCGTGGACGTTTCCCACGCCTCGGATCGCGCGGTGACCGACGTCTTGGCGCTCGCCAACGAGGCGCACGGCGTCGTGATCGCGACGCACTCGAACGCCCGCGCAATCGCCGATCACCCGCGCAACTTGACGGACGAGCAGCTGCGCGGCATCGCCGCGACGGGCGGCGTGATCGGCGTCAACTTTCACGGTCCGTTCTTGGTCCGTGGCCGGGCCGCGAAGCTGAGCGACGTGGTGACGCAACTTCGTCACCTGGTGCAGGTTGCGGGCGTCGAGCACGTGGCCATCGGTTCGGACTTCGAAGGCGACATTCGCCCACCGACCGAACTCGCCGACGCCAGTCGCTTTCCAAGGCTCAGCGCGGCGCTGCTCGAGGCCGGCTTCGACGAGCGTGCGGTGCGCAAGATCTTCGCGGACAACGCGCTGCGCGTGCTGTGCCCGCTCGTGCACCTGCACGATGTAGAGAGCGACTGAACGAGTGCAGCCCGCGCGCCTTTACAGCGCGCGGGCCCCTTGATAGACGGAAAACTGCCATGGCAACGCTAGAAATCCGCTGTCTCGACGCTTTCCCCACTTGGCTGCGCTCGCTCGGAGACGACGCGCGCGCCTTCGCCGCGCTGCTCGAGACCGAGGGAGAGGGGCTCGCGCAACGTCGCGCGGCGGCCGCCTTGCAGTACCTGTTCAAGTCACTCGACCTGATCCCCGACGGCCTAGAAGACTTGGGCTTCATCGATGACGCCTTCGTGGTGCGCGCGGCGGCGCAGGCGTTGAAGCGCGAAGACGAGGCCGCGCTGGCCGCCGACGCGAGCGGCACCCTGATGCGCTTGGCCGAAGAAGCAGAGCTCATTCAGGAGTTCCTCGGCAGCGAGTATGGGCGCCTGGAAAAATACGTGGCGGGGCTGGAGCAAGGCGCCGCGCGCGGGCGCAGTGTCGCGAGCGTCGTGGCTGACCCCGCCGTGCGCGCTGATTTCGTGGCCGAGGTGCGGCAGTGGGCGGACGGTTATGCCGCGCCCAGCTTCAGCCGTGACGCGCGCAACTTGGTGAAGCTGCGCGCGTTCCTGCTCGCCAAGCTCCCGGCCTGAGTTAGCGCACGCCGAGCATCGCCGCGGCTTGTTCGCCGTGGGCGCTGCGCGGCGTGTACACGTCGGCTTGGTGAAGTTCGAACGAGCTATGCGGGGCAAAACCGTCCAACACGCGTTCCAGATCGATCGCGAGTTCGGCGGCTGAGGCGTAACGATTCAGCGGGTTTTTCCGCATCGCCTTCTGCACGATGGCCTCGATCATGGGGTCGAGATCGTCACATAGCCAGGACAGTGGTGGTGTCTTCGACGTCAGCTGATGACGAAGCAAGGTAGCACTGAGTTTGAGATCGAAGGGCAGCTGCCCAGTGAGCATGCGAAACATCACCACGCCCAGCGCATACACGTCGGTGCGCGGGTCGACCGGATCGCCCAAGACCTGCTCGGGGGCCATGAACTGCGCGGTGCCGCGCACGGCGTGCGCTTCACTCGTGGCCGACTGACCCTCGACTTCGGCGAGCCCAAAATCCAAAATCTTCACACAGCCGGGGCTGCCCTCGGCGCGAGTCAGAAACAGATTGTCCGGCTTGATATCACAGTGAACGATGCCCGCATGATGCAACGCGGAAAGCCCGGCCGCGGTCTGCGCGGCGAGCACCAGTGCGACCGGGCTCGGCAGCTGTGATTTGCGCGCCAACAGATCCGCCGCCAACTCGCCGCGCAGCATTTCCATGACCATGTACGGCGTGCCCGGATCCGGATCGCGCACGGCGAGGGTCTTGACGACGTGTTCGTGTTTCACCGCGAGCGCGGCGCGCGAGCCGACCAGAAAGTGGCCGCGCAGCACGCTGCAGCGCGCGGCTTGGTCGGTCAAAATCTTGATCACGACCTCTTCTTCACACAGCTCGTCCCAGCCCAAATAAACCTTGGACGTCCCCCCCTTGTCCAAATAGCGATCGATCGCGTAACGCCCCGCAAGCAGCGGAGCGCGTGGTCGCGGTTTGGATTTAGGCGCGGCCTCCGACGAAATGGGGGTCACCCGGAAGCTCCGAGCGCGCGCCGAAACGGCTTCCGGCGGCAAGGGGTGCGAAGACAGCGCGGGCATGAGGGTCCGGGATTGGTAGACACCAAAGGCGGGCGGAGGACCAAGTTTTTTGCGATTTTGGGCGAGTTCGACGCGAGTCACAGGCGCGGGCAGCACGAAACGCGATGATATCGAGTTCGCTTTAGAGCGCGTTGCGTACTCCCGGCCTGCGACGCGTCAGTTTTCGACGGCGACGCTGGCAGGCAGGACCAGACTGTCGAAGCCGTCCCCATACGCCACGCCGCTGACGCAGCTCGAGCTGTCTGCACAGACCGAGCGCGCCGCGGTGCATTGAACCGCGCCCTGACACAGATCGACGATGCCGCGGAATGGACCCCCGCTATCGCTCCAAAGTTCTAAGCTGCCCGAGCTCGGGACCGCGTGTTCGAAGACCTGGAACGCGACGCCGGTGTCGCTGATCTCGATGTCACTGAGACCGAACGAGTTGCTCGGCACGTCCGCGGTGTAGTAACCGCTCAGGCGCCACGGCAGCATCGCCGCGCTGGGTTCGATCGAGAGTGAGACGAGCGCGCCCGGGGTCATGACGCCGTCCGAAGGCGAGACGAAAGCGGCCCTCACCGGATGAAACAGACCGCGGGCCTCGATGACCACGACTCCGGATCCATCGCTCACCTGCACACGACTCGGCTCTGCGAGTAGTTCGGGCGGAAGCTCTTGTGGAAGCTCGCGCTCGAAGGCAATCGGATTGCAGCCGGAGTAGCCGAAGAGGCCGCCGCCGGAGTTGAAGTATTCGCCCTTCCCAGTTTGATTCAGAGCGAGCCCGTTCAGCGAGGCCTGCGCTTCGATCACGGGACACAGGTGGTCCGGATCGCGAGTCGCGCTCGGGCCTGGGTCGAGCACGACGACCACGCGCCGCGGCGTCGCCGGATTGGGTGTGCCGAGTACGTCGACCGACACGACGAGTTCTGAGGCCAAGTCGGCGAGCCGCGCGTCATACGAAGGGTCGTTATCCGCGCAACCAAAGAGCAAGCTTGCCAGCAACAGACTCGAGAATGCGCGCCCCACTGCTCAGTAAGATGCCATCAATGCACCGAACAGCAAGCCCCCCAAACGAGCGAGATCAGGCTTAGCCAACCAAGACCGACTTGGTCGCGTTGCCCGGGTGGTCCAGCGCGGTTCAGCGCGGTTCAGCGCGGTTCAGCGCGAGCGCGCGGACCAAGCAAAGCTCGAAAATCCGGCGATCAAGCTGAGGCCGCCGAGCGGAGTCACCGCGCCCAAGATCCGCGGTGCTCCGAGGGCCAAGCCGTACAGGCTCGCTGAGAACAGCAGGTTGCCCGCGAGCAAGAACCAGCCCGGTAAAGTGCTCACTTCGCGATCACGCCGCCATGAGCCGAACAGCAGCATGCCCAAGGAGCCGACTAGCCAATAGCGAGTGGCGGTTTCCCAAAGGCCGAGCTCTGCGTCCGTCACGTGGCCGCGCAGCGCGTGCGCCCCGAACGCGCCGAGCCCAATGCCGAACGCGGCGCACACGGCGCCTAGGCTGACGAAGTTCGGTCTCATGATGCTTGCGGTTCGCTGATCCAGGCGTCGTCACCCTCGAGGGTCAGCTCAAAGGCGTACAGCGCCTTGCCCAGGCACGGGCCCCAGTCACACATGCCGTCGGTGACGCGGAAGAGCGCGCCGTGGTTCTTGCAGTAAATGCGATCGACGTCCTCTGCATAGAACCGCCCGTCACCCATGTCGAGGTCCACCGCCCAGTGTGGACACCGGTTCAGGTACGCGAACAGCCCGGCTTCGTGGCGAAGGACGAAGCCGGGCACGGCTTTGCCGTCGCGTTCCAACTCGAACGTGCGTGATTCGCCCAGGGCGAGTTGCCCCGCCCCCACGACCTTCAATCGGTTTCGGGTCACGCCTCGGCGGAGCGCGACGGACCTGGAGTCGCTTGCGTGGTGTCGTGTTCGCCAGACGACGCGATGAGCTCGTTCATCAGCTCACGACACTCGGGCTTGCCCTTGAGGTGGGTCGTCAGCACGTTCGAGGCGTCGAAGAAGCTCTTCTCGTACTTGAGCCCTTCACGAGCTCGGCCGGCGACTTTCTCGCGACCGGTCGCCAGATCCTCTTCCAGGGCTTCGGCGTAGCGGGCCAGCTGCCCGCGCAGCTCTTCGATCTGCCGGCGCAGATCCGCGGCGCTCGCTTCACGGCCGGTGCGCCGCGTTTCGCGAGTTTTGAGCCATTGGCGTTGCGCCTCGACCATGGCGTGCGCGGCGCCGGCTTGCTCGTAGATGGCGCGCGTGCCCGCGCCCGCGCGGTCCGCGCGATCGGCGATGGTGACTCGCTCTTCGGCGATTTGTTCGGCGCGCCCGAGTTCGCGCCGCGCGGCTTCTTCTTCTTCGCCGTAGGCGGCTGCTTCACGGAGCACACGCGACTCTTCGTGGGCCAGCTCTTCTACCTTGCGACCAATTTCAGCGCGCAGCGCGCGCCCGCGGCGCTCGAGCGCCTCGAGCTTGCGGGTGTGGCTCGCGACTTCACCTTCGAGCCCGCTCGCCTTGGCCGCCAAATCCCAAAGCACGGCCAGTGCTTGAGCGACCTCCGGGGCGGCGTTGCCGGACGGGTAAGCG
>FSWQ01004556.1_pt1 | contig 13090 bp, 6 predicted proteins | sample 1637691 | NCBI WGS metagenome assembly FSWQ01 (sample SAMEA3914814, study PRJEB12502) | metagenome | biome: forest; material: soil | place: USA | collected 2011-09-16 | depth 0.1 m | reverse complement strand
GCACGCCGCCCGCTTGATTGGCGTGGTGCCGGAAGACGTGAAGTTGGTGGATCGCTCGGGCGCTCCGCGTTCCACGCGTGAGGTGTACATCTACAATCCTCCGGTCGTGAACGAGGAGCTCGGCATACGCGCCAGCACGTTGAAGCAAAGCGTCAACTTGGCGGCGGATCTGGTGCGCGCCAAGGTGCCCACCATCGTGTTCGGGCCCTCCCGTAACTCGGTGGAAATCATGCTCAAGTACCTGCGCGCGCGCGTCGGTGACGTGGCGGGCAGTGACGCGATCATGGCCTATCGCGGCGGTTATTTGCCGGAGCGCCGGCGCGCCATCGAGGCCGGGCTGCGCAATGGTGAGGTGCTGTGCGTGGTAGCGACCAACGCGCTGGAGCTAGGCATCGACATCGGTGATTTGGACGCGGTGGTGTGCGCCGGTTACCCCGGTTCGGTCGCGGGCACCTGGCAGCGTTTCGGCCGCGCCGGGCGCCGTGGGGATACGAGCATCGCGGTGCTGGTGTGCTCGAGTGACTCGCTCGATCAGTACCTAGCGCGCGAGCCGCAGTACCTGCTGGACTCGAACGCGGAAGAGGCGCGCATCGATCCCGGTAACGTGGAAGTGTTGATTCAGCATTTGAAATGCGCGGTGTTCGAAGCGCCGTTCGAGATTTCCGCACGCGGTTCGCGCCCGGCGAGCCCCGAGCCCGCGCGCGGCGAGAGCTATCTATCGCTCGACCCGACTGCCACGCGGGACGCGCTGGATTACTTGGCTGGGCACGGCTTGGTGCATGAGGCTGGCGGGCGTTATCACTGGGCGGGCGAGGCTTTTCCCGCCAATAACGTGTCGCTGCGCAACATCGGCTGGGACAACTTCGTGATTGTGGATGTCGCCACCAATCAATCCATTGCTGAGTTGGATTTTCGCGCCACGCACACCATGCTCCACGAGCAAGCCATCTACCAACACGATGCCGAGCAGTATCAGGTGGAGCGGCTGGATTTCGACAACCACAAAGCGTTCGTGCGCAAAGTCGCACCGGACTACTTCACGACTGCCCTCACCTACCGCACCGTGGGCGTAATCGAGGAGCGCACCAAGCACGAGCTCGGTCGCGCGCTGCTTGGCTTCGGTGACGTGAAGGTGGTGGAGAAGGTCACCGGTTACAAGAAGATCAAGTTCTTCACGCACGAGAACGCCGGCTACGGCGACGTGCATTTGCCCGAAATGCAGATGCACACGACGAGCTTTTGGCTCACGTTGCCGGAGGCCGTGTTGGGCGAGCTGCCCTACCCCCGCGCTACCGTGATTGACGGCCTGCGCGGCGTGGGAGCCGCGCTGGAGACCGTGTCCACCTTGGCCATGATGTGCGACCCAAGGGACCTCGGGCAAACGCTCGGCGACGGCGGTTTGCCCGGTGGGGATGGCGCGCTGGCAGCGCCCGGTAGAGATTTCCACGCGGGGCGCACGGGCGGCTTCGACCCGACGGTGTTCCTGTTCGACGCGCATCCAGGCGGTGTCGGGCTGGCGGAGCGGCTGTTCGAGCGCGCGCCGGAGCTCTTGGACCATGCTCGGTTACTGATCGAGACCTGCCCGTGTCCCGCCGGCTGCCCCGCCTGTGTGGGTCCCGCGGAGGAAGGATCGCGCAAGCGAGTTGCGCTGCAGATCTTGAATGCTTTGGAGCTGAGGCACGCTACGCCTCGGCCCGCGCGCGTCGGCACTTGAGATTTCAGCCCGCGCTTGCCTGACCTTGCGTGAGCGTCTGCCCGGGCCTAGCCTTCCAGACGCGCTTTTTTCGGGCAACATGACGAGCTCCCAGCGATGAGAACTTGGCGGCTTCCACTGTGCGTGGCGGGCGGCTTGGCGCTCGCTGCAGGCTTAGTGCCGGCGTGTCTATCGCGGGCAGACGCGCCGTTCAGCCGCCAAACGGATCATGACGCCACTGCCGGCATGACCAGCATCAACGTCGAGGGCGGGACTTCGGACGCCGCCATCGCGTTGCCGCCGAGCGCGCCGCACGCCGTGCTCAGTGTGGATCCGCCGCACGGATCCTTTGCCGGTGGCGGGCTCGCGCTGGTGCGTGGCAACGGCTTCAAGAGCACAGCCCGAGTTTGGTTCGGAGATGTCGAGCTGGACGCGAGCGCGGTCGTGGCGATTGACCCGCAGCGCATTCAGGTCACGGTGCCCGCCGGGCACGCGGGTGACGTAGATGTCACGGTGCAAAACGGTAAAGACAGCTCGACCCGCGCCGGCCTGACCGGCGGCTACAGTTACGACCAATTTTACGCGGATCCCGCAGGCGGCCCCACTTCCGGCGGCACGTTGATCACGCTCAAGGGTGATGGAACGCACTGGAACGCGGACACCACCGTCGCAATCGATCAGCTCGACTGCCCGATCAACGCGCTCGTGAGTGCCACGGAGCTGACTTGCACCGCGCCCGCGGGCACCCCGGGCAGCAAGGCCATCCGAGTCAGCACGAAAGACGGCGTCAAAGTCGATGTGCTGGACGCTTATGTGTACGGCAACAGTGACAACGGCTTCAAAGGCGGGCTCAGCGGCAACGCGCTGCGCTCGAGTCTCAAAGTCATTGCGCTGGACAACTTCACGGGCCTTGCGCTGAGCGACGCCACCGTGGTGGTGGGCGATGATCTCGCCAGCGCGGACGTGCTCAAGACCGACGCCAGCGGCGTCGTGCTCGACACCAAGGCGGACCTCGGCCCCAAACGCACCGTCACCATCGCGCGCAAGTGCTACCAACCGCAAACCTTCGTGGACGTGAGTGTGGACACGGTGACGGCCTTCTTGGATCCCGTTATCTCGCCGGTTTGTGGTGGAAAAGGTGACTTGCCGCCGAGCGGCGGCTCCGCTGGCTTTGGCGCCAGCGTGAATGGGCAGGTGGTTTGGCCCGCGACTGCCGAGTTCAAGCGCGATGGCTGGCTGGATGTGCCGACGCCCAAGTCCGCTGACGAAAAGCTCGTTGCGTACGTGCTGCGTTTGACGACTAGTCCGACGGACCGTTTTGCATTGCCGGACGCCTCGGAGGCGATCACCCCGTCATCGACCGGTGACCGTGGTTACGCTTTCAACAATTACGGGCAGCCCGGGAACTTCACGCTGTACGCCTTGGCGGGCATCGAGAATCGCAAGCTGACACCGCCGACGTTCACGGCGTATCAGATGGGCCTGGTGCGCGGTGTCGCTGCGCAAGCGGGCCAAACCAAAGACGACCTGTTCATTCAGATCGACGTGGATCTCGATCACACCCTGACCATCGATCTGACGCCGCCGACCGTCACGAGGCGCGGGCCCAATCGCATGCAAGCCAGCGCGTCCATTCAGGTGGGCAATGAGGGGTTTGCGCCGCTGCCAAACGGCTATATTTCGCGGACTCTGCCGCTATCTGGTGGGCTTTCGTTCGTTGGTGTGCCGACGCTGAGTGGCAGTTTGTTGGGTACCAGTTACATCGCGACCGCGAGCGCCGTCACGGGGGATGTGGGCGGCACGCCGCGCTCCGTCGTCGGGTTGGTCTCGGCAACGTCCACGAGTGAACCGCTGCTCATCGATCAGTTCGTGCAGGTGCCACGCTTGACCACGCCCACGCCCAACGCCGCTTGGAATGCCAAGGCCTTGGCGTCCACGCGCGCCGCCGGAGGCTCTCTGGTCGACTTGGTCGTGTACAGCATTGCGAGTGCCGGTGGCTTGGTCGATTGGACCGTGGTCGCGCCTGATTCTAGCGCCGCCTTCAGCCTCCCGGATTTGAACGCGCTCTCACCGGAGCTCGGCATCAGTCATGGGTCACTCACCATCACCGTCAGCGCGGCTCACATCAGCAATTTCAATTACGGAGCCTTGCGCTATCGCGACACGACACAACGGGGCTGGACCGCATACGCGACCGATGTTTTCTCCGCGAGCTACTGAGCGCCGCCCACCGAGCACGGGCTCGGTTTTGGCGTATTTTTCGCTGCTTGGACTGGCTGCTTGCAGCTTCGACAACGGCGAACGCTGGCTGGGCCAGGCGGCAATGGCGCCCGTATGCACGGTCGGGAGCGTGCGCTGCGCCCCGAACTTGGACACGTGCGTCTTGGTCAGCGGCGTCGCCAAGTGGCAAACGACCGATGAGTGCTCGACACGCGGCTTGATCTGCTCGAGCACGGTTGGGGGCTGCACGACCTGTGAGCCCAACCAAAGCACGTGCGACGGGGAAACCGTGATGCAGTGCGACGAGACGGGCAACGCGAACACGCCGGGCAAGACATGCGATCCGAGGCAACGCCAGGTGTGCCGCGAGGGCGGCTGCGTCGATCTGTGTTCGGTGGCGTCGATGCGGCGCAGTAACGTGGGCTGTGAGTATTTCGCGGTTGATTTGGACAACGCGAAGATCGATGACACGCTGAACGCGGCGGCACAACAGTTCGCCGTGGTGGTGAGCAACCCCCAGGCGGACGTGTCGACCGACATCACCATCGAGCAAGACGACACCGAACCGGGCGCGGACAATGCCCCGACGTCCGTCGCCACTGCGACCATTCCGCCGCTCAGTTTGCGCGTATTTCGGCTCGGCCCGCGTGAGGTAGACGGCTCCCCGCCTGGCGAATTCAACACCGGTACGCACACCGCGCTCACACGCCATGCGTACCGCATTCACTCGACCTTTCCGGTCGTCGCTTATCAATTCAATCCGCTCGAGAACGTGAACGTGTTCTCGAACGACGCTTCGTTGTTGAAGCCAACGGAAGCGCTCACGCCGATTGGGGATGACCTCGAGCCGGCGTACATCGTGCTTGGCTGGCCGCAAACCATTGCTAACTCTAGCGACCCCGATACCAACTTCAGTCCGCAGAATCCGGTTAGTCTGCGCGCCTTCCTCACGTTGGTCGGCACAGCACCGCATACGCACGTGCGTGTGGACAGCTCCACGCGCATTCTGGGCGGCGGTCTGATCCCGCCCACGGCGAAGGGCGGCACGCTCGACTTCGACCTGGATACGTTCGACGTACTGAACCTGGAAACAGACGATTTCAACGCGGATTTCACGGGTTCGGTGGTCAGCAGCAGCGCCGCGCTGGTCGTCTTCAGCGGTAGTGAGGCGAGTGACGCGCCTGACTTCACCAAGCTCGCGGATCGCAAGTGCTGCGCCGATCACTTGGAGGAGCAACTCGACCCGATTCGCACCTCCGGCAAGAACTTCGTGGCCACGGTATCGCCTAGCCGTACGGTCGCGCTGATGAACGCCGGAGCCCCGGTGGGCCCGGCGGAGCAGAACGAATACTTCCGAGTGATTGCCACCACTGACGCCGGCGCGACCGTGACCACCAGCCTGACCGGGCAGTTTCAGAGCTTCCGACTGCCGAGTCGCGGCTCGTTCGTGACCATCCCGAGCGATCACCATTTCACGCTGAACAGCATGGACCCAGTGATGCTTTCGAGCGTGTCACCCAGTCAGCAAGACGCCAATGTTCCGGGTGGTTTTCCGGGCGGCGATCCGAGCTTGATCGTGATTCCGCCGCTCGAACAATTCCGCAGTTCTTACGTGTTTTTGACGCCGGACAAGTACAGCTTCGACTTCATTCGCATCATCGCGCCACGCGACGCGAGCGTGGTACTGGATGGTCGTTCGGTGGACCAAATTGACGGCTGCGTGCCGAGTGACGCGGACGGCATCACGGATATGGCCCGGCGTAGGCTGATCGGCCCCTCCCCGTTCGTGGTCTACACGTGTCAGCTCAGCTTTCCGGTCATCAACCCGAACAAGCCGGCCCCGCTCAACATTTCCGCGGGCGTGCAGAACGACGGCGTGCATCGCGTGGATGCGAGCGCCAAGGTCAGCGTGATCGTGGACGGCTTCGATTCTTTCGTGAGCTACGCTTATGCCGCTGGCACTGAGCTCGAAGTCATCGTGCCGAAGTAGCGTTCGCGGCTGCTGGGCTGGTTTAGCGCGCGAGCGGCCACGGGCGTAGCAGCGGAATACGGGCTGCTGGTCCGCTTTCGCGGAGCGCGCGTTCACAATCAGCCAGGCTGAGCCGACGCGGGCCGAACACCGAGGCGTCGGAGGCGTCCGAATCCATCAAAGAGCTGGATTGGTCGACTCCGTAATCATCCGGGTGCCCGGGCATATTCAACAAAATATGGCCTATTTCATGGGCTAGCGCGTATGAGCGAGGCCCGGCTCGCAAGGCCGCGCGGTCGATGATCACGGTGTTTTGAATGCTCGCGCCCACCTCGTCGATGAACGACTCGCCAATGCGGCCTGATTGATCGAATGAGGGCACGACCAGCACTTCGATGCTGCTCGGATCGCCGTCGTCGAACGCCTTGATCAGGGCGCGCTCCTCGACTGTGCCAGCGGCGGCATCCGTCTCGACGAAATGAGACAAGCCATTGCTCAAATCAACCTCGCCCAGGCACACGCGCAACGTCGCGTCAGTGCTGAGCGGCAAATTGTGATCGGCCTCGGCATTCACCCCTGCGACGGTACCGTTCGCGTTGCGGATCAGGACGTCTACTGCGGGGCTTGCACCGGCGTTGCTGCGTGGGTTGGGACTCAAGCGCGCGGACAAGCCCAAAGCGCGAACCGCCCGCGCCAGCCTGGAGGCGACCACCAACGGCGCTTCACCCGGGCGGCTGGCAACCTGCACGCGGTGGCCTTGCACGCTCAAGGCGAGCTGCCCGCCGCTGGCCGGCAAACCACCCTCACACCCCACCGAAACCAGGGAAATAGCCGGTGGATCGACGACCTGAATGTCCGCCCCAGCCGGGCCCTGAAGGTCGATGCCGCACTGCGCCCACAACTTGCTGGCGGCCTCCACCTCAGCTCGCACCACACTTACAGCGGAGGCAGCGTCAACGCCGACCGCGGGCGCGCCACTGGGCGTGATGCGCAGGACTCGCACGCGCAACTTCAATGCGAAGCGCTCCGCCCCGGCGAACGACGGGCTGTGCGGCGCACCGACGCGCCAGCTGCCAAGGGCTTGACCTGCCGCCTCGACCTGGATCTGGCCACCGAGCTCGGCTTCCAACGAGCGGTCGCGGACGGCAAAGTAATCGCGGTCCAGCCGATCGGGCGTGAGCCGCACTGGCGGCGTCGCCCAGCACACGCCGGCAACGCCCGGGGGGCACGGCCAACTCGTGAGCGTTGGGACCGCCACCGCATCGAGCAAGGTGCCATTTTCGTGCCGGGAGCTGATGCGCACAGCGGGCGGTTGCGCCGCAAACCCCGACAAAACGAGCCGTACCGCTTCGGCTTCGGGCGGAGCGGACTGCGCAGGATTGGCGAGCGTGGGCAGGTCACGACTCAACGCGAGGTGATCGTGGTTTGCGTTCAACCAGGTTTGTCCATCACTTGCCAACGCGAAGACCCGTGGGGCAGCGCTGGGCTGCGCGCGAGCATGGACTGATAGCGCGAGAAACCAGGCCGCGATGCATGCCGGCAGGCACAGAGAACCGAGCCACGCACTAGTCGCGCCGCTGCGCCTCACTCGCTCCACCCGAACTGGATACGCCGGATCGTGGGCTCCGTCACGATTTCAGTGCTGCCATTGGCGTGAGCGGCTTGAATCAGCGCGCCCCATGCGAGCGAGGCAAGCTGGCGCGAGCCGAGCAGCGCCTTCGCGCAATCCAGCGCGAGCTCGCGCTCGCCGGCGTCGAACAACGCGCCCGCCGCGAGCCCGCGCACGGTTTCGCGACGCGGGCTCGTCGCAGCCACGCGCAGCAGCTCCAGCGGACGTGGATCCTCGTAGTCCCGCACCAGGTGCAGGGCGGCGCGCACGCCCGATTCGTCACTGAGCGGGCTTTTCGTGAGCACTTCCAGCATGGGCCGCGCGGCAGGCGCCTTCTGGCGCGCCAAGCGGAACAGGAACGTGGTGTCGCGATCGGCGCTGGGTCGATCGCTCAGACGCGCGACGAGCTCCACCGTGGGGCGAATGGCGGGGGGCGGAGTGTTGAACGCGAGTGCCCAGGCGACCATGGTCCAAGCCGCACGGGAGCTCGGTGGGCCAGCGCTCGCGCGTTCGGCGGCGTCGCGCAGCGGTCCTGGATCGCCAGCGCGCGCGGCCACCTCCGCCAAGATCAACCACCGCCCCAGATGTCGTTCCGCGCCACGCAGTACTGCCAATGCAGGCGCGATCGCCGACGTCAGCGGGTTGGACCAGGTCAACGGCACGAACAATTCCAGACACAGGGCGATGCGGTGGCTCTCTTTGATCTTGGGCGCCAACGACATGACATGCGCGCCCAAGGATTCTCCACGGGCGATGCGCGCGACCTCAGCGGCGAATGCCAGATGCGCGTGGCGCCCGCGCGCCACCTTCGCGAGGGCCTCGGCCAGCGCGGGATCGCTGGTTCGGCAGGCAGCGGACAACGTCGCGAGATTCACCGTTTCTTCCACTTCGAGCGCTTTTTTGAAGGCCGGCGTGCTGCGGCGATCCGGTAGCTCCGCCACCGCGCGCGCCGTCGCGGCGTACAGCGGACGGTCGAACGAGGCCCGCTTCACCATCAGCTCGAAGGCCTCCAGAAGGCCGTCGCACAAGGTCGCAGAATATGGCGCTAGGGCGCGCAGCACGCCGGCAAGGCGCAGCTCCTGAGCGGGGCGACGCCTGAGCGCGGCGCGCAAGTCCGCGCTCAGGCGGGACACCACCTGCCCGTCGATCACGTCCGCGCGCTCCGCCCGGGTCACCATGAGTCGAGCCGGTGAACATAACATCCATTCGCGCGCCAAAGCGGCGCACCAAAAGGTGATACGATCAGCACGTTGTATCGGCGCGCTGGAATATCCTTGGGAGGACTCGAGAGGATGCGAATTACTGCCACGCTGTCTGTTTCGTTCAGCTCGTTCAGCTCGTTCAGCTCGTTCGGCTCGGCTGCGGTACTCGCCTGGTGTCTTTGCAGTGCGGGTTGCGCGAAGAGCAGTGACCAGCCGGCGACCCAGGCCGCGTTTCCGACGCAAGCGCCCGCAGCTCCAGCTCAACAAGCACCTGGCTTCGGCAACGGAGCCGCGCAGCCAGCGTCGCCAACGCTCGCCGCGTCCCCGGCCGGCGCGCCCGCAACTCAACTCTCTCAGCCGGGCCCGCTCGCCTTGCCCTGCACCACGGATGCGCAATGCTTGACCCATCGTTGCAATGTCAGCGCTGGGAAGTGCGCTTGGCCCTGCCAAACCGACAATGATTGCATCCCGGGCATGAGCTGCATCGCCCCCACGTGCCTGCCCAAGCTACAGTAGGTCCACTACTTACATGACCACGCCACTCAGCGAAGCCGATTACGACTCCGTCGCCACCCCCGAACTGCAACGCCTGATCACGAGCTTGGATGAGCTCGAAAGTGATGCCATCGAAGCCGAGCTGGCCAGTGATATTCTGACCATCGAATTCGAGGACGGCGCGCGTTACGTGTTGAACTCACACCGCGCCGCGCGCCAAATCTGGCTCTCGGCAGAGCGCTCCGCGTGGCACTTCGACTTCTTGCCCGAGGGTAAGGCCTGGGTCGCCGCGAAGAGCGGTGACGAGCTCTGGGCGACCCTCACCCGCTTGGTCTCGACCAAGCTGGGTGAAGCGGTCAGGCTGCGCTGAGTACCGTTCAGGGCGCGGCGGGAGCCACGTGCAAGCGCAAGGCTTCCTCGCCCAATGCGTGCTCCTTGGCGGCGTCGTGAAGCACGAACTTCACTTCGGTCGCCAAGCATTCCTGGCTCATGTGTTGCTCGCCGGCGCGGGCCACGCGCAGTAAGCGCTCGCTGCCGTCCAGCCAAAGTTGCACGCGCGCCGTGAACTCCAGCCCGAGATCCTTGCGGGCGGCCTGCACGCGGCTCACGACTTCGCGCAGCAAGCCTTCGTCAATCAAGGCTTCGGTCAGCGTGGTGTGCAGCACCACGACGCCTACGGGCCCCGTTTCCGCGGCAAAACCCGGGGCCGCCTCGGCCGTGACCTGGATCTCTTCTGGACCGAGCAAGTATTTTTCGCCTTCGATCGTGATTTCGACTTTGCCGGTGCGTGACAGCTCCGCGTACAGCGCGCTGCCGTCTGCGCCTTCCAGCGCCTTTTTCGCGGCCTGTACGTTCTTGCCCAAGCGCGGGCCGAGCGCGCGGAAGTTGGGCTTGATGCGGAACGCGACGGCCCCATCCGTATGGCCGGGGAACATGAAACGCACTTCATGCACGTTCAGCTCTTCTTGGATCAGCGCTTTGTAGGCGTCCAAGCGTGGCATCAGCGCGCCGTCGTTGAACACCACATCTGCGCGTTCCAACGGTTGGCGCACCTTGAGCTTGTTCGCGGTGCGCACACTGAGCCCAAGGCTGACGATGTCGCGCACGGCGCGCGTTTCCTCGACCAAGCGTTGGTCGATCACGGCTTCATCACAAACCGGGAAGCGGTCCAAATGCACGCTTTCCGCAGCCCCGGCTACCCCCGGGGAAACCTGCAGATTTTGGTACATTTCCTCGCTCAAGAAGGGCACGAATGGCGCAATCAGCAAGCTGAGCTTGGACAGCGCTTCGTGCAGCGTCGCGAAGGCATCTCGCTTGTCCTCTTCTAGGCCGGAGGCCCAGAAGCGCGAACGACTGCGCCGCACGTACCAGTTGGACAAGCTCTCGGCGAGCTCGATCAGCGCGAGCGCCGCGTCATAGCTCATGTACTGATCGAGCGCGCTGCGCACGGCCTTCACCGTGAGGTTCAGCTCACTCAACAGCCAACGGTCGAGCAGGTTGCGCTCGGCCGCCGGGCGACCCGCATGCGCCGGATCGCTCGGGCTCCAAGCGTCGATGTTCGCGTAGATCGTGAAGAACGAATACACGTTCCGGATCTTGATCAGGAAGTCTTTTTGCAGCGTGCGCACGTTGCGCAGCGAGTGCCGCGTGTTGCTCCAGGGCGGCGAAGACGCATAAAAGAACCAGCGGAACGCATCCGCTCCGGGCGCCGGGGTGTGCGGGTCCTCAACCGTGACGCGCTGATTGAACGCCGCGCGGGGTACCTCTCGCGGCATCGTGTCCAGGCCACTCAGGATTTGCTCGGCAACGAGCTCCGTGCGATCCGCGTCGGCGAGCACCAGCACGCGCCGCGGCAGCTTCTTCAACACCCGCAGCTTCACTGGCCGGGTGTGCTCTGCGCGGTCAGGTCTGTACAGGATGACGTTCGCCCCGTCCTCCAGATCCATCCCTTCCAGATCTTCGCGCGCGATCAGCGCTTCCCCAGGCGCGGCTTGTTGGCCGAATGCCTCGCTGAGCACACCGAAATCCATGCGCACCCGGTCGAGGATGATCTCTGGGGGCGTGTAGTTGCCCTTACCCTTGGCCTCTTTCTTACCCTCGCGGTCGCACACGTGGCCGAGCACGATGCAGGTTTGAAACGGGTGCGGGAACTCACGCATTTGAGTCAAGCCGAGCTTCGTCTGGGTATCCTGATCGAAGAGCAACGACGAGATCATGAGCAGCGAGTAGAACCAACCGCGCGTCTGATCGACTGCTTCACTGATGAAGTCAGCTGGGAACGCGGCGTCGAAGCGCGCCGCCGAATCCGGCTGATGGGGAAAGCCCCATTGCGCGAAGGGCATGCAGCCGGAATCGAACCAGCAGTCGATCACCTCCGTGGCACGGCGCATTTCGGCGCCGCAGGTGGGGCACGGGAACGTGACGTGGTCGATCCATGGCTTGTGCACCTGCAGGTGCGGGCTCAGCTCCGGATTTTTGCGCCTTTCCTCGTGAAAATACGCAAAAGCGTGAGGGTTCCGAGTTTCGATTTCGGAGATGCTGGCGGGCGCGTGCTTGTGCTCTGGGTCCGCGCTGCACGACCAAACGTTGAGCGGCGTGCCCCAGTACCGCTCGCGGCTGAGCGCCCAGTCCACGTTGTTCTTCAGGAAGTCGCCGAAGCGCCCGTCCTTGATGTGGTCCGGCAGCCAGTTCACGGCCTGGTTGTTGGCCAGCGCGTCATCCAAGCGCGCGGTGGTGCGGATGAACCACGCGGGGCGGGCGAGCTGGATCAACGGATCTTCATCCGAGCGCCAGCAGTACGGGTAGTCGTGGCGATACACTTCCTCGAACACCAAGAGCTGGCGGTGCTGCAGATCGTGGATGATGTCGCGATCGCAGCTCTTGACCCAGCGCCCTGAGAGCGAGCCAAAACCAGGCTTGAACTCGCCGTTGGGCAAGATGGCGCACAGCAGCTCAACCGCTAACGGATCGACATAACGCGTGAGTTGTTTGCGGTGGGCATTGTGGTCGTCCTCACCGAAAGCGGGGGCAACGTGCACGATGCCGGTGCCGGTATCCAGCGTGACGAAATCCTCCACGATGATGCGCCACCACAGCGCGTCTTCCCCGCCGGCTTTGAGCGCCACGCGCGCGTCAGCCAGATCCTTCGCGTAGAAATCGAACGGCGGACGGTAGCGTTTGCCAGCGAGCTCGGCGGCCATCACGCTGCGCACGACGGGCAGCTCATGGCCGAGCTTCTCACTCAACGCGGCGCGCAAATCACTGGCGACGATCAGCTGAGTGACGCCGAGCTCCAGCGCGCGAGCTGGCTTCTTGCCCTTGGTTTCCAAGGCTTCACCAACGCGCACCACGTCATACTTGGTGTTCGGGCGCAGCGCGGCGTAGCTGTTGGAGGGCAAAGTCCAGGGCGTGGTCGTCCAGACGACGAGCGCCGTTTGCGGCTCATCCAAGAGCGGGAACGCGACGTACACGCTCGGGTCATCGACGGTTTTGTAGCCGAGGCCGACCTCAGCCGCAGACAGCGCGGTACCGCCTTGTGCCCACCACCAGACGACCTTTTGGCCCTGGTACAACAAGCCCTTGTTGAACAGCTCCGACAGTGCCCACCACACGCTCTCCACGTAGCTCTTGTGATAGGTGACGTACGCGTCTTCCAGGCTTACCCAAAAGCCAATGCGCGAAGTGAGGCGCTCCCACTCATTCGTGTAACGAAACACGCTCTCGATGCAGCGCTTGACGAAGGGCTCGACGCCGAATTGCTCAATCGCGGCCTTGCCGTGGATGCGCAGCTCTTTCTCTACCTCCACCTCGACTGGCAGGCCGTGCGTGTCCCAACCGCCTTTGCGCAGCACCTGCTCACCGAGCATGGCGTGGTAGCGCGGGAACAGGTCCTTCATCACGCG
>FSWQ01001742.1_pt1 | contig 13130 bp, 9 predicted proteins | sample 1637691 | NCBI WGS metagenome assembly FSWQ01 (sample SAMEA3914814, study PRJEB12502) | metagenome | biome: forest; material: soil | place: USA | collected 2011-09-16 | depth 0.1 m | reverse complement strand
CACCTACCCGACCGCGATTGGTTGGCACCCGTCCGAGAAGGCGCAGTACGGCGCAGCGCAAGTCTCCGCGTGGCAAACCATGCAGCGCAGCCACGCCATCGCCAACGGCGTGTTCGTGGTCGCGGTGAATCGCGTCGGCCACGAGGGCCCGGCCGATGGAGGCCTTGATTTTTGGGGGCATTCCTTCGTGGCAGATCCCTTCGGCGTGATCCTGGCAGAAGCTGGGGAGGGAGAAGAAACGCTGGTCGTCGAGTGTGATCTCTCGCGCCAAGAGTGGGTGCGTCGCAACTGGCCGTTCTTCCGCGACCGCCGCATCGACGCTTACGGCGATCTCACGCAGCGCTTCCTCAAGCCGAATTCATGAGCAAACCGCGATCTTCGGCCAAGGCGCCGCCACCCGCCGCGCCTTCCCTCGCTACCCCCGCCTCGCTCGGCTACCGCATGCCCGCGGAGTGGGAGCCGCATGCCGCCACCTGGCTCGCCTGGCCCCACGAGCCCACGGATTGGCCCGGCAAGTTCGCCGCCATCCCCTGGGTGTTCGCGGAACTCGCGCGTCAGCTGCAAGACGGCGAACGCATTCGCATCATCGTCTCTGGCAAGCGAGAAGAAGCGTCGGCCAAGGGCGTGCTGTCTCGCTCTCAGGTGAACCTGAAGCAGGTGGACTTCGTGCACTTGGCGACGGATCGCTCTTGGACTCGGGATTTCTTGCCGCTCGGCGTCGTTCGCGGCCGCGGCAAGCAGCGCGAGACCGCGCTCGTGAAGTGGAAATTCAACGGCTGGGCGCGCTACAAGAATCACGTCAAAGACGAACAAGCAGGCATGGCCGTCGCGCTCTCGCTCGGCGCGCCGCTGGCGCTGCCCGAAGCACAGCTTGGTCGTAAGCGCGCGCGCGTCGTGCTCGAGGGCGGCGCCATCGACGTCGACGGTGAGGGCTCGCTGCTGTGCACCGAGGAGTGCTTGCTCGACGGCCGCCAAGCGCGCAACGCCGCCCTCGGTAAGCCGGGGATGGAAGCCGTGCTGCGCGAGCATTTGGGCGCCGAGCGCGTGCTGTGGCTCGAGGGCGGCATCGCCGGCGACGACACCGCCGGCCACATCGACGACTTCGCGCGCTTCGTCGCGCCGGGCGTGATCGTCCTCGCCGACGAGCAGAACAAGCGCGACCCGAACTATGCCGTGCTGCGCAGCGCGGTCGCGCGCCTCAAGACCGCGCGCGACGCCAAGGGCCGCAAGCTCGAGGTGATTCGCTTGCCCATGCCCACCCCGCTCGTGTTCGACGGCCAGCGCCTGCCGGCCTCCTACGCCAATTTCTACATCGGTAACGCCGCCGTGCTCGTCCCGACCTTCAACGACCCGAATGATCGGAACGCGCTCGGTATCATCGCCGAGCTATTTCCGGGTCGGCGCGTGGTCGGCATTCACTCGACCGATTTCGTGCTTGGCCTGGGCACGATTCACTGCAGCACCCAGCAAGAAGTCGTCTGAGCGGCGGGGTGCAGGAGTGCCACACGTTCCGCGTGGCTCGTCCGCGCACACCTTGAGCTGACCTGCCCTGCGCAACCACCCCGTTTGCGACGAGCGGCGGGGTGCTCAATCTAAATGGCAACAGTTTGTTTCCCGACGACGGAAGCTGGCTGCCCAATGCTAGATTGGGCACCTGGTGGTGCGGTGCAGTTGATCCAATTCGAACCTCGCAAAAAAGCCTCGGCATTGCGGGAGCGGTAAGTTTCCCGTGCAACGGGCGACGAGGCACTTCGTCTCGTTACGACAGATCGTCACGAGGCAAACGTGACGCAGTTTCCGCGGCCTATGCGTGCTTCGGCATGTTTCCAGAGCGGGCATGTGGCGTGCATTGGGAAACCTCATAGAGATGAACGCAAAAGTCGCTGATCCCAAAGCAGAGCTCGTCACTGGGTCCGCAGCTTTGCAGGCTCCTCTGGTCGTCGAACGAATCGAGTCGATGGACGCGCTGCTCGCCTTGGAGCGAGAGTGGCGGAGCATCGAGTCTTCGTCGAACGTGCCCTTCACGCGTTGGGACTGGGCGGTGGCTTGGTGGACGCAGCTCCGCGAAAGCAAGCTGGGCGTGAAAGACTCGCTGTTCGTGTGCGCGATCCGCACCGCTGGCGGTGAGCTCGTCGCGGTCGCGCCGATGCTGATCAGCCGTCGGCCATCGGTGGGGCCGTTGTGCGTGCGGCAACTGCAATTCTTCGGGGCCGACCCGAACATCACCGAGCTACGCGGCCTACTCGCGCTGCCGGAGTGGCGCACCCAAGCCTACCGCGCGCTCTTGGCCGACGTCCGCGTCCACGCCGATCGTTGGGATTCGATGCTGCTCACGGGCATTCCGCAAGATCTCGAGCTGAGCGAACTCGAGCGCTTTCCCGGCTTCGAGTGGCGAGGTCAGACCATCAGTCACGAGCTTCACCTGCCCGACTCGTGGCAAGAATTTCGCGCCAGCCGTGGGCGGAACATCAAAGAATCACTGCGCAAGTGTTACAATTCGCTGGAGCGCGACGGCCGCAAGTTCCGCTTGCAGGTCGCCGAAGCGCCGGGCGAAGTTGGCCCGGCGCTCGCGCACTTCTTGAAGTTCCACGCTGCCCGCTCGGCTCTCGCCAGCGGCGTCCACCATCACGATATCTTCAACACGCCTGAAGCGCGGCGCTTCTTGCTCGATGTCTGTCATCGCTTCGCCGAGCGCGGCGCGTTGCGCATTTTTCAGTTGCTGGTCGACGAGCGCATCGTGGCCGTGCGCATCGGCTTTCTCGTCGGCGACACCTTGTATCTGTATTACTCCGGCTACGATCCGGAATACGGCAAATACAGCGTGATGACCACGACCGTCGCCGAGGCGATCAAGTACGCGATTGCAACGGGCATCCCGCGCGTGAACCTATCCACGGGCAGCGACGTCTCGAAGACGCGCTGGGATCCCGTGCCGGTCGTGGTGCGCCACGCGCTCTTGATTTCGCCGTCGAAACGCGCCGAGGTCGCCAACCACCTGTATCGCGGCGCCATCGGCGCGATCGGGCGCTCCCCGACCTTGAAAAACGCGGTGCAGTTCTTGGCGCGGCGCTCGCCCGTCACGGCAGCGTAAGCGCGCGTGCAGCGGTTGTGCCGCGCGCTGCGCCAGCGTAGCGTCGTCATGTGCAAAGCGAGCGGAGTGATCACGAGCCGGCCGTTTCGATTCTGATTTCTGCGCACAACTCGGAACGGTTCATCGCCGAGACGATTCAGAGCATTCTGGCCCAGACTTTCAGCGACTTCGAGTGCGTGATCGTCAACGACGGCTCCACCGATCGCACGGCGCAAATCGTCCGGCAATACACCGGCGATCCGCGCATCCAATTGCTCGACTTACCGAAGGTCGGGCTGTGCGCGGCGCTCAACCGCGGCCTCGAACTCACGCGCGCCCCATTGATCGCGCGTATGGATTCGGACGACGTGATGCTACCCGAACGACTGGCGCGGCAAGTTGAGTTTTTGAAGGACAAACCCGAGCTGGGCGGTTGCGGCTCCTTCTACTACTTGATCGACGAAGCGGGCGCGCGAATCGGCGATGGGCGCTGTCCTCTGACGAGCCTGGACGCGATCGAGCAACACCTGGCAAACGGCGGTCACCTGATTTACCCAAACCCGACGGTGACGCTCAGGCGCACTGTCATCGAGGCGCTCGGGGGTTATCGCCAAGAGTACTTCCCGTGTGAAGACGTCGACTTGTTCGTGCGCATGCTGCAAGCCGACAAGCCAGTCTTGATCTTACCAGAGTACTTGCTCCACTTTAGAATCCACGGCGCGTCCGTGTCGGCCAACAACGCCGAGCGTCAGTTTCACACCAACCGGCTGATCTTTCGCAATTATCACGCGCAGCGGCGCGGCAAACCAATCCTGCCCATCGAAGACTACTTCGCGCGCATGAAGGCGGCCGTCGGAGTGCGAAGGCTCGCCACGCGTGCGCAGGTCAAATCCTTCATTTTGCACCGCAAAGCCGCCCGCGCGAAGACCGACCGGCACAAGCTCCGTGGCAACGCGCTGCTGCTGATGGCCATGGCGCTCGACCCAGTCGACGCCTATTGGAAGGTCATCCGGCGCGCTCGAGCCAAGCGCGCGGTGTCGAGCTTCCTCTAGAGTCTCTAGTCGGGCTTCAGGCGTTGGTACACGCGCACCCAGTCGAGCGCCAACGCCTGGGGGAATGCCCCGTTGTCGATGCCGTGACGGCCAGCCCACTCGTCGCCGATCCCGAGGTTGAACAGCACGTGCGCGGGCGGCGCGAGTGAGCCGTCGTGCGTGCGCCACTCGAACGTCGTCGATACGACCTTCAACCCGTCCACGAACCAGGTCACGCCCTGGGCGGTCCACTCGGCGCCGATCGTGTGCCAGCCTTCGTTGAACTTGAAGGGCGCGGTGTAGTCGCCGATGCGGGCATCGAAGCGCGGATGGACGTACGTGTTTTGCGGTTTCTGGCCCGGCGCGTCGCCGTGCACGGCGACGTGCAGCATGTCGAGCTTGTCTTCTTTGCCGTTGTTCACGAACTCGAACAGGTCGATCTCCGGCGGCCAAGTCAGGGCGCCTTGCTCCGAGACGTCGGAGTTGAGCCAGAAAGCCGGCCAGACCCCGAGCCCGCCGGGCATCTTCACGCGCGCTTCCAGAAAGCCGTAGCGCACCGTGAAGTCCGAGCGAATCATGCCCGACTCGTAGTTGATGCCCGACGGCTGGCCGAGCTTCATTTGCTTGGCGGTCAGGTACAAAACTCCGCCCGCTACTCGATGGTTGCCGTTATCCGTGTAGTGCGAGTTCTCTTTGTTCAGGCGATCGACGCTCTCGGAGCCATAGATATAGCGCGTGAACCAGCGCTGGCGGCTGAGCTCAGCGCCGTTGAACTCGTCGTTGAAGACCAAGCCGTATCCGTCGGGCACGAACGACGCTGCCCACGAGCTGACCGGCTCGGTCCGCGCGATCGGCGCCCGCATGCGCAGCGACATCGCGCTGAGGGCGAGCCCCGCTCCGCTCACGTCGATCGCCAGCTCGGCGGCGGCCGCGAATGCCGGCGCTACGAACTCGAGCTGATACTGCTTTTCGCCCGTCGCGGTCACGCGCTCTTGGAACGTGCGAAAGCTGGCCTTCTCCACGGTGCGAAACTTGATTCCGAGCTTGGCTTCGGCCGCGCCGAGCAAGCGCGCGCTGAATGTGAATCGATACGATCGGCCCGGGACGAAGCTTATCGCTGGCAACGCCTCGGCCAGACTCGTCGTGATGATGCGCGGGGCGGGCGCGCTCACGCTGCCGAGCGGCAACGCGCTCGCGCCGAGCAGTTCACGTTCGTCGAGCGGGTAGCTCGGTGGAGCGAGGGTCGGCGGCGGCGAGCCGTGGCTTCGCTCTGTCAAACGCAGCTCGGGCGGGCGCGCAGACGAATGACCCGCGACCTCGCATGCCGAGAGCGCGAAGCACACGAGCGCGGCCTTCATTCGGCAGAACCGGGCGCTGGTGTTGGACCCTCCGCGCCCGAAGCCAGCACGAGCCGGTGACCAAGCGCGCTTTGCAGCACTCCCAGAGCCCGCGTGAACAGATCGCGATCCAAAACGAACGCCGAGCCCAGGAAGCACAGCCCGCCCGCCCCCGCCAGCACCGCCAAGCGCAGCGCCGGCGCCAGATCAGCGGGTAAATGGCCACGGATCGCCAGCACGACCCCGGCCATGATCGCCGCGGCGAGCAAGGGCACCGTAACGCCCCGCAGCTGATCGAGTAGCCCGAGGCCCGTGGATTTTTTCAGCATGAAGCTGGTAATGGGCAAGCTCAGCAGCTCACGCGCGATCCAAATCCCGATCGCCCAATTCAACGTCGGGGTGCGTGACAAGAGCACCGCGACCACGATGAACACGAGCTCGGCCGCCTTATCGAGCAGCAGATCCCGAGGCCTGCCGATGGCGGTGAGCATTGGCCCGATCAGCAGCCGGGGCGCCTGCACGATCACCGACAGCGCGAGCGCCGTGACATACGGCGCGCTCGGCAGCCACTTGCTGCCAAAGAGCACGCTCACCACCTCCGGCGCGGTCAAAGCGATGCCGACGAACGAGAGGTACAGCGTGGTGCACACGATCGAGGTGGAGAATTGAAACGTGCGCTTGAGCCGCGGCAGATCCGACTGCAAGTTGGACAGCATGGGCAACGCGACTTGCGTCGCCGCGGTGGAGGCAATGGCCCAAAACGCATCGACCGCGCGGAAGCTCAGGTTCAAGTAACCGGCGACGGTGACCCCCAAGAAAAGCCCAGTCAAGACCGTAAAAATACGCTTCGTGCCGAACATCAAGAACAGCGAGCCCACCGCGTACACGCCGAAGCCGCACAGCTCCTTGAACTCCCGCCGCGCGAAGCGCAGACGCGGACGCTGCTCGCTCGTGACCCACAACAGGAGCGACCCCACGAGCTGAATCAGCACTTGTTGCGCGATCAGCCCCCACACGCCCGCGCCGAGCGCGACCAGCACGATGCCGCCGATGGCGCCCGCAAAGCGGCCGATCAGCGAGCGAATGGCCAGCGGACGAAACGACAAGCTGCGCCGCTGCCGGGCCACGATGGTCGCGCTCAAGCCCGCGGCGGGCAGACACAGCGCCATGGCGGCGAGCACCAACGCGGCGCTGGGCTCTTTGACCAAAACCGCGAACAGCGGCGAGAGCAGGCAGCACGCCAAGCACAGCACCACGCTGAGGCCCATGCTGAACGTGAACGCCGTATCGAAATGCAGCTCGCTCGCGTCTTGACGCTGCACCAAGGCGTCGTGAAAGAGCATCGTGACGACGACTTGGAGCAGCTCGATCATCGCCAGCACGATCGAGAACAAGCCAAACTCCGAGCTCGACAACAAATGGGTGTAGATGACCAGCGAGCCCATCGAGATCACGCACAGCCCGGCGTTCTCGACGACGCTCCACAACGCGGAGCGCGCAGTCTTGCTTTGGTCCACGCTCATGTCGCTACCTGATTCGCGGCCGTAGAGCTTGCCACGTTCGAGCGACCGAGGAGCCGGCGCAAGGCTTGCTTCATGGGCGCAGCCACGGTTTGCCGCTGAAAACGCAGGCGAATGAGCGCACGGGCCGCGAGCGCAGGCGACACGCCCAGCACCCCGAACCACAGCGCGTGAGCGGCGCTCAGCTTCAAGGGATAGCGCTCGGCGCGCAGCACGGCGAGCGCTTTGCGGAGCAGCCCGAGCGTCGTATCTCGTTCGGTCTCGGGGTAGGCGAGGCCCAGCTTTTTGGCCATCAAGCGATAATTGAGGAAGGCGATCTCGTGATCCAACGCGCTGCCCGCGGGCAATGCGACGTGCAGGCGGTGCGCGTGCGCTTCCATCGCGCGCACCTCTGCTTGCCGGAGCGCGATGCGCAGGGGCAACCGTTCGAAGTCCGAGCCGGTGTTCGACCACAAGTTGCCACCGTGGATGCGATAGCGACCGAGCGCGGCCGGGATCGTCACGACTGCGCCGTACACGGGCGCAATCGTGTTGAGGACACCATCCGGGTAGTCCCCGCTGCGCAGCGGGAAAACCTGATTCACGAGCCGGCGCGCGTAGGCATTGCCGACCGTCACGGGCCAGCGGTAGGTGCCCGTGCGTTGGAACGAACGCTGCACGCGGCTCGCGTCGTAGCTCGCGTCGTAGTTGCAGAACCTCCGGCCCAGATCGCGACCCTCGGCGTCGATGATGCGCAGGTCGAACTGCACCTTCACGCATTCATCCGACCAAGCCTCGGCAATGCGCGTCAGCGCGTCCGGTTCGAGCACGTCGTCGGCGTCGAGGAAGAGCACGATCTGGCCGGTGGAGGCCGCAAAACCGTGATTGTAGGCCGCGAACGCGCCTTGGTTTGGCTGATCGACGAGCCGCACGCGCTCGGCATAGCGCCCGATCACCGAAAGCGAGCCGTCGCTCGAGCCGTCGTTGACGACGATCACTTCTTTATTGGGGTAGCTCTGAGCGAGCGCGCAATCGATCGCCCCGGCTACGTATTTTTCGTAGTTGAAGCAAGTGATGACGACACTGATCAAGGGTAGAGCGTCAGCCATGAGCGCCTCCCGGCTCGCCGAACGCGGGGGCGCCCACGGCCTCCGCCTCTTCTGCGGACTCGGTACTCCAGCTTTCCGCGAACGGCATGAGCCCGACCAGCGCCAGGGTCAGGAAATTCTGTTCGGGGGAGAGCAAGTGACCGCCCATGATCAACCAGGCCCAAAACAACAGAGCCCGCACCTGAATGGGCACGGCCGGGCGACGCAGCGTGACCATGAACAGCGAAAGCGCCATCACGAACCCCAGGCCGCCGTATTCGAACAATAGCTTGGCCCACGTCGGGTCATGGAACTCGTACTCACGCAGGGTGCGAAAGATCGTGCCCGGGCCGTGCCCCACCCAAGCCGACCAGGGATCCGAGGTGAACAGTTCTCGGAGCAGCCGGCCGGGCGCAATGTAGCGAATGTAGCCGCTGCTGCGATCCGAATTGAATTCGCCGAGCCGCGCCAGCGTGAGCGACAGATTCAACGCGTCGTCGAACACGAGGTAAATCAGGCCGCCCACGCAAGCCAGCGCGCCCAGGCGCAGGAGCGTCTTGCGACCGAGCGGGTAGCTGGCGCCGATCAGCAGCGCCAAAATGCCGGTGCCCGAGTAGGTCACGAGCAAAGCCAGCGCGTAGCTCGCCAGCCTGAGCGGGCGCCTTTCGGTGACACTCTCGCTGATCAGGCCGAGGCCCATCAAGAGCGAGAAGCCGGACGGCTCTAGAAAGAAAAAGCCGTTCGACTTGTAGAAGCTGCCGATGGGAATGACCGTGTTGAACACGCCATTGTTACGGAAGCTTTGCGGGATGAGCGCGGTGAAATTGAATAGCCATTCACCGTGAATCACGAACTGAGCGAAGAACTGCGCGCTGCCAACGAGCGCGCAGAAGAAGGTCAGTCCCAAAAAGCGATCCATCATCCAGCGCGCGTCGTCGTCGGCCAGGGTGTGCGGCTTCAGCCCGAATAGGAACGGGAAATACATCGCGCAGAGGAGCAGCAGGGACGGGAATGACGCGCGTTGGTCGTTGCACATGGCGCTCGCCACGCCGACCACGACCAAGCCGAAATAGAGCAGCAAGCGCGTCGTGGAGATCGCAAGAGCGCCGCACACCGCGGCCACCCCGAGCACGACGTAAATCGCGACCAGGGCCGGCGTGATCGAAAATTCACCGACCCCGACGCCGAAGCGCTGCAAGAGCGTGGCCGAGACGAGCAGCATGAGCATTGCGCCACGCATCGCGAACTGTGCGCGCGCGTTCATGGTGCAGGCTCGCTCGACGTCGCGGCGACGCTTGGCTTGGCCGCCGCGGGCGCGAGTGAGCGCCTCGCCTGACTGGCGCGGTACAGCTCGCGGGTCTGCTCACCGATGCGTGCCCAGGCCAAGCCGGGCGGAACGGGCTCGGGCTTGGGTCGAGTGGTGATGGCCCGCGCGATTGCATCGGCCAATGCGCGCGCGTCCTCGACCGGGACGAGCTCGCCTTGTTCGCGCTGCACGTCCTCCGCGAAGATGCCGATGTTGCTCGCGATCAGCCACTTGCCGAGCGATTTCACCAAGAAATAGACGCCGCTCGCGTCGATTTGGCGGTACGGAAATAAAAAGCAATCGGTGCCGGCGAACAGATCGCTCATCTGTTGTTCGCTCTGGCGCTGCGGGCGAAGTTCGATGGCGCGCTCGAGGCCCAGCTCGCCAATGCGCGCCTCGAGCGGCGCGAGATCCATGCGCGGACGGCCCGCGACGATGAAGCGCGCCTGGCCGCGGATGGCGTCCGGAAGGAGCGCCAAAGCTTCGACCAAGACGTCGATGCCCTTGTAGCTCTTGAGCTCGCCGAAGAGCGTGAACGTGAAGCGCGCGTCCGAAGCGTCGAGCGCGGGCTGCGCGCTCGGCGCGGCGTGCATGGGCAACGGGCCGTGAGGGATGACGCTGATCTTGTGTGCGGCGACGCCGCGCCGCAGCAACGTGTCGCGACCGGCGCGCGTGTGAACCACGACGCCGTCGCTCAATTTGATGGGCAGATCGAAGGCCAGATTTTGCCAAAACGAGACGTATTCACCGTTGAATGGCACCGTATCGTGGACCGTGAGCACGACGGGTGCAAAGACGCGGAGGGCCAGGATGGCCAAGCTGTCGAGCGGCGGCACCACGAGCCACTGGAAGTGAACGGCGTCCGGCTTCTGCTTCAGCACGCGCAGCACCAAGCGCCCCAAGCCGAGCGCGTGCCCCAGCCCCTTGCCGAGCGCGCGCAGCGCCGGCGGCAGCCCGCTCAATCGTTCGACGCGGCGGTAGAAGAAATCATCCACGTACTCGAGCGCGATCTCTTGACGATCGCCCGGACGGACGGGACGAACCGCCCACGTCGGATCGACGTCGGCCGCGAGTAAACCGCCCGTGAGCGCAGCGTCGTAAGGCGCCGTGAAGAGCGACGGATCGACGAGCCACACGCGCAGACGGCGGGCTTCGCCGTCACTCGGGCTCATTGCCGATCTCCCGCCGCGAGCACCAGCGGCAGGGTCGTGTCCCGCTGCCAAACGCGCTCTCGATGGCTGAAAAGACCGCTGAAAAAGCCACTCGCCCAGGCCGTGTGCATCGTGAGCGCGGCGGGCGCAACCAAGAGCCCGGTCAAGGACCGGTGGCGGAACGCGAGCCGCAACGAGAAGCCGATGACGATCGCCAGATACAACGCGGGCCAGCACAAAAAAAGCGGCGTGTAGGGGCTGACCGCGATGGCAAACACGGTCAGCGCAAGGTGGGCCGGGACGGCCAATTGTCGCAAGCGCAGCGACGACGGGTGGCGGCGCACGGTCCGCGAGCGCCCAACGCCGTACTTGAAGTACTGATTGAACAACGAGCCCAGCGTGGCGCGCGGTCGATACAGCATACGAACCTCGCAATCGAGGTAGATTTTCGCGCCCAGCGCGCGCTGCCGACAATCGAGCTCGGCGTCCTCGTTGTGGGTGAAGCACTCGTCGTAGCCGCCGACTTTGCCGAAGAAATCCAGACGAAACGCGGCGTGATGACCGTGATCGACGAAGCCGCTCTTGGTGCCGGCGCGGTGCGCAGAACCACCGGTACCGAGCGGAGAATTAGACAACCAGGCCAGCGCGCGTTGCAAACCGCGTTCGCCGATCGAGTCCATCGGCACGACCACCGCGTGCGCTTCGGTGCGCAGCAGCGTCTGCACCAAGCGGCTGCAATAGGCGTCCGGATACTCGGCGTGCGCGTCGCAGCGAATCAAGACATCGTGCGCGTGACCCAGACGACGCACGGCCAAATTCACGGCTGCGCTCTGAATACGTGCCGGATTGTGCAGCAGCTCGACCGAGGGCTCGCTTTCCATCACCCGCTCGACGATGGCGCGAGTTTCGTCCGTGCTGCCGCCGTCGACGACGGCGATGGTCATGCTCGCGGTCGCAGCGCCGCGCGCGTCCGCGAGCAGCGCGCCGAGCACGGCCTCGATGTGGGCCGCCTCGTTCAGCGTCGGAACCACGACCAGGACACGCACCGCGTCTACAGCGAGGGCCTGGCTTCTCGGCGCGAGAAATTCAGGGTTCGACACGAATCAAGGCCTGAGCTCGGTCGCCGGTTGCAGAGCCAGGCCCAGCATCGGCACGCGCGAAGAGAGCAAGAGCGCGACCCCGCCCGTCGCCAAGATCAACACTGAAACCCACCACAATGCGCTCAAGCGCCGGTGCCGTTGCGGGCTCGGCAGCGGAGGTTCGTCAGTCGGCAGCGACGGCGCGTCGCGGCTGACCCCCACGTCGTTGATCAGAACGGCGTGTACGGGAGCCGTCCCGGTCAAGCCGCGCACGTGCTCGAGGGCCACCTTGCGCAGGCTGTTCTGAACACGGAACACGCTCAGGACCGCGTCGGCCAGCGGCGCGAGCACGAGCGCTTCGGAGGCCACCGGGAAGCTTGGTACATCGATCAGCACGAAGTCACAGCACGGGCGCGCGCTGCTCAGGAACTCGGGCATGGCTTTGCTCGACAGCAGCTCGACGGGGCCGCTGCCGCCCGAAGCGATCGCATAAAATTGGCTATTTTTCAGGTTGACCTGGTGCGCGGCTTCCGCCCAAGTGCAATCGTTTTTCAGCACCTGCACGAGGCCCGGCCCGGCCCGGTGGGCGCGTTGATTGGGCTTGCGCAGGTCTGCATCGACGACGAGCACGCGCTTGCCATCCGCGGCCAGCAGCGCCGCGAGCGCGAGCACGCTGGTCGACTTGCCATCGCCGTCGTTGGGTGAAGTGACGAGCACCACCTGAGCGAGGCCGCTCGCCCCCGCGCTACCGCGATACAAGTGGGCGCGTAGCGCACGAAATGCCTCCGCAAACGAGGAGCGCGTGTCCCCGCCAAGCACGTCCAGCGGCTCGCTCTCGGGCTCGGCGTTGCGAGCCCGGCGGCGCTTCAAATGCGGCACGCTGGCGAACACTGGCAAGCCGCCGAGCGCGCTCCTGACGTCCGACTCGCTCTGAAATGTGCTCGAGAGCAAGCTACGCACCAGCACCAGGAACACCCCGAGCAGTAGCCCGAGCGGGCCGCTCGCCAAACGCAGCAGCAGCTTCGGAGAGTCCTCACGGAAGGATACTTCCGGCGCGTCGAGGACGCGATTCTTCGACAGGGTCGAGGCCCGGATGATGGCCGTTTGCTGCTGGCGCTCGAGCAAGAACGTGTACATGCGATCGTACACGTCCGATTCACGCGACAGCTGAGCCAGGCCAATTTCCGCGCCCGGCAACGTATTGAGCTTGGTTTCGTATTGTTTGATGATGCCGTCGAGGGTGCCCAGGTTCTCACGCGAGCGCGCCACGCGGCCCGCGACGTAACCGCGAATCGACTGGAGCTGAGTATCGACCTGCTCGTGCTGGGCACGCACGTCCGGCGCCGCGTCGTTGAAGCGCGTGTCGAGCTCAGTGAGCTTCTGTCGTGCTTCGGCGAGCGACGAGGCCATGCGCTCGATCACGGTGTCTGCGGTGCTACCGAGCAGCAGCGCGCCGACCGAGGGATTGGGACCGGCCAACGTACGCTGCAATTGAGAGAGCTCGGCGACCTCCAAGCGCGCGGCGACGCGCTGCTCTTCGTACTTGCCGATCTGCTCGATCATCGCCTT